>FWPU01004631.1_pt1 | contig 31666 bp, 21 predicted proteins | sample 2228361 | NCBI WGS metagenome assembly FWPU01 (sample SAMEA103939777, study PRJEB20133) | metagenome | reverse complement strand
CACAAACACAAACTTCAATCGCTCTTAACTTTGAAGTTCCAAATCGTCTCGCCCGCGCGATGACGAGCAACTACTATTTTCTTTTTTATCGCATTCCTAATTTGAACGAGTATATTTTGGATGTAAGTTTCTCATAAGTCATGCATTTTGGTTATGTAGTTTGAAATATACGTTAAACAATGAGCAAAAAAGAGAGCATAGTTTGGCGTTAAGAACTTGCAAGTGTAAGTATCGCTTTACGAGATGCCGATAGATAACCAAAGCGTGAACAATTACCTTTACGACGCAAGCGGCAATCTCATCAGCGGCGCCTCGGCGGGCGTAAGCGCGAATAGAAAAGGTATCGCCGACGGGCGAAGTAGAAGCGACGCTGTATCTTCACAGGCTGAGCGATTACCTGTTATCGGAAACCAAACCGATTCGCCTTACCCTTTTACCTTATCCATTCACTAAGAGAAAATCAATGGTGCGGCGGCGCGTATCGACGCTGTGGACTTTAATTTTCACGCGCTTGCCGAGTTGGAGTTTGCGATGCGTGCGTTTGCCGATTAAGGCGTAACTGCGCTCGTCAAATTCGTAGTAGTCGTCTTGTAAGTTCTTGATATGAACTAATCCTTCCACATTTAAGTCATCGATGCGCACGTAGATTCCAAATTCGGTTACGCCTGAAATGACGCCGCCATAGATATTGCCGATGTGGTCGGAAATATACTCGACTTGTTTGAGTTTAATAGAATCGCGCTCGGCTTCGGTGGCTAATCGCTCCTGCAAACTGGCATGCTCACAAATGGCGGGAATTGCTGCAGAAAGTTTTTTGAGCCGCGCTTGACGCATTTTTTTATGCTGTGCGCGTAAGGTTTCATACTCAAAGAGCAAGCGATGCGTAATGAGGTCAGGATAGCGGCGAATGGGCGAAGTAAAATGCAAGTAGTAATCAAACGCTAAGCCATAGTGCCCGATATTTTTGTCAGAATAAACCGCCTTCGCCATTGAGCGCAAAGCAATTTCGCTGACGAGAACTTCAACAGGCGAACCCTTGACGTCTTGAAGCAATTTTTTGAGCGCGTGCGAGGAAGCGGTATCGTTGTTGAGCGCGTTCTTTTTCAATTCCAACTTGAACCCCAATTTTCTGACGAACTCCGAAAGCAGTTTGATTTTTTCAGGCAAGGGTGAATCGTGAACGCGATAAACGCCCGGATAGCCTAATTCTTCCGTTTGAAAATGTGTGGCGATGTGCTTGGCGACGGTTTTATTAGCAAGAAGCATGAACTCTTCAATTAAGCGGTGGCTATCGAGCCGAAGTTTTTTGATAACCTCAATAGGCTTACCGTTTGCGTCGAGTTTGAACTTAACTTCTTCGGTATCGAAATCAATCGCGCCGTTGTTCATACGCGCTTTGGTGAGGTGTTTGGCTAATCGGTTGAGCATCAAAATTTCTTCGCAATAATCGCCCTTTCCCGTTTCAATGATGGTTTGTGCTTCTTCATATGTGAATCGGCGGTGCGAGTGAATGACGGTTTTGGCGATTTGATAATCCAAGACTTCGGCAAGTTCGTTGAGCCTGAAAATGACGGAGTAGGCGAGGCGGTCGACGTGCGGGTTCAAACTGCAAATGTTTTCGGAAAGGTTGGAAGGAAGCATCGGAATTACACGGTCGACAAGATAAACCGATGTGGAACGCTTCCGTGCCTCTTCATCAAGTTTTGTGCCTTCGCGGACGAAATGCGACACATCGGCAATATGGACGCCGACGATGAAATCGCCGTTGTCGGCGCGTTCAATCGAGAGAGCGTCGTCAAAATCTTTTGCATCGAAGGGGTCGATGGTGAAAACGACCTTCTGCCGAAAATCGAGGCGCGAGGCTAATTCTTCCTTCGAGATTTTTTCGGAAAGCCGGTTGGCTTCTTCGACGACGGCTTTCGGAAATGTGGCATCAATGCCATATGAACGAGCAATGGCGGCGACTTCGGCGCGCGAGTCACCCGCTTTACCAAGCACCTCTTTGACTTTTGCAGTGAGCGACGTGTCGGAGTCAAATTTGAGTTTGTGAATGACGACCTTATCGCCTTCGCTTGCCTTGCCGATGTCTTTTTGTTTGATGGTGATGTCGGGCAAGATATTGGATTCATCGGGAATGAATTTGAAAGCACGGTTTGCGCGTTTGAGCGTGCCGACGAGCTCGGTGCGCGTGCGTTCTACAACCTCGGTGATTTTGCCTTCAAAGCGTTTCGACCAAGTATTGCGCGGCTTGGAGTCGTCGTAAGGCGAATTGGTGATTTGAATCCTAACCACGTCGCCGTCGAGGGCTTGTTTGATGTGCTCGGCGGGAATGAACACTTCATCGTCGTAACCTTCTACCGTGACGAAGCCGAAGCCGTTGGAGTGCGTGCGAAGTTTGCCTGTGTAGGATTTTCCGAGTTCGTATTTCGGTTTTCTTTGTTCGGCTTTCAAATGCTCAATGGCGTCGCGCTTCGGATAGACGGCAGTTTGAACGCGTCGCTCAATGATTTCAGAAGGCGACGTGTCGGCGGAAGGGGCAAAGTAGTTGCGGTCGTTATCTTTATCGACACTGCCGGCTTCGTGAAGGCGATGGAGAACATACCAAAAGCCGGGCACATCGTCGTTACTGTCGTAGCCAAGTGCACTGGCAAGCTCACGCGAGCGATAGCGTTTACCCTCGTTTTCTGAAAGGAAGTTGAGAATTTCAGCCGCGACAGATTTTTCGCCTTGGCGAATTAAAAATTCCATCACGCGCTCCATATCGTCGGGACGGGGATAGTCGCGCTTACGCTTCGAGCCTCGATGATGATGCTTCTTTTTGGACATGGTTGGTTGATTGAACGAGAAGGAAAGTTATCGGAGTATGAATGAACATCAACACAGTGGTTTCAGGAACGTATTGGTTTTGCGGGTTTGAAGGCTTCAATACAAAGTGCGTTTGTGCAGTGAGCGATTTCATCGCGGTCGTTGCTTGCAATCACGATAACAGTTTGTGAGACGAATTGGTTGAGTTTGTTCCAAAATAATGATTTTCCATTGTCGTCGAGCGTCGCCGTTGGTTCATCAAGAAAAAGAAACTTCGGCTTTGATGCGAAGGCTTGAATGAAACGCAGGCGTTGAATCATTCCCGAAGAATAGGCTTTGACGCGCTTGGATTTTGCTTCTGACAAACGAAAGTAATCAAAAAGTTCATCAAGTTCATCGGTTGAAATTTTCATGCCTTTTGCGCGCAATGCAAACGAAACATTTTCAATGCCTGAAAGTTCATCGTAAAAATTGAGGTAAGGTGAAACGAAGCCGATATGCGGGCGCGTTTGTTCAGGCGTTAGGGTCGCGCCGTCCAGCGTGTAACGCACTGTGCCAGAAGTTGCGGCGGCTTGCGCGGCAAGAATTTTCAAAAGCGTAGATTTGCCACTTCCATTTGCGCCTGTAATCGCCAGCCACTCCGACGGTGCAAGCGCAAGCGAAACATTCTGAAAAATGATTTTGCGGTCATAGACTTTTTTGAGTGCGTCGGCTTGAAGCAGTGGCATAATGTTGGATTGAAACTTATCGCTTGTTGTGCGTATCTTAACGAAATTTCCTTGAAAGGAGTAACACCATGAAAAAGTTAATGCTGGTCGGAATCGCATTTCTCTCTGCGACGACGCTCTTTGCACAAGCCGATTTATTCGGAGGAAAGACACTGCGAAAAACCCCAACGGAATCGGTTACAAACTCTGCTGTGCCCCAACTCTTACAAGGCGAGCGAAGCCCATCAAGCACCAGCACCAGCCCACCTACAAATTCAGAACTTGAATCGCGCGAGCAATCTGCACCGACCTTTCTACGAGGTTCAGCGACTGGGCGAAATTCAGGTTTCACGTTCATGCAAGCCACGGGCTACGGATTCGGGGCGTTCTTCGGCATCAGTGTCGCGCCGCGCATTGGCTACATTTTTGAAAACGGATTTTATCTCGGCGGCTCTTACCAAATCAGTTTCAGCCCAACCTTCATCAATCCGCAATCGCCCGCATTCAGTGCAAATTCTTCAGCAATGAGCGCGCTTATACAATCGGGAATGTTTGAAGTCGGATACGAAACCAGCTTTAAACTGCTGGGATTGACCTTTTACAACCGTCCCTATCTTGCAGTTGGGTTTGCAGACGTGGCTTTTGTTGAAGATGACGTGCGCGCCTTCGGCTCTCAGAATCGCACTGTAACCGCACTTCCGCAATCAGGCTTGAACCTGTTCGGAACGGCGGGCAACGTGCTTTACTACCGATTCGATAATCTGAACATCGTGCGCGGCTTGACATTTGGTCTCGACGCCCGATACATGATGCTCAACAACGCAAGTTCGTTCGGTCTCTTCTTCACAACAGGCGTTCGGCTCTTTTAATCGTTCGGCTCTTTTAATCCAAGCCTATTTTCAAAAACCTTTACTCGCACAGTTTGTGGTAACTCGTTGCGTCTGTTTTAATCAATCGTTTGAAGACTTGAAGCGCATCATGGCATCAAAAAACCTAACGACCTTTGAAGAACTCAAATGTGAAGTCGTGTTCGGAGAAAAATGCAAGATGTGCGTGCCCTACGTGCAAAAAATGATTGAGACGGGAAAGACGATGTTTCCCTACGTGCCGAATGTGCAAGAAGTCAAGTCGCTGTTGAAGACGTAGGTTTCGGCTTCAAGAACTCGTGCACCGCCGCTGTGCACATTGCGCCGAGCGGCAATCCCACCAAAAACCCTGTAACGACTCGCGTCGCAAAGACGTTGTGATAAAGGTGTAAGTAAGCGCAAACAACATCAATCGCAATAAGCCCACCCGAAATACCCAATAAAATCAAGTATCTACGGCGATTGTCCGAAGTGAACATTGGCAGAAAAAATGCGCCGACCGCAAGTCCAACGTAAATGAACGTGCATCGGGCGCAAATTGCCATTGGCAATCCGAAAAATTCAAAACAGCGATGGGCTTTTTGATGACAAATGCCGCGAAAAAGCGCATAATAGGTCGGGTTTCCGTGCGAGGCTTCGTAAGGTGCAAGTATAGCGAGCGCAAGGAGCACAAGCATCAGGCCAGCGACAACGAAACGCGGCAAAAGAGTGCGAACGAGATGTTGAACAAAATCAGAGCGCATCGAGCACATCGCCAGCAGAAGGATTGTGAATCGTCTCGCTTGCTTTTTGTCCCGCAACGCCGTGCAAATAAGCCGAAAGAGCCGAAGCGACGTCGAGCGAAAGTCCTTGCGCCGCAAATGAGGTAATCATGCCGGCGAGCACGTCGCCCGTGCCGGCGGTTGCAAGGGCTTCGGTGCCCGTGTTAGAAAGGTAGCGATTACCATTGGCGAAGATGAGCGTTGGTGCACCTTTAAGAAGCAAGCCGAGACCGTATTCTTCGACAAACGCTTGTGCGTAGTAAAGTCGGTCGGTGTCGATGGCTTGAACAGGCGTTTGAATCAAGCGAGAAAATTCGCCCAAGTGCGGCGTGAGAATCGCATGCGAGAAGCGCAGTTGCGAGAGCAAATCCAATTCTGCAATCGCGTAGAGTGCGTCGGCATCGAGGACGAGCTTCTTTTCTGCAAGAAGTGGAGAGGAGAGCAATTTGGCGATGAAGGCTTGTCGCTCGGGCGTTCTGCCAAGTCCGCAACCGATAAGCACCGCGTCCGCCCATTGCGCTTTTTCAAGAATGTTGGATTCTGTTTGTGCAATTAAAATCGCTTCGGGCACAAGGCTATGAACGAGGTTGAACGCCGAAGGCGGAACGGCGGCACAGACGTAGCCCGCACCACATTTAAGCGCGCCGCGTAGTGAGAGCAGAAGCGCACCCATCATTGACTCCGATTCGCTTTGATTGCCCGCAACGATTAAAACTTTTCCGTTCAAGTGCTTGGCACTTTGCTTTGAACGCACGGGCAAGTGCGCAGAGACAAACGCTTCATCAACCAACTTCATCGCGTCGGGCTTGACGAGAAAATGCGGAATGGAAATATCTGCTACGCGAATTTCGCCGCATACCTCGCGACCTTTTCCGAAGAAAAATCCCGACTTCAAAAAGGCAAGCGCGATGGTTAAATCCGCTTCAACGCATGGCGTTTCGGCTTCGCCTGTCGTGCAGTCTAATCCTGTTGGTGAATCGAGCGCAACAACAAACGCACCGTCATGATGCTTTTTGTGATTGATGAGCGAGACGGCTTCTTGAATCAGTGGCGAGAGCGACGGGCGCAGTTCCTTAGCAAGTTCAAACGACTGCTTTTCAGGCTCGGCAAGCCGCTCTTCTGAAATGTTGGGCAAATACGGATTATTGGCTTCGCGGCGTTTAACGCCTTGCGGGTGGTCGGTGCGCTTGTAGCCCGTGCCTAAAATCGCATCTACGACGAGGTCGTAACGCTTGGCGTAAACGACTTCGGGCAGAAATTCATCGGCTTCAAAAATGCGGAACGAATCGGTATAGGCGACATACTGCGTGAGGATTTTCAGCGAGGCGGCACCGTCTTGTTTGAGCAAATCGGTTTTGCACAGATAGGCTAAATCGACTTGTGCGCCGTGATTGATAAGATGACGCGCAAGCACAATGCCGTCGCCGCCGTTGTTGCCTTTGCCGCACAAGACGAGCACGGATTTTCCAACAAGAGAACTAAACTTTTCAAGCAAGATGTTGCACGATTCTTTTCCGGCAAGTTCCATTAGTTGCTTTTCGGTGATGCGAAGTTTGATGACGGCGTCGTAATCGACTTGGCGCATTTCTTGTGCAGTTAGAACGGGCAACATGTGAAATGAAAGATTAAAAGTTGAACTGAAAAGTAACGCGCGGCTCGACGCGGCGAATCGGTTCGTAACGCAAAATTGAGCCAGCGTCGTTTCGCACGGCTAAATAAGTCCATTGGTAAATCACAGAGAGAAGCAGATACGGATATGGGAAGTAGCCGAGTTCAACGATGGAAAGGCTTCGGTCGTCGAGCGTGAAAAGGTCGGTCTCGAAGCCGATGTCGCGCTTGTAGTAATCGGCGCGGAAGAGCACGGAGGGAATGAGTTCGGTTAAGCGCGCGCCCAAGTGAAGTTGCCCGCCGCGCGGGGTGCGATAAAGCCGTTGATAACTTCCGAACAGGCGAACCTTGCCCAGAATCTCTCCGCCCAAATCGCCATAAACGCCCGGTCCCGGCGCGCTGAAATTGGCAAGTTCATTAGCACGTGTGATGATTTGTCCGTTCTCAAACGATAGAAATCGGTCTTGTTCATAAATGGCATCAAAGTAAGCAAATTGAAACTGGTCGCCGACAACGCGGTGTTCCAAGCGCGACGACAGCGTGATAATGCCCATCACATTTGGAACAGTGCCCGTAACCCCAATCGCGAAGCCTGAACCATAGCCGATGATTTTAGCAAAATCCATATATGCATCAAGCTCAAAAATTGGTGAGCGCAAGAGCGGCAAACCTGCATCAAGCCCAACAATCGTCAAGTTTCCGCGACGAATGGCGAGCGAATCAAAAAACAGTTCGCGTCCATTTGACTTGGCTACAGAGCCGCCGCCACGCGTGATATTAGCGCGACTGCTAAAATCCGCAACATAACTTGCGCCGAGTTGCAACTGGGAAAGAATCGGAATATCCGTTGAAAAAAGCGGACGGCTGTATGCGCGAAAGCCGACGATGTTGAAATTCGACAGGTCGCTAATCATCGATTCAAAGCCGTAGTTTCCGAAATCCATATCGAACTCTAAACCCACACGGCGCGCGTCGTAACTGCCATTGTTGCGATAAAGATTCACAATTGAACCATGTCCGAGCCGTGTGAAATCCAACTGCCCGACGCGAATGTAGAGGCTGTCGCGTTTGTTGCCGTATCGCACATAGCGAATGAGGCGCAAGTAAGACGAAATGCCGTCGTTCCAATCTTCTTGACGAAGCTGTCCGCTTTGGCTGATGCGCAGATTCACATCAAGCCCGATGCCGACTTTGCCGAAAGCGAGGTCGGGCGAAAAATTGAGCGTGTAAAAGACGTCGTTGCCGAACGTCGTAACGCCCAAGCCGCCGCCGCCGCGCGCTTCGCCTGTCAGACCTTGATACAAAAGGTAGGCGTCGCTGGTTGAACCAGCTTGCGCAAAAAGCAATTTGGAAAAAAAGAGAAGTGAAAAGAGCAATCGAATTTGTTTCATAAACGGAAGGTGGTTACAATAACTTAGCGTGCGCAAGTTAATCCAAAAAATGATATGTCGAAAAGAGGGTGCATTTGCAGAAGTCGGATTTTGGAGCAACGCGCTTTGCAACCTTTAAGGCTCAACGCGCAACTTTTTCAGAGACTCGAATGCCTGAACAACTTCGTGGAAAAAAAGAACTCGGCGCGGTTTATACGCCGAAACGAATTATCGACTTTATGCTCTCTCGACTTAACATTCCATCAAGCCAAACGCTCTCGGTGCTTGAACCGGCGTGCGCCGACGCGCCATTTCTTTCGGCGTTTCAAGAAAAGTTCGGCAATCGACACGCGCTCGTTGGCGTTGAAATTGACGGCGACGCTTTACCAAAACCCGGCTTAGAAAATTTTGAATTTTGCGGCGAGGATTTTCTGTTGTGGGAAACAGCCCAACGCTTCGACGTGGTGCTCGGCAATCCGCCTTACGGCATTATTGGTCATGAATCGCATTATCCGATTTCTGCACTCAACGCCGTCAAGCAAAAATACAAAGCGCGTTCAAGCACTTGGCGCGGCAAATACAACATCTACGGCGCGTTCATCGAGCAAAGTGTCAAACTCCTTAAACCAAACGGGCAACTCTGTTTCGTTGTGCCCTCAACGTGGCTTCTTTTAGACGATTTCATCTTGCTCCGAAAATTTTTATCCGAACAAGGTCAGTTGCATGTGCATTATCTCGGCAGGGCGTTTGCGTCGGTGAGCGTTGTCGCTGTGGTTTTACACTTCATCAAAAATGATGAAAACGCGCCTCGCGCCCTCCATCTCTACGACGGCGAAACGTTGGTCGTCAAGCGAGAGCCTTACGACGGTGATTTAATTGCCTTTGAAGATGACTTTACGCGACGGTTTGAAGCAGATAAACCCGTGCGACTTGGCGACTTGTTTCACATTCACTTTGCCGCACGAAGTCCAGAAGTAAAGAAAAGCCCGATTGTCTTTCGTGAAAAAAAAGACGGCACAACACCTCTGCTGACAGGGCGAAATCTCAAAACGAATTTGATTGATTACGAGACGAACTACACGGGCTTGTATGTCTTGCATCATCGCGCCAAAGAGCTTCGGGCGTTTTACGGATTTCCGCACATTGTGGTCGGGCATACGAAGGGCGCAAGAGTGGTCGCCGCCTTTGACGAGCGGTGCTATGCGTGGCGCGAAGAATTTCATCTCGTTCCAAAACGCCCCGTCGATGAAAGAGCCATCGTAGCCTATCTCAACAGCGAGCCCGTTCAGCGATATGTGGCAACGCGCTACCGCGACCTCATTGCGCACCTGACCAAAACCGAGCTTTCGCGCTTGCCAATTTCAACCGACTTCATTTGACCCGATGAACCTTATCGAGCTCGAGAGATTTTTAGAAACGCTGAACCTTTCGGAAAAACATCGTGCTTTCAAAGGCTTTGAAGTGGATTTGAAAGGAAACTTGAATCCAACAAGAATACTCAACGATCTTTTTTGGGCGAAAAAAGAATGGCTGAACATTGAGGAATTCTTTGAGCGGTATGTGCGCATAGCGTATCCCGACCTGAAACGCGCATTTCCAAAAGAGATTGCGCAACTTGGCGCGAAGTTCGGCAGTCATTTGGCGGCGCGGCTGTATCGGACGCAAATCGGATTTTTGACCGAATACCATTGTGCGATGCTCTGCGAAGAAATCTTTGCGCCCGAAGGCTTCGCCGTGCGTCGCTCTCCTGACCTTGACCGTGTGGGCGTCGATATTCAACTGGTGCGCCAAAAAGAGTGTTACAATTTGCACATCTTCGTCGACTCGCCCCGCGCTTGGAAATTTCGACGCGAAAAACGATTGCGAAAAAGTTCGAACCAAGAAGAGGGAACGCACATCGATTTTCCGTATCAAGTTCGAAGCGGCTGTATTCACTCGCTCCGACTGCTTTCAAACGGTTTCGGCGTCTATCGGCAGGAGTATGTCGGGCATCTGAAACAGAAAATTTTAAGTGGCGACGCGCTCGGCACGCAATCTGAACGCGTCGACTGCAAACGCGGATTGATATTCCATCAAAGCGCAATGGGTCAAGTATCGAAGCGTTGATATGCGTTGTGCGTCGTGTAACAATCTTGTGTTTGTCATTTTAGCGATGAAGTGGAGCGACCTCACCCTTGCTTGCGCGTTGCGGAATCTTTCCCTCGCCTTCAAAAGGAGAGGGACGTCCTGGGGCAAAGTCGGGACAGGGTGAGCTTCGACGCTGTTTCAGAATGAAAACACACTTTAATAGCACTACCAGCGTTGATATGCGTTGTGGAACGCAAGCCCGTATTTGCGCATTGCTTTGCGTATATTGCTGTTAGGTAGTCTCTTCAACATTTAACTGTTTTGTGATATGGAATTTCCAAGATGTGATTTAATGCCTGCTGAAGAAGGCTTTTACTGCCAATGCGTGGGCTGTGAAGTCATTTCCAACTCGACGCCAGGCTGTGTGATTCGTCAAAAGCCCGATGGCATTTACGAGTTCAATGGTCCAACGCCGCACGGAGGTGTGAAGGCGGTTTTGATTTTCACCAATGACGAAGGCGAGATTGTGCCGAAGCCCGACGCGAAGCACGTGGAAATTCGAGAGTTTGACGCCAAAGGAAACGTGCTCTCGGTGCAGTTCGGTGTCGCTGACCCGCAAGGATTTTCGCTTAAATAAACGTTGCGGCGTTTAATCGAACAAGGAGAATAACAATGAACACACAGACCGACAGACCCGAACTTGTCGATATCAACATTATCGGCGGAGGACCGACGGGCATTTTCGCCGCCTTCCAATGCGGCATGAACGACCTGACGGCGCGCATCATCGACTCCATGCCGCAGCTCGGCGGTCAGCTCACCGCACTCTATCCCGAAAAATACATCTACGACGTTGCAGGCTTTCCTGAAATCACTGCTGCCGATTTGGTGGCGCAGCTGTGGGAACAAGCTTCGAAGTTTGAGCCCGAAGTTCGATTAAATGAGCAAGTCGTCGGTATTGAAAAACAGCCCGACGGCACGTTTGTCGTCTTCACGGCGAAAGGCGGCTTGTATCCATCGCGCGCCGTCGTCATTGCCGCAGGACTCGGCTCATTTTCGCCGCGCAAACTCGACCAACTCGGCGACATTTCGCATCTTGAAAATAAGTGCGTCTTTTACGCCGTGCGCAATGTTGAAGACTTTCGAGATAAAAAAGTCGTTATTGTTGGTGGCGGCGACAGCGCGCTCGATTGGACGATGGGGCTTTTGGACGTGGCTGAACGCATCACGCTGGTGCATCGCATGAAGCAGTTTCAAGGACATGGCAAAACCGTCGCCGACGTGATGGACGCCAAAGAGCAGGGCAGAGTCGATGTGTATCTGCAAGCCGAAGTGAGCGACCTCGTCTGCGAGGGCGACGCGCTCCGCAAAGTCATCATCACCTCAAAGCCAGAGCAGTATGAAATTCCCGCCGATATTCTCTTGCCGCTGATTGGCTTTAAGTCCGATTTAGGTCCCATCAAAGAGTGGGGCTTGGAACTGAACGGCAACAAAATCGCCGTCGATTCTATGATGAAAACGTCCATAGACGGCATTTATGCGGCGGGCGATATTGTCAGTTACCCAGGCAAATTGCACCTAATTCAAACGGGATTAAGCGACGCGGCAATGGCAGTGCGGCACAGTTTGACCTACATTCACCCCGACACCGTGCATAAGCATCAATTCAGCTCGATTAAATTCGCGGCGAAAAAATCTTAACCAAGTTTTATGTCCAAAAACCTCGTCAAAGTCGGGCTTGTGCAAATGTCTTGCACGGATTCGCCAAAAGAAAATCTTTCAAAAGCCATTTCACTCATTCGCGAGGCGGCAAAAAAAGGCGCGAAAATCATCTCGCTTCAAGAGATGTTCAACACGCTTTACTTCTGCCAAACCGAAGACTACGCGCCCTTCGACTTCGCCGAACCCATTCCAGGAAAAACGACGGAAAAGCTCTGCAAACTCGCCAAAGACTTAAAGGTCGTCATGATTGCACCGATGTTTGAAAAGCGCACGCATGGCGTTTATCACAACACGGCGGCGGTCATTGATGCCGACGGCACTTACCTTGGCAAATACCGCAAAATGCACATTCCCGACGACCCTGGCTTTTATGAAAAATTTTACTTCACGCCCGGCGACTTGGGCTTCAAAGTCTTCAAAACCAAATACGCCACCATCGGCGTCTTGATTTGTTGGGACCAGTGGTATCCCGAAGGCGCACGGCTCACGGCACTTCAAGGCGCGCAGATTCTTTTTTATCCAACCGCAATCGGCTGGGCGACCACCGAGCACGACCAAAGCGTCAGAGCCGCTCAACACAACGCATGGGAAACCATTCAGCGAAGCCACGCCATTGCCAACGGCGTTTTTGTTGCCGTCGCCAATCGAGTCGGCACCGAATACGCACCACAGTCGGAAACGGGATTAGAATTTTGGGGACAAAGTTTCATCGCCAATCCTTTCGGAACAATGCTGGCGAAAGCGTCAAGTCAAAATGAAGAAATTTTGCTTGCCGAGTGCGACCTTGCTCAAATTGATTTCTACCGTCAACATTGGCCCTTCCTACGCGACCGTCGCATCGAGATGTATCACGGCATTACACAACGCTTCATCGATAGCGAGTCATAAGGAAGAGATTCTTTGAAAGCCATTTGCATTGAGCATTCAAAACGCGTTGATGATGCCGAAATGCACTTTGCCCGTTGAAAATGAATCGCCTTCGCCAAGCGCGTAACTAATGCCCATCAAGCCGAGCGGCGTATCGACGCGTGCGCCAATGCCAATTCCGCGCCGCCACCCGCGAAGCGACCCATCAAGCGGATTGACGGGATTTTGAGGCTTGAAAAAATAGCCGATGTCGTAAAACCCAAACAGGAACGCTTTTCTTGAAAGCAAAAACCGATACTCCGTATTGAGCCACATCAGTTGTGAAGCAAGAAACTGTTGCTCGCGATAGCCGCGTAAATTCTGCGCGCCGCCAAAGCGCATCAAATCTGAAAACTGAATTTCCTCTGCTAAAATCGCTTCGCCGTGAAAGCGCAACGCAAGCACTTGACGCTTGAACGTGCGTTGGTAATACTCGGCTTCGAAAAGCACGCGCTGTTGCAGAACATTTGTTCGAGTCGGATAAATCGCTAAAAGCGAATCGGACGCGGTGATGAGTTTTCTGCCGATTCGATAATCGTTTCGGAAGTAAAAGCCCGACTGCGGGCTAATAGGATAATCGCGCGAGTCGTAAATCATGCCAAAGCCCGTGAGCGTGATGGTGGTCGGAAAAATCACTTGTGCAATTGCCGCGCCTTCAAAAATGGGATTGATTTCTTCGCGCGTGAGCGAAGAAGTGATGAAAAAATTATCCGCCACACGATAAGCGGCAGAAAGCCCAAGTTGCAACTGTGTGAAGGTTGAATCTTGTTTGAGTTGCATAAAGTCAAAAATGAGGCTGAGCGGCAAGCCGACGAAATACGGCTCTTGATAACGCAAACGCGTATCCTGTGTGAATTGGTTGGGTTTGAGCCATTTGACGTCGAGCCGTCGCCCTGTGCCGAACATATTTTGAAGCGAGATGTTTATCATGCCTGTGAAAAATCCAGCATCGTTTGGGTCGTTTGGATTTTGCGGCGGTTGATAGCCGACAATGCCGTCGAAGGTGTTCGGATTGCCTTCAATGATTTGCAGTTTGATGGCGGCTTCGAGCGTGTCGTCTTTGGTGTTGTTTACAATCAGCAGTTCAGGCGGAAAAACGCGCTCGAAAAAGTTCGTGCGTTCTAATCGTTCTTGAATCAGATTGAACTTTTCTTCGCGAAACGCTTCGCCTGCTCGAAATCGAATTTCGCGCTCAATGACTTCCTGTTTTGTGGATTGATTGCCAATTATCCGTGTGCCGACCAGCTTTGTGAATTTGCCTTCTTCAATGTCAATGTCAACTTCAAGGCGCGGTTTTAGTGTGCCGTCGAGATCTTCGTAGACGAGGCGCGGTTCTCGAACCATGATTTTCGTGAACGGGCGACCGAGCGATTCATACTTTTTCAAAATCTCGTCGATGTCGCTCTCGAGTGTGGTTTGGGTGAGCGGTTCGCCGATTTCGGTGTCGCATAGCTCGGAGAGTTCTTCATCGGAAAGAATGGTATTGCCGTGAAAGTTGAGTTTCGAGATGAGAAACGGCTCGCCTTCGGTGAGAAAAACGGTGAGTTTCGGCGGGGCAAGCACAAGGCTGTCGATTCGGAAGTCGTAGTAGCCGAGTTCTTTGTAGATGCGCGAAAGTCGGTCAAATTTTTCCGCGAAAAGCACTGAGTTGTAGGGCTGTGGAAGCGCGAAAATGCCGATGAATTGGCTTTGTGAAATGGCGCGATTGCCAACGAAGAGCATCTCACGAATATCGGGAGCAGGTTGCGCCGCACTCTGATTTTTCAAGCAAAAAAAGGAGAGAAACAGAAGTGCGAACCAACGCTTAACGCAATGAAAAAGCGCGATTCCGTCAAGATTGAAAACGTTTTTGTAAATTCGCACCGCATTTAAGAGAGAAACAATTCTACAACACGACCAACCGTATTTTACCACAAAAATCAATGACGATAACTACCAAACCTTTTCCCGCTAATTTGTTGCGCGTAATGATGCTTTCGCTCCTTTTATGGACGAGCACAGAAGCGCAAGCACAGGAAGAAGAGTCGCAACCGAAAGTCGTCTACAATAAGCTTGAAGTCGTCGGAGACCCTGTATTTCCAAGCGACGGCGTGGCGTCGCTGTATGTGAGCGGCAATTATCTTTATGTAGCGACCAACACAAACGGGTTGCAAGTTTTTGATATTACCGACCCCTTCACGCCCGTTTTAGCCAGCAGTATGCGCGACCTTGCCATTCCCACAAACGGCATAGAACGCAAGGGCAATTACCTTTACATTTCGGATAATGTGAATGGAATTGATGTGATTGATATTTCAAACCCACTTGCACCAACATTAGTCGGAGAAGGTGTTAAAACCGCGTCAGGCGAATCGTGGGATTTGTGCCTTGATGAAAGCGGCGAGTATCTCTACGTCGCCACAGGCGAAGGCGGAATTGAGGTATGGAGTTTGAAAGACCCTGCCGTGCCGACGCGCGTGGCTACAACCTCGTCGCTTGTGGCGTGGAACTTCGTGTGGGGCGTGTCATATTCCGACAAGAAAATTTACGTCGCCGACCGTGAAGGCGGTGTGAAAATTTTTGATGTCAGCCGTCCGACACAGCCGAAATATATCGGCGGCTACGCAGGCACAACCACATGCCGATATGTGCGTGCCAAAGACGGCACACTCTATTTGGGCAACGGCGCAGGCGGCTTTGAGGTCGTCAATATCAAAACCCTTACGCTTCCGACGCGCGTCTTCCAAGCTAACTTTAATTTGCCGCTTGTGTTTGATGTCGAATTCTATCCGCTCAATCCCAACATTGTGGTGGTTGCCACAGGTCGCTCTGGACTTGCCATTTACGACACGCGCGAGTTTGGCAAACTCAACGCCCAGCCGTTGGATAAGCAAGTCGGCAATGGCTCTGAAATCACCCACATGGCTTTTTCTGGACATGCGATTTATGCAGGCACAACCGACCGTGGATTCCAAGTCTTTAATTACAACATGACGCCGATTTTCACGAACACGAAAAATCACGTCGTCAACGAAAATGAACTGTTCTCCTACACGATTGAAGGCAACGACCCCGACGGCAGTCCCGTCGTGATTTCGCTGGTTGAACAAAGCGGCGTTTTTCCGGCTGGATTTCGCTATGACCAAGCCCCGCACGCGTTTGCATGGACGCCGACCTTTGAGCAGTCTGGGGTTTACACATTCGTTGCGACGATTCAAGAGCAAACGCCCGACGCACTCTCTCGAAGCGAAGCCTTTACGATTGAAGTCAAACATATCAACCGTCCGCCATCGCTACCGCAGCCAGCGGCACATACGATTGTCGAAGATTCAACCTTTGCTTACATCATTCCCGAAGGCTCTGACCCCGACCTTGAAGACGCCGGAAAACTCACTTACACCGCAACAAACCTGCCGCGCGGCGCGACCTTCGAACCACTTACACGTAAATTCTCTTGGACGCCCGACTTCACCCAAGCGGGAGATTACACCGTAACCTTCACCGTCAAAGATGCCAATACCGACGGCAACAACGACGGCAAAGACACGCTCACCGACGCCAAAGAGATGACGATTCGCGTCGATAACGTCAATCTCAATCCTGAATTTGTTCGCCTCGAGTCGCAAACTTTCTATGAAAATAAACCGCAAACCTTCACGCTTTCGGCAACTGACCCCGATAAGGAAGACGAAGGCAAACTCATCTTCAAAGCAACCAAATTGCCCGAAGGCGCAACCCTCGACGGCTCAACACGCACCTTTTCATGGACGCCAACCTTTGAACAAGCCGGAGAATATGTCGCCGAATTCGAAGTCGAAGACCAAGGGCTCGATTTCAAATTGAAGCCCGATAAAGAATTTATGCTCAACGACACCATGAGCGTCTTCATCACCGTTAAGCAAACGAACCGCGCTCCTGCTTTTGCAAGCATTGAGCCGAAAACGGTTAAAGAAAACGAACAGCTCACCTTCACCACACCAGCAAGCGACCCCGATAAAGAAGACGCTGGTAAACTCTCGTTTTCCGCGAGCAATCTGCCCGAAGGCGCAAAGTATGATACGCTCACGCAATCGTTTTCTTGGAAGCCCACTTTTGAGCAATCAGGCAGTTACACGGTCTCGTTCAAAGTCGTGGATATGGGCATCGACGGCACACCGCTTTCCGATGTGAAGGAAGTGCCGATTACCGTTATTCACGTCAATCGTCCGCCTGTGATGGACAGCGTAGAAAACAAGACGGGCGAAGAAAATGCGCCGATTGTCTTTAGCGTCAGCGGCTCGGACCCCGACCGCGAAGACGCCGGCAAGCTCGAAGAGATGCTCGCGACCCTCGAGGCGGCGCTGGGCGACCATCTCCTGGAAAGGCGCATCGCGCACGGCAAGCTCACCATCACCGTCGACGGCTCGCCAAAAGGCGCAACCTTCGACGGCGCGAATTTCTCTTGGACGCCCGACTACGACCAAAACGGCGTCTATAAACTCGCCTTCACCATTAAAGACCCCGACGGCTTGAAGGATTCAAAATCCATGACGATTACTGTCGCCAATACCAACCGCCCACCCAAGTTTGAACCCGTTGCGCCCGTCGAAGGACAAGAGACCAAGAAACTTACTTTCACGCTCAAATCTACCGACCCCGATAAAGAAGACGAAGGCAAACTCACCTTCAAAGCCGGCAAACTTCCACAAGGCGCAACTTTCACGCCGAACACTCAAACCCTGACTTGGACGCCGACCTACGAACAAGCCGGCGAATACCAAGTTGAATTCACCGTTACTGATAGAGGACTTGCAGGCACAACTTCGCTTCAACCCAACGCCGAAAAAGCATTGAGCGACAAAATCACCGTCCCGATAACCATTAAGCAACTCAATCGCAAGCCGAAACTCGAAAAGGTCGCCGCGCAATCTGCAACCGAAAACAAACCTTTCACGCTTGAACTCAAAGCCACTGACCCCGATAAAGAAGATGAAGGCAAACTCACATTCAGCATCAGCAACTTGCCCGATGGCGCAACGCTCGAAGGCAATAAACTCACTTGGACGCCAAACTACGAGCAAGCCGGTAAATACACCCTCAACGCCAAAGTAACCGATTCAGGCATCGACGGCACGCCGCTGTCCGATGACGGTCAAATCGTGATTACCGTGAAAAACGTCAATCGCTCGCCGCGATTCACAGACCTTGCCGATAGGAGCGTCGCTGCAGGGCAAAGCCTCTCGTTCAATGTGAATGCGACAGACGACGATAAAGAAGATGAAGGCAAATTGAAGATAACTGCATCAGGGTTGCCCAAAGGCGCGAAGTTCAAAGGCAATACATTTGAGTGGACGCCAACGGCAAAGCAAGCGGGCAGTTATGAGGTAACTTTCACCGTTGCGGATAAGGCAGGCGCGAAAGAGACAAAGACGATAAAAATCACGGTCAGCGAACCGTCGCCAGCCGCTTCATCGTCCGAGACGCCGTCAAATCCATAGCCACATGCGCTTTAACATCAAGCCGTTACGCCGTGTAGCGGCTTTTCTTTTTCAGCCTTAATGAATCGCACGTTTCTTGCTCTTTTCTTTTCTTGCTTTACACTGCCGTGTGTTGCGCAAATGATAACGCTCGAGCCGAATCGCTCACTCTTTGTGCCGCTTCTTGCCGACGCCAAAGAGCCGCGCATCGGCGCGCTGGTGAATCGGAACAACAATGAACTCTCGCTCGACATCGGCGCATCGCTCGACCTTGTTCAATTTTCTTTTGAGCGAACGCAAGTTGGCTTTGGCGTTGACTTCGGCACTTTCTCGGAACTGCGTCGTGAGTGGAATTTCAAGTTTCCCGTCAACGCGGCGGATTACATTTTCGGAATCAATATGAGTTATCGCGCACCGCTGACGAAGTCGCTTGATTTGATGGGGCGTTTCAGGCTGTCGCACATTTCAGCGCATTTAGTTGATGGACGATTCGTCAATGGGGCTTGGCTCGATGGACTGTCGCCCTTTACTTACAGCCGTGAGTTTATCGCTTTGATGCTGGCGCTATCTGGCGAATATGGACGCATTTATGCAGGCTACGAGTGGCTTTTCAATACGATTCCGCGCGAAATTTCCTCGTCGAGCTATCAAGTCGGCATTGAAGCCTATTACGCGAAGTTTCCTGTGCGCGTGCTCTGTCCGTTCATTGCGCTAGATTTCAGGCTTGTGCCGATTTGGCGCCAAGCATTGGGAAGAAGTGAAGGCTACGGCGGCGCAACGAATGTGCAGGCGGGCGTAAAACTCAACTCCATCGGAAAGCGCGGGATTCGGCTCGTGTTTAATCATTATGGCGGATTAGACTTTCGTGGAATGTATCTCGGTCGCTATGTTTCAGAGCAAAGTCTTGGTTTTCTCATTGATTTTTGAGGGCGTAAATTTGAAGTAACGAGGAGTTCACGGAGTTCACATGGATAAACTTGTCATAAAAGGCGGTCGGCAACTTTCAGGGACCGTTGCAGTTTCGGGCTCAAAAAATACGGCGTTGGCGTTGATGGCGGCCTCGCTTTTAGCGGCGTCAGGAAAAACCATCATTTCACGTGTGCCGGATTTACGTGATGTTCACACGCTCGCGAACCTGCTTCGCATCATCGGCGCGCGGGTAGAGTTTGAAAAAAACACGCTAACCATTTCTGCCTCAAACATCTCACACCCCGAAGCCCCTTATGAACTGGTCAAGCAAATGCGCGCTTCGTTTTACGTGTTAGGTCCCTTGTTGGGTCGGTTTGGGAAAGCACGTGTGTCGTTGCCCGGCGGCTGTGCGTGGGGACCGCGTCCGGTAGATTTGCATCTGAAAGCCATGCAAGCCTTAGGCGCAAGCATTGAGATTGAAGATGGCTATGTGGTGGCAAAAGCAAAGCGCAAGCGACTGACGGGCGCGAAAATTGAGTTTCCAATTGTTTCTGTGGGCGCAACGGGCAACGCGCTCATGGCGGCAGTCTTAGCCAAGGGCACAACCAAACTCAAAAACGCCGCGCTTGAACCTGAAATCACCGCGCTCGCCGATATGCTGATGAAAATGGGTGCGAAAATTTCTGGCATCGGCACCACGGAACTCGAAATCGAAGGCGTCGAAGAACTCTACGCCGCACGCGAAATCAATATCTCTGACCGCATCGAAGCCGGCACGCTCTTATGCGCCGCCGCCATCACCAAAGGCGACATCACGCTCACCGACGTCAATCCTAACGACTTCAAAGCCGTTCTGAAAAAATTTGAGCAAGCCGGCTGTGAAATCAAATACACTGAAAATGTCGTCTCGCTCAAATCGCCGCGCGTCCTCGAACCGACGAATGTCGACGCCAAGCCGTTTCCAAAATTTCCAACCGATATGCAAGCACAATGGACAGCACTCATGACCCAAGCAAAGGGCACAAGCAAAATTACCGACCACATCTACGCCGATCGATTCAAGCACGTGCCCGAACTCAACCGACTGGGGGCAAACATTGAGGTCAAAGGTAATTCCGCCATTGTCAAAGGCGTTCAGAAACTTTCAGGCACAAAGGTGATGTCGACCGACCTGCGCGCGTCAGCAAGTTTGATTCTTGCGGGATTGGTTGCAAGTGGCACGACCGAAGTGTTGCGCGTTTATCACTTGGATAGGGGCTACGAAAAAATCGAACAAAAACTGCGCACACTCGGCGCAAACATCAAACGCGAACAATACGACGAATTCGCTCAACTGAAACTCGAAAAAGAGGAGGCATAATCATGAAAAAACTAACATTTCTTCTCATCGCCACAGCAACCTTAGCCGCTTGCTCAAAAGAACTGGCAACATTAGAAGGCACGCTCACCTTAGGCACAGGCGCACTCAACGACCCGCCGCTCACTGAACACACGCTGATTTTGATTCCAGACTCGCTCGTTGCAAAAGAACTCGAACAGTATCGCGCAGGTTACAAACAAGAAGTCGAAAAACTCAAACAAGCCAATCTCGCCGTTGGCAATTTGCTCGATAGCCTGCAAACAGCCTTCAAGAAAACCGGCGACAAAAAAATCGAGGAACGCTACAAAGCCGTTGCCGATAGCGGTGCCGCCCTGAAAACTCAATTCGAACGCTATCAAGCCGAACTGTTCATCTCTATCGTCAACGCATTGGCGAAAAAAGCCTCCGCCGATACTAAAACCGACAATAAAGGTAATTTCAAATTCAAAAGTGTCGTCCATGGCAAGTATGTGTTGCTGACAGGCTATAGCACACAAAAGCGAAGCGGCTTGCTCGTCAAATCACTTGAACTCAAACCGGGCAAAAATACAACCACCTTTAACTACCGCGACGCCGACCCTGTGCTCACCTACATCTTAGAAGATTAAGAGAGCAGTTCAGTCAATCTTTTTAGAGGCAGGAAAGAAAATCCTGCCTTTTGTTTTTACCAAAATGAGTCAAAGCCATGAGGAAGGCAATTGAGACGATAAGGCAACGATGATTATGACTTTCCGACTTTGAAGGCTGGAATGATAATGCCCGTGCATTCGCCGAAGCCAATGCGTCGTGCCCCGTCTTTTTGGCAGTAGGCTTTGATGATGATTTCGTCGCCGTCTTCAACGAAACTGCGCTTTTCGCCAGTGGGCAGTTCAATCGGCGATTCGCCGCGCCACGCGCGTTCAAGCAAACAGCCGGCTTCTTCGCGCGTTTTTCCCGATACTGTGCCGCTGGCAAATAAATCGCCCGTGTGGAAATTACAGCCGTTAGAGGCGTGATGCGTGAGCATTTGCGCCGGCGTCCAATACATATCCTTGAAACTGCTTTTGCTCAGTTGAAACGGCGGAAGGTTTTGCTTGTGCATTTGATTGGTGCGAATAAAGACTTCAAGCGTGATGTCGAAGCCGCCATGCTGTGTATTTTCGGGTGAAGAAAGGTATGGCAAAACTTTGGGCTCGCCTTCGCCGCGCACGAAGGCTGGTGCTCGGAACGGTGCTAAGGCTTCAAGTGTAACCACCCAAGGCGAAATGCTGGTCGCAAAATTTTTTGAAAGGAAAGGACCGAGCGGCTGATACTCCCAACGCTGAATATCGCGCGCTGACCAATCATTGACGATACACGCGCCCCAGATGCGTGTTTCCGCTTCACGAATTGGAATCATCTGCCCGAAGCCCGTCGATGTGCCGACGAAAAATCCAATCTCTGCTTCATAATCTAATCGGCGAGACGGCATGAACTTCGGTTCGGTTTTATCATCGGAATTGATTTGACCGTTGGGTCGGCGAATTTTTCTGCCTGAAATCACAATCGATGAGGCTCTGCCGTGATAAGCAATCGGGACGTATTTGTAATTCGGCAAGAGCGGATTTTCAGGGCGAAGCATCGAGCCGACGTTGGTGGCGTGGTAGATAGAGGCATAAAAATCGGTGAAGTCGCCGATGCGCACGGGGTTGAGCAGTTCAATTTTATTGCGCTCAAAAAGATGGTGCTTGAGTTTTTCTTGAAGGTCTTTTGGCGCGTCGCTTCGCAAGGCTTTTGAGAGGGCGCGGCGCAATTCCGACGACGCCTCGTTGCCGAGTGCCATGAGTTGATTGAGAAACCCTTTCGTGCAAGCCGTTTTGATTTCTTGGGACACGTCCAACAAGTTATTTAACGCGACAGATGTTAGATCGAGCGCGTAGTTGCCAATAGCGACACAAAGGTGTGGCGAAAAGTTTTTCGGCGATTTGAACGCGCCAAAAGGAAGGTTCTGAATGGGAAAATCGGTCTCTGGGTCGTTGGCAGAGTCTACCCACGATTTGAGGTCGGGATTGTGCGTGTCGTTCTGTTTCATGAATTAAGCAGATGGTGTGTTTTAAGGTCTTCAATCGGCTCTTCAAACGAGCATGAGCCAAAAGTGATGGCAAAATGTGTGCGTGCGTCTTTGAGTGTCTCAACGTTCAGGGTGTGCGTGCGCCAATGCACGGTGTCGTCGGTGAAAGAAAATTGTGCAAGGTCAGTTTCGTTCAGAAGTTCGGTAAGGTCTGGTTGCGCCATGCCGTTGTAAGCAAAAGCCCCTGCAAGAAACACATTGAGAAATCCAAACATCGTGCTGCTTGGGCTATCGGGCGCGTAAGTGAGGCGATAAGTTGCGCGAATCGGGTGGTGCAGTCCAGCGGTGGCTTTGAACGGCGTTTTGTGTTTAGCGCAAAGAAACATGAATCGCGCTAAATCGTCGGGCGAAGGAAAGGCGTCATGAACAACGCCGCCCGTTCTCACTTTTGCGTAGTAATGTTTTTTCTTGATGGCTTCAATCAACGGCTCAACGTCTCCCGCAATCGGAATTTCAATGAACGTTGAAAGCGATGAGGGAAGGTTCAAGGCATAAATCTCTTCAACTGTATTGGCTTTTAATTCGATAGCATCAATCGTCATAGAGCGTGGTGCACGTGAAAATCGATGATTGAAGTCGGCAATGATGTTCAGGTCGTCCGAAACCCTGTTTCCAACGAGCGCAGAAAGACGCCACGTTTGATTGCGCAAGTCAGGAACGAGCGCGTGAACGGCGGTTGTAAATTCGTCTAATCGCGAGACGGGAACGATAAAGCGTGCAAGTGCCCAACGGTCTTGACTTTGCAAGTAGCGAGCATAGTTTGATACTGCATCGTTCATTGAAAGCGAGGCTGGCGGAAACAAGCCCGCGTAATCAATGATAGCGTTCAGAAGTGTTCGTAGTGCGCGCATACTGCATTTGATTTGGCAGAAAGCGAAACTAACAAAATTCTGTGCAATCAGAAAGGCGATGATGAGTTGAGAATTGAGGTTGAGAGTTTGCTTTCTCTGCTCGCGATGACCACGATATAATGGAGATGATGAGATGATGAAGGCGATTAAAGGGCGGTTTGGCATTTCTTCTACCAAAGCAAACTGGTTTTGATACACTCTGGACGATTAAGCGCGACATCGTAGCCGACCTCATATTGCGCAATCGGAAAGCGATGCGTCAAAAAGCGCGCGACATTTACAGCGTTGCTTTCGAGCAAGGTTTTAGCAGTGAGTTTATCATTGTAATGGGTTACGGCGGAAAAAATAAGGTGCGGTTCTTTGTCTTGAAGCAAACGATAATCGGTTTTCATGACTTCATATGTGCCAGTAAGCAAAAATATGCCTTGTGGTTTGAGCAGGCGAAGCGCGGGTTCAAGAAGCAAAAGACGACCTGTTGATTCAATAATGACGTCGTAGCGGTGATTGTAGTCAGAGGTAAAGTCGGAAAGGTCGAGGGCGATGTCGCGCACCGAAGCAAGGTCGCCGCGTTGAATAAACATGTCGCAGGCATCAACGGCTTTGAAGGCGCGGCTGTGAAGCACTTCAGCAATCGTTAAGCCAAGTGCGCCAAGCCCCAAGATCAAAATGCGCTCCGTGTGCGCAAGGTCGAGTTTATTGACGGCGGAAAGCGCGTCGGCAAGCAATCCAATCAGCAAGTCCCGCTCCTCTGGCGGACGGCGAAGCGGCAAAAAATCTCCTTCTTTTACAATCATGCTTTCGGCTTGACAGCCAAAAACTGATTGAACATCTTTCCAACACTCCGACTTCCACGCATAGACATACTCGCCAACTTTAACACTCGTAACACTCGAGCCTACTTCAATCACTTCGCCAAGGCATTCGCTTCCGGGCACAACAGGGAATTTCAACTCCTTGCGCGTAATGGATTTTCCCGTTAGCAAAAATCGCTCAACGCCGGCGGAAATGCTCGTCGCAATCGTGCGAATACGCACATCAAACTCGGAAAGCGGCGCGGAAACAATCGGGAGAAATTCAAGTTTGCTCGGTTTCGTATAAATAATCGCGTTGGACGGCATACAAGCAGTGGATAAGTAATCGCGAAGCGTTAAGCATGTGCAGGCTTAATTCTTGACGCTCAACGCTTGACTTGTTTGGACGCCTCGCTTCGCTTGGAACGACGGACTTTGGCGGTCGGCGCGGTCATTCTGAAGGAAGCAAAGGCAATCCACCAACAGACTGAACAACGGAAAGTAGGCGAGCCGTTTAAGCCACTTCAAGCTCGATGTTGGGTGAAGCAGCTTTGATGTCGTCGGTTGCAAAGGCTTCAAACTTCTTAAAGTTTTTCACAAACTCTTTGGCAAGCCACAAGGCTTTTTGGTCGTAAGCCTCTTTATCTGCCCAAGTATTTTTCGGAATCAGAACGTCGCTCGGCACGTTTGGGCAAGCGGTTGGGACGGAGACTTTGAAAATCGGGTCTTCGACATACTCCACTTGGTCGAGTTCGCCAGCGAGAGCGGCATTGACCATGGCGCGCGTGTAGGCGATTTTCATGCGCTTTCCAACGCCGATGCCGCCGCCCGACCAACCCGTATTGACAAGCCAGACGCGCACATGTTCTTTGGCGATTTTTTCGCCCAAAAACTTCGCGTATTCCGTCGGGTGAAGTGGCAAGAAGGGGGCGCCGAAGCAAGCACTGAACGTCATGGTCGGTTCTTTAATGCCGATTTCCGTTCCAGCGACTTTTGCCGTGTAGCCCAAAAGGAAGTGATACATCGCTTGCGCAGGCGAGAGACGCGAAATGGGCGGCAAAACGCCGAAAGCATCGCAGGTGAGAAACACAATGTTCTTTGGTTTCGGACCGACACTTGGCAGGACGGCGTTTGGAATGTAATCAATCGGATAAGCGCATCGAGTATTTTCGGTGAGCGAATCGTCGGCGAAATTGATGGTGCGCGTTTGCTCATCCATAACGACGTTTTCAACAATAGCCCCGTAGCGAATCGCGTCGTAGATAAGCGGTTCGTTTTCGCGCGAAAGGTTAATGCACTTGGCGTAACAGCCGCCTTCAATGTTGAAGATGCTGGTGTCAGACCAGCAATGCTCGTCGTCGCCAATTAAGCCGCGCGTGGGGTCGGCAGAAAGCGTGGTTTTGCCTGTGCCTGAAAGCCCGAAGAAGACGGCACTATTGCCATCTTTTCCGACATTTGCCGAGCAGTGCATGGAAAGCACGCCGCGCAACGGCATAAGGTAGTTCATAATCGTAAAGACGGATTTTTTGATTTCGCCCGCGTAGCCTGTGCCGCCAATCAAAACGAGTTTTTTCTCGAAGTTCAAAATCACAAAGGTTTCGGATAGCGTGTGGTCTTCACTGGGATTGGCTTTGAAGTTTGGAACGTCAATCACGGTGAAATCAGGCGAGAAAGTGGCAAGTTCTTCGGCGGTTGGACGAATAAACAACGCTTTTGCAAACGCGCTATGCCACGCAAATTCGGTCATCACGCGCACTTTCAAGCCGTAGGTTTTATCGGCACCAACAAGCACATCTTGCACATAAACTTCGCGCTCGGAAAGGTATCGAAGCACTTTTTGATGAAGTGCGTCGAAGTGGGCTGGCTCAAAAGGCTTGTTGTTTTCCCACCAAATTTTTCCTTCGCTTGACGGCTCTTTGACGATGAACTTATCGTTAGCGGAGCGTCCTGTTTTCTTGCCTGTTTTAACGACGAGCGCGCCTCTGTTGGAGAAATGTCCTTCACCGTTCTTGATGGCAAATTCGATAAGGTGATTGATGCTCGGATTGTGATGAACGGGCTTGGTAGGCGTGAAGCCGAAATTTTCTGTCATAGTTCGGAATGTGTTGTTGGTTGAAGAAATGATTTGCGCGTAACTTAATAACTTTCGCTTTCATTTGGAAAGTCACGCCGTTTGACGTCGGCGACGTAAGTTTTAACTGCGTCGCTGATAATTTGTTCCAAGTTGGCGTAGCGTCGGACGAAACGCGGCTTGAAGGCGTTGTTGAGTCCGAGCATATCATTGACGACAAGCACTTGTCCGTCGCAAGCACTGCCTGCCCCAATGCCGATGGTTGGAACAGCGACGGAGCGTGTTACTTTTTCCGCCAAGGCTTTCGGAATTTTTTCAAGCACAATCGCAAACGCGCCCGATTCTTCAAGCAGTTTCGCGTCGTGAAGCAAGGTTTCGGCTTCGCGCTCATCTTTGGCGCGCACTTTATAGGAGCCGAATTTGTAGATGGATTGTGGCGTTAAGCCCAAGTGCGCCATGACGGGAATGCCCGCATCTGTAATGCGTTTGACGGCACTGGCAACGGTTGCGCCGCCTTCCAATTTGACCGCATGACAGCCAGTTTCTTTCATCAACCTGCCTGCATTTTTCAGCGCGTCTTCGGGCGAGAGTTGGTATGTCATGAACGGCATATCGGCGACAATCATCGCCCTGCCTGTGGCGGCGTGGACGCCTTTGACGACAGCGCGAACGTGATAAATCATCTCGTCAAGCGTCATCGGAAGCGTGGTTTCGTTGCCAGCGAACACATTGCTGGCAGAATCGCCGACGAGCACAATATCAACGCCCGCCAAATCGATCAAGCGTGCCATGGTGAAATCGTAAGCCGTGAGCACAGCGATTTTTTCGCCCCGAACTTTCATCTCAATCGCTTGGCTTGTGGTGAAGGCGCGGCGCGAACTTTCAAGTTGTGTCGACATGAAACTGTGATGTGAAAAATCTTGAATGGACAAGAAGGTTTGAAGAAACAATCCCAACAGAAATAACGCAAATTTAATCCGAGCGCAAAAACAAAACTGTTTCAAGCTCCAACCTTCAACCCCTAACCTTTCAATCGGCTTTCATTTTCTCTCGGAAGTGCGTATACTTGAAACCGAAATCCGTTTCAGCATATAATTTAGCCAATCCACAACGACCAATGAACGAACCACAACAGCCGCTTCAAATCAACATCGAAGTTGACGACAAAACTGCCGAAGGCATTTACTCAAACTTTGCCATCATCAATCACTCGCCAGCCGAATTTATTTTGGACTTTACCACGCTTTTGCCCGGCATGCAACGCGCCAAAGTCCACTCGCGGATTATCATGACGCCGCAGCACACGAAATCGCTTCTTATTGCATTGCAGGATAACATCGCCAAATATGAAGCGGCCTTTGGATTCATCAAACTGAGCGACATTCAAGCAAGTAATGTGCCGATGGGATTTCGCGTTGAAGATAAACAGAAACTGTCTTAACAACAGGTTTTAACCACATTACTCAACAACGACTTTCAACAACGAAAGAGGCTTGCGCCGATAGGGCGTTTCAAGCCGTCAAAAAAGTTCGCTATGCGACATACAGAATATCACTTTCACGTTTCGCGCAAAGGTCGCGCGCAGTATCAACTCGAAGACCGATTTTTCTCCATTCGCGGCACGAGCGTTTTCCCGAACTTCGTCGCCTGTCAAGAGTTTTCAGCCAAGGTCAATGCCAATCGTAAAGCAAGCGGCAGGAGCGATGCCGAACTTGTGCGCACCGCAGAAGTCTTCGCCGCCTCGCTTATGCACGAAGTTTATCACTTCGTCATTTCGGTTTATTTGGAAGATTTGAACCGTGATGCGTTTGCAAAATGTGAAGGCTGGATTCGGCGCGAGTTTGGCGAAGAGACGACGGGAAAATTTTTGGAACGATTCGTCGATGAGTTTCCAACGCTGACAATTTATCGCGGTGATGAAACGGTCGAGCAGTTTCTCTCGCGCACCAGCGGCGGCACGCCGAATACACACATCGCTCTTGAAGAACTGATGCTCGTTTGGCTGGAAAACCAAAATCCTGCGCTCAACCAACTTGAAGATTTAATCGATGACGAAGCACTCGTTCAGAACACACCTTACAATCAAGTGATAACGAGCATTGATAATTTTTTTGCTACACAGCCACCCTTCGGCGTAGAAAACTTGCCACTCCTACGGCTCTTGCTTGCACCGATTAAAGCTTCACCGAATTCCATTCTCGAACAATTAAGGTATGTGGTAGAAAAATGGGACGCGATTATTTCGCGCTCGCCTATGCTCAAAAGATTGCTCCTTCAAAGCATGGACTTTGTCAGAGAAGAAGGCAAGTATTTTCAAATGCTTGAAGCGGCAAGAGCAGATAAAGAAAAAATGCCAAGCGAAGTGCGTCAGGCGCAGTTCTTCGGCGATTACGAAAAAGAAACGCCGCCCGTTGCCGATTACAAAAGCGAGATTTATGAAGACGCACCCGAAAATTTCACGCCCGACCTCAACTGGATGCCTCGCCTCGTCTTGATTGCAAAAAATACCTACGTCTGGCTCGACCAACTCTCCAAAAAATATCAACGCCCCATCAAACGCCTTGATGAAATTCCCGATGAAGAGCTCGATATCCTCGTCCGACGCGGATTTACAGGCTTGTGGCTGATTGGAATTTGGGAGCGCAGTTATGCTTCAAAGCGCATTAAGCACTTAAACGGCAACATCGATGCAGTGGCATCGGCGTATTCGCTTGACGATTACGTCATTGCCAAAGACCTCGGCGGCTACGACGCTTATCTGAACTTGAAAGAGCGCGCGCGCCGAAGAGGATTGCGGCTCGCCAGCGACATGGTGCCAAACCACATGGGCATTGATTCCAAGTGGGTTATCCATCACCCTGAATGGTTTTTGCAAGTCGATTATCCGCCGTTTCCCAATTACACGTTTCACGGCACCGACCTTTCCACCGACCCGCACATCGGCATTTTCATTGAAGATGGCTACTGGCGCAAAACCGACGCCGCCGTTGTGTTCGCACGGCTCGACCGATGGACGGGCGAAGTCAAATACATCTATCACGGCAACGACGGCACGAACATGCCTTGGAACGACACGGCGCAACTGAACTTTCTCAAACCCGAAGTGCGCGAACAAGTCATTCAAACAATCTTGAACGTCGCACGCATGTTCCCCATCATTCGATTCGACGCCGCCATGGTCTTGGCAAAGCAACACATTCAGCGACTCTGGTTTCCTGAACCGGGCAAAGGCGGAGCAATTCCGTCGCGCTCCGCTTTCGCGATGACAAAAGAAGAGTTCGATAAAGCCATGCCAACTGAATTTTGGCGCGAAGTCGTCGACCGTGTCCAACAAGAAGTGCCCGATACGCTCTTGCTCGCCGAAGCCTTCTGGATGCTTGAGGGCTACTTCGTGCGCACGCTCGGCATGCACCGCGTCTATAACAGCGCGTTCATGCACATGTTCAAAAAAGAAGAAAACGCTGAATATCACAAACTCATCAAAGACACGCTCGAATACGATAGCCGCATTCTCAAACGCTACGTCAATTTCATGAACAACCCCGACGAAGAAACCGCCGTCAAGCAGTTCGGCAAAGGCGATAAATACTTCGGCGTGTGCGTGATGATGTGCACAATGCCCGGCTTGCCAATGTTCGGACACGGACAAATCGAAGGCTTCACCGAGAAATACGGCATGGAGTATCAGCGCGCTTACTACAACGAAACGCCCGATGAGTGGCTCGTCGCCCGACACGAAAAAGAAATTTTCCCTCTGCTCAAAAAGCGTTACCTCTTCGCCGAAGTCGACAATTTCTTGCTCTATGACTTCATTACGCCGAGCGGCATAGACAACAACGTGTTTGCCTATAGCAATCGCTACGAGAACGAAAGCGCACTGGTGATTTTCCACAACAAGTATGCAGAAACTTTGGGCTGGATAAAAACATCAGCCGCCTACCTCGACCTTGCAACAAACAACATGATGCGAAAAGAACTCGGCGAAGGATTGAGTCTCTCAAAAGACCCATCAACCTTCGTTACATTCCGCGATGCAATTACTGGCTTAGAGTATATCCGCTCAAACCGCGAAGTATGGGAAAAGGGAATGTATTTTGACCTTCACGCCTACAAGTATCAGGTCTTGTTGGATTTTCAAGAAGTGAAGCCCTCGGTGCTCTTTCCCTACGACGAACTCTGGCGACAACTTGGAAACACAGGCGTGCCCTCACTCAAAGATGCGGTGCTTGAACTCTCGCTTCGTCCGCTTCATGCCGCTGTGCAAGAGGCTTTCGCGCCTGAAACGCTCGTCGCACTCTACGAGCATCAAAGCGGCGCAGAAAAACGCTTGAAAGAAACAATGAGCGCGATTCGCGATGCCTTGCTTGCCGTTCAGCCCGATGTTGCACTGCCAAAAACAATCATCGATGAAACGCTGGAACGATACCGCGCCTACTGTGCGCTTCAAGCCGTTGCCAAAAACAAAAAACTTTCGGCAACCGATGTTGGACGCTATATCACGAACACAGTTTTCCCCGAACAAGCCAACGGCGATTCAGGCTGGCGCGTTCTGCTTGGCTGGCTGATGCTCAACGGATTTAATCAAGTTGAAAATCCGCACGCAAGCAATTTGATGTCGGATTTCCGATTGGCGAAGTTCGTCGCAAAATCATTTGAACAACTGGGCTTGACGGAAGAGCGCGCCAAGAGCGAAGCCGACCTGATTCGCATCATGCTCGATTTCAGCAAATCACCCGCACACTCGCTCACGAAATCGCTCTACGACTTGTTGGACGCGCGCAAAGCCAATGTCTTTCTCGGCGTCAATCAATACGAGGGCATCGTCTATTTCAACAAAGAGCGATATGAAGTTTTGCTCGGCGCACTTTTTGCCGTGTCGGCACTCGAGGCTGTTCGGAACGAAGAGGTGTCCGAAAAATCACTTGTACCTATATTCGCATTTCTGAAAACCTACACCGATGCGGCGTCGGCAGTCGGCTACAAATACAACGACCTTCTTGCCCGTCTTCAATCTGATATCGAAGCCGAAAACAAAGCAGAATCAAAAGCCACATCTGACTCGAAGGTCGTTGAGAAAACAAGTGCCACCACAAGCATTCCGACCGTGCAATCAAAACTCAAAACGAAGAACATTAAACCTCAAACCAAATCAAACCAAAAAAGCAGTATGGCGACAAAGGAAACAAAGAGCGCAGAGCCGACTGAAACCAGTTTGCGTTTCACAGAAGATTTAAAGCAAGGCATTAAGAAGCCCGCACCCGTCTCCGAAAAAGAATCATCGAGCGCGAAAAAGAAAAGCACACCGAAAAAAGAATCGCTGAAGAAAGCGACGCCGAAAAAATCAACGG
>FWPU01004627.1_pt1 | contig 31688 bp, 19 predicted proteins | sample 2228361 | NCBI WGS metagenome assembly FWPU01 (sample SAMEA103939777, study PRJEB20133) | metagenome | reverse complement strand
CGTCCCCGCTTGCTCAGGCAGGCCAAGCACGTCCGGCACTTCTGCACAAGCGAGGACGCTTATGCTACGGCGAGGACGCTTGTGCTACGTCGAGCAAGCGTCCCCGCTTGCTCAGCCAGGCTAAATACGTCCGGCAGTTCTGCACAGGCCAGAAAGCCTGTGCCACCGGAAGCCTGGCCACCGACGAGTCTCGCCGTGGCCGATGCCTCGACACCTGCCCGCCGCAGCCTCCACTTCTTCACACTCCAGGCAGCTCGTAGCCGCGGCGATACTCGCGCCCGAGGTAGCGGTTGGCCTCGTCGTCATTGGGGAAGGTCTCGCTCTGCGGGTCAAACTCGAGGCGGCGGCCGGTGCGGTAAGCGATGTTGCCCAGGTGGCAGAGCAGAGAAGAGTAGTGGCCCTCTTCGATATCGGCAATCAGGTCTTCGGTGCGGCGGCTTTTGACGCAGTCGATGAAGTTCTGGTAGTGGCGGGGCGAGTCGTTCCAAGGCTCGCCGGCCGTGGGGCCAGGCTCTCCGCCGCGGAAAAAGACGCGGTAGCCGTCGCGGTCGATCATCAGAAAGCCGTTTTCGCCAAAGAAAATGTTGTCGTTGTCGTAGCGGTGGCCTGGCATGCGGTAGGGGGTGAAGTCTCGCTGCTCATAGACGAACAAGAGATCGTCATACTCCCAGGTGACGACCATGGTGTCTGGCGTCTCTTGCGCATCGCCCCGCGAGCCCAGCTTGGCACCGCTGGCCGTGACCGCCTTGGGCGCCTTCAGGCCTAAGGCCCAGCGGCCCAGGTCGATCTGGTGCACGCCGTCGTTGCCAATGTCTCCCGTGCCATACTCCCAGTGCCAGTGCCAACCGCCGTGAAAGCGGTTGTAGTTGAATGGCCGCTCGGACGCTGGTCCGAGCCACAGATCGTAATGCACGCCTTCGGGCACGGGCTCATCCGGACGCGGCTCCATGCGCCCACGCCGCTGATTGTTGATGGCCTTCACCAGCAATACCTTACCGATGATGCCTTCGCGCAAGAGTTCCCAGGCCTGTTGGTAGTAGGGAACCGCGCGCAGGTTTGTGCCATGCTGGACGATGCGGCCGTATTTGCGGGCTGCCGTTACGGCCAGGCGGCCTTCGACGATGTTGTGCGAGGCGGGCTTTTCCACGTACACGTCTTTGCCTGCCAGGCAGGCCAAGATGGTGGCCGGGGCATGCCAGTGATCGGGCGTGGCGATGGCCAGGGCGTCGACGTCGTTGCGATCCAACAAGGTGCGAAAATCGATCACCAGTGGCGGCTGCTTGCCCTGGATGGCGCCGATCTCTTCTGCCAGCTTGTAACCGCGGCCTTCGTCCACCTCGCAGATAGCCACCACCTGGCTGTCCGGCAGCGTGGCGAACTGGCGTGCCAGCCACGCGCCGCGGCTGGCGCCCAAGACGGCTACGTTCACGCGCTCAACCGCCGCGTTTTTCGCACGAACCGCACCCGCGGCCAGCACGCCCATCGTCGCTGCCGTGCCCCGCAGTACGTCTCTCCGCGATAGTGCACCCATCTCAGACTCCTCGCTTGTCAAGATTCAAGGCGGCCATACAGCCCCCCCTGCGCAGGCTGCGGCGCACGGCGCAACTATCATACCCGCCGCCACGCTGGGAGAAAGGAGCCTCTGCAACATTGCTGGCGCCGAATCTTGTGCGGCCTGACGGAAAGTCGGGCCCAGATCAACCCGGTCGACCAAATCGTTACAAAACCTCACCAACTTGGGCAACCTTGTCTAGCTTCGCTCCAGCGCTCTACGGCAGCTTCTCCTAGGGCGGCCTTCGACAGCCGTCTTTCCTCGCCCTGGTGCACGCAGGCAGCGGTGTTTGGCCGGCCTGAGCAAACGGGCACGCTTACGCGATGTAGCACAAGCCTCGCGCCGGTCGGGATATGCAGGACCGATTGCTCGGCCCCCGCCCAGCCGGACGTGCGGATCTCCCGCATCCGGCGTTCCGGTCGGCGATCTTGCCTCGTCAGAGACTGTTTGCCGCTACCCGGGCCGCACTCAGACGATACAACCCGTGCTCGGCAAAGAAGGCAGTTGCCCTTGGCCTCGCTCCTGCTTTCGCTGGCGGCTCGAGAGCCGTCGGCATGCATGGCGTCCAGGCGCAAGGTTGGCGCCACACCCAGCGGGCACGGACCGCTTCGCCCTGTTTAGCCGTCTCCGGCACTGCGGTCGGTATGGGTTCGATTGGTTCCGGGTTCATGCATTCAGCTTCCTGCGTCCCTTCGCTCCGCGGGCATTGCCCCGCTACCACAGTCCTATGAACGCTCAGACTTCTACGGGGCGGCTCTTGGTACCGTGCTCTCGACATTCGGGCGATTCCGGTACTGAACGCCGACTGGATTCTGCTGGATCTCTTTGGTTCAAGTGTCTGGCCTTCCGAGCGTTCTGGCCCCGACCACCTTTGAGCCAATTCCCTGTGGTTGCTCTGTCACGTTTCCTCGGCTCGACAGGCCTGCTGCGTCTATTCCCCGGGCAGACCCGTACAGGTCAAGGGATCGCCGTCGGGCGGTCTGGGGTTCGCCAACTGCTAGCAGGCTCCCCGGTCGGCCTGGCCGAATCGGGTTCGATGCTTGATCAACAGACTGGTCGTTCACCTCGTGTTGCTCTGCATCTTGCCTTGCGGCAACGCAGTTACATTCGATTTCGGGCTTGTAACGCTCTCTTGGAGAGGAGTTGTACCTCTCGGACCCGACACATTTCCAAACGCACTAATCGCACTGGCCAGAGTGTGGGCGGGCGGAGCGAGCGAGGCTCCATCCAACTTCAGCCGCGTTGTGGCCAACGCGGCTACGATGTGGCCGGGTTTGTGTCCAACGCGGCTACGCCTCGCCCCGCATTGTGCCCAACACGGCTACAGAGAAGTCCCGCGTTCTGGCGAGCCTCTCCACGACCATCTCCCGAGTTCGATCGAGTGTGCCCCCGCGAGTGGCCGCGCAGCGCAGAGCGCCTCCTGCCCAGAGGGACGAACGCGGTACTCGGTCTTGAGTACACTGTTCCGACAATATTGTGCTCCAGGCCCGTGATTCACTCCTCGCCCCAAATGGGTCGAGCGATCATCTATCGTGCCCCTAATCGCGCATCAAACGTCTTGCGTCCCGCTGAGAACCTGGGCACCATGTGCAGCAACACCAACCGCTCACTGGTCGCACCAGACAGACGAGCGGGCGAACACCGGCCCGGCTGTGGTTCGGCTAACCGCCGTCGCAAGCGCTGTACCCCGGCCGGCCGGACCGTTGCCCTAGCGGAGAAATGCCGCCGGAGAGTACACGACACGAGGAGTATCTTCCTTGCGCCACACATTGGCCACTACTCTGCTCGCCCTTGCACTTACGCCCGTCATGGCTGCCGAATGGCCCCAATTCCGCGGCCCCGGCGGCCAGGGGCACGCCACCCAGCGCGGCCTGCCGCTCGAATGGGACGAAACGCGGGGCATCCGCTGGAAAAGCCCGGTTCCCGGTTTGGGCTGGTCTTCACCCGTCGTTTCAGAGACGCAGGTTTGGGTAACCACGGCACTGGACGATGGCCATTCGTTGCGTGCGGTCTGCCTCGATCGAGAAACGGGCGAGGTGGTGCATGACGTGGAGGTGTTTCAGAAGCCGGACCCGGGGCCGATCCACTCGAAAAACAGTCACGCTTCCCCCACCCCAATTCTCGCGGGCGAACGCGTGTATGTGCACTATGGCGCCCACGGTACGGCTTGCGTGACCACGGCGGGGCAGATCCTGTGGCGGAACGACCAGCTCCGTTACAACCACTTGCACGGGCCGGGCGGATCGCCCGTGCTGTTCGAAGATCTACTGATCCTGAGCTGCGACGGCACGGACGTGCAGTTCGTCGCGGCCCTCGACGCCGAGACCGGAGCGATCCGCTGGAAGACCGAGCGCCATGGCCCCATGGCCTACTCGACGCCGTTGATCGTGGAGGTGGAAGGCAGCCCTCAGCTTATCAGCACCGGAGGAGATCAGGCCGTAGCGTATGATCCGCGTTCGGGCCGTGAAATCTGGCGCGTGCGCTACGACGGCTATTCGCTCGTCCCCCGCCCCGTCGCCGGACTCGGCCTGGTCTTTCTGTGCACGGGCTACGACAATCCCACTCTCATGGCCGTGCGGCTGGGCGGGTTGGGAGATGTGACCGAGACGCACGTGGCCTGGATCCTCCGCCGCGGCGCACCGCACAACCCCTCCCCCCTGCTGCTGGGCGACGAGCTGTACGTGGTGAGCGATCGGGGCGTCCTCACCTGCCTCGATGCACGAACGGGCGAAGAGCACTGGCAACAACGGTTGGAGGGCGCGTACTCCGCATCTCTGCTGACTGCTGAGGATCGCATCTACGTGCAGAACGAAGAGGGACTCACCACCGTGTTTGCCGCAGACAAGCGCGCCTTCCGCCGCCTGGCCGCTAATCGCGTCGAAGGCCGAACCCTCGCCTCCCTCGCCGCCGCCGGCCGCGCCCTCTACCTCCGCACCGACACCCACGTGTACCGCATCGAAGGCCCGTAAGCCATCCCAGGCGGCACTGCCCAGGCTCATAGGAGCAGCGAGAAATAGCAAGCCAACGGAGGGCCCTACATGCACTTAACCTTTGCGCGGCGGCGCAGAGGCCGGATAGATTCGGTGCCGGCCAAAGCGCCCATGCCACCTCCGGTGCCAATACTCCCTGGGATTGCAATGGCACATCTGCGTTCTTTCTGCGTGCCACTCCTTCCCACGCAATCTCCGCCTTGCGAGCGGCCACGTCACGGGTAAAACAGGGCGCATGGAACCCTTGCATGCAGACATTCTTGTAGCACAGGGTGCGGAGCCCCACCGCGCCGAGGCGCTAGCCGTAGAAGCGGGCGCGGTACGGAACCTTCGGCCGGCCACTCGGCGCTGGCAGCAACTATGTCGGGTCTTGGCGCTGGCGGATCCTTTTGCCGTCAAGCAAAGCCTCTACAAGTGGTGCTACGCCGACTGGGACCATCGCGCCGGTCCGCCGCCGGCGTGGATCCCTGACGAAGAGCAGGTGCAAGCTGCCAACATCTCCCGCCTCATGCAAGAGGCCGGCGCACGCAGCGTGCCCGAGCTGCATGCCTGGAGCGTGGCAGACCCGGCACGCTTCTGGCAAAGCATGGCTCAGCACCTCAGCATTTGCTTCCGCAAGCCATGGCAGACGGTGCTCGACGTTTCGCAGGGCGTACAGCGTGCACGCTGGTTCGGCGGCGCGAGAATGAACATTGTAGAGAGCTGCTTTCAAGCGCCGCCCGAGGCAACGGCCATCGTCTGGCAGCGCGAGGGCGGCACAATCGAGACGCGCAGCTATGCAGAGCTTAAGGAACTTGTCTTGCGCATCGCCGGGGCCGTGCAGCGGGCAGGGTTCTATCCCGGCGATGCACTGGCGATCGATATGCCGCTCACGCCCACGGCCGTGGCGATCTACCTAGGCCTCGTTTGGGCAGGATGCGTGGTCGTCTCGATTGCAGACAGCCTTGCTCCGGCAGAAATCGCCACGCGGCTGCGCCTGGGGCGTGCACGGGCGGTATTCACGCAAGACGTGGTGACCCGCGGCGGCAAGTGCTGGGAGCTGTATGCGAAGGTACTCAAGGCCGAACCGCCACGGACGATCGTGGTTGCCGAACAGGGGCCGCTGCTTGCCACGCTGCGGCCGGGAGATATGAGCTGGGGGCATTTCATGGCCGTCGGGCGTCTGGCCTCGGAGCCGTACTTGGCCGAGCCGCACGAGCACACCAACCTACTGTTCTCATCTGGCACCACGGGAGAGCCCAAGGCCATCCCCTGGTCTCACGTTACGCCCATCAAGTGCGCGGCGGACGGCTGGCTCTACCACGACGTGCGGCCAGGCGACCGCCTCACGTGGCCAACGAACCTCGGCTGGATGATGGGCCCATGGCTGATCTATGCCAGCCTGATCAACCGCGCTGCCATGGCGCTGTTCGAGGGCGCACCGCAGGGGCGTGCGTTTGGAGAGTTCGTGGGCGCCGCTGGGGTGACGATGCTGGGGGTGATACCAACTTTGGTCAAGAGCTGGCGCGCCAGCCGGCAGATGGAGGGCCTGGCATGGCCGGCGCTGCGCGCATTCAGCTCGACGGGCGAGTGCTCGAATGCAGACGACATGCTGTATCTCATGTCTTTGGCCGGCTTCAAACCGGTGATCGAATACTGCGGCGGCACGGAGATCGGCGGCGGGTACATTGCATCCACGCTGGTGCAGCCCAACGCACCGGCCGCCTTCAGCACGCCGGCACTTGGAATCGACCTGGCGCTGCTCGACGAGCAGGGGCGGGCAGCGCCGCGGGGGGAGGTGTTTCTGCGCGGCCCATCGGTAGGGTTCTCCACCGAATTGGTCGGCCGCGACCACGACCAGGTCTACTACGCCGGAACTCCCTGCGGTCCTCAGGGCGAACCGCTGCGCCGCCACGGCGACGAGCTGGAGCAGCTTCCCAACGGTTACTGGCGTGCCCACGGGCGCGTGGACGACACGATGAATCTTGGCGGCGTGAAGGCCAGCGCCGCCGAGATCGAACGCGTGCTGAATACGCAGCCCGGGGTGGCGGAGACGGCTGCCGTTGCCGTTAGCCCGCCCGAGGGCGGGCCCAGCCGCCTGGTGGTGTTTCTGGTCCCCGAGGCCGGCAGCCGGCTTGCGCCCGCGGAGTGGCAGACCCGTTTGCAACAGGCGATCAAGGCCGAACTGAACCCGCTGTTCAAGATCCACGAGGTGTTGCTGCTTGCTGCGCTGCCGCGCACGGCGTCGAACAAAGTGATGCGGCGGATGTTGCGAGAGCGGTATCGCACCAGGGAGCGATGAAACATGAGAAACGCGCCTGCTCGCTCGCCGGTCTCGTACCGCCGGCCGCCCTTTGACGTACGCCCTGTGGCCGATCTATTGGGACGCCGGCTTGCAAGCACGCGCGCAGAGCATGCTGTGCGTGCTATGGCGTGTCTGCTGGCGTGGTTTTCGGCGGCTGCGCGGGCAGAAGAGGCGCGTTCGCCGCGGCCCAATCTGATCGTGCTGATGACAGACGACCAGCGGGCAGACGCGATGAGCTGTGCGGGACATCCCTTTCTGCGCACGCCGCATCTCGACCGCCTGGCGCGCGAGGGGATGCGATTTACGAATATGTTCGTCACGAACTCCTTGTGTGCGCCCAGCCGTGCTACGCTGCTCACAGGTCTCTATTCGCATGCGCACGGGGTGATCGACAACAAGCAGCGCACGATACCGCGCGACATTCCCCTTGTCTCGGACCTGCTACGCGCGGCGGGCTACCAGGTGGCGTTCTGCGGCAAATCTCATGTGGGCGGACATTTGCGCGACCGCAAATGGGACTATTACTTTGGCTACCAGGGACAGGGAGACTACCTCAAGCCGGTGATTGCCGAGGGCACAGACGGCCAGGACCGACCCTATCAGGGATACATGGACGATGTGGTGACCGATCATGCCATTGCGTGGCTGCGCAAGCCGCGAGAGCAGCCGTTTTGCCTGTTCTTGTGGTTCAAGGCGCCCCACCGGAGCTGGCAGCGTGCACGCAGGCATCACGATCTGTTCGCTGGCGTCCAGGTGCCCAAGCCCGCCAGTTACGATGACGACTTGCGAGGCTATCCCGGCAAGCCGCGCGCATTCGTCGAGGCGGACAATAAGATCGGCGATTTCGTTGACGTGCGCTCGCTCGACTTCGTGAAAGATTATTGTGCCACGATCACCGCTGTCGATGAGAACGTGGGCCGCGTGCTCGCCGCGCTCGAAGAATTGAGGATTTTGGACCAGACAGCGGTGCTCTTCACCTCAGACAACGGTTTTTTCTTGGGAGAGTGGCGGTTGTTTGACAAGCGGTTGATGCACGAGCCTTCTATTCGCGTTCCGCTGCTGGTGCGCTACCCGCCGCTCGTGGCCGGAGGCAGCGAGTGCCAGGAGATGGTGCTCAATGTGGACCTGGCGCCCACACTGTTGCACCTAGCGGGTGTGGAGATCCCGGGGCACATGCACGGCCGCAGCGTCGTGCCCTTGCTGGCCGGAGAGCAGGTGGCGTGGCGCGACGACTGGCTGTACGAGTACTACGAGTTTCCTGGGCCGCACAGCGTGCGGCCGCACCGCGGCGTGCGGACGCGGCGCTACAAGTTGATCCATTACTACGAACCGCCGGAGGAACTCGAGCTGTACGACCTCGAACAGGATCCAGGCGAACAGCACAATCTGGCGGCTGATCCAGCACACGCCGAATTGGTGCGGCAGCTCCTGAAGCGCATCGACGAGCTGGCAGCGAATGTTCGAGAGTAGATAGAGCGAACGCACAGGGATGCGTGGCAGGCGTTGGGGTCGGTGGAGCGAGCGTTTTCGATGGCCACTGTCGGGCTCAAGCGTCAGTGTTTAGCAGGCGCCGGCTTGGAGAGATTTCGCGGCCGGCCGGCCTTGCCAGCCAGTTTGCGGCGCCAGCGCAATGCCTGTGCCCGCAAGCTCCAGGCATAGTGCGTGTACTGGTAGCTGCGCGTGACGCGCGTGGTCCAATGCCGCTTGATGTGCGTTTCGTCCGGGCCGAGGTCGAAGGCCGTGTCCCCCAGGGCGAAGCTCTCTTGCAGCATTCGCGCCATGAGCACGCTGCCGGCGCCGGCACGCCCCAACTCTTCGTGGTATCCCGTCCGCAGGCCGTAGACCGCACCTCGCCACACGTAGTTATAGGCGAAGGCCACTGGCTGCTCGTCTACGAACAACAGGTTTATGTCTGCCGCACCGGCCTTGACAGCAGCGCGATGCGCGTCGCGCAAGAAGGGGTACACCGTCGGGTGCGATAGCGTATTGCCGCCGCCGCGTACATGATGCTGCCAGCTTGCGCGGGCAACGCGCACACAGGCCTCGAAGAGGTCCCAGCGCGGATCGTCGTCTCCGTGCGCTGCGCCGGCTGGGCGGTAGCGCACATAGCGCAGCCGGCCTTGAGACGCCAGGCGCTTCTCGCTGCGGCGGACGTTGTTGCGCCAGTGTCCGTCCAATCCGTTCCAGTACGACTGCCAGGTGCCTGTTAGGTCGATTTTCGAGACCTCGTGCATCGCCCGCTCGCTGGGCCGCAGCCCGGCAAGGTGCATGGCCCGGGGCGTGCGGCCGCGATCGAGCGTGTCGCGGTCGACCCACCGCAGGTCGACCAGATCCCAGTCTCGAGCTGTGGAGGCCACGTGCTTCATCGCTGCCCACAGCGTAAGCGCCTGCTGGCGCCCGAGGGGAGAGTAGAACGTGCCCCAGTGGTCCAGGGGATAGGTGATCACGCGGACTGGTCCCAAGCGCGTCTGTTCCTGCCGCACCACCAGCGGCACGATGCCGACAAGTTCATCCTGAGCGTGCACAAGCAGCACGCGCAGCCGCTGATGCTCTCCGAAATGCTGCCAGTAGGCACCAAGCCAGTGCAAAGTGTGAAAGAACGTGGCGTGGGGCGTGATGGCTAACAGCCGTTGCCACTGTAGATGGTAGGAGTTCAGTTCGGCCAGGCTGTTGACTTCGGTGACGTGAAACACGAGATTCGCCCTGCCTGCGGGTGCCAAGACGTGAGGCGACGTAAGAAGGAGCAAGGCCGGTGCCCGAGCCGGACCACTTGCAATGAGTTGACGTAACCTTCTACGCTGCAAGGGCTAATGGGCGGCGTGTCGGCCGCTGGCTTCTCTTCCCATGGAAGAGGGGTTGCCGAAAGGCAACAGCGGGTGAGTTGTGGCAGCGCCGGGCAACGCTTCCGAACGGCTGCCGAGCGTACCTTGCGGCGCGGAGCCGCGTGGGCCACAACGCGTGCCAAATCGGAGCCGCGTTGGACACAACGCGGGTGGAAGCTAGTGGATGCTTCTAGGCACGCCAGGCCGGCACTCCAGCAAGTGGGGCTAGCGGGTGCCGCGACATGCTGTGCAGCTACCGCCTTCTGCGGCAGCAAGCCGCAGCCACATCTTCGCCGCGAGTTGCCGCCCGGCAGGGTGCGCTTGGATACTAGGTTCTTGGGCAAAATGCCGCAGCTACGGCGCTAGCGCTGCTGCGGCAAACTTGACACTTGTGCATGCCCGTACTACGCTCGCGTTTAAGTTGCTGTTCCCAAGTCCAAGTGCGCTGCCTGGCAGGGAGAAGAGAGCGATGTGGAGCTGGCGATGCTTGGTGGCGATGTGCCTAACGGCAGGTGTCGTTGGCTGGTCGTGCCGTTGCACGGCGCAGACGCTTACGCCTGATAGCCCCGAGGTTCGTGCGGCGATTGAGAAGGGCATCAAGTACATCGAGGGCAATCCAGGCGGTGGCGTGGGGCAGCTCTCGCTCTCGGGTCTGACCCTAGTTAAGAATGGCGCTGGGCCGGAGCATGCGGTGGTCCAACGGGCCGTGGCGGCGGTGCAGGCCGAGGTTGCCAGCGGACCAGAGAACGTCAAGGCAGACATCTATTCGACGAGCGTGGCCATCATGTTCCTGGTGGCCCTGGACCCCAAGCTCTACCGGTACGAGATCGAGAAGCTGGTCAAATCGCTGCACCGCCGGCAGAAAGAGCAGGGTGCATGGGGCTACCCGGAAGGGCATCAGGTCGGCGGCAAGACATGCGACACTTCAATGACCCAGTTCGCGGTGCTGGCCCTGTTCGAGGCGGCCGAGTACGCCGAGATCCGCACCGACCCGTCTATCTGGGAACGGGTGATGAAGTGGCTGATCCGCACCCAGGACCCCAGCGGCTGCTTCGGATACCAGGGGACGGTGTCTACCGGCAAGATTGGCGAGCGCGTGAAGCAGTCGGGCAACCGGCACAGTATGACCATCGCCGGGGCATGCAGCGTTTACATCTGCCGCGATCAGCTCGGCCTTGCGCCGCTCAAGAAGGCGGTCGGAGACGAAACGCCCGATGCGCTCCGCCCCGTCGAGACCGATGCACAGAGGCGTGCCCGCGTGAAGACCACGCTCGACGAGCGACTGGTCAACCGCTGCCGGGGCGATGCCAATCGCTGGCTGAAGGACAATTTCCAGATCGAGAAGCCCGAGGGATGGTTGCATTATTACCTGTACGGGCTGGAACGTTACGAGACGCTGCTCGAAGCCGAGGGGGCAACGGTGCTGAAGCCGAACTGGTATCACCTAGGCGCCAAACTGCTGCTCTCTACCCAGAAAGAGGACGGAAGCTGGGAGGGCAATGCGAATAATCCGCCCGAGACGTGCTTCGCCGTGCTCTTCTTGCTGCGGTCGATGAAGAAGAGCCTGTCGCGCTCCAAGGAGCGCTTCCCCGAGGGGCTGGCCGCGGTGGGGCGAGGCATTCCCCCCTCGCCCCAGGTCCGGGTACGTGGCGGCCAGGTCACGCCGCGCCCGCTGGGAGACGTGGCCCACGCCTTGGCATTGTTGGCTGCCCCCGCTTTGCCCGGCCAGGAGCAAGAACGGGCCGCGGCCCTGGAAACGCTGGCGGATCTCGCCCACCAGGCCGACCGCAAGCAGATCTCCGCACATGCCGAGGCGCTGGTGGAGCTGACCGAGAACACCCAGCCCGAAGTGCGCCTGGCGGCTGTGCAGGCCCTGGCCCGCGGCCGCAGCTTCCAACACGTACCTGCCTTGATTGCACGCCTGGAAGATGCCGACCTGGAGGTCGTGCTGGCTGCACGCGAAGCACTTGTCGAAATCAGCCGCCGCTCAGACGCCTTTGGCTTTGATCCGCAGGCGTCTCCGACCGCGCGGGAGGCAGCGGTACAGAAATGGCGCGACTGGTATCGCTCGGTCTGCCCTGACGCCCGCTTCGAGTAACGGATGTCTAAGTTGCCCCGTACCGCCGTCTGGCCGCTGGCCGCCGCCGGCGGCTTGATCCTGCTCATTGGTCTGGTCTGGTTGGGGCTGGCGGCCTTGCGAACAACGCCCTCGAATTCCAATGCCGATCGCGGCACGGCGAGTTCGATACTGAACGAGCCGGCATCCGCAGGCCCGCCTCCCGTCGTGCCGGGGCTGCCTGCTGAGCCCCTGCCGCTTTCTTCACCCGGCCGCGATGCCCACCTGAACCAACTAGCAGAAGCGGCGCGGGCAACGGCGGCGGCTATCGACCCTCGGACCCTTGCCGGGCTGACCGCCCAGCAGGCTGAAACAATCAGCCGTAGCGGAGAGATTCCCCGCCAGCGCCGCTGGCAATTCTTTATGCCTGACGGCCTGACCACGCGCGAGTATGCAAGAATACTGGACGCTCTGGGAATCGAGCTGGCCGTAGTGGCGGGTGCCGAACTGCACTACGTCCGGCAGCTTTCGGATCCGATGCCGCAGCGGCGCAGCGGCCCAGCACAAGTCGAGCGCCGGCTGTACCTCGCGTGGGAGCACGGACGGTTGGAGGAGGCGGATCGCGAGCTGCTGCGAGCCGCAGGCATCGATCCCGCCGGCAGCGTGATCTTGCACCTGATATCGGCCGAGCTGGAAGAGAAGATGGCGGCGCTGGAGCAGCAGTTTGCCAATCGTCAGGCCAATGCCATTCGCACGACGCGGTTTAGCGTGCGGTACGGCGAAGGCGGATACGAGGTCTATGTTGTCAAGCAGGAACCTTTGCGCTAGCGGCAGTTGGTGATGGCCGAGTTGCAACTGGAGATCGAGCTGCCCGACGGCAAGCGCCTGGTCGTGCCGCTGGATCGTGCACGTACGCTGCGGCTGGGCTCACATCGCGATTGCGAGGTGACGCTGCCATATGAGGGCGTGCAACCTTTGCACTGCGGCGTGCGTTGGCACAGGGATCGGTACGAGCTGATTGCGTCCAAGCAGGTACAGACCGTGGAGCTGAACGGCAAGGCTGTGGCCTCGGCACCGCTGGCTGCGAACGACCGCTTTACCATCGGCAGCTTGCAGATACGCGTCGTGGCTCCAGGAGCCAGCACCCTGCAACTGGCGCCGTTGGAAGATGCCTCGGGCGTAAAGCAGAAAACAGACGCGCCCCACGCCGCGCAGCATGCGAGCGCTACGGCCGCCACGCCTACTGGGGCAGCTACCGGCAGGGCAGGGGCCGGCGATTCTCAGCTCGGGCTGGCGCCCTTGGAAGATGCAAAGCACCCTGCTGCGAGCCAGGCTGCGCGCCCCCCGTCAGCGAAGAGCGCCCCCTCCGCACCCAAGACGCCCGCGCACGAACTGGAACTGGCCCCGCTCGAAGAGACGGAGACGAAACCGGCCCACCAACCTTCGGGACCGGGCGGCCAGGCAGGCGCAGGCCGGCAGCCGCAGGGTCCTGCATCGCCCGCTGCACCAGCACAGCCCTCGGCAAGCAAAGGGGCGACGCTACGTCCGTCCGGGGGGTCGCAGTGGTCTTCTTCGCCGCCCCCTGCCGCAACCAAGGGCGGTACAGCAAAAGGCCAGCCGCCCAAAAAGCTGCTTCCCCAGCAACCCGCACAGCAGAGTGCCCAGGAAGAGAAGACTGAGCAACTGCCCAGGCAGCCGGCGGCTGCCAAGCCAGACGTTCCCGGCAAAGCTCCGGCAACAGTCAAGCCGGCTTCTCCAACTACGCCAACCTCGCCAGGCACTGCTGCATCGCCGGGCAAGCCTGTGCCGCCAGCCAAGTCGCAATCGCCGGGCAAACCAGCCGCGTCTGGCGGACCATCGGCAGTGGCTAAGTCCGGTTCGGCGCAGCCGGGTGGCCAATCGCGGTCCGGCGCTGCGGCACCGCAGGCGCCCGGCCGCATGGGCGGTGCAACCTCTGCCATCGAGGCGCTCTTTGAAGACGCCTTGCCGGCCGGTACCGACCTGGCCGCCCTTTCTTTTGATGAGCCATCGACCCCGGCTGCGGCCGCTGGCAGCTCGCCGGCTATGCACGCTGGTTTGGATCCCTTGGCAGCCGCCGACACGGCTATTGCCGAGCCTGCATTAAAGCCGCCTGCGGGCAGACAGGGACCGCGCCGCACAGGGTTCTGGTTGGTTGTAGCCGGCAGTGTCTTGGCCTTGTGCGCGGCCGGTGGAGGCGGAGTGTGGTGGCTGGCCACCAGGCCGTCGCCCGAAGAACGGCTTCAGGCCGCACTTGCGGCTTACGAGTCTGGCAAACTAGCGGAGGCAGACAGGGAGCTGGGCCGCTACCTGGAGGCGCGTCCTAACGTGCCGGAAGCACCCAAGCTGCGTGTCAAGCGGGCCGTCGCTCAGCTCAAGACGCTGGTCGATGGCCGTCGCTGGGATGAGTACCTGCGCGTTTGCGATGAACTGCTCTCCACTCTGCCGCTGGAGGCAGCAGAGCAGGCCGATGTCGCTCGTCTGGCGGAGCTTGCCTTGCAGTCTGTTGATGCCCTGGCTGGCGAGGCGGAGCAGGGCGACGGGTCCGAGGCAGCGCTCGGCCGCGCTCTGGCAGCATTGCGGATTTGTGCCCGCTTGCCGCTGAACGACGAGCGGCAAGCGCAGCGGTTGGCGGCTGAGCGGCGGCTGGCAGGCGTGCGCCGCCGTGTGCTTGGTGGCAAGGCGCTGCGGGAGGCGCTCGAACAGCTCAAGCAACTCTCGGCGGGGCCTGGCGAGGGCGAGTCTTACGCGGTGCGCCGGGCCCTTGTGCAGCATCATCCCGAGTTGGCCTCGCACCCCGAGCTGCTGGCGGCACTAAGAGAAGTGGCTGAGACGCTGGCTGCCCGAGTGAGGTTTAGCGAAGTGCCGACGCAGCCGGTTGGCAAGAAGGCACGGCCCGGTGCCAAGGCAGAAAAGCCGCAAGCCACAGCTACATTTTTCTCGATCGGTGCGATCGACGGCGCGGTCGAGAGCGTAGCCGTAGTGTTCTGCGAACCGCACGGCACGCTCTACGGATTGGACCCAGCCACGGGACGCCTGGTATGGCGGCGATACGTAGGCGCGGCGCTGCTTTCGGCTGAAGACGCTTCACCCCCCGAGCTAGTCTATTGGGATGCGGCAGCCGGGGCACTTGTGCGGCTGAGGACCGCTCAAAACAAGGTTGTATGGGAAAGTCCCGTCGAAGGTCCGGCCTTTCGGCCGGTGCGCGTGGGCGACGTGTGGCTGGTAGCTCAGCCCTCGGGCCGGGTACTCTTGTTTGACCATAAGCGTGGCACGTGCAAAGGCGCCTTCGACTTTCCGCAGCAGCTTGCCTGCGAACCGGGCATAGACGCAAACCGCGGCCGCGCGTACGTACTTGCCGAGGACTCGCACCTGTACGTACTCGATTTGAAATCTCGCCGCTGCACGCAGAGCGTGTACGTGGGCCATGCGCCAGGCACGGCCGCCTGGCCGCCGGTGCCCCTATCGGATCGGGATCTACTCTTGGCCGCCGACTGGGGTACCCGGCTGCAAATCTACCGCGTTCAGCAGGACCGCCTCGTGCCGCATGCTGAGCACAAGCTCGGGGCCCAACTCACGGACGCGCCACTGGTCGGCGGCAAGCTGCTATGGCTGGCAACAGCATCGGAGGTGAGCTGCTACCGGATCGACGGCGAAGCTTCTGAGCTATTGGCGATTGCCGGGCGATTTAAGCTCGCAGAGGGTGCCCACCTAGCTCCGGCCCTGTCGCGCGCGGCGGACGGGGTGTGGATTGCCGCGGCAGGTTTCATGCTGATCGAGCCGCCTCGGGCCAGCGAGAACGCAGAGGGCGCGGCCGAATTGCGGGCAGGCCGAACCATGCTGCCCGACTGCGCTGCGCTGGGGCCCTTGGCCGCGCTGCGAGACGGAACCATGGCGGTGGTAACGCGTCCGGGGCGGTCCGGGATCGAGGCTGTTGCCGTCGATGCGGCAGGCCAGGTTCGTTGGCAGGCCAGGCTTGGTGTGCCGCTGGCGTGTGAGCCAGTGTTGCAAGACAACGGAAAGACGCTGCACGCCGCCGATGCGGCAGGACGGGTGTACAGCGTGCGGATGGCATCGTTGTCGGGAGACGTGGTGCTGCACGAACCCGAGATACAGCTTGCGGAGGGCGAACTGCCTTTAGACGCCAGCGTGTTGGGGTACGAGGGAGGTGTCTGGCTCGCGGGCTGGGGCCGCACGCTGCTGAGTGTTGCCGGCCGCGATGCGCCGCGCGTTCAGGTGGAGCTTGCGTCGCCGCTGGCGCGGCCCCCGCTGCGCTGGGGAGAACGTGTTGTGGCGATCCTGGAGGGGGGAGCGATCTGGATTGGCGATCCCAAGACGCTTCAGGCCGTCGCGTCGGTCGACCTTTGGGCTAGGGGACTGCGAAGTGCGCAGTGGGGGTTCGCCGCCGCGCTCTCGCCCGATACCTTGTTGCTGGGCGCGGACGACCGAACGTGGTTGCAGTGCCGATGGTCCGCGGAAGGCACGGCCCAGCTCAAAACGAACGAACTCGCTGGTCCTCCGGCTTGGGCGAAACCGCGGCTCGACTGGGGGCCGGTTGTGGCAGGGGGCGGCCTAGTCGCCGCCGCAGACGATGTGCTGCTTTTCGTCGCTCCTCAGGGCGAGCCGGCCTGGCGATATGAGCTATCTGGGCGCCAGCCCGTCGGTGCAGCCGCCGCCCAGGGAAGGTTGCTTGTCGCCTTCGCTGACGGCGGCGTGGTGGAGTTGGATGCTGATAGCGGCGCAGAACAAAAAGCATGGCGGACCAACCACAGGTTGTCGTACGGTCCGCTGCTGACCGAGCGGGGCATCGTCTTCGCCGCCGCCGACGGCAGTCTACTCTTTTATCAGCGGAAAGAGACGCGATGATCCCACGCAGGCGATGTCCTGTCTGCCCGGCCTTCCGCCGGTGCCTGTCACGATCGAGCGGACTTGCAGCGCGTGCTGTCTTGCTGGCTGCGGCTGTGGGCCTGTGCATCTACGGCGCAGGTGCAGTTTGGGCACAAGACGACCCCCGACTGTATGACCTGGAACCGTACGACCTGCTCACGCTGAAAAGCGGAGAAGTGTTCAAGCTCCAGCCGCTGGAGCTTCGAGACCGTCAGCGGCCGCGCAACCCCAAGCCGGATGACACGATTCAGGTGCGGCTCTTCGACCGCCCCCAACAGGTGTATGCCGTCGCCTGGGCCGACATTCAGTCTGTGAAGCTCTTCGAAGAGCTGCTGTTGGAACAGGCCGCAGCCCTGGTGCAAGCAGAGCGGTTCGACGAGGCATTCCGCTACTACCGCGTGCTGGAAAGCCGTTTCAGCAACTTCCCCGGGGTGGCCACCGCCGTGCAAGAAGCCCTCTTCCGCGAGGCCGACTGGTGGCAGCGGCAGGGAAACCTCAACCAGGCGCTGGCGCTGCTGTACGAATTACACGGCAGGAATGCAGCGTTTCCTCGGCTTCAGGAACTGCTGGGATCCGTGGCCGCCAGCCAACTGGCCCCGCTGGTCGAGTCGAACCGGGCGGAGGCTGCGCAACAGCTCTTGAGCGAATGGTCGCGGCGCTACCCCGATGACCAACGACTGGCGGAGTGGCGGCAGCGCCTCTCTGAGCGTGCACAGGCGGCGCTTGCGCAGGCACAGCAGTCCGCGGCGCACGGGCAGTGGTTCGAGGCCCGCACGCAGGCCGTCAAGGCTTTGGCGTGGCAGCCGGATCTGGCAGCCGCACGCGAGCTGCTTGTCCAGGCTACGGCGCAGTATCCCACCGTGGGTGTGGGAGTGATTCAGAGAGCGGGCTATGTCCGTCCTTGGTCCGTGCCGAGCTGGGCAGACCGCCGTGTCGCCCGGCTCACGGCAAGGTCGCTGTGCGAACCCGTGGCCGCTGACGCTGGCAGCCTGCGCTATGCCTCCCCACTGGGCGAGCTGAAGGCCGATTCAGACCGGTTCGTGTTCACGTTGAACCCAGGCTTGGCATGGAGCGATGGTCGGCGCGCAACCGCCGCAGACCTGGCGCGCGGCGTTATGTCGTCAGCCCAGCATGGCGGCGTTCCGGGCTGGGAGCTGGTGTTTTCTCATGCCGAGGCCGCCGCGGAGAATGTGCTGACACTGCATCTTCGCGGTCCGCATGCTGCACCCCATGGTTTCTTGAATGTGCCACTTCTGCAACAAGCCGCGGCCGGCTCACTTTGGGCCATGCAGCCCGGTACGGTTGGCCTCGGGCCTTTTATTTGGCAGAGCCGTGACGGCGAACTGGATCGCTTTGTGCGCAATCCCGCCTGGCCGTGGGCAGAGGGTGCAGGCGTGCGGGAACTCGTCGAGCGGCGGTTCGGCAGCATCGATTCGGCTTTGCAAGCGTTAAGGCACGGCGAGGTGCTGCTGATCGATCGCATTCGCCCGCGCGATGCAGCACGTCTGGCACAACAAGACGACGTGAAAGTGGCAGCATACGCGCTGCCAAGCCTTCACCTGTTGTTGTTCCATCCCCATCGGCCCTACACGCAGCAAGAACTGTTCCGCCGCGCTCTGGCGCACGCCACGTCTCGCGAGGCGGCGCTCGCACAGCTTGCGTCCGGTGCGCCTGAAGGGGCAATCGTGTTGTTGCGCAATGCCTTTCCCCTGGGCACGCCCGGAGCAGAGGAGACCGCCATCCACCCTTACGATCCCGCGCTGGCGGCTGCACTCTTTGCTGCCTGCCAGCAGGCGGGCGGGCGTGCCAGGCTCGTGCTCGCTCACCCTCCCACGGCCGCGGCGAGAGAAGCATGCACCATCTTGGCAGCCCAGTGGGCATTGGCAGGCCATGGCCCAGACGTTCAGCTCTTGGAGCTGCCGGCGGATGGCAATGCAGCCGGGCCGCCCCCAGAGTTTGACGTACTCTACGTGGAATGGCCGGCCATGGACGCTCTGGTCGACGGCGTGCGACTCTGCGCCCTAGAGCCGCTGGCCCGGCCAGGAGGCCCCTTGTTGGAACGTGCCGCGGTCAGTCTTGCCCGGTCGGCCGATGCCGCTGCGGCCCGCCGCGCAACCACCGCAATAGTACGGGCCATGCACGCGCGCACGCTCCTGATTCCACTCTGGCAGACCACCGAGTACTTGGCACGGCATCGGTCGCTCTCCGGGCTGCCGGAGACGCCCGTCGCTACGTACGAAGGCGTTGAGAACTGGCGCGTCTCGCCATAGCACACACGCAAGCCGACGATCCATGCAACGCAATCTGCCGCATGCCTCACAAGTGGAAGCAGCGTCCTGGGAACCCTCGTCCTTGCTGCCGACCGGGCTTCCGACTCGGCCCCGACCAGGTGCTATGTACTATGCCCTGGTTGGCAGAGCCACGGCAGCCGTCGCCGCTGTATTCGTCGTATTGCATGGGGCCGCTTCTTACAGTGACGATTGGGACGAACTTCCCAGCCAAACGCGGGTAATGGTCGTAGCGGCGGGGCAGGTCGGCTTTTCGCATGACGAGCTGACTATGATGGCCGATCAGGCCGCGGCCAGCTTGGAACAGGCAGCAGGCGGCGCTTGCGCGGCCGTCTCTACCCAAGCCGAACCTGCTCTCGCGTTGCGGGTCGCTCGGGGTCTGGCACACAGCGACTGGATCGAACTCGCCGCACGGCAAGACGCCCTGGCCAAGGGCGTGGAGAAGCTCGTACTCGTGGCCTTGTATCACGAACCGACCGGTTGGCGGGTCGAAGCGCAAGAGTGGGACCGCTACGCCGGGCTGGGACCGGCGGCCGCTGCTCGCGTCCTGCGGCGAGCCGCGATCGTACCGGCCATTCGGCATCTCGTGGCAGACGTTGTTCAACAGATCGCGCAGGTGGCCGCGCTGAGCCCTAACGAGGCCGTAATCAGGCTGCGCGGCGGACGGATTGCCGCAGCAGATGCTCAGGCGGTACTCGTCCCAGGCACGATCTTTCGCTTGTGTCGCCCAGAAAACGGTCCCGGCAGCATGCAGCGAGCCGGGCGCACGCTCGCGCAGGCTCCGCCCGAGGTTTTGTTGCACGTGGTGGAATGCAACGAGGGGACGGCCCGCTGTAGCGTGCTGCGCGCCCAGCCGCACGCCCTATTTCCCCAGGGGCCGTATTACGCCGCACGCGTCTCGCCTCGCGCGGAGGGTACAAAACTGACATTCGTCAGCGGCGACGGTCCGCCGTTGGCGGGGTTTGATGTGCTCGTTCAGGCTGGCGCGGGCACAACCGAGCCATTGCAGAAGACGGCAGATGACGGTAGCGTCTATCTGCCGCGCCAATTGGGACCATCTTGGGTCGAGCTGCGGTACTCGCAGGTTGTGCTTGCGCGGCTCCCATGTGTGCCGGGCTGGCAGGAATCAGCGGTTTGGCAGCTTGCGATTGGCGAGGCGCAGCTCGAAGCGCTGGGCATGCTCGAGGCGCTAGAGGCGGAACTCGAAGAGCAGGTGGTTCGGCACGCCATGTTGCTGGCGCGGGGCCAGCGAGCACTTACAGGCGGCAGCCTTGACGAGGCCGATCGCGTGTTGAAAGAGCTGCGTGCCCTGCCGTCGGCCGCGGTGTTAAAGCGGCGCATCGATCAGCAGTTGAGGCAGGTTTTGGCCACGGATCCCGCCTGGCAAGAGGCCCTGCGGCGGATGTTTGCAGAGTTGTCAGCCGCGGCCGATCGGCACCTCGACGCAGCAGCCGTCGACGCCCTGGCCGAGGCTCTGGACAGGGCGCGCCATCCGCCTGCTGCCGAGCCAGGTGCACCAGGCGCGCAGCCGGCGGGTGCGAGTCCCACTCCGTAGACTGGACGTGCGAGCCGATGGGGCGCACCTCGACCTACGGGCCACGTTCTCTTGCTCGCCACGTGGGCCGCGGCAGCACCCCGGATGACCCGCCAGGCGGCGTGATATGCTCGCCTTCCCGCCCCGGCACCTGAAATCCCAGCTCAAACAAGAAGCGGCTGGGTTGCGAGCGCACCCTCTTGTCTCGCCGTACGCGGGTACGCGCCATCGTCAGCGTCAGATCGTTCTGGGCACGCGTGATCCCGACGTAACACAGCCGCCGTTCCTCGTCGATCGCTGCACCATCAGCATCGACGGCATGGCGGTGCGGCAGGAGCCCCTCCTCCATCCCCACCATGAACACCACGGGGAACTCCAGGCCCTTGGCACTGTGCAGCGTCATCAGCACCACAGCGTTGGGCGGCCGCTGGCCGGCGCGACCCGGTTGAAAGTCTCGCTGCTGCAAGGCGAGTTCGTCTACAAGTGTTGCTAGCGACGGCCGATCGGTCTGCTGCTCATAGGCGTGTAGGGTGTCGATCAACTCCTGCACCGAGTTCCAGCGTGCCTGCCGCTCGAGGGGCTGGTGATACAGCCGCTCCAAATGTTGCTGGTATCCGATGTGCGACAAAAGGTCCACCACCACCGCAGTCGGCGGCTCCCGCTGCATCCGCTGGCGGAAGTGCGCTATCAGATCGCAGAAGCTGCGCACCGCGTGCCTGGCGGCTTCCGCACCCGGACCAGCCGCATATTCTTCCAGCAATTCCCAGAGCGGCCGCCGCGCTGCCACGGCCTGCGCCGAAAGGGACTCCAGCGTCCGCACACCGATGCCGCGGGGGGGCACGCTGACAATTCGCCGCAAAGCGATGTCGTCGCGAGGATTCACCAGCACGCGCAGATACGCCACCACGTCGCGAACCTCTTTGCGGTCGAAAAACGACTGCGCCCCCACCACCACATAGGGAACGCGTTGGCGACGAAAATGCTGCTCAAACGGCCGCGGCTGGTCATTGGTGCGAAACAACACCGCAAAATCGCTAGGCTGTGCGACGCGACTGATAATCCGCCGCGAGATCTCTCCCACCACCGCCGCCGCCTCCTGCTCGCCATCTTCGAACACCCGCAGCCGGGGCGGCACGCCCGCAGACCGCACTGCCCGCAGCGTCTTGGGGTGACGCCGCCGGTTGTGCACGATGAGCCGGTTGGCCAGATCCAGAATCGCTTGCGTCGAACGGTAGTTCTGCTCCAACCGCACCACCCGAGCCTCAGGCCAGTCTCGGGTAAAACGCAGAATGTGCGCCACCTCCGCCCCGCGAAAGGCGTAAATCGATTGATCGTCGTCCCCCACGACACACAAATTGCGATGGTCGGCCGCCAGCGCACGCACGATCCGGTATTGCAAGGCATTGGTGTCCTGGTACTCATCGACCATGATGTGGCTATAGCGCGCGGCCTCGCAGCGGCGAACCTCGGGCTGCGTCTCGAACAGCTCGACCACCAGCAACAGCAAATCGTCGAAGTCGACCGCGCCCGCCAGCTTCATGGCACGTTGATAGCGGCCGTAGGCCGAGGCTGCGGCATGCTGGCGGTCATCGGACGCGCCGGCAGCGGCCTGTTGAGGCTTGACACCCAAAGACTTCCAGCGGCTGATCATGCCGATCAGGGCTTCGGGAGTGAGCCTGGCCTCGGGGCACTTGATTTCGCGCAGCACCTCGCGGGCCAGGCTTTCCTGATCGGCGCGGTCGTAAATGGCAAATCTGGCGGGATAGCCCAGGTGGTGAATCTGGCGGCGGAGGATACGAACGCAGAGGCTATGAAAGGTAGAGATCTCGGGGTGTTCGCCGCCGGGCCGGCCTACGAGTGTGCGTGCCCGATCGTGCATCTCTTTTGCAGCCTTGTTAGTGAACGTCACGCCCAAGATTGCCGAGCCAGGCACACCCTCGCGCATCAGGTATGCGATACGGCAGGTGACCACGCGGGTCTTGCCGGTGCCGGCGCCGGCGAGCACCAGGAGCGGCCCGTGTACACACAGCACGGCTTCTCGCTGGGCGGGATTCAGGTCTGCTAGCATGCCCGATCGTAGATCGAAACCGCCCTGCTGGGCAACCGCCATTTGTGGCGGGGAGCAGGGCTGATAAGATGCGCAAGTACGGCACGCGGCGGTCCGCCGAGTGCGTGGGAGGATGTACATGAAGGTGCTGGCGCTCACGGAAGGGCCCAATCACGTCTGCTTCCGCTATCGCATCGAGGCCTTTGCGCAGGCCCTCGCCGAACGGGGCTGGACGCTCGAATCTCTGCCCCTGGAACCGCACACGTTTTCGCGCAGCCGGCAGCTTCGCGCCGCGCGTGGAGCCGACGTAGTGATCTTGCAGCGCAAGTTCTTGCCTCTTTGGCAGCTCAGGCTGCTGCGCAAGCTCAGCCGCGTGCTGGTATACGACTTTGACGACGCGGTCTTCTTGCGAGATAGCTACAGCCGCAAACGCTCGACAAGCTTAACGCGGGTGGCGCACTTCTGGGCCACGCTGTACGCGGCCGATGCCGTGATTGCCGGCAACCCCTGGCTCTGCGAACGCGCGGCCGACTATGTGTCTGCGAAGAAGATATATCTCGTGCCGACCTGCGTCGATCCGCGACTCTACCCCCAGGCGCAGCACGAGGAGCGTGGCGGCCCCGTAAGGCTGGTCTGGATCGGGCAGCATAGCACGTTGCCAAGCCTAGACTGCGCCCAAGCACACCTGGCGGCCGCGGCACAGCGGCTTGCCGACCTGGAGCTGAGGGTGGTCTGCAATCAGTTTCCCCATCTGGACGGCGTGCGCGTGATCCCCCGGCAGTGGTCGGCTGCGGGCGAGGCGGCGGAGTTGGCAGATTGCGACATTGGCATAAGCTGGTTGCCGGATGATACTTGGAGCCTGGGCAAGTGCGGCCTGAAGGTGTTGCAATACATGGCGGCCGGCTTGCCGGTGGTGGCCAATCCGGTGGGGATGAACGAGGCGATGGTCTTGCATGGGCGGACGGGTTACCTTGCGGAGACGCCGGACGAGTGGGCTAGGGCCATCTGCCGCCTGGCCCACGATCCGAATCTGCGCCGCCGTATGGGTCGGGCGGCACGGGCGTACGTCACCGCTCGGTTCAGCGTCGAGCGTTGGGCGCCTCTATTCGCCGCATTGATCGACCGATTAGGTGGCGCGGCATTGCCCCAGGCGCGTGGGGCAGAGCGCGCCGGTGCACGGTCGGGGGCCAGCCATACCGGCATAGCGCTTGGCGAACTGCGTCCCCCTGTTGGTACCCCTGGCTTGCCCACGGGTGAGGCTGTGGCCGCCACCAGTACGGAGCCGGTAGAAGGTGGCTAGCCGTGACTGCCGGCCGGCAAGTGCTGCTCCCAGCGGGGACATGGCGGGCCTGCGCCCAGTCGTGGCATGGTCGCTAGCCGTTTGCTGCATATGCTGCGTGGCCGGTTGTGTCTTGCTTCGGCCGAGGCGCGAGGTGCTCCCATCGAAACACACGCTGGTGCGCGGCCAGCTTGCCATCCACAGCGATTTTGCCCTGCCCGCCCATCACCGGCTGGTAGAAGAACTCGTAGCCTTGCGGGGCGATCTATTGCAAATGCTCGCCCAGCCCGGTTCAGACGAACCCATCTACGTGTACTTGTTCGATACTCCCGAGCGGTTCAAGGAGTTCTTAGATCGAACGTATGCAGGCCTGCCCGAGCGACGGGCCTTCTTCGTCCAAAGCGACACGCGGTTGATCGTGCTGGCCCATTGGGGAGAACGCGTGGCGGAGGATCTGCGGCACGAAGTAGCGCATGGGTACCTGCACTCTGTGATCCCGCAGCTTCCACTCTGGTTGGACGAAGGGCTGGCCGAGTACGCCGAGGTACCCCGCGGCCGCGGCGGTCTGCACGAGCCGCATCTTCAGTTGTTGCTTACCGAGCACGCTGCCGGCCGATGGCGCCCCAGCCTGCAACGCCTGGAACAGCTTGCCGCCATGGCCGACATGACCCAGCTCGACTACGCGGAGAGCTGGGCATGGACACACCTGATGCTTCACGGCAACCAAGGCCGCAGGGCACTGTTGCGAGACTACCTCACCGGCCTGAGGCAGAACGGCGCTGCCGTGCCGCTTTCCATTGAGCTGCGACGCTGGTTCCCGGCCTCCGAAGACGCTTTGGTCCAGCACCTGAAAAAATTGGCCGCAAAGTGAGGCCCGCTTCGCACAGACGCCCGCTGCGTGTGCCCGGCGCAGCAAGCATGCGATGCGTGCAGAAGGAGGGATAGTGCCGGGAAAGCCGCGAAAAGCTCGCATGCATACCTACGGCGGGTCGGCGGCGAAGACACGGCATCGGCCGGCGCGGTAGCCGGGCCGACTCTATCCTGAGCTTGTCACGCAGGCGTAGGCATGTGCCCGACCCTCGCCCGTTTGCGCTCCCCTGGTTATCCTAAAGGTTTCGGCACGGCACGAGAGAATCGCGTGACAGCCAAGTTCATCTCGCTCCGCGGCGTTGCAGTACACAACTTGCAGCGCATCGACCTCGATCTGCCCTTGCGCAAACTCGTGGTCATCTGCGGCGTCAGCGGTAGCGGTAAGAGCAGCCTGGCGTTCGACACTCTCTACGCCGAAGGGCAGCGACGATACCTGGAGACCTTTTCTCCCTACGCCCGGCACTTTCTTCAGCAGCTCCAGAGGCCAGCGGCCGATCGCATCGAGAACCTCCCGGTGGCTGTGGCGGTAGGCAGACACACCGCCACGCGTTCAGGCAGATCGACCCTGGCCACCAGCACAGAGATTCACGACTATCTGCGGTTGCTCTTTGCGCGAATCGGCCGCGTTTGCTGTCCTTGCGGTGGGGATGTGCGCCGCTTCAGTCCGGACGCGGCTGCGGAGATTGCCCAGAACCTGCCACCTGGATGGCGCGTGATGGTGGCGTTCCCGATTGTAAGCGGCCAACCACAGCATCAGTTGCAAACCTTTCGCACCCTTGGTTTTCGCCGCGCCATTATCGGCCGGCGTCTCGTGGACCTTGACGTCGGAGATCCGCGGCTCGCCGGTGCGGGTGAAGGCGAGCCAGACATTTCGGCTGCGGCGATGCTGCCAGACGTCGCAGGCCCGCCTGCACAGATGGTGAACTTTTACGTGGTCGTCGATCGACTCGCCACGGGCGCAGTGCCCCTGGAGCGCTGGCGAGATTCTCTGGAAACGGCTTTTGAGCACGGCCAGGGTCGTTGCGCTCTGTTTCTTTCTCCTCCGCGCGACGATTCCTCCGCACGGCCTGCCGCCGGCGGCGCCCCTCATGTCGCAGTGCCGCCCGAGGGAGATGCGCTGCAAGCTGCGTTCTCCGGAGACGCCAGCCAGGCCTGCGTGATCGACGACGAAAGATGGTACCGGCGCGACTTTGCCGCCCAGTTGACCTGCGAACGCTGCGGCCGCAACTATGCCGAGCCGGAGCCCCGCCTGTTCAGTTTCAACCACCCCCTGGGGGCCTGCCCACGTTGCGAGGGATTCGGAGATACCCTCGAGTTCGATCCCGACCTGATCGTGCCACATCCCAACAAGAGCATCCGCAAAGGCGCCCTGGCCCCATGGAACACGCCGGCCTACAAGCACGAGCTGCATGCTCTGCTCGCGGCTGCTGGGCGGCTCGAGCTGCGCGTTGATGTGCCCTATGCCGAACTTTCGGCGCGCGAGCAAGACCTGGTTTGGAACGGAGGCGAAGGTTTCGGCGGTCTGCGCGGCTTTTTCGCCAGCCTGGAGCGGCGAGCGTACAAGGTCCACGTGCGTGCGTTCATCAACCGCTTTCGCAGACCACAGGTCTGCTCTGCCTGCCACGGCACACGCCTGCGCCCCGATGCGTTGCTGGTCAAGGTTGGTGGCCAGAGTATTGCAGAAGTTTGCAGCCTCACGGTCTCTGCCGCTCGAGAGTTCCTTGGGAAGCTGGTCTTCTCGGAGTGGGAGCAGCAGGTGGCCCGCGGCATTCTGGCGCAGGTACTGTCGAGACTGCGGTTCCTCGACGAAGTGGGTCTAGGGTACCTGACGCTGGACCGCGCTTTGCACACGCTGAGCGGAGGCGAGGCCCAGCGGGCGGCGCTCACCACCGCCCTGGGTTCCAGCCTGGTGAACGTGCTGTACGTGTTGGATGAGCCTACAGTGGGCTTGCACCCCGTGGATAGCGAGCGATTGCTGTCAGCCGTGCGTCGGCTCTGCCAGCGGGGAAACACGGTGGTTGTGGTCGAACACGAGGAGTCGTTTCTGCGTGCGGCTGACCAAGTGATCGAGATAGGTCCGGGCGCTGGGCAGCATGGTGGGCGCATCGTCTTTCAGGGCACGCCTCAAGAGATGCAGCAGAGCGAACAGAGTCTCACGGGCGATTATCTGAGCGGCCGCCGGGCCATCCGGCCGCTGGCGCGACGACGAATGCCCCAGCACGGCGAGATCCGCTTGCGAGGGGCGCGGGGGCACAACTTGCAGCGGATCGAGGTCGGCTTTCCTCTGGGATTGCTGTGCGTGGTTACCGGAGTCAGCGGCTCCGGCAAGAGCACGCTGGTCGCCGACACGCTCTATCCGGCCGTGTGCCGGCGGTTGCGCAAGGCGGCTCCGCCCCCCGCTCCATATGACGACCTGCTGGGCGCGGGCCAAGTCGACGACTGCGTGCTGGTCGACCAGGCGCCGCTGGGGCGCAGGGTGCGTTCTAACCCAGTGACCTACGTCAAGGCGTTCGACGAGATCCGCGAGGTGTTCGCTTCCACGGTCACGGCGCGGACGCGAAACTACCCGGCGAGTTTTTTCAGCTTCAACGTCGAAGGGGGCCGTTGCCCAGCATGCGAGGGGGAGGGGCAGGTGGCAGTCGACATGCAATTCCTGGCCGACGTCTTCGTCACCTGTAGTGAATGCCAGGGCCTGCGGTACCGTCCCGAGGTACTGGAGGTAACCTACCGCGGTTGTACGATCGCCGATGTGCTGGAGATGACTGCCAGACAGGCACATGCGTTCTTCCGCGGCCAGACGCGCGTGCAGGCCCGACTCAAACGCCTGATCGATGTGGGACTAGACTATTTGCGCTTGGGCCAGCCAGCGGCTACCCTAAGCGGCGGCGAGGCCCAGAGGCTCAAGCTCGCCGGCTACCTATCTACGGTCCGCCGCGGGCGCACCTTGATCTTGCTGGACGAACCCACCACCGGCCTGCATCCGGCAGATATTGTGCATCTGCTCGACTGTTTCGAGGCTCTGCTGGCCGCAGGACACTCGCTCGTCGTCGTCGAGCACAACCTGCACCTGATCGCTTGTGCCGATTATGTGATCGACTTGGGGCCCGGTGCGGCCGCAGAAGGAGGGCGGATTGTGGCAGCAGGCACGCCGGAGGAGGTGGCCGCCCAGCCCGACTCGGTCACCGGCAGGTTACTCGCCCAGGTGCTGGCTGCATCTCGCTGCGAGCAACCCATTTGACCCCCGCCGTGCGCCTGGCCTCCTCCAAAAAGTCAGTAAACGCGGCCCAATCGCAACGGCAACGCACCTCGTGCCGGTCCCGCCAGGCATTCCCGAAGTCCATGGCACGCCAACAAACGAACCAAAGCGGCGGCATTTGGCTTGACACGCGCCAGCGCCGACGTAGCGTTCAGTACCCTGCGGCACCCCGCACAAGACTAGGTAGTTTACCCCACGGTCTGGCAGCCAACGTCGTGCCTTCGTGTGCCGCAGGCTCACATGGGCTTTCTCACCCCCCCGTGACGGGGCAGGGGGAGCGTCAGCTTTCCTCCTGCCCCTTTTTCTTTCTCGCACCTTGCGGTTACCATGTGCTGGGGTTTGCGCTTTGGTAGGAGCTAGACCGTGTACTGCCGCAGCTCAGCGATGATTGCTTGCGTGGTAGCGGCCGGCCTGACCTGGGCCGGCAAGGCGTATGGAGACGACCCGTGGGTTGTCTACGAGGGCAAAAGCGGCCCCGGCCTTGGCCGGCACATCGTTTTCGTCACTGGCGACGACGAGTACCGATCCGAGGAGGGAATGCCGCAGCTTGCACGCATTCTCGCCGTACGGCACGGGTTTAAATGCACCGTGCTGTTCGCCATCGATCCGCGAGACGGCACCATCAAGCCCGACCAGCAAGACAACATCCCCGGTCTCGAAGCCCTGGCACACGCCGACCTGATGGTCATTTTCACCCGCTTTCGCAACCTGCCACCTGAGCAGATGAGGCACATTGTCGAGTACGTCGAATCGGGCCGGCCCATCGTCGCGCTGCGCACCTCTACCCATGCCTTCAACCTGTCGCCCGATCACCCGTACGCCCGCTACACCTGGAACTCTACAGAGTGGGACGGCGGCTTCGGCCGACAGGTGCTCGGCGAAACCTGGATCAGCCACCACGGCGATCACGGCAAGCAGAGCACGCGTGGCATCTTGGCACGCGATGCGGCCAGCCACCCCATTCTGACCGGTCTGGCAGACGGCGACATCTGGGGCCCCACCGACGTGTACGGCGTGCGCCTCCCGCTCGAAGGCTGCCAGCCCCTTGTGCTGGGCCAGGTGCTCCAAGGTATGCGGCCCGACGATCCGCCCGTGGAAGGGCCCAAGAACAACCCCATGATGCCCGTCGCCTGGACCAAGACCTGGTCTCCGTCCCCCGAAAAACAGGCCCGCGTGTTCGCGACCACCATGGGCGCCTCCCAAGACCTGTTGAGCGAAGGGCTCCGTCGCTTGCTGGTTAATGCCTGCTACTGGGCACTGGGCATGGAACACGCGCTGCCCGAACGCGCCGATGTCGAACTAGTGGGAGAATACAAGCCCACGCCGTTCGGATTCGGCACCTATCAAAAAGGCATCAAACCGGCAGATCTGGCACTGCCCTGATCGGGAGCCTCCCCGCATGATTGTCGATGCGCATCTGCACGTATGGCGGAGCATGCCAGACTTCCCACGGCCGGCCATCACCGTCATGAGCCCCGTGTGCGATGTGCCCTGGGAACTGTTTGCAGAATACATGAGCGAGCATGGCGTGCAACGCGCCGTGCTCGTGCAGCCCATGTATCCCGGCGAAGACAACGCCTACGTGGCTGATTGTGCCGCCGCCGAACCCGAGCGAGTGGCTGCGGTGTGCGTGGTCGATCCGCGTCGGCCGGGTGCCGAGGACCGCTTGGAATATTGGGTGAGAGAGCGTGGCTGCCGCGGCCTGCGACTGCGGCCGCGCAATCCCGAGGAAGCCCCCTCTTTCGGCCACCCCGATACCCGGCCATTATGGCAGCGGGCAAGCGACTTGGGCGTGGTTGTGAGCGTACTGGCCAATACCGAGCATTTGCCCACGCTGGCCCGCATGGCAGACGCGTTTCCCGCCGTACCCATCGTGGTCGACCATTTTGCCCATCCAGACCCCGAAGCAGGAGTGCAGGCGGGCGGGTTCCAGGCACTGCTGGCGCTTGCGCGTTGGCCGCACGTCTATGTTAAAGTGAGCGGCTACTACCATTTCTCTCGCCAGCGCTATCCCTTCCGCGATTGCTGGCCGTTCTTCCGGGCCGTCTACGACCGCTTCGGGCCGGCGCGACTGATCTGGGGCAGCGACTTTCCGCACGTGATCCTCAAGACCAGCTACCGCCGCGCGCTCTTGATGCAGGAACGGTATTACGACTTTCTCCGGCCGGAAGAGTTGCACGCCATCATGGGCGGCAACGCCCACGCCCTCTACTGGCCCCAGGCCTAGGAGACATGGATGGCCATCGATTCGGCAGCGCAGCGGCGGATTATGGGCCGCTTTGCCACGGGCGTGACCGTGGTCACCACGCACTATCAGGGCGAGTTGGTGGGGCTCACGGCGAATGCCGTGGCATCGTTATCTCTTGAACCGCCGCTCGTGCTGGTGGCCGTCGATCGTGCGAGTCAAACGCACGCGAAGTTGGTGGCCAGCAGATGCTACGCCGTGAACATTCTTTCAGCCGATCAGCAGGAACTCTCGCAACGCTTCGCCCAGCGCGGGCCCAAGGATTTTAGCGATCTCGAGCTGACCACAGCCGTGACAGGTGCACCCATCTTGGCGGGAGTGCTGGGCTGGGTCGACTGCCGGGTGACGCAAATACTACCTGGGGGCGACCACGATATTTTCGTGGGCCAGATCGAGGCGGGAGACTGCCGCGACGGCATGCCGCTTCTCTTTTTTGCTGGAAAGTACGCTCGATTGGCCGATGGGCCATAGCCGCGTTCCCCTGAACGCGGATCACCCAAGCACGCGTGTCCCAAACCCGCCCAGCCCGCGCTCTCGAGCGCGCGGCTTCGGCCTTCTGCGCCAGCGTGCCGCACCTACGGCAAGTGCGGCCGCCTTCCCCTCTTACCAAATAGGGGCAAATGGGGTTGAGAACCGATGCACACCATGCAACCGGCCGTGTCCCATGCCACTGCGCAACACGCGCTCACGAACACCCTAATCTCGGGCTCTTCTCACCCCCCGTTTGGCCGCGCCCCGAAATGCTTACAGATTCCACCCCAGCACAAGCATAGCCGCGCACCACCGCCCTGAGCACAACCGTTGCTGGTGCGACCGCGCTTCCGGGCCGTCCCCTCGTCCGACGCGCAAGATCGACTCACGCCGCGAAACCGAACCCACGAGCCCGCTCGATGTGCTTCAGATCGGGCCATTCCAGGAATCCCAACCGTGCTCCTATGCCGGCTGGCGCGCTGCCACAGAGCCTAAGAACTCTACCGACTGCATACGCCTACCATCGGACCATGCATGCGCAGAAAAACAGGGCGCGCTTGCTCGCTCTCTTATTCGTCGCAGCACTCGTGCATGGTACACAATCTTAGAAACTATCTCAGAATTGGCCTTGGCGCAGCTAGGGCAATTTCGAAAACCTCTTGCCTCTCGAAACATGCAGGCGAGAGATGCCCAAGAAAACGGAGCCGCTAGCCACCATCTAGGGGATCGACGACCCTCCGTGGGAGTTGATCCGGCCGGTGCTGATGCACTAGTGGCCACCCAAGAGAATCGGGCGACCGCCGGCTGATTTGGAGCAAGGCGATCAACGGCATCATTTACCGGCTGCGGACTGCTTGCCAATGGAATCGTCCGCCCAAGCAGTTCGGCGACGACTCCACAGTGCATCGCTCGCTTTCAGCGCTGGTGCCAGGACGGCGTGATCGAGCACATTTGGGCCGTGCTGGTCAAGCACTGCGAGGAACTGGCTGGCGTGGAACGGAAATGGCAGGCGGCCGATAGCGCCTTGGGCAAGGCGCGTTTTGGGGGGGCGACGTGGGCCCCAACCCCACGGATCGGGCGAAAAACGGC
>FWPU01004626.1_pt1 | contig 31699 bp, 23 predicted proteins | sample 2228361 | NCBI WGS metagenome assembly FWPU01 (sample SAMEA103939777, study PRJEB20133) | metagenome | reverse complement strand
GTCTGTGCAGATCGGACCGGCCGAAACGCAGTGGAATTAGATGCCGCTCCCGGGCGGCTGATCCTGATGTGCGCTCCAGGCTTTATGGACCAGGACATACGCCCATTCCATTTTGTAACCGAGGTCAGCCAGCGGCGCTACAGCTTCGGGATGAGACAGTTGCGTTCAACTGGCTAGCGGCTATAAAACTATTTGGATATAGATGACATTTATCATTTATCAAGTAGGATTAACGCCGGTTGACAAGTCGGCAACGGCTTTGCTACAATACAGGCATAACCGAATTGTCCCATTGGGTCGGTACATATCGCTCCCCGACCGACGCCAGCAACCCTGCCCTGGGGTGAACATTGTGAATTGCGTTGCCGCCGCCCAATCTGCTTGGAGCAGGGAGGGCGGCTTTTGTCTGTAGATATGACCGGATGGCTCCTGGTCTTTGCCGGGGGGCTCACAACTGAATAGTTTCGCTGTGGCTGCCTCCCTGCGCCAGGAAGTCGAAGATTCGATTGATCAGCACATCGCGCACTCGATCCTGGAGCAGAAATTATGCAGTCAAACCTTAATCCGCTCGTTCGACCAAAGCCCGCCGCAGCGCTGGTGGTGGGCGGCGGCATTGGCGGAATGCGCGCCGCGCTCGACCTGGCCGACGCCGGTTTGAAGGTCTACCTGGTCGAACATACGCCCTGTTTGGGCGGTCGCGTGGCGCAGCTTGGGTTCATGTTCCCGCAACACGACTGTGTGCTTTGCCGTGGCACACCCGATCACGGCTATGGTTGTACGCGTCCATCCATTTCCCCTGCTTACATCTGGCAAAACAAGCATCCGAATATCGAAATCTTGACCAATACCCACGTGGTGGATGTGGCTGGTCAGGCTGGTGATTTCACTGTATCGCTGCGTCAAGAGCCACGCTTTGTAGACCCGTTGCGTTGCATCAATTGTGGTTACTGCGCCGAGGTCTGCCCGGTGGAGCTGCCCGATGAATACCAGCAGGGTATGACCATGCGCAAAGCAGCCTATAAGGTGGCTGCCCGCGCCGCGCCTGACGCTTATGTGATCCAAAAAGGCGATTACTGCGCCGGATGCGCCAAATGTGTCGAAGTGTGCCCGACTCGGGCCATTGATTTGGATCAGCCGCCGCGCCTGCTCTCCGTGGAGGTGGGAGCGATCATCCTGGCGCTGGGTTTTCAGGCTTACGACCCGGCCGAGCTGGGGGAACTGGGCTATAGTCGTTACCCCAATGTGATCAGCGCGATGGATTATGAGCGCCTTGCCAGCCGCTCTGGTCCGACGGAAGGAATGGTGTTGCGGCCTTCTGACCGCGCCGCGCCGCGCTCGATCGCCTGGTTGCAATGCATTGGCTCTCGTGATCAGCGCAACAGCTACTGCTCGTCCATCTGTTGCATGTACGCGACCAAAGAGGCCATCCTGGCCAAACAACGGCTGGGTGAAAGCGTTCATTGCCGCGTCTTTTTGATGGATGAGCGGGCTTTCAATAAGGAATACAGCACGTACTTTGATCGGGCCCGTCGCCAGCATCAAATCCAGTATAGCCGCTGCCGCGTCTCCGCTATTCAGGAAGACCCGGCGACGCACGACTTAATCCTGCACTACGCCGATGCTGCTGGAAAACCCCAACAAGAACGCTTTGAGATGGTGGTACTGGCAACCGGTTTGCAGCCGCCAGATTCGGCGCGCTATTTCACCCGCATGCTGGATCTGGAATTGAATGAGTACGGTTTTTGCCACACGGATAAATTCACCCCTCTGCAGACCACTCACTCTGGCGTGTTCGTCTGCGGCGCATTTTCGTCCCCCAAGGAGATTTCGGAGACGATCATAGATGCCAGTGGGGCGGCAGCTGAAGTAATGCGCCTGCTTAACGAGCACTTGAATACCTATCCCTATACTCGCGAGTGGCCGTTCATCTCCGCCAATAACCTGCCTCCCGAACGAGATGTGAGCAACGAGCCGCCGCGGGTGGGGGTCTTCGCTTGCTCTTGCGGTGGCACTATTGCGGAGGCGATTGATTTGCAGACGCTCACCCGGCATGCCGCAGCTTTCCCTGGCGTGCTTCATACCGAGGTGGTCGATTTAGCCTGTTTCCCCGAGGGGATTCAAGCGATCCAGGCGCGCATCAACCAGATGGATTTGAACCGCGTGGTCATCGCTGCCTGTAGCAACCGAACCCCTGCCTTGCTATTCCAACGCATGGTGCGCCAGGTGGGCTTGAACCCCTATCTGATAGAGCTGGTTAATTTGCAAGAGCAATGCAGCCGCGTCCACCGCTGGCAGCCGGAACTTGCCAACCTCAAGGCGCAGGAGATGGTGCGCGTGGCGGTGGGACGTGTGCTTGCGGCAAAGCCGGTGCACAAGAGAGCGCACCGCTGCCGACCCTCTGCCCTGGTCATCGGCGGCGGGCTTGCTGGCATGACTGCCGCCCTGGCAATTGCCGATAGTGGCTATAATGTCCACCTGATTGAGCGCTCCGAGGTGCTGGGGGGCAATCTGCAAACGATGTACTATGTGGCAGAGGGGTTCAATCCCCGCCGCCTGGGCCGTGACCTGGTCAATCGCGTGCGCTCTCACCCGCGCATCCAGGCGTTGGTGCGGACCGAATTGCTCCAACACGAAGGGCATGTTGGCTTCTTTCGCTCGCTATTGCGCACCACACTGCCGGATGGTTCCAGCAACACCTTTACCATCGAACATGGCGTGACCATCGTTGCCACTGGCGGACGAGAGACGCGCGAGCATCCCTGGTTGGATTTGCCCGGGGTGATCACCCAGCGTGAGCTGGAGGAAAAAGTCATCCATAGCCCGCACGAGATCGCCACCTTGAAAGATGTGGTGATGATTCAGTGTGTGCAACCGCCGGGGAGCAGCTATTATTGCTCGCGCGTTTGTTGTACAAATACAATGAAAAACGCCATCCGCCTGAGGCTCTTCAACCCCAACTGTCGGGTGAGCGTGCTGTACAAGAACATCGTCACTTATGGCTTCCGCGAAGAATATTTCACTGAGGCGCGCCGGTTAGGGGTGGTTTTCATCCGCTACACCGATGAAGAGCCGCCGCAAATCAGTTCAGTTGCGGGTCGCTTGCAGGTCAAGGTGCGCGACCCGGCCTTGAATCGCTGGTTAGCCTTGCAAGCAGATCTGGTGCCTCTGAGCACGTCAATCGCACCAGCCGAGGGCACGGCTGAGCTGGCGCGCATTTTGCGCGTACCGCTCTCCAGCGAGGGGTTTTTCGCCGAGGCGCAAATGAAACTGCGCCCGATGGATTTCATGCGTGAAGGAATCTTCCTGGCTGGCATGGCGCATTATCCCAAGTTTATAGAAGAGAGCATCAGCCATGCCCTGGCAGCCGCGGCACGCGCGGTCACTCTGCTCTCTCAAGGCGATTCGCTATTCCTGGGCGGCGTGGTCGCCGAGGTTGATCCGGAGAAGTGCGTGGGATGCCTGACCTGCACGCGCACCTGCCCGTTTGGCATCCCTCAGGTGATCCAGGTAGAAGGGCGCACAGGTGTGGGAGGGCTTGGAGGCGCTGCTTTCATTGACCCTGCGCAATGCCAGGGTTGCGGCACATGCACAGGCGAATGCCCGGCGAACGCTATCCAACTGGTGAGCTACACCGACGAGCAGATCATGCTCAGGCATATTGGCGGTTTAGGCAGGTGGCAGCCAACACTTATGGCAGGGGTGACGGGATGAGCGCAACCTCAGATAAACCCTTTGAACCCGAAATTACAGCCTTCTATTGCATCTACTGCGGCTACATGGCAGCCGACACCGCTGGTGCCTTGCACATCCAATACCCTGCAAATGTCAAGTTTGTGCGCCTGCCTTGTACGGGTAAGTCGGATATACGCTACTTTCTCGAAGCTTTTGAGCAAGGCGCCGATGGCGTCTATGTGATCGCCTGTCCGATTGGGAACTGCCACCATGTGCGCGGTAATGAGCGCGGGCATGCCCGCCTGATGCGAGCGAAGGCTATTCTGGATGAAATCGGCCTGGGTGGCGAACGCCTTGACATGTTCTTCATGTCTGGAAGCCAGGGACATGCCTTTGCCATGGCGGCCCAGACGATGACCGAACGGATTAGAGCTTTGGGGCCTAACCCACTCAAGAAGATGGGTGAACCGCAAAAAGCCAAAATCCAGGAGGCGGTGTTGGAAGAGGAGGAGGAAGTGGATTTCCGAGGTCGGCGTTCTGCAAAAAAGCGCTGATCCTGGCGAGCTTTCATTTAGTCTTGTATCCGAGAGAGAAGTATCGTGGAAATGGGTAGCAGGGATTCACTCGCAAGCGGAAAACGACCAGTTGGGGCGGTGATGGTGGTCGGCGGCGGAATCGCCGGCATGCAGGCCAGCCTGGACCTGGCAGACCAGGGTTTCAAGGTCTATCTGGTGGAGGCCAGCTCTGCCATCGGCGGCAAGATGGCTCAGCTCGACAAAACTTTCCCCACCAACGACTGCGCCATGTGTACCATTTCTCCCAAGCTGGTTGAGACCGGCCGCCATCCCAACATCGAAATCTTGACCAATACCCAGGTCCTCGAGGTAATGGGGCAGGCAGGTGATTTCACGGTGCAACTGGAACGCGCCCCGCGTTATGTAGATGCCAGCAAATGCGTTGCCTGCGGCGACTGTGAAAAGGTCTGCCCGGTGATAATTCCGAATACCTTTAACGAGGGATTATCCAAGCGCCATGCCATCTACAAACTCTATCCTCAGGCGGTGCCAAACGCTTATGCGATAGAGAAACGCGGCATCTCTCCTTGTCGAGATGCCTGTCCTGCGGGGCAGCGCGCCCAGGGATACATTGCCCTGATCCGTGAGGGCCGCTGGCAGGATGCGCTGCGGGTCATCAAGATGGACAACCCCTTCCCTGGCATCTGCGGGCGCATCTGCAATCACCGTTGTGAGACCGCATGCAACCGCGGCCTGGTGGACGAGCCGGTCAACATCCGCGCCTTGAAGCGCTTCGTCACCGATAAAGTGTACAGTCAGCCGCGCCAGCCGATCCAGCCGCCGCCGCGTCTGTACGACCAGCGCGTGGCGGTGATTGGCGCCGGCCCTTGCGGACTTACGGCTGCTCAGGATCTGGCGCTGGCGGGTTACGGCGTGACGATCTTCGAAGCCATGCCGGTCGCGGGAGGCATGCTGCGACTGGGAGTGCCAGAATACCGCCTGCCTACCGAGATCATTGAACGCGAAGTGCAGGATATCCTCGACTTAGGGATCGACCTGCGTTTAAACCATCAGATTAACGACCTTGACGAAGTCTTTCGACAGGGCTTTGATGCAGTATTGATTGCGGTGGGCGCACATGAGGGCGTACGCCTGCCGATCCCCGGCGCGAACCTGAATGGCGTGTTGGTGAACACTCACTTTCTGCGCGATGTACGCCTGGGGAAGTATGCTCAGGGAGCCGCCGAAGCCAATGGGTTGGGCCGACACGTGCTTGTGTTGGGAGGCGGCAATGTCGCCATTGACTGCGCTCGTACCGCTGTGCGTCTGGGGCGCCAGGTTGAGCTTGCCTGTTTGGAAGGCCGCGACCAGATGCCAGCTCACCCCTGGGAGGTGAAGGCAGCGGAGGAGGAGGGCATTAGCCTCCATCCGGGCCTCACTTTCGAGCGCATCCTGGATGATGGTAGCGGTCGTGTTGCCGGCGTGGAATGCTTGCGAGTGGCTTCATTCAGTTTTGATGAGCGCGGCCGTCTGCAGGTGGAGAAAATCCCCGGTTCGGAGCTTATCATCCCCTGCGATACCGTAATCTTCTCAGTTGGGCAGCGCGCTGGTCTCGCTTTCATCCCTGGCGACGCCAACGTCGGGCTGACCGATCGGCAGACGATTGCCGTAAACCCCAATACGTTGGCCACCTCCCGTCCAGGCGTATTTGCCGCTGGAGACTGTATCTCTGGCACAGCCTTTGTCATCGAAGCGGTTGATCGCGGCCACACAGCCGCCCGCTCCATCATTCGCTACCTGCGCGGTGAGCCGCTGGAACCGCCGCCCGCCCCTGAATTGCCGGTGGTGCATCTATCTCAAAAGGAAATCGAAGAGCGCCTGGCTTCCGGCGAGGTTCATCGCGGCGGGCGTATACCCATGAAGGAGTTGCCGGTTACCCAGCGGGTCGATAACTTTGCTGAGGTAGAGCTTGGCTATGATGATGCCAGCGCCCAGGCTGAGGCGGCGCGCTGTCTGGCGTGCGGTGTCTGTTCTGAGTGCATGAGCTGCACCTTCGCCTGCGGCCGCGATGCCATCTGCCACGATGATGTGCGCCGCCAGGAGACGATCAAGGTCGGCGCAGTGATCCTGGCGCCGGGTTATCAGGTGTACAACGCCTACCTGTCGCAGGAATATGGCTTGGGGCGTTATCCTAACGTGCTCACCGCTTTGCAATATGAGCGCATGCTCTCAGCCAGCGGCCCAACTGGCGGGCATATCCAATGTCCCGCCGATGGTTCGCGCCCGCGGCGGATTGCCTTCCTGCAATGTGTTGGCAGCCGTGATCAAAGCCATGATTACTGTTCCGCCGTCTGCTGCATGTATGCCGCCAAAGAGGCTATCATGACCATTGAGCATGCCCGGGCGGAAGCCAGAGCTGGCAATGGCGAGGCAGACATTTTCTGCCAGGTGTTCTTCATGGACACCCGCGCCTATGGGAAAGGCTACGAGGAATACTACCGGCGGGCAGAGAAGAAGTACAGCGTCAAATATACCCGCTGCCGCATCAGCCAGGTGAAGGAGAATCCGCGCACGAAAAAACTCCTGATTCGCTATGCCGAACCGTATGCCGGCAAACACGAGGTGGTAGAAGACGAGTTCGACCTGGTTGTGCTCTCGGTGGGGATGGAAATCTCCGAATCGGTGAAGCAGCTCGCCAACAGGATGAGGATCGAGTTGAATGAGTATGGCTTTTGCCATACCACGCTTTTCGATCCATTGCAAACCAGTCGACCGGGTATTTATGTAGCCGGGCCATTCCGCGAACCTAAGGATATCCCGGAGACGGTCGTGGAAGCCAGCGGGGCGGCTGCTTCGGCAGCGAGCTTGCTGGCGTCCGCCCGCAATAGCCTGGCGCACAAGCTGGAGTATCCTTCCGAACGCGACACCCAGGCGGAAGAGCCGCGCATTGGGGTCTTCGTTTGCCACTGCGGCAGTAACATTGGTGGGTATCTTGACGTGGCCGCTGTAGCCGAAGAAGCGCGTAAATATCCCGGTGTTGTACATGCCGAGGATAATCTTTACACCTGTTCGCAGGACACCATTGCCCACATCATTGAACAGATTAAAACCCTGGCTTTGAACCGGGTGGTGGTGGCTTCCTGTACCCCGCTTACTCATGAACCACTGTTTCAGGATGCGCTTCGTCAGGCGGGGATAAACCCTTATTTGTTTGAGATGGCGAACATTCGCAACCAGTGTTCATGGGTGCATTCCAGTGACTGGGACGGGGCAACCGAAAAGGCCAAGCGACTGACGCGCATGGCGGTGGCGCGCGCCGCCAGATTGCAACCGCTCAAGATGGCTGAAGTGCCGGTTAATCACAACGCCTTGATTATCGGCGGCGGCGCAGCCGGGATGACTGCTGCCCTGACCCTGGCAGACCAGGGTTTTCCGGTTCACCTGGTGGAACGGCAGACTGAGTTGGGCGGTAATTTGCGGCAGTTACACTTTTTCGCCCAGCCCAACGGGAGAGCGCCCGACCTGACGCCCCAGCAATACCTGGAGCAACTGGTGCACAAGGTGGAACAACACCCGCTCATCCAGGTGCATTTCGATACCGAGGTGGTGGATACCGGTGGGTTTAAGGGGAATTTCACCTCCACTTTGCGCCGCGGTGAGGATACGTTCAGGATTCAGCATGGCGTTGTCATTGTTGCCACTGGTTGCCAGGAGTATAAAGGGCGCGAATATGGCTATGGCGCAGACGGTCGCCTGCTCACCCAGTTGGAGTTCGAGGCACTCCTGGCGAGGGCGTCGGCTCGAGGTGAAAGGCTGCCGGGCTCGGTCGTCATGATTCAATGCATTGGACCGGCGGAGAAGTATTGCGGTCGGATTTGCTGCACTACCGCCCTCAAGAACGCCTTAGTGCTCAAGCAGCTCAATCCCTCGGCGGAGATCACGATTATCTATCGAGATATTCGCGCCTATGGATTCAAGGAAAGCCTCTATACCCAGGCGCGCCGGGTTGGGGTGCGCTTTATCCACTACGAATTCGAGCATAAGCCGGTGGTGAGCCTCAACGGAGATCTACAAGTGCGAGTATGGGATGCGATGGTGGGAAGAGAAATCGCGCTTACCCCCGACCTGGTTGTGCTTAGCACACCCCCGGTGCCGCCAAAGGACACCCACGAGCTGGCGAGCCGCCTCAAGCTATCGGTGGATATGGAGGGTTTCTTCCTGGAAGCGCATATCAAATTGCGCCCGGTAGACTTTGCTGCCGATGGGATATTCATGGCGGGGCTGGCGCACTACCCCAAATTGCTCGATGAAAGTATTGCCCAGGCTAAGGCAGCGGCGTCGCGCGCTGCTGGCATCCTGGCCCAAAAGACCATGCTCACCAATGCCAGGGTGGCGGTTGTCGATGCGCAGAAGTGCGTGGGTTGCCTGACCTGCGTGCGGATTTGTCCCTACGATGTGCCCCAGATCAGGCCAGATTTCACTGGAGTAGGCGAGATCGCTGGCGCAGCCTTCATTGAACCGGCTATCTGTCATGGCTGCGGCAGTTGCGTTTCTGAGTGCCCGGCGCGAGCCATCCAGTTAATGCATTACACCGACGCCCAAACCTTGGCGAAATTAGACGCCTTGTTTGGCAAACAGGAGATCGAAACAGCTTTTATCCCTCTGGAAAGTGTTCGGGTGAGGTGAGGATGTAGATGGATTTTCAACCGGAGATCGTTGCCTTCTGCTGCCACTATTGCGCCTATGCCGCGGCTGACCTGGCCGGCTCGATGCGATTGGAATACCCCACATCGCTGAAGGTAATCGAGCTGCCCTGTTCGGGAAAGCTGGACGTGATTTACGTCCTGCGCGCTTTTGAGGACGGCGCGGACGGCGTGCTTGTGGCGGGCTGACTGGAGGGCGACTGTCATTACCTGGAAGGTAATGTCAATGCCCGCCGGCGAGTGGAATATGCCAGAGCCTTGCTGGATGAGATTGGTCTGGAAGGCAGGCGCCTGCAAATGATCAATCTCTCCTCCGCAATGGGCGGTCAATTTGCCTGGTCGGCGGCTGAGTTTACCGAGGAGATCCGGCGTTTGGGGCCTAACCCCTTGCGCCAGGATGGGCAACCATCGGATAACAGCCTGCACATCGAAATCCATCACCCCAGCAGGCGAGTGAAGGATGATTTCGGGAGGGCAGCGTGACTCAACCACCATATATTTTGGTTGTCGATGACGATCCGGATATCCTGGAGGGGATACTGGCGATTCTGGAGACACAAGGATACCGCCTGGCGACTGCGCGCGACGGGAAGAAATGCATGGAGATGATCGCTCAGGAGATTCCAGACCTTTTGATCCTGGATCTGCTGATGCCGCGCATGGATGGGTGGGGCGTCATTCGCGAGATGCGCAGTGAACCCGCCTATGCCAACGTGCCCATCATGGTGCTCACCACCGTGATCGAAGATGCTAGCCGCCGCCGTTATGAGCTGGAAACCGGTATGGCGATGGACGTCCAGGACTACATTCAAAAACCAGCCCGGCCGGATGATCTCATCAAGCGAGTTGAAAGATTGCTGAGGATCCATGCCAAGTAATGCTGTTTCAGGCGCTATTGCGGTTACCGCTGACCGGTTGAGCCGGGCAGAACTGTTTAACAGCCTGTCTGTAGAGAGTCTGCTGGCTATCAGCGAATTCTGCCGCGAAGAGACGCACCGGGATGGCGATGTGCTGCTGGTTGAAGATGAGCCCGCCAACATCTTGTACATTGTTGAGCGTGGCAAGCTGGCTCTGGAAAAGAAAGTGCAGATCGGACGGCACTCGACGCCGCGCAACGCGACGATCGGATACGTCAATCCAGGCAAAGTGGCGGGTTTCTCGGCGCTGGTTGAGCCTCATGTTTACTCTACCTCGGCTGTTTGCGTCGAGCCGACGCGGGTGATCGCCATCGATGGCGCCGCCTTGCGACTTTTCCTTGAAGAGCACCCGGAGGCCGGGCTCAAGGTGATGAAAGGGTTAGCCAGTTTGATTGGCACCCGCTATCGCGATTCCATCCATACGCTGACCTACTTTCTTTCCATCGTCTCGCATGAGTTGCGCACCCCTCTGGCAGCCATAGAAAACTACCTGCGCACAATGTTGGGCGGTTTTGCCGGAGAGCTCAATCCCAAACAACAACGCATGCTGCAGCGCAGCATCCTCAGGGTGACCGACTTGAACGCCATGATCGGCGATGTGGTCGACCTGGCGCGCATGCGTCCCGAGCAGATTCAGGCGGATTTCGAATGGTTCGATCCCGGCGAGGTGGGTTCTGAATCGGTTGAAGATGCCCGCCTGGCGGCAGCGGAAAAAGACATTCGCATCAAGATCGAGCCGCCGCCCAAGTTCGAGCCGATTGTAGGCGCCAGACGCCGGATGCGGCAGGTGCTCTCTAACTTGCTGAACAACGCCATCAAATTTGCCCCGCCTGGTAGCACAGTTGTTTTTCGCGCCCGCTATGAACCAGATAATCTGATCTTCGAGGTGCAGGATGAAGGGCCAGGCATCCCGGCAGAGGATTTGCCTTACATCTTTCAAGATTTCTTCAGAGCCAGCAACGTGGGTGAAACTACCGGCGCCGGCCTTGGCCTTTCCATCGCCAAGAAAATCGTCGAGGCGCATGAAGGGAAGTTGCTGGTCAGAAATCTTTCCGAAGAAACCGGTCGGACAGGCACCTGTTTCACCGTCGTCATCCCGCGCAACTTGAAGACTCCGGAGATGAGACGACGGGAGTGGGCTTCCTCCGAGGGGCTGGAACGCTGATCATGTAACAGGCAGGCCATGGTGAACCCAGAGACAGCCAGTCAATTTTCACCCAGCAGCCTACAACCATCACCGGTGGGCGCGGTGATGGTAGTGGGGGGCGGCATTGCTGGCATGCAGGCGGCGCTGGACCTGGCCGATCAGGGTTTCAAAGTGTACCTGGTTGAGCAGAAGTCGGCTATTGGCGGTCACATGGCGCAGTTGGACAAAACCTTTCCGACGAACGATTGCGCTATGTGCAGCATCAGCCCCCGGCTGGTGGAAACCGGTCGCCATCTCAACATTGAAGTGCTCACCAATACCGATGTGCTGGATGTGACGGGGCAGGCTGGCGATTTTACCGTGCGCTTGCGCCGCCGACCGCGTTATATTGATGTGGATAAGTGCGTCGGTTGCGGCGATTGCGCCCAGGTTTGCCCGGTTTCCATCCCTGATCTCTATGAGGAGGGATTGAAGCAGCGCAAAGCCGTCTACCGGCTCTTTTCCCAGGCTGTGCCTACCGCTTATGCAATTGAGAAATCGGGCGTTGCCCCATGTCGAGATGCCTGCCCTGCAGGTCAGCGCGCCCAAGGGTACATTGCCTTAATCGCTCAGGGGCGTTATCGTGAGGCGTTGCGGGTTATCAAAGAGGATAATCCCTTCCCCAGCGTTTGCGGTCGGACATGCCATCACCCTTGTGAAGGGAGCTGCACGCGGGCGCTGGTTGATCAGCCGGTCAGTATTATGGCGCTGAAACGTTTCGTTGTTGATTATGCGCTTGCCTATGGTCGCGAGAAAGTCGAGCCTGCTCCCCGCACCCGCCCGGAGTGGGTTGCGATTGTAGGAGCTGGCCCGGCGGGTCTGACCGCTGCGCACGATCTGGTGCGCTTGGGATATGGCGTCACAGTTTACGAGGCCTTGCCGGTCGCTGGCGGCATGATGCGCGTTGGCATTCCAGCTCACCGCTTGCCGAAAGGGGTGCTCCAGCAGGATATTGACGATATCCTCGCCTTGGGTGTGGTGCTGAAGACCAACAGCCCGATCAAAGACCCCACAACTTTACTCAAGCAAGGATACCATGCCGTTTGCCTGGCGACAGGCATATCTACCAGCGATCCCTCGCTGGGATTGGAGGGCGAAGAGGCGCAAGGGGTGATCTCAGCCGCTACCTTTTTACGCAAGGTCAACCTGGGTGAAGCAGTGCAGATAGGGGATCGGGTTGCAGTCATTGGCGGTGGGATCACTGCCCTCGACGCGGCGGCGGTGGCGCGCCGGTTAGGCGCCAGGGATGTGTATCTGGTATTGGATCGGCCGCGCGGCGAATTGCCCGCTTACAGTTGGGAGGTGGCTTCGGTCGAAGCAGAAGGCATCCATCTGTACGAAGGAATGACCGCGGTGCGCATTCTGGTGGCGGCTGGCAAGGTGGTGGGGGTGGAGCTGGCCAAAACGGGCAAGGGGATGGTGACGGATGAACGCGGGCGTCGGCGTCCGGTGGTGATAGCCGGCTCAGAATTTGCAGTGCAAGCCGATACAGTGATCGTCACGGTCGGTCAATATTCAGACTTGAATTTCCTTGATGCTCCTTATAGCGAGCTGACCGGTGATCCAAAAACGCTCGCCAGTCAGATTCCCGGCATCTTTGTGGTTGGGGGGCGCAAGACGGGAGCGGCTTTTATCGTGGATGCTATCGCCCTGGGGCATCGCGTCGCCCGCTCCATTCATCGCTATCTGCAAGGGGAGCCGCTCGAACAGCCGGATTCTCCCACCGTCCCCGTGGTCAGGTTCACCCGCCAGGAGATTGCCCAGAAAGTGCTGGATGGCAAGATCCGCCTGCAGCCGCGAGCAGAGCCGGCCCTGCTACCCATGCCGGAGCGCGTTACCAGCTTCCGGGAGGTGGTTTTAGGTCTAACGGAGCATCAGGCACGCGCAGAAGCCAGCCGCTGTCTCCAGTGCGGCATCTGCGCGGAATGCCTGGCCTGTACCTACGCCTGTGGGACGGGCGCCATCCGCCACGACATGGTTGTCCAGGAAGAAATTTGCCGGGTAGGCGCCATTATCCTGGCGCCAGGCTATCAGGCTTATCGGGCAGAGCTGTCTGCGGAATATGGCTTTGGTCGCTATCCCAATGTGGTTACTGCGCTTCAATTTGAGCGCATGCTCTCGGCCTCCGGTCCAAGCATGGGGCGAGTGTTGCGCCCCTCCGATGGACAAACCCCGCAACGCATTGCCTTTTTGCAGTGTGTGGGCAGCCGCGACCAGCGCCATGACTACTGCTCGGCGGTTTGTTGCATGTACGCCGCCAAAGAGGCGATGCTTGCCAAGGAACACCACCCTGGGCTGGATATTCAGGTCTTCATGATGGACCTGCGGGCTTTCTCGAAGGGTTATTGGAGCTATGTGGAGCGAGCGCGCCAGCAATATGGCGTCCAGTTTACGCGCTGCCGTCTCAGCGCCTTGCGCCAGGATCCACGCAACCAGGACCTGATACTGGAGTACCAGGACGAACAAGGCGAACGCCATTTGCAGGTGTTCAACCTGGTGGTGCTTTCTATCGGCATGGAGATCGCCGAATCCGTGCGCCAGCTTGGGCAGCGTTTGGGAATTGAACTGGATGAGTATGGCTTTTGCCACACCGCCCAATTCAACCCGGTGGAGACCAGCCGCCCGGGCATTTATGCTGTAGGACCATTCCGTGAGCCGAAGGACATCCCTGAATCGGTGATCGAGGCCAGCGGCGCGGCTGCTGCAGCCGCAGCGCGCTTGAGCGCGGCGCGCTTTAGCCTGACAACGCCGCGCCAGTTCCCCCCAGAGCGCGATGTAAGCGCGGAAACGCCGCGGTTGGGGGTCTTCGTTTGCCATTGTGGATCGAATATTGCCGGTTTTGTGGATGTCCCGGCGGTGACCGAGTATGCAGCCAGCCTGCCAAATGTTGTCCATGCCGAATCCAATCTGTATACCTGCGCGCAAGATAGCATCCGTCATATCACCGAGGTAATCCAGGAGCGCGGCTTGAATCGGGTGGTGGTGGCCAGCTGCTCGCCGCTCACCCATGCGCCGCTTTTCCAGGACAGCCTGCGCGCTGCCGGGCTGAATCCTTATCTATTTGCGATGGCTAACATTCGCAATCATTGTTCCTGGGTTCATTCGGATGACCGCCAGGCTGCCACGCGCAAAGCACAGGAGCTGGTGCGCATGGCGGTGGCGCGCGCGGCCCTGTTGCAACCACAGGTCACTGTGCAGGTTCCCATCCAGCGCTCCGCCCTGGTTGTGGGAGCAGGTCCGGCTGGCCTGACCGCTGCCTTAGCCCTGGCGGAGGGCGGTTTCTCGGTCTCGTTGGTGGAAAAAGACCACCAGCCTGGTGGCAACTTGCGCCAGGTTTGCCTGCCTCTGCCAGACGGTTCGGAAGACCCTCAGGAGACCCTGCGTCGCCTGGTGCAGCAGGTCAGGGGCAATGCGCGCATCAGCCTGCATCTGGGAGCGCAGGTGCTTCAATCCAGCGGTTTTCAGGGGAATTTCTCTACCACGATACAGCTCGCTGACGGAAGCCGGTTGGATATTGCTCATGGCGTGGCTATCCTGGCGACCGGCGCTCAGGAATACCGCGGCCCGGAGTATGGCTATGGTTCGCGCCCGGATATTGTCACCCAGTTGGAGTTCGAGCGCTTGCTTTCGGACGCCGGCAGCCAGTCGTTGCCACAGCGGGTGGCTATGATCCTGTGTGTGGGACCAGCAGAGCGGTATTGCAGCCGGATTTGCTGCACCGTTGCCTTGAAGAACGCCCTGGCGCTGAAAAAGCGTCAGCCGCAGGCGGAGGTGGTAATTCTCTACCGTGACCTGCGCGCTTATGGTTTCAAGGAGCGCCTGTACACCCAGGCGCGTAACCAAGGCGTGCTCTTCGTCCGCTACCAGCCCGACCGTCCGCCCCAGGTGGATACGCAACAGGGCAAGCTGGTTGTGCGCGCCTGGGATTCCCTGCTGCAGCGGACGCTTGAGCTTCACCCCCACCTGCTTGTCTTGAGTATGCCGGCGGTTCCCTCTGCCGACACGCGCCAGATAGCCGCGCTCTTTAAGGTGCCGGTGGATGCCGATGGATTTTTCCTGGAGGCGCATATCAAGCTTCGCCCGGTTGATTTTGCCACCGAGGGGATCTTCATGGCGGGCAGCGCCCACTACCCCAAATTGCTGAATGAGACCCTGGTGCAGGCGCAAGCTGCTGCTGCCCGCGCGGCGCGGGTGTTGAGCCGGGAAACCATCCAGGCAGGCGGGCGGGTGGCAGTGGTGCAGGCCGAGCGCTGCACCGGCTGTCTGACCTGCGTCCGCGTCTGTCCCTTCAATGTGCCGCGCATTCGGGCGGACCTGAGCGGCGCGGGTGGCATCCTGGGCGCAGCCTACATTGAGCCTTCGGTATGCCAGGGTTGCGGACAGTGCGCGGCCGAATGCCCGGCGAGGGCAATCCAATTGATGCACTACACCGATGCCCAGTTGCAGGCTGAAGTTCGAGCGTTGGTCAGCCCTGAACGAGTATGGACGCCTGGACATACGGTTGCTACTGGAGGCTGATGGTTTTCCTGGATGAGTGAAGGCAGGTGGACTGGATGAGTGAAACGATGCTGCAAATTGTTGCTTATGCCTGCGAACACTGCGCCTACGCCGCCGCCGACCTGGCCGGAGCATTGCGAATGCAGTACCCTCCGGAAATAAAGATTGTCCAACTCCCGTGTACGGGCAAATTGGACATCCTGATGGCCCTGCAAGCTTTGGAGGACGGCGTTGATGGCATCATGGCGGCGGGCTGACTGGAGGGCGACTGTCATTACCTGGAAGGTAATGTCAACGCCAGGCGCCGGGTGGAGCGGCTGCAACAGATCTTGGAGGATATTGGGCTCGAACCGCAGCGCGTCCGCATGTTCAATATGTCCTCTGCTATGGCGGGGCAGTTTGTTGCCGCCGCCAGAGAGATGGCGGAGCAGATTTCAGCTTTAGGCCCTAACCCCTTGCGGGGTTTGCCTGGGGAGCGTGATGTATGATGCCTGAGCAGCTCAAGAACTACCGCAATCTGGTTACCCTCAAAGATGGGGCTCACGTGCTCTTGCGCGTGATGACCCCGGAAGATCAGAAGGGGCTGGAAGATCTGTTTGCGCCGGTAAGTGATGAAGACCTGCTCTATTTTCGCGACAATGTGCGCGATCCGGCGGTGATTCAACGCTGGTGTCGCGAGCTGGACTACGCCCGCGTTTTGCCCTTGTTAGCCCTGGTGCGCGACCGTATTGTGGGGCAGGCCACGTTGCACTTCGGCAAAGGTCCAAAGCGACACCTGGGTGAGGTGCGCATCTTCCTCAGTCGTGACTTTCGTCAGCGTGGGTTGGGATCGAAAATGCTCAACGCGCTGATCGATCTTGCCCGTAAACAGAATTTACACACACTGATTGCGGAGATTGTCATCGATCAAACGCGGGTGATCAAGGCTTTTCAGCGCCTGGGGTTTGTCCTGCGCGCTACGTATGAGGATTATTTCATGTTGCCAGATGGGGATACCCGTGATGTTGTTGTCCTGATGTTGTGTCTGCGTCCGAGAGGTGATGAATTTTAGCCCTGATGGGAGGTTGACTCATGATTATCGCCGAACAAAAACCCCTCAATGAATTGAAAAGCCTGGTTGGCGATGCCGAGAAGGTGCTGGTGGTTGGCTGCGGCACCTGCGTAACGGTTTGCTTCGCCGGCGGGGCGCGCGAAGCTGCCATTACAGCCGCCTCGCTGCGCATGGCAACCAAGCTGGATGGCAATCCCAAGCAAGTGAGCGATGTCACCGTCCAGCGCCAGTGTGAGTGGGAGTACCTGGATCAGCTCGCCGAGCAGGTGAAGGATGCCGACGTGGTGCTCTCGTTGGGATGCGGGATCGGCGTGCAGGCCATCGTGGAGCACTTCCCCAGCGCCTGGGTGGTGCCCGGCCTGAACACCTCCTTCCTGGGGCTGCCGGTGGAGCAGGGCGTTTGGGCCGAGCGCTGCGCTGCCTGCGGCGATTGCATCCTTGGGTTAACCGGCGGCATCTGTCCGATTGCGCGCTGTTCCAAGTCGCTGCTGAATGGTCCGTGCGGCGGCTCTGAAGCCGGGCATTGCGAGGTGAGTCCGGAGATCCCCTGCGCCTGGCAATTGATCTATGATCGATTGAAGAGCATGGGGAAGCTTCATGTGTTAATGGAGTTGCAGCCGCCAAAGAACTGGCGCAAGTCGCGCGACGGTGGTCCGCGCAAAATTGTGCGTCCGGATCTAAGGCTGGCAGCTGAGGAGGGATGAGCTATGAGCGAAGCGATCAGCCATAACGGATATCTTTCCGGCTCGAATCTGGAACGGGTGCTGCGCGCCGGACATTTTGCGGTCACTGGCGAGCTGGGACCGCCGCAGAGCGCCGATGGCGAGGTTATCCGCAAGAAGGCTGCCCTGCTGCGCGGTTATGTAGACGCGGTCAACATCACCGATAACCAGACCGCCATCGTGCGCATGTCCAGCATCGGCTCGGCAGTGATCGTTTTGCAGGAAGGCCTGGAGCCGGTGGTGCAGATGACCTGCCGAGATCGCAACCGCCTGGCGATTCAGAGTGATTTGCTTGGCGCATATGCGCTGGGGGTGCGCAACCTGCTCTGCCTGACCGGCGATCATCAGACCTTTGGCAACCATCCGACTGCGAAGAATGTGTTCGACATGGACTCGATCCAGTTGGTGCGCATGGTCACCGCCATGCGCGATGAGCGCATCTTCCAGAGCGGCGAGGCTCTCAAGGGACAGGAGCCGCGCTTCTTCGTCGGGGCAGCCGAATCGCCCTTTGCCGACCCGGTGGAGTTCCGTCCCTATCGGCTGGCCAAGAAGATCAAAGCCGGGGCGAACTTCTTTCAGACGCAGCTCGTCTATGATGTGCCTGCATTTGCCCGTTTTATGGAGAAAGTTCGCGAACTTGGCTTGCACCGCCAGGCGTATATCCTGGCTGGCGTGGGGCCGCTCAAGAGCCCGGGCATGGCGCGTTATATGAATGAAAGCGTGCCCGGCCTGCGGGTGCCAGCCGAGCTGATCGAGCGCATGGAGGCTGCCGGCGCACCCTGGGCGGGTAAGAGCAAAGACGAACTTACTAAAGAGGATAAAAAGGCGCGCGCCGCTGCCTGGCAGGAAACCGGCATCCAGATTTGCATTGAGCTGATTCAGCAACTTCGCCAGGTGGAGGGCGTGGCTGGCGTGCACATCATGGCTATTGAGTGGGAGGAAGCTGTGCGCCCAATCGTCGAAGGTGCCGGGCTGTACCCTCGGCCGGTGGTGCCAGCGCAGGCTGCCGAGGCGGCGGGTTAGGAGGCGTTCATGCAGGCATCGGAACCAACCCAGACGTTTCGCATCAGCTCAGACCTTGCCCGGCGCATTCAGGAGGAGCTGGGCGAGAATGTGTACCTGTGCTACCAGTGCATTAAGTGCACCAGCGGTTGTCCTATGGCTGAATTCATGGACTGGCAGCCCAATCAGGTGATGCGCGCCCTCCAGCTCGGGCAAGAGGATATTGCCCTCGAATCGCAGACGCCGTGGCTGTGTGCCTCCTGTCAGACCTGCACCACGCGTTGCCCCCAGGGACTGGACATCACCGCGATCATGGAGTTTCTCACCCGCGAGGCGTCGCAGCGCGGTATTAAGCCGAAGATCCCGCAGGTGAAAATCTTCAATGAGGCCTTCTTACGTGAGGTGCGCCTGTGGGGGCGTTCCTACGAGCTTGGTTTGATGGCCGAAATGAAACTGCGCACGCGGGATCTATTCAGCGATTTAGACCTGGCTGCCCGGGTGGTGGCTAAGAACAAACTCGGCTACTTTCCCAGCCTCGCCCGGCCGCGCATGGCTGGCGCCGGTCCATCGCGGCTTGTCAAAAGCCCCCCAGGTGTAGCGGCTGTGCTGGGCTACTACCCGGGTTGCTCGCTGCACTCAACTGCCAAAGAGTACGACCACTCTGCCCATGCAGTTTGCGATGCCCTCGGTCTGGAGCTGGTCGAGCCGCCTGGCTGGGTTTGTTGCGGCAGCAGCGCAGCCCACCGTGCAGACCCCGAGCAAGCCATGCGCTTGCCGTTGATCAACCTGGCTTTGGTGGAGCAGAGCGGCCTGGATGAGGTCACTATGCCGTGTGCAGCCTGCTTCAACCGCCACAAGGCAGTCTTGCACGAAATTCGCTCTGACGAGGAACACAGAGCCCGGCTCGCGCGCGAGCTTGGTTATGATTATCGCGATAGCGTGCGGGTGACCAGTCTCAGCCAGGCAATCCTGGAACATAGCGGGCTGGAGAAGATCGCTGCGACGGTGAAGAAACCGCTCAAGGATCTGCGCGTGGTATGTTATTACGGCTGCCTGCTGACGCGCCCTCCGGAGGTGACCGAATCACCCCATCCCGAAAATCCTACCGACCTGGACGAATTGATGACCGCTCTGGGAGCTGAGGTGCTGGATTGGTCTTATAAAACAGTCTGTTGTGGGGCGGCGCATTCGCTTACCCGACCGGACATCGTCCTCAAGCTGAGCGGAGACCTGATTCGCCACGCCCGAGAGGCGGGCGCAGAGGCCATTGCAGTATCCTGCCCGCTCTGCCACACCAATCTGGATGCCCGTCAGTTTCAGATGAAACTGGATGAGCCCATGCCGGTGATGTATTTCACGCAGTTGATGGCGGTTGCCTTCGGTCTGCCGGAAAAGGCTGCCGCTTTGTACAAGAACCTGGTCGATCCACGACCGGTGTTATCTGCCAAAGGATTGATTGGCCCGCTGTAGAGACTTCGGCAGGAGCGTTGCGGCCAGCCTGGTGAGGGTAAGCCGGAGTCAGACATCGCCGCCCCTGGCCAATCGTGTAACGGGAGGTTTCCGCCATGGTATCCACGGACACGGTTGACCGCACTTTCGACCCAATCGAGACGATCCACGCCACGATTGAGCGCGCCTGGAGCAGTCTGTGCCGCGCTTTCGACGTGACCGCCTGCCTGCCTGACGAGCGGGCGCTCTTCGAAGGGGCAGATTTATCCCGGCCGGACCAGGCCGCAGAAACCGTTCTGGCAGCTATGCTGCTGGAAGTGATGGAAAATGTTGGGCGCTTTTCTGCCTGGTATAAGATGCCAGCGCGCGCTTTCGGGTTAACTTCCACCCGCAGCAGCGCAACGGGCAAGTTACGCTGGGTGCTTGCGCCAGAAGCGGTCCAGCGTTGGCAGGAGGTTCTCCAGGCGTTGGCCTCGGTGATACGCCGCTTTCCGGGTTTGATTCAGGCATTCGTCCTGGTGGACGACCTGATGCAGGACCTGCCCGGTGACCCATGCGTTACTGCACATTGCAGTTGTGTGCCGCCGCGCGCCCTGCAAATTCGTCATTCGGTGCTTATTAAGGCCGAAATCTTGTGTGATGCCTGCCTGCAGCCATTTCGCGAGGCGCAGGCAGGGTAAGTCGAGGGCAGCAAAACCGGCGGCGCCTGCCTTCCAGACGCAGCGGGAGGTGGGCGTTTTTGACCGGTTCCACCTCCCGCATGCGGGTTGTTTTGGTTTACCGCGCAATCAAATCCAGCCGCGCAACTCCATAGCCTTGACCACACGTGCAATGGCAACCATATAAGCGGCGTCGCGCATGAATACCCCTTCCTTCTCTGCCATTTCGAGCACGCCGTAGAAAGCCTGGGTCATCTTGGTATCCAGACGCTCCAGCACCTCTTCCTTCGTCCAGTAAAAGTTCATGTCATTTTGCACGCTCTCGAAGTAGGAGGTGGTCACGCCGCCAGCGTTGCACAAAAAGTCGGGGATGACAAAGATATTGTTGCTCTTTAGCACCTCGTCCGCCTCAGGGGTGGTGGGACCATTGGCGCCTTCCGCCACGATGCGAACACGGCTGCTGATGCGCTTTACCGTCTCGGCGGTTATCTGGCCTTCCAGGGCGCCAGGAATGAGCACGTCTGCATCCTTGGCGATCCATTCGCCGCCATCTTCGATGGTGTAGCCCGCCTGGCGCGCCTTGCTCTTATCAATTGTGCCATAGCTGTCGGTGATGGTCTGCAGGAAACGGGCGTTGATGCCTTTCGGGTGGCTCACCGTGTAGGGGGCGCGATCTTCGCGATCCCAATATGAGACGCAGACCACTTTGCCGCCCAGGATTTCGGTGAAACCGATCGCCGCATACTGGGAGACGTTGCCAAAGCCCTGGATGGCCGCCACAGATTTCGTCGGGTCTATCTTGAGATGCTTCATCGCTTCGCGGACCGTGTAAATAACGCCAAAACCGGTGGCTTCCGTACGACCCAATGAGCCGCCGCCGCCCAATGGCTTGCCAGTGATCACGCCCGGGGTGTACTGCCCCACCAGCTTGGAGTACTCGTCCATCATCCAGCCCATCATCTGCGGGTTGGTGCCAACATCGGGGGCGGGGACATCCTGGCGTGGGCCGATATTACGCCACATTTGCTGCACCCAGCCGCGGCACAGGCGTTCTTTTTCGGGGGTGGTCAACGTCGCTGGGTCGACAGGGACACCGCCCTTGCCGCCGCCCAGGGGAATATCAGCTACTGCCGTCTTCCACGTCATCCACATGGCCAGGGCGCGCACGGTATCGAGGGTTTCGGAGGGGTGAAAACGAATGCCCCCCTTGGAGGGACCACGGGCGTCGTTGTGCTGGACGCGGTAGCCAAAGAAAAGCTTGAGCGAGCCATCATCCATGCGCAAGGGAATTTCGAATTTGAACTCCCGCGCTGGCCAGCGCAAGATCTCCGCTACCTGGGGGTCCAGGTTGAGCTGCGCTGCGACGTGGTCGAACTGGCTCTGCGCCATTTGAAACGCATTGATCGTTTCTGCCATCTATCTTTCTCCTGAACTACAATTTAAATCGCGAGTTAAACATAAGCGGACACCCCGGTATGGTGCCCGCTGGATCTGCCAGGATTATCTTTGAGTAGCTCATAGGTACCGTCTCTCCCGGAGCTTCAAGGTTGATTTAACCGTAACAAATGCCTGTTGAAACGTCAAGTGACAAAAGGTACATGCTTAATTGGTGATTTTATTCACATTCTTAGCCCTTCAGGGCTCGCAATTGACGCTCCAGCTCTTTCTGGACCACCTGGGGGTTAGCTTGCCCACCGGCGAGGCGCATCACCTGACCAAACAGCCAGCGCGCCACAGTCTCCTTACCCTTGAGATATGAAGCTACCTGATCCGGGTTCTGGGTCAGCACCTGTTCCACCAACCCGGCGATCACCGCGGCATCTGATACCTGGCGCAGGCCATGCTTTTCGATGATTGTGCCGGCGCTCTCTCCGCTGGCGAACATCTCCGTCAAAACCGCCTTGGCTGTATTCTGGTTGATCTCGCCGCGCGAGGTGCGCCACAGCAGGTCTGCCAGGGCTTGCGGCGTTACCCGGCAGGCTTCGATTCCCACCCCGGCCTGGTTGAGCAGGGCGAAGAGCTCGCCGCTGATCCAGTTAGCCACGATCTTGGGTGAAACCCCTTTGGCGGCGGCAACTGCCTGCTCGAAGAAATCAGCCACTCCCCGCTCGGCGACAAGCACCTCGGCATCGTATGCGCCAAGGTGATATTGCTCCTGGAAGCGCCGGAAACGGGCGGCAGGTAGCTCCGGCAGGCTGGCGCGCACCGCCTCGACCCATTGGCGGTCGAGCGCCAGGGGCGGCAAATCGGGCTCTGGAAAATAGCGATAGTCGTCTTCTGTCTCCTTGACGCGCTGGGTGAAGGTGACGCCGCGCAGGTCGTCCCAGCCAACGGTTTCCTGCACCACAGGCAGTCCTTGCTCCAGCCGCTCAACCTGGCGCTGAATTTCGTAGTCCACCGCCCGCTCCAGAGCGCGAAAGCTGTTCAGGTTCTTGATTTCCGTGCGCGTGCCGAGCTGCTGGCTGCCGGCAGGTCGCACAGAAATGTTGGGCTCGATGCGCATCACGCCCTTCTGGAGATCGCCAGAATTGACTCCCAGGTAACGCAGGATGCTGCGCAAGGCTGCAGCGCAGGCGCGCACCTCCTCGGCGGAGTGCAAATCTGGCTCGGTGACAATCTCCAGCAAAGGCACACCTGCCCGGTTCAGATCTACCAGCGAATAGGATTCGCCATCGCGGCTGACGTGGGTGAGCTTGCCGGTATCCTCTTCCAGGTGAACACGGCGGATGCGCACCTGGCGTTCCCCTCGTGCGGTCAAGATCGTCAGCCTGCCATGTTGCGCCAGCGGCTGCTCGTATTGGGAAATCTGGTAGCCTTTTGGCAGGTCGGGGTAGAAATAGTTCTTGCGGGCAAAAATGCTGGTGAGGTTCACCTCGCATTCGAGCGCCAGCGCCACGCGCACACCGAATTCTACGGCGCGCTGATTGACCACCGGCAGCACACCGGGCATGCCGGCGCAAACCGGACACACGGCGATGTTGGGCGCCGCAATGGTCGAATCGACCACCTGGCAGGCGCAGAACATCTTCGAGTTCGTCTGCAACTCAGCGTGGACTTCCAAACCAATAACTGCTTCGTAGTCCATCACGGTCAGCGGGTTAGCCAAAGGGTAGAATGGTTGCCGCGCCACGGCAGCATGGGCGCTCGAGCGATATTTCCCACACCTTGACCTTATCCATACCGGCGCATAAAACGTTCCAGGCGATGCAGGGCTTCTTCGATTTTTTCGTAGGCGGTGGCGTAAGAACAACGCACAAAGCCCTCCCCGCCTGGGCCAAAAGCCGAACCTGGCACTACAGCTACCCGTTCCTCATCCAGCAGCTTTTGGGCGAAGGTTTCATCATCCATGCCGGTGATCGCTACGTTCGGAAAGGCATAGAAAGCGCCGTGGGGCTCCACAGTTGGCAGGCCAAGCTGGTTCAAACCGTTGACAATTAACCGTCGGCGACGGTTGTACTCCTGGCGCATCTCTTCTACCGCGGCTGTACCATCGCGTAATGCCACCAGGGCGGCATCTTGGGCAGTAGTGGGAGCTGACATGATGGTGTACTGATGAACGCGCAGCAGTCCCTGGAGCAGCGGAGCTGGAGCGGCGGCATAGCCAATCCGCCAGCCGGTCATCGCATAGTTCTTGGAGAAGCCGCCGAGTAGAATCGTGCGCTGTTGCATGCCAGGCAATGCTGGAAAGCACACATGCTCCACATCGTAGATGAGCTGATCGTACAGTTCATCGGAGACGACCACCAGATCGTATTCCTCAGCGATACGCGCTAGCTCCAGCAGCGTCTGTCGCTCCGCCACGGCGCCGGTGGGATTGTTCGGAAAGCCGATTAAGATCGCTTTGGTGCGTGGGGTGACAGCAGCCCGCAGCGCCTGTGGACGAATCTGAAAGCCGTCTTCTGCCCGACAGGGAACCTCCACCGGCACGCCGCCGGCCAGGATTACCTCCGCCTGGTACGCCACAAAGCAGGGCGTGGGGATGATCACTTCCTCGCCCGGATTGAGCAGGGCCGTCATGCTCAGATACAGCGCCTCGGAAACACCCACCGTAATGACGAATTCGGTTTCCGGCTGATAGGTTATCCCGTACAGGCGTTCCAGATGTTCAGCAAGCGCCTGGCGCAGCTCCAGGCGACCGGCGTTGGAGGTGTAATGCGTCCGCCCGCTTTGCAGGGAGCTCACACCAGCCTGCAGGATTGTCTCTGGGGTTTGAAAATCTGGCTCACCGATGCCCAGTGAAATCACATCATGCCGCGTTGCTACAATGTCGAAGAAGCGCCGGATGCCCGATGGTTTTAGCGATGCCACTCTATGGGCAAGGTATGGTTGGTTCAAGCTGGCTCCTCTCTGTCTGGATGAAGGGTAGTCGCGGTTTGAGGGGCCACCTGGCTCCCCCGTCAGAGCGCGGCCACGCGCCACGCAGCGGTGGCCTCGTCATAATACAGGTCAAAGATAGCACCCTGGTCGGTGCGCACCCGGAACCACAAACCTGTTGGTTGCCGTCCTTGCGCCAGTATTTCCTTCACTTCAAACCGGTTGCCTTCGCAATACACCACGGTTGGATGTTCAGCGTACCTGCTTCCTGAATAGCACTCTACCGGTTCTGGCATGGCTTTCACAGCACCACCTGGGTCTGATCGCCAGCGTTGATCATGCTCGCCCGCCGCTGAATGTGCGCCTGGCGACCCACCATGGAGTTTTCCAGGATGACGTCGGTCACCCGCGCCTCATCCTCCAGGATCGAATCGCTCAGGATGCTGCGCTCGACGCGGCAACCTGCGCCTACAGAGACGTATGGACCGATGATTGATCTGACCACCTCTGCGGTCGGATGGATGAATACCGGCGGGATGATAACCACACCCTCGCGCGTTGCCGCCTGGCTGCTATTGCTGCGACCATTGCTCAGCAGGTAACGGTTGGTCTCCAACAAGGATTCCGGTGTGCCGGCGTCTAACCAGACATCCACTTTTTCAATGCGCATTTTCAGGCCGCGCTCCAGCATGATGTTGATGGCGTCCGCCAGGAAGAATTCACCCTTGAGCTCCAGGCCGCGCTGCATTTGTTCTTCGATTGCCGAAACCAGCGCCTCGGCCGAGCGAAAGTAATAGAAGCCAACAACCGCCAGATTGTTCTCCATGGACTGCGGTTTCTCGATGATTTGGCGCACGCATCCCTCTGAATCCGTCACCGCGACGCCAAAGCGTCTCGGGTCAACCACTGGCTTGACCCAGGCCACGGCTTCGGCCTGTTCGTTTGCCAGCATTGCCAGGTTGGTCTCGATCAGGGTGTCGGCGAAGACCATCAACATCGGCCCGCTCAGGTGCTGGCGAGCCAGGTAGATGGCGTGCGATTGGCCACGCGGGTCTTCCTGGATAACGTAGTGCGCTTTCAGGTGCGGGTAGCGGCTGCGGATATGTGCCTCGATCTGCTCGCCCAGGTAGCCAACGATGTTGACCAGCTCGATTTCCCAGCCGGCCGGCAGCGTGGATAGCGTATCCAGCACGTGATCCAGCACCGCTTTGCCAGCCACGCTGATCAACTGCTTGGGTTTGCTCCAGGTATGCGGCCGCAGGCGGGTGCCCAGCCCTGCCATTGGAATAACCACTTTGATCGTTGGGCTCATCGAAATGACGCCATCCTCGCGTGAAAATTGATCCAGCAACAACAGTTGCTTTTATTATACCCGCGCCTGGGAGCCGATTGACAAACGCAGGGGTGATGTGCTCAAGCCGCAGGCTTTGTGAAAAAGCTGCAAGCCTTATCTGCCAGAACGACCAGCGCATCTACGCGCCGATTGGATATGACCCGGGTGACAAAAAGCCCCAGCTCCTGGGTGTGGCTGATGGCGTATCGGCATCAGGTGTGCCCCAGCACAGGATGGGGTTGGTAAGGCTCTTCCAGGAACGCCAGGTCTTGCGCTGACAGGCGGATGGAGGTGGCAGCTACGGCTTCTTCCAGATGGCGCAGCTTACTCGCCCCGACGATAGGCGCAGTGACCCCTGGTTGGTGCAGCAACCAGGCTAGCGATACTTGAGCTGGCGTTACCTGCAATTGAGCCGCCAGCTCGACCACCCGGGCGACCACGTCAAAGTCGCCCTCGCGATAATACATATTGTGGGCATACTCGTCAGTACGAGCGCGCACGGTCTCGCCGTAATCCTGCTTCTGGCGGGTGCCGGTGAGGAAGCCGCGCGCCAGCGGGCTCCAGGGGATCACGCCCACGCCTTCGGCGCGGCAGAGCGGCAACATCTCGCGCTCCTCCTCCCGATAGACCAGGTTGTAATGGTTTTGCATGGAGATAAATCGCGTCCAGCCGTGCAGATCTGCCAGGTAGAGGCAACGGGCAAATTGCCAGGCGTACATGCTCGAAGCGCCAATATAGCGGACTTTGCCAGATTTCACCAGGTCGTGCAGCGCTTCCAGCGTCTCTTCGATCGGCGTCTCGGGATCATAGCGATGGATCTGGTACAGGTCAATGTAGTCTGTCCTCAGGCGGCGCAACGAATCTTCTACCGATTGCAGGATGTGCAGTCGGGACAGGCCGCGCTGGTTTGGTCCTTCTCCCATAGGGAAGTAAACTTTCGTAGCGATGACCACCTGCCCGCGGCGAGAAAAATCGCGCACCGCCCGCCCAAGTATCTCCTCGCTCAGGCCGTTGGAGTACATGTCGGCAGTGTCGAAGAAGTTGATCCCCAGTTCGAGGGCGCGCTGAATGATCGGTCGGCCTTCTGCTTCTGGAATCACCCAGGGACGCCACTGCGGAGTGCCATAGGTCATGGTTCCCAGGCAGATGCGGGAGACCTTCAGACCACTTTTACCCAGGTTGACGTAATCCACTGTTGATCTCCTCCTACATTGCTGCATCTTCCAGTGCGGCGATGGCGCTCATCATCAGGTCAACTGCCTGTTGCAGGGTATGCGCATCGAAGGCAAATCTGGCGCCCGCAGCCGCGTACAGTTCAGGAAGGGCGACGGTATCGCCCAGCGAGAGAGCCCGCCGATAGGCAGCCACAGCGCGCGCCTGGTTATTCAGCGCATTGCGCCAGACCTGAACGGCGCCCAGTTGCGCCATGCCGTACTCCACATAGTAAAAGGGATCCTGGTGAATATGCCCCTTGCGCTGCCAGCCGGTACACATCTCCGCTTCCAGGCCGCTCCAATCCACACCGGCCATAAAGCGTTCCCATAGCTTTGCCCAGGCTGCGTCGCAATTGGCGGCTTGTTGCGCCGCCTCGGGGCTGGTATACACCCAGTGTTGGAAAGCATCTACCACAGCCATGTAGGGCCAGAAAAGCAGCATGCGCTCCAGGGTGTCCAGCCGGGCGCGGGCAGCCTCTTGCCGGCTGTAAAAGCCGCCGCGATCGCTTTCCAGATAGGGTGAAGCCAGCAGTTCCATGCCCATAGAGGCAACTTCCAGAAATTCCATCGGCGTCTGGATGTGCCAGCCATAGGGCAAATCGGCCGTCTCGAAGACGTGAAACGCATGCCCGCCCTCGTGCAGCAGGGTTTGAACATCATCCTGCACGCCGATCGCATTGGCAAAAATGAACGGGCGTTTGGTTACCGGAAAGTCGGTGCAATATGCCCCCGGAGCTTTGTGTTTGCGGTTTTCCAGGTCTAGCAAGCCTTCGCGGCGCATGATCGTGAAGTACTCACCCAGGGTGGGGTCTACCTGGTGGAAGATGAGCGCCGTTCGTTCTTCCAGCTCGACTGGCGTATTGAAGGGGTGCAGCGGGGGACGCCCGAATGGATCCACATCGAGATCCCATGGTCGCAGGGTTTTCACCCCCAACCGCTGGCGGCGCTTTTCGTAGATCTGGCGCGCCGCTGGCACCACCACCTGCTCGATTGCCTGATGGAAAGCCAGGCAGTCCTGCGGCGAGTAGTCGAAGCGTAACAGCTTCTTCCACATATAGGCGCGATAGTCCGGCTGACCGGCGTTGGCGGCGATTTGACGGCGCAAGCTCAGGCTGCGCGCCCACAGGTCATTGATTGCCTGGCGGTCTTCCAGCCAGCGAGCAGCGGCCAGCTTCCAGGCGCGCTCGCGCGTGGCGCGTTCAGGTTGCTGATAGAACCGAGAGAGCTGGGCAAGGGTGAACTCTTCACCGTCCCAACGCACCGTCTGGGCGCCGATGATGCTGTCGTATTCATTTTTGAGCTTCTCTTCCTCGCTCAACAGAGGCAGGTTTTCGGCGCTGAACAGGCTTACCTCAGCGCGAAGATTGCGCAGTGATATCTGGAAGCCAGCAGGCTCGACGCCAGAAGCCAGCACTTTCTCTTTGACCTGTTGCTCTGCTGCCAGCACCTGAGGATATGTGTGGTCGAGGAACTGGCTATAGCGCCGCTCTGCTTCGACGTCATTGGTGTTCATGGTCGTCGCCACCCACAGGCGCTGGCGCGCTTCGTGCCAGGTGCGGCGCAGGCGAGTCCAGTCTCGCAGCCAGCCGTCGGCGCTGCTGGCGTCCAGGCGGCGCGTCAGCAGTTCCTGGTAATACGGCTGATAATTTTCCCAGGACCAGGATATCCAGGCGGTATAGGAAGTGGGCAAAGTTGAAAACATTCGCGAATCCTTTCCAGGTTTTTGGCTTGCCTCACAGTCGTGCTTTTCACCGAAAGCGCGGCATGCTTGCCGGGTTTCTCTGCACGGCTGCTCTAGCCAGCCGTTTTGCCTGCCGGCAGGGGTGGGGAGCAGCGATGCCAGTCGGTGACCTGCTGGTAAGCATGGGCAGCCCGAAGCAGCAGGTCTTCTCGAAAGTTGGCGCTCATCAATTGCATGCCAACCGGCAAGCCCCCTCGGTCGAAGCCAACCGGGAAAGTCAGCCCTGGTACGCCAGCCAGGTTTGCCGGCAGGGTGAAGATATCTTCCAGGTACATCGCCAGCGGGTCATCGCCGTGTTCGCCGATCTTGAAGGCAGTGGTGGGTGTTACCGGAGCGGCGATCACATCCACCGATTGGAAAGCCCGCTCGAAATCCTGCTTGATCAGCGTGCGCACTTTTTGCGCCTGCCCGTAGTAGGCGTCATAATAGCCGGCAGAGAGGGCATAGGTGCCCAGCATGATACGGCGCTTGACCTCCGGGCCGAACTTTTCGCCGCGCGTGCGCCGGAACAACTCCCACAGGCTATCAGCGGGCAGGCGCGCTCCATAGCGCACGCCGTCATAGCGCGCCAGATTTGCGGACGCCTCAGCCGGGGCGATCAGGTAATACACTGGCAGAGCGTAGCGGGTGTGCGGCAGACTGATCGCCTCTGCCCGGGCGCCGAGCGATTCCAGCGTTTGAATGGCGGCGCGCACGGCGCTTTCCACCTCCGCTTGCATGCCGGCGATGAAATATTCCTGCGGGACGCCGATGCGCAGCCCGGAGAGATCGGCTGCGGAACTCAAGGTCAGATCGGGTAGGGGTAAATCCAGGCTGGTGGCGTCGCGGGGGTCATGCCCGGCGATCTGACGGAAGACAGGCAGCACGTCGGCTGCATCCCGCCCGATGACGCCAACAACGTCCAGCGAGGATCCGTAAGCAATCAAACCGTAGCGCGAGACGCGCCCATAGCTGGGTTTCAGACCGCTCACCCCGCAGAATGCCGCCGGTTGTCGGACGCTTCCCCCCGTATCGGTGCCGAGAGCTACCGGCGCAAGGCGCGCCGCCACGGCTGCCGCGCTGCCGCCGCTCGAACCCCCCGGCACGCGCTCGCCATCCCAGGGATTGCGGGTGACGCCGTAAGCCGAGTTCTCGGTGGAGGAACCCATGGCGAACTCATCGGTGTTGGTCTTGCCCAGCAGAACCATGCCCGCCTGTAGCAATCGCTCCACTGCCGTGGCATGGTATGGGGGGATGAAATTTTCCAGGATGCGCGAACCGGCGGTGCAGCGCACGCCAGCAACGCAGAGCACATCTTTGACCGCCAGCGGGATACCCAATAAGGGATGGGGCGGCGCGCCGCCTTGCTTGCGCCAGCCTGCCAGTTGGCGGTCGGCTTCGCCAGCCTGGACCAGCGCCAGCTCAGGCGTCGGGGTCAGATAGGCGTGCAGGCGGGCGTTCAGGCGTTCGATCTGCTCCAGATATGCCTGCGTCAGCTCCAGGCTGGAGATTTCCCCGGCCTGCAAGGCTGCCGCTGCCTGAGCGAGGGAGAGGTCGGTCAGCTCTGCCATCGGGTTTATTCCAGCACCGGCGGCACGCGGAATTGTTCGCCTTCCACTTGAGGGGCGTTCTGGAACAGGGCTTCGCGGCTCAACCCTGGCCGGATTTCATCTGCACGCAGCACGCTGCGCGGCGGCAACACGCTGGAGGTGGGCGGGATGCCGGCCGTATCCAGCTCCTGGAGCTGAGAAAAGTAATCCAAAATTGCCGAGAGTTGCTCGCCAAAGCGCTCCAGCTCTTGTGCCGTCAGGTGCAGACGCGCCAGGTCGGCGATATGCTTCACAGTTTCGGGGCTCAAACTCATGGCAGGAATTATAACTTACCAGTCCCGGGCATACCAGCGCAGGTACTGCTCCACGTGGCTGGACCAATAAGCCTCGTCGTGATAGCCGGGGAAAAGATGCCACTCGTGCGGAACGTTCATATCGGTGAGCAGAGCCTCGAACCAGCGCGCCGATTCCAGGATTTCCGGGCGGTCGTCCTCGCCGATATCCAGGTAGATGCGCGGGAGCTGCGATGCCGGTATCTCTTGCAGCCAGGCGCGCACGCGGCTCACATCGCTCCAGAAGATCGGCGGGCTATGGGCGCCGATGGCGCCGAAGAGCTGCCATCTGGTTAGACCCCGGTGCACCGCCCAGGCGGCGCCGCGCGAAAGACCACCGATAGCGCGGTAGGCGCGGTCGGGGATGGTGCGGTAGTTCGCGTCGATGAAAGGTATCAGTTCCTCCGTCAGCGCCTGCCCGAAACGATCTTCTGCTGGCTGCGCCCAGGAGCGATCGCGCGGCAGCACGATGATCAACGGGGCGATCTCGCCGGCGGCAATCAATGCATCGGCGGCTTCATCCACCCCCAGGCGATCCCACTGGTCGTGGCTGTACGTCTGCCCATGGATCAGGTAGAGCAAGGGGTAGCGCTGCTCCGGCAGCCAGTCGTAGCAGGGCGGCAGGTAGACGCGGTATTCCAGCGGTTGGGGCAGCAGCACGCTCTCCAGGCTGCCGGCCTGATAGCGACCGCCAGCTTCCCGGCAGGCAAGTGGCGTGGCGGTTGCTGTCGGCGGCGTTTCTGACGGCGTGGGCTGAGGGGAGGGTGTGAGCGAAGGAGTGGCGGTTGTTGTCGGCGGGGCAACGGTTGCGGTGGGCGGGGGCGTCGGGCTCTCTTCAGGTGGGCGGCGCGGCGCAGCGCCCG
>FWPU01004625.1_pt1 | contig 31701 bp, 30 predicted proteins | sample 2228361 | NCBI WGS metagenome assembly FWPU01 (sample SAMEA103939777, study PRJEB20133) | metagenome | reverse complement strand
GATCGAACTGGAACTCCCCCACGGTGCAGTGCGCTTGATCACCCGGCCTACGCCTCATGGCCAGGCCGTCCTCCGCGCCGTGGGATTCCAGCAGCTGCGGCCCCCAGGGCTGCCTGGTGGAAAATCCAAACCAGCAGTCCAGACCCATCAAGGGGTTTAGCCCCGTTTCGTGCAAACTTCGGCTCAGGCTTGACTCCAAACAAGGGGGGAGCCTTTATCCCGTTGTTTTCGGGGGAACTCGTCGCCGCCGCTTGTGAGGACTTTAGCGCCGCTTCTGACAGCCTGGGGTTCCATCCAAGCACTGCAGCGCCTCGAGTAACGCCATGCAGCTGCGTAGGTGCAGCATCCTGCTGCGTTGAGCCGTTTCCGGCGCACCAACCAGCCTCGTAAGGATCAGAGATGAGTCGATTCTGGGGAGCTACGGGCGCACCAGTACGAAGGCGTCCTGGGGCACCACGATGTCGATCTCAGTGCCCACGGTCACCCCGGGATCGCGGGGCGTGTGTACGCGCAGCGTGCTCTCCTGGGTCCGCACTCGGCAGTCGAAGCGCTCCCCCAGGTAGTAGATCTCCGTCACTCGCCCACGGAGGACGTTGCCGTCCCGCATGGGCTCGCCGCCGATACGGATCCGCTCGGGGCGGACGACCAGGAGGACGGTTTGTCCGGCTTCTACCATACTGTGTAATCGGCACTGAAGCAGCACCCCGCCTAATGCGTCGCCGGTGCGCACGCGGACAAGGGGCCATTCGGCCGCGTCCTCGACGACGCCCTCGATGAAGTTCGCCGCCCCCAGGAACTCTGCCACGAACCGCGTAGCCGGGTGTTCATAGAGTGCTCGAGGGTCGGCGACCTGCTCGATGAGGCCACGGTTCATCACAGCCACCCGATCCGAGAGGACCATGGCCTCGGCCTGATCATGCGTCACATAGATGGCGGTGATGCCCAGACGGGTGAGCATGCGGCGCAGCTCCACCCGCATGTACTCTCGCATTTGCGCGTCTAAATTGCTGAGAGGCTCGTCGAACAGCAGGAGGCGTGGGTTGGCCACCAGCGCCCGGGCCAAGGCTACACGTTGCTGCTCCCCGCCAGAGAGTAGCGCTGCGCTCTTGTTCCGTAGGGTTAGTAGTCCGACCAGTGACAATACGTGCTCTACACGGTTCCGGATCTCCCGCTGAGGCCGGCGCTTCACTTCCAAAGGATAGGCCACGTTCTCGAATACGCTCATGTGCGGCCACACTGCATACGACTGGAAGACCATGCCGATGTTCCGATCTTCCGGGGAGACGGTCATTCGGGGCGCCGCTGAAAACAGCACGCGGTCCTCCAGAACAATCTCTCCGGCGTCGGGCTCCTCCAGCCCAGCGATCATCCGTAGGGTGGTAGTCTTCCCGCACCCAGACGGGCCGAGTAGGGTGAGCAGCTCGCCCTGCTGTACCTCCAGGGAGACGCCCCTCACGGCCTGGAATGGACCGAAGGCCTTCCGCACTTCGACCAGCCTAAGAAATGCCATAGGGCGCCCCTTCCTCTGCGGCGAGCACGCGGCGGAACACGTACACCATCGTCAGCAAGAGCAGCATCTGCATCAACGCGAACGCGGCCGTGACCGGGGCGGGCTTGTGGATCAGTAGAGTGTACAGCGCCACGGACATAGTCTCGGTTCCCGGCCGGGCCAGCAGAAGGGACATTGGGAACTCACGCATGTAGATGATGAAGAGCACAATCCACCCGGCCAGGAGGCCCGGCTTGAGCAGCGGAATGCTGATGCGCCGTAGGGTGGTCAACCAAGGCGCGCCAGCTACCCGCGAGGCGTCCTCCAACTCCGCCGAGAGGCCCAGGAGCGCGGCGGCCACAGGCCGGTGGCCGTAGGGGAGGTACCGAGTGAGGTAGGCCATCAGAATGATCCATAGCGTTGCGTACAGCGGCGTCCGGATGTAGACCAAGAGTACCCCTACGGCCAGCACGATCCCCGGTACAGCCACCGGCAGGCCGCTGACTATGTCCACGGCGCGCCGCAGGGAGCTGGTCGTCCTGTGGACAAGATATGAGAGTAACAGCCCCAGGCTCACCGCCACCGTGGCTCCCACCACGGCCAGCGTGGCGCTGTTGCGGATCCCCGTCCAGACGAGGGGATATTCCGTCAGGATGTAGCGGTAGTTTTGCCATGTGAATAGCTCCGAGGAGAACGTCCCCAGCCAAAGCCGCGACACCGACACCAGGGCCAGGGACACCAACGGGAGAACGACGGCCAGCAGGATGTACAGGAGGTTGAACGCCAGCGCCAGATACCGCCATCGCTGCAGTCGGATGGGCGTAGGGCGGTATCCCCGGCCCCCGATGACTGTGTACCGGCGGTGACCCAGCAGGCGGCGCTGCAACAGCATGAGGCCGATGGTGGCGGAGAGGAGGAGGGTGGACAACGCCGCAGCCAGGTTGTGGTTGGGCGGCACGTGCTCCATGGCGGCGAAGATCTCCGTGGTGAGTACGTCCACGCCCACCGGCGTCCCGAGGGTCAGGGGGATGCTGAACTCACCGACGCTCGAAACGAAGACCAGGATCATACCCGAGATGACGGCGGGGCGGACCAGTGCCAGGGTGATGCGCCGGGTTGTCGTCGCCAGACCCGATCCACAAACCCTGGCGCTCTCCTCCAGGGCGGGATCCATCCGGCGCAGCGAGCCGCCGACAAACAGGTAGATCACCGGCGTGAAGAATAGGCCCAACACCCAGATCATCCCGCCCAGTCCATAGACGTTGAGAATATCCCCGGAGCCCAGGACCTCCCGTGCCAGCCCGTTCAGCAGGCCGATTCGCGGCGCAGCCAGGTAGATCCAGGCGATCGCCCCACTCAACGGCGAGAGGTAGAAGGGAATCAGGTTGACCGGCTCCAGCACGCGGGCCCCCGGCATGTCCGTGCGAGCTGTCAGCCAAGCCAGGGTAACCCCAGCCACCGCGGCCAGCGCGGTCGCCCCCATGGCCACGACGGCCGTATTGAGGAGGACCCGCAGGATGCGGGGCGTGGCGAGGATGGTCCGGTAGTGCTCCAGGGTCAGACGCGTTGGGCGGCCCCACTCCTCCGCCACCACGCTGGCCTGCAAGAGCATGAGGATCGGGGCCACGATCAGGAGCACGACCAGGATTCCCGCTGGCTCCGTCAGGAGCCGCGCGGGGTCCAGCCACCTGACCGCCGCCCGCTGGGGCTGTACCGCTGCCACCTTACCGGCGGAAGATCCTCCGGAACTCCTCCCGTGCCGCCGCCCGCATGCTCTCGGTCACATTCTTCCAATCCACGGAGATCGCGCGGATCTCACCCACCGGTGGAGTGTACGTGCGCAGCAGAGTCGTGAGCTGAATGTCCTCCCGGCCGGTGGACAGCGCCTCGTTAATGATGTAGAGTTGATGCCCGACCTTGCCGAAGATGAAGTCGATCCAGAGCTTGGCGGCGTTGGGGTGGGGTGCCCTGGCCATGATAACCCACGGCATGCCCAGGGGCACGGCCCCCTCCTGTGGATAAGCCACCCTGATCTCCACCCCCAGGCGGGCGGCTTGGTAAGCGCGGGTGGGCATGCCGAAGAAGGCTACGGGGTATTCACCGCTCACCACGCGGCTCATGATGTCCTCCGAACGCACCAGGAAGAATGGCCGCAGGTCGGCCAGTTGTCTGAAGTAGCCCTCGTCGAGGACCTTGCGCAGTCCCAGGTAGGAATCCAGGTAGGTGAGAGATCGCATAGGGTCCCCCATGACGATCCTGCCACGGTACGCAGGCTTGAGGATATCGTGCCAGCTCCTGAACTCATCCTGGACGAACCGGGGATTCCACGCGATGACGAATGTGTAGGCCTAGGGGGAGATCCAGTATCCTGGCTCTTCGCTCAGCCCCGCCTTTCGCGACCCGGTATAGAACTTGTACTCAGAGGAGACGTAACGCATCAGGGCTCCCTGCCCCAGCAACTCGTAGAACAACCCCGGCGTGGCGCACGTGACGACGTCGTAGGTGACTCTGCCGGCCCGCACCTCCTCAGTGATGATGGCGGCTAGCCGGGCCGAGCTCTGTACCGAGTGGTTCACGCGGAAGGTGGCGGGCAACCCGTAAGTCCGACGGAACCAGTCGCCGACCACACGCGCCGTGTCCGGCCCCGCGACACAGTCGAGCCAGTTGAGCTCCCCCTCCCTGATTGCCGCCTGAATACGTGGATCGGCAGGAGCCGCGCCCGATGGCACAGCTCCTGTCACCACAAGCACTATCACCAACGTGCCGAGGAGCAAGGCTGACCGCAACATCGCGCACCGCCGCACGCACCGTACAGTCATTCCGTTCACCTCCTTGGAATTTCCTGCCGCCTCGCTATCGGAGCGTGAGGCCACCGTCCACCACGAGCACATGGCCTGTGACGAAGCTTGCCGCGGGACTCGCCAGGAACACCACCGCATCAGCCACGTCAGATGGCGTCGCCAGCCGCCCCAAGGGAATCCGCGCGACAAACTGTGCATACTGAACCGGGTCGTCCAGGACCGGCGCTCTGCTCCGGGTCCTGACCGTCGCGGGTGCCACTGCGTTGACGGTAATCCCGTGGGCCGACCACTCCAGGGCGAGCACGCGGGTGAGGTGCAGGACTGCCGCCTTGCTGACCGCGTACGCGCAGCGGTCAGGATAGGGGATGATCGCATGGGTCGAGCCGATGTTCACGATCCTCCCCCCGCCCTGCGGGATCATTACCCGTGCCGCTGCCTGGCAGGCGAAGAAGGTGCCGGTAAGGTTGGTGTCCAAGACGGTGCGCCACTCCTCCGGGGAGAGGTCCAACGTTGGCGTGCGGCTCGCCGTGGCAGCGTTGTTCACGAGGATGTCCAGCCGCCCGAGCCACCGCGCGGCGTTCTCCACAGCCTGCCGCACACTCCCCACGTCCTGGAGCTCCAGGTCTAGCCCGAGAGCCCGCCGGCCCATGGCACGGATCGCGGCGGTCAGCTCCTCCAGCGCCTCAGGCTGCCGGCTCGTTACGGCTACGTCTGCCCCTTCCGCAGCCAGAGCGCGAGCAACCGCCGAGCCGATGTCGCTGGTGCCTCCCGTGACCAGCGCTACCCGTCCCTCCAGCGGCAAGCCGTGGCACGTGGCTATCTGGCTGTCTGGTGTCTCCATCCCAACTTCTCGACCCGTTAACCCCACTGCGGCGCCATGGCGTCCCGGGGCGTGCGTCCCTCCAGCACCTCTCGCACCTGCCTCGCAGCTATGCAGGGGTGGTTGGGAGGCAGGGGCTCGACGGATAGCACGTCCAGCGCCGCGCCTGCGATCACTCCACTCACCCGGTCAACCGCCTGCATTGCGGGGAGGAGCCGCCTTCGGTCGCCATGGGGTTCGCGTCCTCCAGACACCTGCCAGCACCTCCTGCTCGACGACCAGATCCGGGAACCGGTGCCCCAGGGAGAGTACACGGTTCATGGAGCCTTCCTTACCTCCCCCGCGGTCAGCCTGGCGCGCGGGTGCCCTCCGGACCCCTTCCCCCGCCGATGACCGTACGCGCGATGGCCTCGAACTCCTCGGGGGGGATGATCCGCTTGGCCTGGATCGCCCGGGCCTTCACTTCCGTGAGGATCTGCTGCACCTGGTCCTCGGTCGCCTCCATGCCAAGGCGCCCCAGGCAGTGACGGACCGATGCCGCACCGCTCTTCTTACCAAGCACGACCTCAGCGCGCCGTCCCACGAGCTCAGGGGGAAAGCTCTCCACCGAGGGCGGGAATGTGAGGAGCTGGGCTACGGTGGCTCCGCTCTCCTTGCGAAACAGGTCGCGGCCCACCACGGCCTTGTAGGGCACCATGGAGATCCCAGAGGCCTCGGCCACCATCTCGGACAATTCGACGAGCCTGTCGAGGGCGACACCAGTAGACACGCCATAGAGCACCTCTAGGGCCGTGACCACTTCTGCGAGATCGGCGTTGCCCGACCGCTCCCCCAGCCCGTTCACCGTCACGTGCGCCCACCGGGCACCCCCTCGCAGTCCGGCCAGGGAGCACGCAACAGCGAGCCCGAAGTCGTTGTGGCAGTGCACCATGACGGGCACGGGAAGCTGTTGGCAGACGGTTCGCACCAAGGCCTCCATCCCTGCTGGCGTCAGCACGCCCAGGGTGTCCGCCAGCACCACCTCCCGAGCGCCACCATCGTGCACGGCGACCTCCAGACTGCGAGAGAGGAAGGCGGGTGCCGCCCGCGTGGCGTCTACGGCGAAGAAGGCCACATACATCCCCCGCTCGCTGGCGAACCGCAGCTCTGTGGCGATTCGCCGTAGCACGTCGTCGGGCTGGAACCCCCACGCCCTGAACTTGAGGTCGCTAACGGGGATCTCGATGATGGCGTAGCGGGCCTCAGTCCGTAGCGCTGCCTCAATGTCCTCTCGCCGGCAACGACAGAAGGCCCAGACTTCCGCCCGTCTCAGATCCCGAACGATCTCCCGTACGGCTTCGAAGTCCTCAGCAGATACCACGGGCATCCCCGCTTCGATCCGGCGGATGCCCACGGCTTCCAGCATGCGGGCGATTCGCACCTTCTCCTCCCGGCGGAAAACCACGCCGACTGCCTGCTCCCCGTCGCGCAAGGTTGTGTCGTAGACGCCTACCTCCGGAGGAAACACGCCGGGACCGACGTCGGGATTGTAAGGGCTGCCGGCGGCGATCATTGCGTCCCTCCTCAGTCCATGGCCCAGGCCACGGGTCGCGTGCGGGCGGTACTTACGTCTAGCGGGTGGACGTCATCCAGGAACCGCTCGTCGAACGGATAGGTGGTGTAGATCTCGGGGCCGGATTCTCGGACCACCAGGTTGTTTTCCAGCCGCACCCCCCCGACTCCGGGCTCGGCCGCGTACGGCTCGAGGTTGAATTGCATGCCTACCTCAAGCATGACCGGCTCCTCCTTGGAGAATGGGCTGAAGTACGGCGGCTCCCAGGGGTTCACGCCAGAGCCGTGGCCCAGGCTGTCCAGGACATAAGGCTCGGCCGCGGCGAACACGTCAGCCGTGGTATTGCCCGGCTTCGCCTGCGCGCAGGCATCGAACAGCGCGGTGTAGCACTTCTGGTAGATGCGTTTTTGTTCAGGGGTCGGCCGGATACGCTCCCCGCACAACCACGTGCGGGTGAGATCTCCATAGTAGCCGTTGAAGCAGGCGCCGATGTCGATGATGACCATATCGCCTTCCCGAATGATCCGGTCGGAAGTGAAGCGCCGATAAGGGTACGTGTAGGGCCCCGAGCAGACGATGTTGGCACATTGGGTCCACTCGCTGCCCAGCGCGGTCATGGTCTGCCACGCCACCGCAAGGATCTCGTTTTCCCGCACTCCCGGACGCAAGACCCGGATGGCCGCATCAAGGGCGGCTTCGGTCATCGCGTTCGCCACCTTCAGGCACTCGATCTCGTCTTCTGTCTTGATCACCTTGGCCTTGAGCAGGATGCCATACCCATCCACGAACTCCGTCCGGGGGAACTCTTCTGCGAGCACCCGGGCGATGGCCGGGGTGTAGATGTCGATGCCCACGCGCAGCCCGTGCAGCTCGCCGAACAAGCGCTTGACCTGGGCAGTCCATTGCCGGATGGCTCCAGGTTCGCGGAAGTTCGCCCGCGGCAGGATGCGATCGGGACGCATCCAGTGCATGCGGGAGCGCGCAAACACGTGGTCCATGGTGAAAAGCACGGGGTCGTCGTCCCGGGGGAGGATGACCACCGCATTGCCCAGGATGAAAGCTGGCCCCAGGTGGTGCCGGTAGCCCGTAATGTACCTGGCATCCTCGGTCCGGAACACGAACAGGAGGTCGGCTCCGGATTCCGCAAGGGCCTGTTTCGCCTTTGCCAGCCGGTCGCGACGCAGCCGGTCGAAGTTGATCCGATCCTCCCAGTCCACGCCCATGAGACCATAGGTCGCCACCACCCACCTCCTTTTGCGCGTTACCGGGGCGCGTTCGCGTTTCTCTGAGCCGACAGCAACTCCCGCGCGGTTCGTTTCTGATCGCGTACGATCTCAGCCGCCCTCTCACCGTCCCGCGCCCGTAGGGCCTCGACGATCTTCCGGTGGCCCGCCTGAGACTGGGCCATGTAGTGCGGTGCCAGCACGAAGACCCAGCGTGCGCGGGGCACTTGATTCCAAAGCTCCTCGATGAGCCCGTACAGCCGCTTGTAAGGGATGCACCGGTAGATGGCCAAGTGGAAACGGCGGTTGAGCTCTCCGTAGCGCTCCCCGTTGCCCGCCCGGACGCAGTCATCCATCTGAGCGCAGAGCGCCTCCAGTTCCTGCAAGACGTCATCGGGGATATGCTCGGAGGCGACCCGTGTGGCCAGCGCCTCCAGCTCTGCCCGGATCAGCAGGTTCTCCTCAACGCCCTCCACGGGGAGATCCGCAACACATGCATCACTGTGCAGCCTGATGACCACGAGACCCTCTTTGGCCAGGAGCCTCAAGGCCTCCCGGACTGGCGTTTGACTCACTCCCAGGCTCTCACTCAGGGCCTTGACCTTGAGGCGTTCCCCCGGAGGCAAGGAGCCGGAGAGGATGGCTGCTTTGAGGGTTTCGTAGACGAGTATGGACTTGGTTCGGTAGGTGCTGAGAAGCGGAGGAAGCGAACGACTAGACATCCCATAGTTTATTCTATATTTCATATATCGTATCCAGTCAAGGGGAGGTGCAGCCTCTTCTAACCTCCTAAAGGACAGGAAGTTGCCAGTGTAAGAGCCACCCGAATCTGGACGCGGAGCGAGCGCAACCCGGGCCGCCCACGCCACGAACGCAACCAGCGGTTTAACCTCTTCAGGCTGGAGGGTGCCTGGAAGCACCACCGAGCGTTCGATCCCTGCTCCCGAAGCGTTGCCGGTAGAGCACCCCTGCTGCCATACTTCGGAGGCCCCGTTCGTTCTTCCCGGGCTGAAGATGTGACGGGTTGTGACCGACGCATGGACGGCCATGACCATGGGCATCCTGATCTTCGTAGCCACCCTGATTTCCATCCAGATGGATGTCTCAGTTGATGCCTTCGTTGAGATCTTGGTGCCGTCGCCGGCAACTTTCTCGGCCTGCAGACCACATCCGGCAGAGGTGTATACTGTCCCGGCTAAGACCGGCCTGACCGAAACTCAGCCGGGCAAACTGATCATGGCCGGCACCGTCGTTACTGACTTCGGGACGGCAGTGGCTTTCAGCGTCCTCTTCATCCGTCCGTCGCCTTGGATTCGCCTTCCTGGCCGTCTCCGCGGTGATCATCGTCGGGAGGCCGCGAATGCAGCTTTGGTTCTTTCGCCGTTACGGCAACAGGATCATCGAGCCGGAAATCAAAGGCGCGTTGCTGCTCTGCCGGGTCGTGGCCTTCGCCATGCTGACACCTTCTTCTTCATTAAAACCGGTCGCCAGACTCGCTGGCGTCCCGGCGGTCGAGACAGGAGAAGAGTGATGTTTGCAGAACGACACCGGCGGATGTTCAGGCAGCGTCGCCGACCGGGTCGTGGATCACGCCTCATGCATGGTCCTGGTTTTCAGATGCACCTGGCCACGACGACTCCTGGGCCTGCCAATGACCGCTCCTGACAACTCCTCCAGGTCCTCCGCGTTCAAGCTCGTGATCCTGTTGGGTATCGTCAGCCTGTTTGCCGACGCGACCTACGAAGGAGCCCGCAGCATCACCGGGCCCTTCCTGGCTGTCCTGGGGGCGAGCGCCACCGTCGTCGGGGTGGTCGCCGGGCTTGGGGAGCTCGTCGCGTACGGCCTCCGCCTCATTTCCGGGTACATCAGCGATCGGACGGGGCGCTACTGGACGATCACGCTCCTGGGCTATGCGGTGAACCTGGGCGCGGTTCCACTCCTGGCCCTGGCCGGCCGCTGGGAGATGGCCGCCGCCCTGATCATCGCCGAGCGCGTCGGAAAGGCCATCCGGACTCCCGCCCGCGACGCGATGCTTTCTCATGCCACCAGCACCGTCGGACGCGGTTGGGGCTTCGGCCTGCACGAGGCCATGGACCAGGTCGGCGCAGTGGTCGGGCCCCTGATCGTGGCCGCCGTCTTGATCAGTCGGCGGGCGTACCCGACCGGCTTTGCGGTCCTGGGGATCCCGGCCCTGCTGGCTTTCGGGACGCTGCTTGTGGCGCGGGGGCTCTATCCCCGCCCTCGCGAGCTTGAGGTGGGATCGACCGTGCCGGATGCCGCTGGACTCCGACGATCCTTCTGGGTCTACATCGCGGCGGTCGCGTTGATTGCGGCGGGTTACGTGGACTTCCCGCTGATTGCCTACCACTTCCAGAAGCGCAGCATCGCCCCGGCCAGCTGGATCCCCGTCGTCTATGCGGCCGCCATGGGGATCGATGCCCTCGCTGCGCTGGGCCTCGGCCGTCTCTTCGACAGGGTAGGGATCAGGATCTTGATCGTCACATCTGTCCTATCCGCATTGACCGCGCCGCTGGTGTTCCTGGGAGGTCTCCCGCAGGCCCTGGTGGGCATGGCCTTGTGGGGCGTGGGGATGGGGGCGCAGGAATCGGTCGTCCGGGCAGCGGTCGCCGAGATGGTCCCCGCGACGCGGCGGGGCGCCGCCTATGGAATCTTGAACGCAGGATACGGCATTGCCTGGTTCCTCGGGAGTGCCGCCATGGGGGTCCTGTACGATCTGGCCATCGGCCGCCTGGTGGCGGTCTCAGTTGCCCTGCAGCTCGCTTCGGTGCCCTTCATCATCATGGCTTCTGTCGCGCATGGCAGGGGTCTCTCGAGCTAACCCCTGAGGCCCTCTGCGTTCGCCGAAGCGACCGCGTCCGATCCCTCGCAAAGAGCTCCTACTAGCATGGGCTGCCCGTGCGCACCCGGCAACTCCCGGGACAGGCCCAGAAGTGGTACACAGAGGTTGAGAGGAGGGAGCAGGGTGAGCAGCCTGGTACAGGACTGGACCGAAGACCTCCACCACCGCATCCCCGGCCGGGTGGTCGCGGAGGATGTACGGGTTGGCGTGTTCTACACCGCGGTCCGGCTGTCCACCGGGCACGTGGGAGTGGCCTTCACCCCCCGCGGGCTGGTGGACGCGGTGTGCTGCCCGCGCTCTGCGGCCTCCGCGCCACCTGCGGGCCTACTGGCGGGACAGGACGCCTGGCAGCTGGCAGAGTACGCCACCTCCCCCGTGCCCCTCCGCCGCGCCGTGGGCGTGGCCGCGCTCAACGCCCTGTCTTCCCTCGCCGTTGACCGCTTCGGTACCCCCGAGGGCGTCCTCCTACCCGGCGTGGACGCTCTGGAGGCGGCCGAAATCCGCGCGGACGACCGGGTAGTCATGGTGGGGGCTTTCACGCCGTTCGTGCGCACCCTGAAGGAGCAGGTGGCCGAGCTGTGGGTGGTGGACCGCCACCCGGACGCGTTGCGAGACGATGAACGGGTCCTGTGGCGACCTCCGGAAGGAGCGGCAGAGGTCCTGGCCGCCGCCACGGTGGTGTTGCTCACAGGATCCGCCCTCGTGGAAGGCGGCGTGGACGACCTGCTGGCCGCCTGCGGGCGGGCCCGCAGGGTGGTGTTGGCGGGGCCCACCACGTCCCTCTGGCCCGTCCCCTTCTTCGCCCACGGGATCCACGTGTTGGCAGGCATCCGGGTCCTCGACGGCCTGCGGCTGATGCGCGTGGTGGGAGAAGGGGGCTCCGGGTACTTCTTCCAGGACGCTGCGGAGAAGGTGGCGGTAGTCCGGCAGGACGTCCTCCGCGCGCAAGGAGCACCGTCGCGGGCAGGTTGACGGGGCGCAAAGACACACCACCGCGGGCGGGGCCAGAATCAAGGCGGCATGGCGCCCGTGGATCCCGCGCTGACGGTGGCTGAGCTGCTCCAGCAGCGCCCGCACGCGCTGCGGGTGTTCCTCCGCCACCGCATGGCCTGTCCGGGCTGCGCCATGGCGCCCTTAGAGACCGTGGCGGAGGTGGCCTGGGTCTACCGGATCTCCCTGGAGCCGTTCTTGCGCGAACTGACGGATGCGGACGCTGGCACCCTGATCTGAAGCGGTCGGAAGGAGGTGAGGTGGATGTCGCACTTGGGAGAGGTGTTCCGGTCGCACCACCGGCAGTTGCGGGAGCGGCTGGAGCGGCTTGCGGACGCGGTGGCCATGGACCCCCAGCGGACCGACCCGGAGGGCCTGGTGAGATTCCTGCGGGAAGAGTTGTTGCCGCACGCGCGCGCGGAGGAGGAGCACCTGTACCCTGCGGTGGCGCCCCTGCTGAGGGCCCACGGGGACCCTACGGCCAGCATGCGCACTGACCATGAGTTCATCGAACGGTTGGTGCGGACGGTGGAGGAGACAGTGGACGACTCCCGTCGCGGTGGTATTGCCTGGCCGGACCAGCTGCGCCGCCACGTGCTGGGACTGGCGGCGCTGTTCTGGGTGCACCTGGAAAAGGAGGAGCGGATCTACCTGCCCCTGGTGGAGCGTCACCTCCCGGACGCGGATCAGGACGCCCTCCTGCGGGCCATGCACGAGACGTCTGCGGCGGCTGCAGAGCCCTTGTCCGAGCACGTGCTGGATGTGCGACGGCTCCCACCCCCGCAGCGACACCCGCTCATCTTCCAGACCTTCGAAGCCCTCGCTCCTGGGCAAGGCTTCCACCTGGTGAACGACCACGACCCCAAGCCGCTGTACTACCAGTTCGCCGCGGAGCGACCGGGACAGTTCACCTGGGACTACCTGGAACAGGGCCCGGAGGTTTGGCGGGTGCGGATCGGGAAACCCGCCGGTACGTAGGGACTCGCTGTGGGCACCATGGCGGGCACCGGCAGGACCCACACCGGAAGCCGGCGCGCGGCGCACCTTCCGCTGCTCCTTGTGGGCGGACTATCGCTCCTGGTGGGCATGTGGGTGGGGCTGCGCCGGGCAGGCTGGCCGCTGCCCGCACCCGGTGCTGCAGCGCTCGCGGACCACGCCGCCATGATGGTGAGCGGTTTCCTCGGCACCCTCATCGGCCTTGAGCGGGCCGTGGCCCTGAGGCTTCCGTGGACTTTCCTCGCTCCCGCGCTCTCCGGGCTGGGAGCCGTTGCGCTCATCGCCGGCCTTCCGCGGGAGGTGTGCGTGGCGCTGTTCGCCCTCTCGGGCGTTGTGCTGGTGCTAGCCTACCTGCACGTGCTCCGGTTGCAGCCAGCTCCCTTTACTCTCGCTATGGCCGCGGGCGGTGCGGCTTGGCTGGTAGCAAACCTCGCGTGGGGTGCTGGCTTTCCCGCGGCCTCCTGGACCACCGGCTGGGCCGCCTTCCTCGTGCTCACCATCGTGGGGGAGCGGCTGGAGCTGAGCAGGCTGACCCGGCTCCCCCGGCTGGCCTGGACCGCCCACGCGGTTCTGATGGCCCTGCACGGCGCCGCGGCGGTGCTGTCGCTTGTGGCACCGCTCCACGGATTCCGGCTGGCGGGGCTCGCGCTGGTGGGCTGGGCCCTTTGGCTCGGGCGGTACGACGTGGCCCGCCGGACGGTCCGCGGCACGGGCCTACCGCAGTTCGCCGCGGTGGCGCTGCTCGCCGGGTACACCTGGCTGCTGGCGGCCGGGGTGCTCTGGCTCACGAGCCCCGGGGTTCCAGCGGGCCTGCGGTACGATGCGGAGATGCACGCGCTCTTCCTGGGCTTCGTCTTCTCCATGGTGTTCGCCCACGCCCCCATCATCTGGCCGTCGGTCCTGGGCGGCGGGATCCGGTTCGCATCCCGCTTCTACGGCCACCTCCTGCTCCTGCACCTCTCCCTGCTCCTGCGGGTCAGCGCGGACCTTGCCGCCTGGGAAGTGGGACGGCGGTGGGCTGTGGTCCTCAACACGCTCGCCATCCTCCTCTTCCTGTTCAACACCGTCCGCACCGCCCGCTCGAAGCCCGGGACCTGACCCGCCGGAATCTCTGTTCTCGTGTTCTGAGAGATGGGACGTAGGACAGCTCATGCATGCAGCTCTTGGTGAGTTTCGGCTCCAGGTCCTGCAGGCCGGAGGCGCGGATCCGGCCGGCCCACCAGGTATACTGGAGCGAGAGGATCCTGAAGGAGGGAAGGCAGATGGAGCTCAGTGGCGCGCGGGTCGCCGTGCTTGTGGAGGACAACTACGAGGACCTGGAGCTGTGGTATCCGGTGTTGCGGCTGCGGGAGGCCGGCGCCGAGGTGATGATCGTCGGGCCCAGGGCCGGGGAGGAGTACAGGAGCAAGCACGGGTATGCGGCAAAGGCCGACCTGGGCATGGGCGAGGCGAAGGCAGCTGATTTCCACGCGCTGGTCATCCCCGGCGGGTACGCGCCCGACCGGATGCGTCGCCACGCCGCCATGCTGGATCTGGTGCGGGGGATGCACGAGGCAGGGAAGCCCATCGCCTTCATCTGTCATGCCGGCTGGGTGCCCATCTCGGCCGGCATCGTCCGCGGGCGTACGGTGACCAGCGTCTCCGCCATCAGGGACGACCTGATCAACGCCGGGGCGCAGTGGGTGGACCGGGAGGTGGTGGTCGACGGCAACCTGATCTCCTCCCGTACCCCCGCCGATCTGCCCGCGTTCTGCCGGGAGCTGGTACGGGCGCTGGCAGGGGTCAAGGTGGGCTGAGGGGGTAGGCCACTTTCCGTCTCTAGCAAACTTCTCCCGCAGGCGGAGCGTCTAACATCGTGGAGGTGGTCACGATGCTCAAATGGATGCCTCTGCCGGCGACCCTGCTGGTTGTGGCTGTCGCCGCCGGGGTCGTGGCGGCCCAGCCGGCCCCGCCTCCTCCGGGGGCGGCGGGGCTGCCTCCCTTCCTGGCCCGTGTACGCACCCAGCTCAACCTCACTGACGATCAGGTAAACCGCCTCAGCCAGGCGTACGCCGCCTACCGCACGCGCACCGAGCGGCTGCGCCTGGACCTGGCGCGGGCCCGCCTGGACCTGCGCGAGGCCTTCCTGGCACCCACGCCCGACCGCGCACGGGTGGAGGGCATCGCCCGCCGCATCGGCGGGCTGCAGGACCAGCTGACCCAGGCGCGCATCGGGCTGCTCCTGGAGATCCGCACCATCCTCACTCCGGAGCAGGTGGAGCGTCTGAGGACCCTCTCGCGCCAGCAGCGGTTCCGGCGCTGGCCGGGGCGGTGGAGGCGATAGGCAGGGCGGTGGAGGCGCCAGGCAACAGAGTAGTCAGGCGAGCCGGGACGAGGGTGAAGCCTCCTCGTCCCGCAGCAACCCGTACTTCTCCGCCTCGCAGGTGAGGACGAGCTGTGCCCAGAACTTGGGGTCCCGCAGCGAGGCGGTGGACGCCTGACGGATGCGTTCCAGGCGTTGCCGCACGGTATTGCGGTGCAGGCCCAACGCGCGAGCCGTGGCCCCGATGTTGAATTCGTTGCTGAGGAGGGCGAGCAGGGTCGTGCGCAGGGCCAGCTGGTCGTTGGGATCGCCAAGCCTGCCCAGGGTGTCCTGCTGCAGCTTCCTGAGGATGGCCCTGTCTGCGCGGTGCAGCAGCCGGGCCAGCACATGGTCGTCGTAGAAGAAGACGCCGCCCATGGGGTAGACGACCTCCACCAGCGTGTCCGCCTCCCAGTAGCTCTGCGCCACCCCCTCTGCCCCGCGGTAGACCCCTCCCACGGTCAAGACCAGGTGTGTGTCGGGATCCTGGGCGCGCAGGGCTTCCCACAGTCGGTTCGCGCAGAATCGGACCCGCGGCATCCCGGCGCCAGCCGGCAGGAGGAAGACGATCTGGTTGAGCAGGAAGGTGGTGAACTGGGGAAGGTTGAGGCTCTCCAGGGAAGAGCGCAGCGCCCGCCCGTAGCGCTCCCGTAGCTCGAACTCCTTTCGGCCGGCCAGCGCCCAGCGACGGCCCCTCTGGGAGCTGGGAGCGATGGTCAGCACCCCCACCGCGTAGTCGCCCTGGTGGTCGAAGCCCATGAGCTGTGCGCGTTCGCGCAGTGCCGGCGAGCGGTTGAACTCCCCGCGCAGCAGGGCATCGACGAAGGTGTGGCGGACGCGGTTTTCCACGGATGCCACGGCCTGCTGGCGCAGTATGTGCAGCGCGGCCACGGTGGCGATCTCTTCTGCCGCCTGCATGTCCAGCTCCGAGATGGGCTGCTGGCCTTCCAGGATCCACACGTAGCCCAGCGTCTCCCGGGCGGTACGGATCGGGCAGACGACGCGGGCCTCCATGCCGGCGGAGGGGATGGGGGGAATGCGCAGGGGGCCGTTGGTCTCCTGCATCCTCCTCAGTATCCCCATGCGGTCCAGCGCCTGCAGGACGCGCTGCGGCGTGCGCGTCTGGCGGATGGTTTCGGTGCGGGCGCTGTCCTTGAGGCCGCCGACGTCCGTATAGGCCAGGAGGCGAAACTCCGCATCCTCGATGGTCACCGGCTTGCCGATCAGCTCGCTGAGGGTGTCGGCGATCTCCTGCAGGTTCTCTGCCTCCACGGCCGCGCGCGTCAGCGCCCGGTGGATCTGCTCCAGCTGCGCCAGCCGGGTGTGCTGCCGGCTCAGGATCTCCCGGTGCACGGCCTCGGTGATGTCCACGAACTTGACCTCGTAGGGCGCTTCCAGGATGGGCAGGCCGAGCCTGTCCGCCTCCCTCCTGACCGTAGCGGGTACCCTGTCGATGAACTTGCCCGTCTCGAAGAGGATGCCGGCCAGGGAGAGCCTGTCCAGCTCCCGGATGGTGCGGCGTTGCACGACGGGATCTCTGGGCCAGCCGTAGCCCGTGGTCAGGAGCAGCTCGCCTCCGTGCAGCCAGGGCGTGATCTCCGGGATGTCCACAATGTGCACCCAGCGGATGGACCGGTGCAGCCCCCGCCGGCCCGCCACCACCCTCGCCTGGCGGAGCGCCTCCAGCTTGAGGGCCTCGCGGACGGTAAGGCCCGCTGGCTGGTGCGCTGCCGGTGCATTCTGCATGGGAATGAAGCCTCTCAATGTGTATTTTGGCCATTGTGCGGCCGGTTCCTGCGCCCGATGCTGTTGCTGGCACTCGCTCAACGGGGAGGTGGGACGCGTGAGGAGCCGGCTGGCAAGGATTCTCCTGCTCAACGTGCTGCTGGTGAGCCTGACGGGGCCGGTGTGGGGGCCAGTCCCGGACGGCACGGCGCCCACAGAAAGCGCAGCGTGTCTGCCGCGGGTGGAGGTCGCCGGGGGGATCGCTCTGCCCGCCGCCCTGGCCGCCGGGGCTCCGCCCACGGTCAAGGTGGGCTACTCCGCCCCCTTTACCGGGGCGGCGGCGGAGTTCGGCACCAACGGCTGGCGAGGCATCCAGCTGGCCCTGGAGGAGATCAACGCCAAGGGACTGCGGGTCGCCGGGAAGACCTATCGCGTGGCCGTGGTCCGGTACGACGACCGCTGCGAGCCCACCGAGGGCGCAGCCAACGTGCGCAAGCTGGTGCTGGTGGACAAGGTGGTGGCGGTGCTGGGCTCGCACTGCAGCTCGGTCTGCGTGGCCATGGCCGACCTGCTGGACGAATTCAAGGTGCCGGGTCTGACCATCGAGTGCGCCGCGGACAAGGTGACCAGTCCGGGACACCCCTTCTACTTCAGGGCGCGTCCCAGCGTGGGGTTGATGGCCCCCCTGGCCACGCCCAAGCTGGTGAAGATCTTCAAGCCCAAGACGGCTGGCTTTCTGGCCGTCAACGACGACTACGGACGGGGCTTCGCCCAGGCCTTTGAGAACGAGCTGAGCAAGCGCGGGGTGAAGACCACCCTCAAGACCTTTTTCGAGCGGGGGACCACGGACTTCTCCGTGCACCTGACCCAGGTGAGGACGGCCGCGCCGGACATCGTCTTCTACGTGGGCGTGACCCCTGAAGGAGCGCTGATCCTGAAGCAGGCCAAGGAGTTCGGGCTCACTCCCAGGATCAAGTTCGTGGGGTCCGAAGAGATGAGCGAGATGGAGCTGCTGAAGCTGGCCGGTGCCGCCGTACTAGAGGGGACGTACTCCATTGCCCTGTGGGGCACCGTCCCGCAGCAGTTCGCCGACCGCGTGCAGAAGAAGTTCGGGGCGCCCATGCACTACGCCATCATCTACGGCTACGACGCCATGTGGACGGTGGCCCGGGCCATCGAAGGGGCCGGGTCGCTGGATCCGGTCAAGGTGCGCGACGCCATGAAGCGCGTCCAGTTCCAGGGGCTGCAGGGGTTCATCAAGTTCGAGGACTTCGACACCTTCAAGAACCAGGGCCGCTACAGCCCGTGGCTGATCCAGTGGGTGAAGGGGCAGAGGAAGGTGGTCACGGAGTAGCGCGCATCCTCTCTGGCGTCGGACCTGACGCGTGCTGGAGAGCATTGTTTTTCAAGTGGTCAACGGCCTGATCATGGGGGCAATTTACGCCCTCATGGCCCTTGGCCTCAACCTCATCTGGAGCATCACCGACGTTCCCGAGTTCAGCCAGGGGGGCATCTACGTCATCGCCGCTTACGGCGGCTACTTCGTCACGGTCTCAGCGAATCTGCCCTCGTTCGTCGCCCTGTTCGCTGCCATGGCCACGGGGGCGGTCCTCGCCTTCAGCTTCGAGAAGCTCCTCTACCGGCGGATGAGGGGGATGACCTTGAACTTGCTCCTCACCGCCATCGCCCTCTTTTTCCTCCTGGCCAACGTGGCTGTCTGGCTGTGGACCCCCAAGGCGAAGTTCCTGCCTCCCTACATAGCCGGCGAGGTGGCCCTCCTGGGGGTGCAGATCGGACGGCAGAGGCTGCTGGTGCTGGTGCTCTCCGCCCTGCTGTTCCTGCTGGTGAACCTGTTCGTCTGGCGGACGAAGCTGGGGAAGGCGATCCGCGCAGCCTCGCAGGACCGCGAGACCGCCCAGTTGATGGGCATCAACATCGACACGGTCAACTCCGTGGTCTTCGGCCTGGGGGGAGCGCTCTCGGGCACCGCCGCCGCCCTGATCTCTCCCCTCTACGCCGTCTACCCGGCCATGGGAGACCTCCCCCTGCTCAAGGCGCTGGTGGTGGTCATCCTGGGAGGGCTGGGCAGCGTGAATGGAGTCCTTGTGGCGGGGGGGATCCTGGGGGTGGTGGAGAGCCTGGGAGCCGCCTTCGTTTCATCCGCCTACCAGCACGGCTTCGCCTTCTTCATCTTGATCCTCGTCCTCTTGCTCAGACCCAGAGGGCTATTTGGGAGGATGTAGGTCGTGACCGCCTCGACCGCCCGACAGCACATCTCCCGTCGCGTCGGCCTCGCCCTGGGCGCCGCGATCACCGGGGTGGTCTTCATCGCCCTGCCCGTGGTGGCGTCGGAATACGTGGTCTACGTCATGGTGCTGGCCTTCCTCTTCGCCGCGTTGACGGCCAGTTACGACCTGCTGCTGGGCTACACCGGGCAACTCTCGTTCGCCCAGGGGGCGTTCTACGGCATCGGGGCCTACACATCGGCCCTGCTCACCCTGCGCACGGGCATGCCGTTCTGGGCGGCTCTGCCGACCACGGGAGCCCTGGTCTTCCTCCTGGCGGCGGGAGTGGGGTATCCGGCCCTGAAGCTGCGCGGCGCCTACTTCGCGGTGACCACCTTCTTCTTCGGCCATTTCGTCTACCTGGTCTTCCTCAACTCGGTGACGCTGACGGGAGGGCCGCTGGGATTGGGCGGAATTCGTCCCCCTGAAGCCATCCCGCTTCCGGGATTGGGGACGGTTAGCTTTGCCAGCCTGAGGGCGTACTACTACCTGGTCGGCATCTTCTTCTTCGCCGTGGTTATCTTCCTCTACCTCCTCGTACGCTCCAGGCTCGGCCGCCTCTTCGTCTCCATCAGGGAGGACGAGGTGCTGGCGGAATCCATCGGGGTGAACACCGCCGCCTGCAAGGTGCTCTCCTTCAGCATCAGCGCGGCGCTGGCGGGACTGGCGGGGAGCCTCTTCGCCCACTTCTTCCGCCTGCTGCACCCCTCCACATTTGCATGGATGACCTCGGAGATGGTGGTGATCATGACCCTGGTGGGGGGAACGGGCACGCTCTTCGGCCCGGTGCTCGGTGCCGGGATTGTCACCTTCATCCTGGAGCTGATGCGCTTCGCTCCCGAGCTGCGCTTTATCGTATGGGCGGTGGCGCTGATCGCGGTCCTGGTCTTCGAGCCCAGGGGCCTGGCCGGAATCGCCGTCCGCCTCTTCCGGAGGCCGGCCTAGCCATGCTCCTGCAGGTCGAAGGCCTGAGCAAGACTTTCGGCGGCGTTGTCGCCGTGCGAGACCTGAGCTTCACGGTCGCCTCCGGGGAACGGCTGGGGATCATCGGACCCAACGGGGCGGGGAAGACGACCACCTTCAACGTCATCAGCGGGGAGTACCGCCCCACCGCCGGGGTGGTCCGGCTGGACGGTGGTCGCATCGACGGCCTGCGGCCCCACCAGATCAACAGGAGAGGCATCGCCCGGACGTTCCAGATCGTCAGGGTCTTCGGCGCACTCACCGTCCGCGAGCACGTGCTCACGGGGGTCCTTTCCAGGCAACCCGGCCTGCGGGTCGGCGCGCGCCAGGCGGAGGAGGCGGAAGAGCTCCTCCACCTCACCGGCCTGGAGCGCTTCCGCGATACGCTGGCCCGCAACCTGACCACGGCCTTCAAGAAGCGGCTGGAGCTGGCCACCGCCCTGGCCACCAGGCCCAAGGTGCTCCTGCTGGATGAGCTCATGGCCGGGCTCAACCCGGTGGAGGTGGAGGAGTCCATGGAGCTGCTGCGCCGCATCAACGAGGAGCGGGGGATCACCCTGATCGTCGTGGAGCATGTGATGAAGGCCATCATGGGCCTGTGCCGGCGGATTCTCGTGCTGCACTACGGCGAGAAGATCGCGGAGGGGACCCCGCAGGAGGTGGCGAGCAACCGGCGGGTGATCGAGGCTTACCTGGGTGAGGAGTATGCTTGAGCTCTCCCGGATCAGCGTCGGCTACAATGCCCTCCAGGTAGTCTGGGACGTCTCCCTGACGGTGCAGCGCGGAGAGGTTGTGGCCCTGGTGGGGGCCAACGGTGCCGGGAAGTCCACCGTGCTGAAGACGGTGGCCGGCCTGCTGCGGCCCACCAGCGGCCAGATCACCCTGGAAGGCGCGCGGATCGACGGCCTGCCGGCGCATGCCATCGTGGCCCGCGGGCTCGCCCTGGTTCCGGAAGGGCGGAGGGTCTTCCCCTACATGACGGTGGCGGAAAACCTGGAGCTGGGAGCTTTCCTGGAGACGCGGCGCGCCCGGATCGAGGAGACCCTGGCCTGGGTCTTCGACCTCTTTCCCATCCTCAAGGTGCGCCGCAGTCAACTGGCGGGCACCCTCAGCGGCGGGGAGCAGCAGATGCTGGTCATCGGTCGGGCGCTGATGTCTCGCCCCAGGCTGCTGATGATGGACGAACCCTCCCTGGGTCTGGCTCCGGCCGTGGTCTCCACGGTTTTCGCCTCGGTGGGCAGGCTGCTGGAGGAAGGCATCACCGTGCTGCTGGTGGAGCAGAACGTGCGCAAGGCCCTGGAGCTGGCGCACCGGGGGTACGTCCTGGAGAACGGACGAATCGTCCTCAGCGGCCCCAGCGCCAGTCTCCTGGCCGATGCGGACGTGAAGAAGGCCTACCTGGGGGTGTGAGGCGATGGCGGTGAGGACGCTGCGCAACTACTACGGCGGGGAGTGGGTCGCCTCCGAATCCACGGAGCTGGGGGAGGTGCGCAATCCGGCCACCGATGAGCTGATCGCCCGCGTGCCCTTCTCCACGCGTGCAGAGGTGGAGGCGGCGGTCCAGCAGGCACGCGCCGCCTTCCCGGCGTGGCGCGAGACGCCGCCGCTGGTGCGCGCCCGCTACTTCTTCCGGCTGAAGGACGCCCTGGAGGACCACCTCGAGGAGATCTCCCGGCTGGTCGTCCAGGAGGAGGGGAAGACCCTGGAGGACGCCCGGGGCGAGGTCCGCCGCATGATCGAAAACGTGGAGGTGGCCACCGGGATCCCGTCGTTGATGATGGGCTACAACCTGGAGGACGTCGCCAAGGACATCGACTGCGTGGCCGAGCGGCAGCCCATCGGCGTCTTCGCCGTCATCGGGCCCTTCAACTTCCCGGCCATGGTGCCCTGGTGGTTCGCCCCTTACGCCGTGGCCACGGGAAACACCTGTATCATCAAGCCATCGGAGCAGGTCCCCTGTACGCAGAACCGCATCTTCGAGATCCTCCACCAGGTGGGATTTCCCCCCGGGGTCTTCAACCTGGTCAACGGGGCCAAAGATGTGGTCGATGCGCTCCTGGAAAGCCCCGCGGTCAACGGCGTCTCCTTCGTGGGCTCCACGCCCGTGGCCAGGTACGTATACCGGCGGGCGGCGGAGTTCGGCAAACGGGTCCAGGCGCTGGGCGGGGCCAAGAACTTCCTGGTGGTCATGCCGGACGCGGTGCTGGAGCGCACGGTGCCGGCGCTGGGCACCTCCTGCTTCGGGGCTGCAGGGGAGCGCTGCCTCTCCGGAAGCATCATCCTGGCGGTGGGCGAGATCCACGGGCCTCTGCGGGATCGCTTTGTGGAGATGGCGACGCAGATCAGGGTGGGCAACGGCCTGGACGAGGGCGTGCAGATGGGGCCGCTGATCTCGCGGCGGCACCGGGAGCGGGTCCTGGCCTACATCCAGAAGGGCATCGACGAGGGGGCGAAGCTCATCCTGGACGGACGGGACATCCGCGTGGAGGGCTACCCCGACGGCTACTTCCTCGGCCCCACCATCTTCGACGAGGTCACCCCGGAGATGACCATCGCCAACGAGGAAATATTCGGCCCCGTGGCCGGCATCATCCCGGTCAGGGATCTGGACGAGGCCCTGGAGATCATCCGGCGCAACCGCTACGGCAACATGGCCTGCATCTTCACCCAGAGCGGAAGGTGGGCGCGCCAGTTCAAGTACCGCGCGGAGTGCAGCATGCTGGGGGTCAACGTGGGCATCGCCGCCCCTATGGCCTTCTTCACCTTCGGCGGGATCAAGGAGTCGATGTTTGGCGACCTCAAGGGCCACGGACGCGATGCCATCGAGTTCTTTACCGACAAGAAGGTGGTGACCATCCGCTGGTTCTAGTTCGGGTGGCGCCGTGAGGAGGCATGAAGATGGTTGAGGCGGCGGACTACCAGGCCAGGCACGCCCGCTACGTCCTCACGCCCTGGTCGGCGCAGGCCGGGCTGCGTCCGCCGGTGATCGTGCGGGCGGAGGGACGGTTTCTCTACGACGCGGAGGGGAAGCGCTATCTGGACTTCTCATCGGGGTTGGTGGCGGTCAACCTGGGACACGCCCACCCCCGGGTGGTGCGAGCGATCCAGGTGCAGGCGGAGCGACTCTGCTATGCGCCGCCTTCCTTCTTCAACGACGCCCGGGCCGAGCTGGCGGAGGCGCTGATCCAGATCGCGCCCTGGCCCGGGGAGGAAGGGCGGGTGTTCTTCACCACGGGGGGCGCGGAGGCCAATGAGGACGCCATCAAGATGGCCCGCCTGATCACCGGGCGGCGCAAGGTGCTGGCTTCCTACCGCTCCTTCCACGGCTCGACGGCGGGCGCCGCCACCCTCACCGGGGATGACCGCCGTCTTGCCGCCGAGCCCGGCATCCCCGAGGTGATTCACTTCTTTGCCCCCTATCCCTACCGCAGCCCCTTCTTCGCCGCCGACCCGCAGGAGGAGACGGACCGGGCCCTGGCCCACCTGGAGACGGTGCTGCAGCTTGAGGGTCCAGAGCGCGTCGCCGCCATCATCCTGGAGCCGGCGGTGGGCACCAATGGCGTGATCATCTACCCCGAGGGCTACCTGGCCGGTGTGCGGCGCATCGCCGACCGCCACCAGATCATCCTCATCTTCGACGAGGTGATGACCGGCTTCGGCCGCACGGGTGCGCCCTTCGCCGCCCAGCGATTCGGGGTCACCCCGGATATGATCACCTTTGCCAAAGGGGTGAGTTCCGCTTACGTGCCCCTGGGCGGGGTGATGGTGCGCGAGTCGCTGGCCCGTCATTTTGACAGCAACGTCCTGTGGTGCGGCCACACCTTCTCCGGGCATCCCCTGGCGGTGGCCGTGGCCCGCGCGGCCCAGGCCGTTTACCGGGAGGAGGGGTTGTTCACGCGGGCCCGGGAGATCGAGGGGTGGCTCCGCCCCGCCCTGGAGGAATTCGCCCGCCGGCACCGCGTCGTGGGGGAGGCGCGGGGGATCGGCGCCTTCTTCGCGCTGGAACTGGTGCGGGACCCACAGACCCGCGAGCCGCTTCTCTCCCGCTACGGGGGAGACCCCGAGGCGGTCCGCGCCTTTCACGCCTCCCTGCGGGGCCGCGGCGTCTACGTCTTCGGCCGCCACAACATCCTCATCGTCGCTCCGCCGCTGACCATCACGCGGGAGGAAGTCGACCTGGGCCTGGAGGCGCTTGACGCGAGCCTGGGCGAGCTGTCGCTGAAGGCGGCCGCATGACCTTCGGGCCGAGCTTCCGACCGGGAGGGCGCGAGGGCCGGTCTTTCGGCCGTCTGCGTCGCGGAGGAGAGAGGGATTTGCGACGGCGACACTGAAGGTTTCGGCGGGCAACTCCTCCCGGGAGGTCCGCCGGCCGTCGTCGCGCTGCTGACCGCTCCGTCCTTCCGTTCTCTGCTGCGGCAGTGCATCCACTGCGGGTTGTGCCTGCAGGCCTGCCCCACCTACGCCGTCCTAGGGGCGGAAGCCGACTCGCCGCGGGGGCGGATCGCTCTAATGCGGGCGGCCGCGGAGGGGCGCATCCCCCTGCGCGGCGCGTTTGACCGGCACATATCCCTCTGCCTGGCCTGCCGGTCGTGCGAGACGGCCTGCCCTTCCGGCGTGCGGTACGGGGCGCTGGTCGAGGCCAGCCGGGTGGTCCTGGCGCAGGCCACGCCGCGGGCGGGGCGCGCCCTGCGCCGCCTGCTTCTGGAACATCTGCTGGCGCGGGTCGACCGCCTGCGCAGGCTGGCCCGGCTCACGCGTCTCTACCAGGCAAGCGGGCTGCAGCGGCTGGTGCGCGCTCTGGGTCTGCTGCCCGGTCGCCTGGCCGCCCTGGAGGCGTTGCTGCCGCCGCAGCTTGCCCCCGCTGTCCGGACCGCCCCCGCGGCCGCCATCCTCCCGCAGCCTGCGCCGGCAACCGCTGCGGCCCTGCCGGCTGAGGCGCAGCCTGCCTCCGGAGCTTCCCGCGGCACCGTCGCTTTCTTCCACGGCTGCGTGCAGGAGGCCTTTCTGCCGCAGGTCAACCGGGCGACGGTGCGCGTCCTGCGGCGCAACGGCTTCGAGGTACGCGTTCCCCTCCTGCAGACCTGCTGCGGCGCCCCGGCCCTGCACCTGGGTGAGGGGGAGGTGGCGCGGCGGCTGGCCCGCCAGAACATCGAGGCCTTCGCCGGGGACAGCTCGGCGGCCATCGTCAGCAACGCCGGCGGGTGCGGGGCGGCGTTGAAGGAGTACGGCCTCCTGCTGGCGGAGGACCCGGAGTACGCGCAGCGGGCCCGCGAGTTCGCCTCCCGGGTGCGTGACTTCAGCGAGTTCATGGCTGCCCACCTCCATGTCCCTCCCGCAGGGGAGGTGCGCGCCCGGGCGGTCTACGTCGACTCCTGCCACCTGCGCCATGTGCAGAAGGTCGTCCGTCCGCCCCGCGACCTGCTGCGGGCCGTCCCGGGGATCGAGCTGGTAGAGCTGCAGACCCCCGACCACTGCTGCGGCAGCGCGGGTGTGTACAACATCCTGCAGCCTGCGGTGGCCCAGGCCGTCCTGGAGGCGAAGATGGCAGACGTCGCCCGCGCCGCCCCACAGCTGGTCGTCACCACCAACACCGGCTGCCACCTGCAGCTGCTGGCCGGGGTGCGGCGCACCGGGCTGCAGGCGCGGGTGGTGCACCTGGCTGAGCTGCTGGAGGAGTCCTATTCCGGCGGCAGAGGGAGCGGGTGAGGCCGTGCTGTCGGATGCTGCCCGCGACGCGCTGACACGCCTGGTGGGCCGGCGGCAGGTGATCACCGATCCCGGGGAGCTGCTCACCTACGAGGTCGACGCGGCGCTGGATAGGGGCGTCCCGGACGCTGTGGTCTTCCCCGTATCTGCGGAGGAGGTGGTCCGCATCGTCCGCTGGGCCGGGGAGTGGGGTGTGCCGCTGGTCGCCCGCGGGGCGGGGACGGGTCTCTCCGGCGGAGCCGTGGCCCAAGGCGGGGTGATCGTGGAGTTCTCCCGGATGAACCGCATCCTGACGCTGGACGAGGTGGGGCGGACCGCCACGCTGCAGCCGGGCGTGGTCAACCAGGACCTGGACGCCTTCGTCGCCGCCAGAGGTCTGTACTACCCGCCGGACCCGGCCAGCGGCCGCGCCTGCACCCTGGGCGGGAACGTGGCGGAGAACTCCGGCGGGCCGCACTGCTTCAAGTACGGGGTGACCACCAACTACGTGGCCGCCCTGGACGTGGTGCTGGCCGACGGGAGCCGGGTGCGCCTGGGCGGCCTCGCCCTCGACCTGCCGGAGTACGACTTCTGCGGACTGGTCACGGGGAGTGAGGGGACGCTGGCGCTGGTGGTAGGCATCAGCGTGCGCCTGGTGCGCCGCCCCCCTGCGGTGCAGACCATGATGGCCGCCTTCGACTCCCTGGAGCAGGCGGGGGAGGCCGTCTCAGCAGTCATCGCCGCGGGGCTTGCTCCCTCCACCCTGGAGATGATGGACCGGAAGATCATGGGTATCGTCGAGGACTACATCCACCCCGGCCTGCCCGTGGACGCCGCCGCAGCCCTGATCGTGGAGGTGGACGGCTACGCGGCCGGGCTCGACCCCCAGATGGCGGAGGTGGCGGCGATCCTGAGAGCGCACGGAGCCCGCGACCTTCGCCCCGCCCGCTCCGCCGAGGAGCGCGAGACCATCTGGGCTGGGCGTAAGGGAGCCATCGGCGCGCTGGCGCGGCTGGCCCCCTTCTACCTCCTGGTGGATGGCACGGTCCCCCGCAGTCGCCTGGCGGAGACACTGGCCGAGGTGGACCGCATCTGCGAAGCCCGCGGGCTGCGCGTGGGCCACGTCTTCCACGCCGGCGACGGCAACCTGCACCCGCTCATCCTGCTTGACCCGGAGGACCCAGAGCAGGTGCAGCGTGTGCTGGCGGCGGCGCGGGAGATCATGGAGGCGATGGTCCGCCGGGGCGGCAGCATCACCGGCGAGCACGGGATCGGCCTGCAGAAGCGGGATTACATGCCGCTGATGTTCGGCCCCTCCGAGCTGGAGGCGATGCAGGACGTCAAGCAGGTCTTCGACCCCCACGGGTTGCTGAACCCGGGCAAGATCTTCCCGGAGCAGCTCCCCACCGCGCCCCGCCCGCCGGCGGCAGAGCTTCCGTCTGGGCCGTTTACTCCGGCCGACGCCGAGGAGGCGGCCCGCGCCCTGGCCGGCCTTTCTGCAGCCGGCCGGCGCGTGCAGATCACCGGCGGGGGGACCAAGGTGCCGCTGCAGGAGGGAGTGGTCCAGCTTTCCACGCAGCGCCTGCGGGGGATCTCGGTGTATGCCCCGGAGGACCTCTTCGTGGTTGCGGGAGCGGGGACGCCGCTTCGGGCGCTGCAGGAAGACCTGGCCCGGGACCGGATGTGGGTACCGCTGGCCTCCCCCTGGGCGGAAGCGACCCTTGGGGGGATCGTCGCCGCCAGCGCCAACGGCCCGCTGCGGATGCGCTACGGAGGAGTGCGCGACCTCCTGCTGGCCGCCACGTTCGTGCTGTCCGACGGCAGGGTCGTGCGGGCCGGGCGGCCGCTGGTGAAGAACGTGGCCGGGTACGACCTGCCCAAAGTACTGGTGGGATCCTACGGGACGCTGGCGCTGGTCACCGAGGTGGCGCTGAAGATCGTCCCCCTCCCCCGGGCCCGGCGTACCCTCCTCGTCCCGGCGGATGACCTCCACCGCGCCGTGGCCTGGGGACTCCGCCTGCTTGCCTCGGCGCTGGTGGCCTCTGCGGTCACGGTGTCCGGCGGGGAGAGCCTGCCGGGTGCGCCGCCGAGCCCCTACCTGCTCGTCTACACCGCGGAGGGGAGGCCGGAGGACGTCAACTCAGAGCTGGCCGAGGTCGGCCGGGTGCTCGAGGGTGCCGGGGCGCCTCCACCCTTTGAGGTTGAGTTTTCCGGCACCGAGCTCTGGGCGCGCCTGCTCGCCCGGGCTGCGGATCACACGCTGCTGGTGCGCGCCGGGGTACCCGGCGCAGAGCTTGAGGCATGGGTGCGCGAGGCCGCTGCGGTGGTGCATGGCGGCTCGTTCCTGGTGGATATAGCCGGCGGGCTCGTCTACGTCGTGCACCCCGCGGCGGACCGGGACCGCGCCGGCGAGCTGCTGGCCGCCATCCGTCGACCCGCCTTGTCCCGGGGAGGGTACGCCGTCGTGCTGCGCGCCCCGCCGGCCTGGCGCGGCTCGCTGGATGCATGGGGGTACCGACCGGAATCCCTGGAGCTGATGCGCGGCCTCAAGGCGCGCTGGGACCCGGCCGGCATCCTCAACGCCGGGATCTTCCTGCTATGACGTCAGGGCACACCGCGGGCTGGGTCGAGCAGGCCCTGCCCTCCGTCACCCCCGCGGCCGCGGAGTGCCGCATGCAGCCTGTCGATCTTGGCAGCCATTATGAAGTCGTTCTCGGACAGACCGCCGATGGCGTGGGTGGTCAGGGTGCAGGTGACCCGCGAATACCGGATGGTGATATCGGGGTGATGGCCCTCTTCCTCGGCGAGGTCGGCCACGGCGTTGACGAAGCCGATGGCCTCCCTGAAGGTTCGAAACCTGAACGTCCGCCGGATGGACCTGACCTCATCGTCCAGGGTCCACGCCGGCACGGCGGTCTGCAGCCGCTGCGCCGCCTCCCGAGGCAGCGGCGGGACCCCGCCCTCGCAGGGCACGCAGCGGCGGGTTGCCAGGTCCACATTCCAATCATGCCCGCACGTCCGCCGCGCGTCCAGCCAGTCGGCGAGCGCCTGCAGGCCCGCGGCCTCTCGCAGCCGTCGGTCCACTCACCTGTCGGTTGACGGCAGCAGCCGTAGTGCTACCATGAGGCTATAAACATAGCCACAATTCTGGCTATGCGTTCTGGCGGGGCGGCCGGCGCGTCGGCGGGAGGAGGCGGGCCAATGAAGATGGTCAACACGGTAGAGCTGAAGAACCGCACCAACGCCCTGCTGCGGCAGGTGGCCCGGGGGGAGGCGGTGATCGTCACGCGCCGGGGCAAGCCGGTGGCGGCGCTGACCCGGCTGACCGACGCCGGCCTGGAGGAATTCGTCCTGCGGTACGCCTCCGGGACGGGGGCCGCGGGCGCGGCGGAGGGGCCGCAGCCCGAGGCTCCGCCAAAGTACCGGTACATGAGCCTGGCCGCGCCCTTTGGCACCCTCTTTGTAGCCTACGGGCCGGGCGGTCCGGTGATGGTGGGGCAGGCGAACTCGCCCGCCGCCTTTGAGCGGGAGGCGGAGCGCTTCCTAGGGAGTGTACCGGTGGCCGACCCCGAGCCGCCGGCGGACCTGCGTGCCCAGGTGCTCAAGACGGTCCGCGACCACGCCCCTTACCGCGGGCCGCTGGACCTCAGCCTCGTCCCTCCCTTTGAGCGGGCCGTACTGCAGGCGCTTCGACGCATCCCTCCCGGCCAGGTGCGCACCTATGGAGAGATCGCGCGGGCGGTCGGCCGGCCATCCGCAGCCCGCGCCGTGGGCACGGCCTGCGCCCGCAACCCGCTGCCTCTGCTGATCCCCTGCCACCGGGTCGTGCGTAGCGACGGGAAGCTGGGCGGCTACTCGATGCGGGGGGGCGTGGCCCTCAAGCGCCAGCTCCTGGAGGCGGAGGGGGCTCTGCCCGCGCTGCTCCCCATCGGCCGGTAGCCTCCGCTCCGCGGCCGGTGGCCCGCCTCGCCGCGGCCGGTAGCCCCGCGGTCCGTGGGCTCCGTTGCTCGTTGCGCCGGGCAGGGCCGGACGGCCGCCTACCCGCTGGGGGCTACCAGCCCAGGGCGTAGTTGCGCTCTCCGCGGGAGCTGGCGGCGCCCTCGATGACCCCGCGCTGCGGGTCGATGGCCACCGCCGTGGTGAAGTTGAGGCTCCATCCAGGGACGACGGTGAGCACATGCCCTCGCCGCGCCAGCTCCTCCCGTACGGCCGGGGGCACTCGGGCCTCGACCACGAGTTCGCCGGGGCTGGCCTGCTTCGGATAGAAGGACCGGGGGAAGTGCACGGAGTGGAAGGCGGGTGCGTCGATGGCGTCCTGCAGGTCCATGCCAAATTCCACCACGTTCAGGAAGAACTGCAGCGTCCACTGGTCCTGGTTGTCGATCCCCGGCGTACCGAAGACCATGTACGGCCGGCCGGCCTTCAGCACCAGGGAGGGCGTGAGGGTGGTCCGCGGCTGCTTGCGCGGGCGGAGGGCGTTGGGGTGGTCGGGCGGGTCCAGCCAGAAGATCTGGCAGCGCGTCCCCAGGCAGAAGCCCAGTTCCGGGATGACCGGCGACCCGTACAGCCACCCCCCGCTGGGCGTGGCCGAAAACATGTTCCCCTCTGCGTCGATGGCCCGCGTCCCCGTCGTCCCGGCGTCCCCCGCCCTGCCGCGCAGAGCAGGCAGGTCGGCCGCCTGCTCCCGCCCCTCATAGGGATAGGGGTTCCCCGGGCGCAGCTCCAGCGAGGCGCGGCGCATGTCGATGAGCGCCCTGCGCTCGGCGGCGTAGGCCTTGGAGAGCAGGCCGCGCAGGGGGACGTCCACGAACTGCGGGTCGCCGTAGTAGCGCTCGCGGTCGGCGAAGGCCAGTTTCGCCGCCTCCACGACCAGGTGGATGTAGTCCGCGGATCCCGCCCCCAGTGAGGCCAGGTCAAATCCCTCCAGCAGGGCCAGCTGCTGGAGGAAGACCGGGCCCTGGCTCCACGGCCCGCACTTGTACACCTCGTACCCGCGGTAGGTGAGCGTCACGGGGTCTTCGATGCGGGTCTCGAAGGAGGCGAAGTCCTCCTCGCTGAGCAGCCCACCGTACTCCCCGCCGCTGGCGTCCCGCACCCTCGCCTCCCGCTGGAAGGCCACGATCTCCCGGGCGATGTCCCCCCGGTAGAAACGGTCCCTGGCCGCGTGCAGGGCCGCGCGCCGGCCCAGGTGGCGGGCGTCGTGCTCGGCGGCGACCAGCCGCTCGAAGGTGCGGGCCAGGTGGGGATTGCGCCACGTTTCGCCCACCTGGGGGATGCGCCCGCCGGGAAGGAAGAGCGCGGCGGAGGTCGGCCACTCCCGGCGGAAACGGTCGGCGGTGGCGGTGATGCGCTCCCGCATCCCCTCGTAGACGGGAAAGCCGTCCGCGGCCAGCTCGATAGCTGGCGCCAGCACCTCCCCCAGGGTCAGCCGCCCGTACCGCTCCAGCGCCGTGATCAGGGCGTCGGGGGCGGCGGGCACGCCTGCCGGGAGGAACCCGTCCCCCGGGATCAGCGTCATCCCCCGCTCCCGAAACCACTCGATCGTGGCCGCAGCCGGCGCCCGGGTATTGCCGTTGACCGCCACCACCCGGCCCTCGTGCGCCGCGTATATCAGGATGGGGCACTCCCCGCCAAAGCCGTAGCTCTGCGGCTCCAGGACCGCCTGGGCGAAGGCCATGGCCACGCCGGCATCGATGGCGTTGCCGCCCAGGTCGCGCATCCGCATCCCCGCCAGCGCGGCCAGGTAGTGGCCGCAGGCGACCACCAGGTGCCGCCCCCGGATCACCGGCCGCGTGGCGCTGCCTTCCAGTTCGAAGCCGTGGGAATGGACCTGCCCGCTCACCGCCGCCTCCTCAGCCGCTGCCGTCCTGCAGGTGCGCCGCTGGATTCGCCAATGACGGGTAAGGCTTCCGCAGGCGGAGGCGCGAGCCCTGCTCTACGCCCGACGGACCGCCGACGCAGGCGTCGTGGT
>FWPU01004624.1_pt1 | contig 31704 bp, 29 predicted proteins | sample 2228361 | NCBI WGS metagenome assembly FWPU01 (sample SAMEA103939777, study PRJEB20133) | metagenome | reverse complement strand
ATCGCCTCCGCCACCACGGGGCGCAATCACTGCCTGCTGCACAGCGGCGGGCGCTACTGCGTCAAGGACCGCGAGTCAGCCGTCGAGTGTATTGAAGAGAACATGATCCTGCGCAAGATCATGCCCGATGCGCTGGAGCTGAACGGCGGCCTGTTCGTGGCCGTGAACGATTCGGATATGGCCTATCAGCCCCTGTTCATCGAAGGCTGCGAGGCGTGCGGTATCCCCTACAAGGTGCTCTCCGCCGACGAGTCGCGCCGGCTGGAGCCTTACCTGAGTGAGAAGACGCTCGGCTCGGTGTGGGTGCCGGACGGCGTCTTTGAGCCGATGCGGCTGTGCATGGCCTTCCTGGCGACCGCTAAGAAGAACGGGGCGCGCGTCCATCCCTTCCACGAGGTCAAGGGCCTTCTGATGGAAGGCAACCGGGTGACGGGCGTCCACGTCTGGGACCGCATCGGGCTGCGTGAGTTTGACATCCACGCCGACATGGTCATCAACGCTTCAGGCCCCTGGGCGGAGGACATCGCCGGCATGGCGGGCATCGACGTGCCGGTGGTGCCGACGCCGGGGGTGATGGTGTCAATGACCGGGCGTTACTGCCAGCGCGTCGTCAACCGGCTGAACAAGTCCAGCGACGGCGACATCGTCGTCCCGCAGCGCGAGACGTCCATCATCGGCACATCCTCGTGGACGGTCGAGGACCCTGATTACATTGAGATCCCTGAAGAACACGTCCAGATGATGTACGACCGCGGCTCGGAGATGATCCCGATCCTGAAGACGGTCAAACCGCGCGGCATCTTCGTCGTGGCCCGCCCCCTGATCGGCAAGAAGGGTGAGGATGCACGCGAGGTCTCGCGCACGTTCGAATGCTTTGACCATGCCCGGGATGGTGTTGAGGGCTTCGTGACCATCTCCGGCGGCAAGACCACCTCGGCGCGGGCGATGGCCGAGAAGACGGTCGATGTGGTGTGTGACAAGCTGGACCTTGACATTCCGTGTCAGACGCGAGACACCATGCTTCTCTCCTATCGCGCATACTATACCATCTGACAGCTGACACCCATAAAGGCTTGTTCTATGACCTGGCAAGTTACCTTCAAGATACACCGGTACAGGCCCGGCGAACCGCGTCGCGTTGACGCCTTCCAGGTCGAGCTTGACCCAGAGCGCACCATTCTGGACGGGATCGAAAAAATCTGGGCCGAGCAGGACCGGACACTGACCTTCCGCCACGCCTGCCACCATGCATCATGCGGATCATGCGGCATAGTGGTCAACGGCGTTGAAGTGCTGCCCTGCATCGTCGAGCTGCGTCAAATCGTCAGCAACGGCGGCACGCTGGAGGTGTCCCCCCTACGCAACTTCCCGGTTGTGAGCGACCTGGTGGTAGACATGGGGTCTTTCTTCGAGGGCATGCAGCGGGTGGGGATGCCAATCGTCGGGCCGACCGGCCCGCTGCCAGGGCAGGTGGTGGAAGAGGGCGGATACTATGCCTTTGAGAACTGCATCGAGTGCGGTATGTGTCTCTCGGCTTGCCCGATTGTCGCCACCGACCCGGCTTATATGGGCCCCGCTGCACTGGCCGCCGCGATGCGCGTCGCTGAAACGGGCCGCGAGTCGCTGAGCCGCGTGCTCGACCTGGTCGATAACGACAAGGGCATCTGGCGCTGCCATGTTGCCTATGAGTGCAGCGCAGTGTGCCCCTCCAATGTCGATCCGGCCAGCAAGATCATGTGGCTGCGCCGACGAGCGGTAGGGCGGCGCATCAAGCGCTTCTTTGGCATCGGGTAGTTCTTGCGGACGCGGTGCAGCGCCGATTGAGGAAATGGATATGTCAACAACGGAGTTCCCCGAAGAGAGCCGTTCCTATCCTGGTCAAAAGCCGCTCCCACCCGGCAAGCGCGTCTGGACGGGTTGGTTCGCGCCCTGGCGGCGCAGCCTGGGCACGTGGGGCTTCGCCATGAACCGCGTGGCGGGGATCGGGCTGACGGTCTACCTGTACCTGCATCTAATCGTCCTCAGCATGCTGCTGGGTGGGCCGGAGAAGTGGGACCCCTTCATCCGCCTGACCAGAAGCCCTTTCTTCCTGACGCTGGATGTGGTGCTGATCGCAGGCTGCCTGGCACACGGCCTGAACGGCCTGCGTGTGGCCCTGGTCGGATCGGGCATGCTGGTTCGATGGCAACGCCCGCTGTTTATTGCCCTGGTGGTGCTGATGGTTACCTTGCTCGTGGTGGGCGGCGTGCTGGTCTTTACGGTGTGAGGGTAGGCCAATGGAAGCAAATCGAGAGCGGATCACGGGTGAGAGGAACAATGGCCTGGCGTGGATCGGGCAGGCGATTTCGGGCGTGCTGCTGCTGGGCTTGCTCGGCCTGCACATGATCGCCCATCACTTCATCGTTGAGGGTGGCCTGCGCGACTACGCAGCAGTGATGGACTACATCGGCAACCCCCTCATCTTTGTGATTGAGCTGGTGTTCCTGGTGGTGGTGACCTACCATGCGCTGCTTGGGGTTCGGGCTATAATCTTCGACCTGGGTCTGGAGCCGGCGCAGGAGCGCCTGGTGACGCGCGTGCTGGTCGTCATCGGCCTCGCCACCGTGGCTTGGGGTGTGTATCTGGCGGCGACCCTGTTCAGCCGGGCCTAGGGGCAGTGGAGCCTGCCTACCCTCCGGACTGCTGGCAGGACGTGTGGGCGCCGTATGACGAGCCTACGTACCGCGCGGCGCTGGCCTTCCTCAGGCCCGGCCAGACGGTGCTGGACATCGGCGCAGGCGACCTACGCTTTGCGCGACAGGCGGCGCAGTTGGGCTGCACGGTCTACGCCGTTGAGCGCCAGAGAGAAGTCGTCGAGAGAGGCATGACCGAGGGGCCGCTCCCCGATGGGCTGGCCGTTGTCATCGCGGATGCGCGCGTGTGGCCTTTTCCACCCCCTATAGATGCAGCCGTGCTGCTCATGCGTCACTGCCGGGACTACGCGCTCTATGTCCGAAAGCTGCGGGCAGCCGGGTGCCGGTTGCTGATCACCAACGCCCGTTGGGGGATGGGCGTGGAAGGCGTGCCGCTGCACCGTGCCGCCCCTTACAGGCCCGACCGGCTAGGATGGTACGGCTGCGTGGTGTGCGGCAGGATGGGCTTTGTGGCCGGGCCACCCGAACAGCTCACGGAAGAGATGATCGCCAATTGGGTGAACGTTGAGGGTTGCCCCGGATGCAGGGGCGGCGAGAGTAAGGAGTAGAACTAGCCGCATCGAAAGGCAGGCTATGATCGGGATTGTCATTGTCTCACACAGTCACAAGGTAGCCGAGGGTGTGAAGGAACTGGCCGACCAGATGGCTCAGAACCGGGTCAAGATCGCCGCCGCAGGGGGCGTGGATGAGGAGACCATCGGCACGAACGCCGAACGGATATATGCGGCCCTGCAGGAAGTAGCGGGTGAGGATGGTACGCTAGTGCTGCTTGACCTAGGCAGCGCCGTCATGAGTGCCCAGATGGCGATTGAGATGCTGCCCGACGACGCGCGCGAGAAAGTTGTGCTGAGCGAAGCGCCGCTCGTTGAGGGTGCGATCATCGCTGCCGTCGAAGCCTCAATCGGCAACGATCTAGAAAAGGTGAGTGCCGCTGCGGAAGCCGCCAGTACCATGCGCAAGCTCCTGTAGCACCCCATCGGCCCCCACACACGCACCGGACCTGGCGAGGTTGCCGTGCCCGAATTCGAGATCGAGGTCAAGCATGAAGCCGGATTGCACCTGCGCCCCGCAGCGCTCTTTGTGCAAACTGCTGCCCGTTTTAAGTCCGACATCCGGGTTCGCAATGTGACGCGCGACAGCCCTTTACGAAATGCCAAAAGTGCGTTAGAAGTAATGATGTTGGGCGTGAGCCAGGGACACCGTATCGCCGTTCACGCTGAGGGGTCAGATGCCGAGGAGGCGCTCGCCGCGCTGCGGCGTCTGGTGGAGAGCAATTTCTCAGACACGGTGTCCGGGGTGAATGAGGAGGCATGAGCGCCGTGTCGGGGGGACCGCCGCGTGATGCGCCTGTCGAGCCGGGGTTGGACCAGGAGCGGCATCGGTTTCTCGCTGAGGTTGCCGCGCTCTACTACGAGGCCAATCTAACTCAGTCGGAGATTGCTGCCGAGCTGGAGATTTCCCGTTCCAGCGTGTCGCGCCTGCTGAGCGAGGCGCGCGAGCTGGGGATCGTGGATATCAAGATCCGCTGGCCCAGCGACTCCTCAGGCGATCTCAGCACCCAGATCAAACAGGCCTTTGGCCTGCCAGAAGCGCATGTCGTGCATTCGGGCGGGCGCGGCTACACCCAGACCATTGAGGTGTTGGGCAGCGTGGCCGCCGAACTGTTGGAGCGCAAGCTGCGCGACAACATGGTGCTTGGCATTTCATGGAACACGGGTGTCTACCAGGTCGTGCGCGCTTTCCGGGCGGCTGCACACCACACAGGGGTGAAGGTCGTCCAGCTAACCGGCAGCGTGGGGGTTATTAATCCCCTGCTGGATGGCCCCGACCTCGCCCGCTGGCTGGCTCAGATACTCGGCGGCCAGTACCTGTACCTGCCTGCCCCACTGGTCGTCGAAAGCCCCCAGATCCGCCAGGCGCTCCTCACCGACCGCACCATCGCCGAGCGCCTTGATCTGGCCCGCCGGGCCGACATTGCCCTGGTTGGCATCGGCACGGTGTTCCCGCCGCTGTGCAGCCTGATCCAGACGGATTATCTCTCCGAGGAAGAGCTGGCTGAGATTACCGCGATGGGTGGGGTCGGCGACATTCTCACAACGTTCTACGACATTGACGGGAACATCTTGCCGCTTCCCCTCCACGAACGTACAATTGGCCTGTCGCTTGAGGCGCTGCGCGACCTCCCATGCGTGATCGGTGTCGCCGCAGGCGACGTCAAGGCGCCGGCCATCGTTGGGGCGCTGCGCGGCAACTACCTCACCTGTCTGGTTACAGACGACAAAGCCGCGCGGGCCATGCTAAAATTGGCGGACACGCGGGTTTGAGGTGCTTCGCCAGAAGCGCTTTACCGCAGGGGCTTCAAAGGACGCTTCGGGGGAGCGTATCTCCCGCCTGAGGGCGCCCTCATCTGGCGCTCCGGCATGATGACCAGCGCAGCACCGGCACTTTCATAACCCACGCACAAACACCGACATCGGGAAGGAGGTAGGCGCACGGCTGCTTCACGTTTGTCTGGAAGTCGCTTAAAAATGGCTTCCGGGTGAACCCATCGGCAGGGAGCGGCATCTTCTTGCGCCGTAACGTCAATGAATGAACGCACGCTGAAGGGAATCGCGGCTGCTGAGGGCGTTGCCATCGGCCCCGCCTTCCGCTACGAGCCGCCTGAGCTGGTGGTGCCCGAATCCGCTCCCCAGTCTCCTGAGGAGGAATGGGCGCGCTTCGACGCGGCCTGCACCCAGGCCGCCCAGGAGCTGGCCGCCCTTAAGGAGCGGGTCGCCGCCTACGCCGACGCTGAGACCGCAGCGATCTTTGAGGCCCACGCGATGATCCTCGCCGACCCCACCCTCCAGGACGCCGTCCGGAGCCGCATCGAGGGGGGAGCCAACGCCGAGAGGGCGGTCACCGAGGCCACGCAGGAGATCGCGGCGCTGTTCGCCGCGATGGAAGATGAGTATTTCGCCGCCCGCTCCGCCGACGTGCTCGATCTAGGCCGTCGCCTGCTGCGCATCCTTCTGGGGGTGCCCGACACTTCGCTGGAGGCGCTTTCACAGCCCTCCATCGTTGTGGCCCAGGACCTCACGCCGTCGGATACAGCCAGCCTGGAGCCTGGACTGACGCTTGGCTTCTGCACCGCCGCCGGAGGGCTGACATCGCACACGGCCATTCTGGCCCGCACGCTCGGTATCCCGGCAGTGGTGGGCATGGGGCAGGAAGCACTCCGGCATATTGAGGATGGCGCGCCGCTCGCCCTGGACGGCACGCGCGGAGTAGTGGTCGTTAACCCCTCAGCGAAGACTCTTCGACAGTACCGGTCGGCGCAGAAGAGAATGGCCGAGCAGCAGGCGGCTATGCAGGCCGGTGCAAAAGCCGAGACGCGCACCGCCGACGGCAAGCGCGTCGAAGTGGGCGCCAACGTGGGCGACGTGGCCTCGGCGCGTGACGCGGTCGAGTACGGCGCAGAGGGCGTTGGCCTGCTCCGCACCGAGTTCCTGTACCTTCAGAACACCCGCCCGCCCAGCGAAGAGGAACAGATCCAGGCCTACCGCGCCATCTTCGAGGCGCTGGAGGGGCGACCGGTGATCGTGCGCACCCTGGACATCGGGGGCGATAAGCCCCCCACTTACCTGAAGTTCGAGGAGGAGCTTAACCCCTTCCTCGGCTGGCGGGCCATCCGCATCTGCCTGGACGACCGGGCGCTGTTCAAGACGCAGTTGCGCGGCATCCTGCGGGCTGCGGTAGGGCACAAGGCGCTGATCATGTTCCCTATGATCAGCGGCGTGGACGAGCTTCGCCGCGCCAAAGAGGTGCTGGCTGAGTGCCAGGCCGAGCTTGAGGCCGAGGGCCTTGAATACGCGCCCGACGTGCCGGTCGGTATCATGGTCGAAACGCCCGCCGCCGCTGCCCTGGCTGATGTGCTGGCCGCTGAGTGTGATTTCTTCAGCCTGGGCACCAACGACCTGACGCAGTATACACTGGCCGTAGACCGCACCAACGAGCGCGTTGCGCATCTATTCCAGCCGCTGCACCCGGCTGTGCTGCGGCTGATCAAGCAGACCATCGATGCCTCCCACCAGTACGGCAAGTGGACGGGCATGTGCGGTGAGCTGGCCGGGATGCCGGAGGCGATTCCCATCCTGGTGGGCATGGGGTTGGACGAGTTCAGCATGGTCCCGCGCGCCATCCCCAAGGCCAAGTGGCTGATCGGCAGGCTGACGGGCCAGCAGGCCGCCGGGATCGCCGCACACGCGCTCAGCCTGGCAACGGCGCAGGAGGTTGATGCGTACATGCGCGAGGTGCTTGCTGAGTTGGGAGCGTAATCCGCCTACTGGCGAAGAGAAGTGTCCTATTTTCTTGTCAAAACACGCCGGCATAGGTATATTTGGGCACACAAGTCCATATGGGCTAGACAAATACCGGCCTATCCTTAAACATGCACACCGAGATCCGCCTCATACTGCTATGTATCTCACCTGAAGCGTTTGGTAAAGATACCTCAGGAAGACACATAGGGCGGGGATACCAACTTGACGATCCAGGCCGCCACGACCCGGGAATTGACTTATAATAGAAGTCAGCATCCAGCTTACCCGTGCCCACAGGATTGGCACGCTCTGCTCTACAGTGCACCTTACGCGGCAGTCCTGTCCGGGCAGTGCGTCTGCCGCTCATACGCCGCCGATCCCGGCGCACCCCTTAAGGTTTCCATTCCGGCTGACAGAGAGGGGCCTGTTCCGCATCCGGCTCGATCTCCCCTGAACGCTCTCTCCAGGCACAGAGGTTCTTAACACGATGGACAACTCCCTCCTGATGCAAGTCCGCAACCTGACCACCCGCTTCTATACAGAAGACGGAGTCGTTCACGCTGTCAACGGCATCTCCTACAACCTGCACGAAGGCGAGACGTTGGGCATTGTGGGCGAAAGCGGATGCGGCAAGAGCGTCCACGCGCTGTCGGTTATGCGGCTGATACCCGAGCCGCCCGGCAAGATCGTGGATGGCTCGGTCATATTCCGCGGACGTGACCTGCTCAAGCTACCGCCCGCTGAGATGCGCAAGGTGCGTGGCGCGCAGATTGCTATGATCTTTCAGGACCCGATGACCTCGCTCAATCCGGTGTTCACCATCGGCGAGCAGATCACCGAGGCGCTGCGCCTGCACATGGCGATGAACAAAACGCAGGCCCGCCGCCGGGCCGCCGAACTGCTCGACCTGGTCGGCATCCCAGAGGCGCAGGACCGGCTCGACTCCTACCCGCACGAGTTCTCCGGTGGTATGCGCCAGCGTGCCATGATCGCGATGGGTCTCTCCTGCGCGCCCCAGCTGCTGATCGCCGACGAGCCGACAACGGCGCTCGACGTGACCATCCAGGCCCAGATCATCGATCTGGTCAAGCGGCTGCGTGAGAAGATGGGCATGGCGATCATCTGGATCACGCATGATCTGGGCATCGTCGCCGGGCTGGTGGACCGCGTGCTGGTGATGTATGCGGGCCTGATCGTCGAGAAAGCACCCGTTAAGGAGCTTTACAAGAACCCGCGCCACCCTTACACGCTCGGCCTACTGCGCTCCCTGCCCCGCGTGGACAAGAGCCGCGTGGCAACGGAGCGGCTGATTCCCATCCAGGGGCTGCCGCCCGACCTGATCGAGATGCCGCCGGGCTGTCCCTTCATGCCCCGCTGCCCGTATGCCATCAGCCGCTGTGCTGCCGAGAACCCGGCGCTCGAATCCATCGGCCCGGAGCACGAAGTGGCCTGCTGGGTCGATGTCCGCGACGCCGTTCCTCACGAGGTGGCCGAATGAACTCCAGCCCGAACAACGCCATCCTGCGCGTCGAGCGCGTCAAGAAGTACTTCCCTATCCGGCGCGGCGTGTTCAAGCGGACGGTCGGCTGGGTGCGTGCGGTGGACGACGTGTCATTCGAGGTCTACCGGGGCGAAACGCTGGGACTGGTGGGGGAAAGCGGGTGTGGTAAGACGACGCTCGGCCGCACCATCCTCCAGCTCTACCGACCCACCGCCGGGAAGATCATCTTTGAGGGCCGGGACCTGACGCAGCTCAGCCAGCGCGAACTGCGCCGCATCCGCCGGGATATGCAGACCATCTTCCAGGACCCCTTCTCGTCGCTCAACCCGCGCATGACGGTCGGCAACATCATCGGCGAGCCGCTTAAGATTCACCGGCTTGCCACGTCCAAGGAGCGGCGTGAGATCGTCAGCGCGATGCTTGAGCGCGTCGGCCTGAACCCGGCCTTTGCCAACCGCTTCCCACACGAGTTTTCGGGCGGCCAGCGCCAGCGCATCGGCGTGGCCCGCGCCCTGACGCTCAACCCTTCGTTTATTGTCGCCGACGAGCCAATCACCTCGCTGGACGTGTCCATCCAGGCCCAGGTGGTCAACCTGCTGGAAGACCTGCAGAAGGAATACGATCTGACCTATCTATTCATCACCCACGACCTGAGCATGGTGCGCCACCTGTGCGACCGTGTGGCTGTGATGTACCTGGGCAAGATCGTCGAGCTGGCTCCAGTTGAAGAAGTCTACACCAACCCCCTGCACCCCTATACGCAGGCCCTGCTGTCCGCTATCCCTGTCCCGGACCCGGAGGTTGAGGAACGCCGCCAGCGGATCATCCTGGAGGGTGACGTGCCCAACCCGGCCAGCCCACCGCCGGGGTGCAATTTCAACACCCGCTGCCCCTGGGCCGTCGAGCGCTGTTTCCACGAGGAGCCTGAGCTGGTCGAGCTGCAGCCCGGTCACCAGGTTGCCTGTTTCGTCGCGCAGGACAAGGGAGCATGACCGGATCGCTCCCGGAGCAAAGAGGAGGTGAACGCGAACAAACCTGAAAGTGAAGCGTTGACATTCCTAACTATGAGAGTGTTCTGAGTCCCTATACGGAGAGGAGAAGCACTGATGTCCAAAAAGACATGGCTCGTCATGCTTGTGCTGACGGCCGTTGCGCTCCTGGGTTCCGCCTGTGTCCCGACCGTCGATCAGAGTCAGGTCGAGGCGCTCCAAGCCCAGCTTGAGGAAGCCCGGGCGGCGCTCGAGGAGGCTCAGGCGGGCGAGGTCGATCAGGCCCAGCTTGAGGAACTCCAGGCCCAGCTCGAGGCGGCTCAGCAGGCGCTTGAGGAAGCTCAGGCGGCTGCCGAAGAGCCGGAAGCCGAGTTCGAGACCTACACGGTTGAGTTCAAGAATCCGGATACGATCGTTCACATGACGATCGGCGAGCCTGAGACGCTCGACACGGCAGTTCATTATGACTCGGCCAGCGTGAATGTGACCCGCCAAGTCTATGACACCCTGCTGTTCTTCAAAGAGGGCGCCGTTGACGAATTCGTCCCCATGCTGGCCACCGACTGGGAGGTGTCAGAGGACGGCCTGACCTGGACGTTCACCATCCGCGAAGGCGTCACCTTCCACGAGGGTGGCACGCTGGAACCGCACGACATCGCCTACACCTTCCATCGCAACCTGCTGCTCGGCTGGGACTTCCTGGGCGCGGGCGGCCCGATGGGCCTCTACTTCGACCCCATCTTCGGCACCATCGGCATCGGCGAGCCGGGTGACGGCGGCCTGTTGGATCAGGTGGGCGGTGACGATGTGGCCGTCTGTGAGACCATCAAGAATGCCATCGTGGCTGACGACGAGGCGGGCACGGTTACGATCACACTGAACTACCCCGCCAGCTACTTCCCGCAGCTTATGGCTCAGCCCTGGTCGGGTGCGCTCGATATGGAGTGGATGATTGAGCAGGGCGCCTGGGATGGTGACTGCACCACCTGGCGCAACTGGTACATGCCCGAAGTCACCGAGAGCACGCTCTACAACAAGATGAACGGCACCGGCCCCTACAAGTTCGATCACTGGACGCCCGGTGACGAGGTCGTGCTGACCGCCAACGAGAACTGGTGGTTGACCGAGCCGCTGTGGGAGGGCAGCACGATTGATGGCGTGCCTGAAGTGGACACCATCGTCATCAAGCTGGTCGAGGAATGGGGCACCCGCCTGGCGGCTGTTCAGGCTGGCGACGCTGACATCTTCGACCATGAGCTGGCCTTCGCCGCCCAGATCGACCCCCTGGTCAAGGAGATCATCGCCTATGGCGAGGAGCCAGTTGAGCACAACCCCGGCGGCATCCTGCGCATGTACCAGGGTCTGCCCGCCACCGAGACGGCTGACTTCTTCATGAACTTCAACGTTGTCACCGAAGGCGGCAACCCCTTCATCGGCTCCGGTCAGCTTGACGGCCAGGGCATCCCGCCCGACTTCTTCTCCGATATCCACGTCCGCCGTGCCTTCAACTACTGCTTCGACCGCGACACCTTCATCGAGGAAGTGCGCCAGGGTGAGGGCATCCCGCACCGCGGCCCCATCATCGAGGGCATGATAGGCTACGACCCGAACTCGGAGATCTACAACTTCGACCTCGAGAAGTGCAAGGAAGAACTCAAGCTGGCCTGGGACGGTCAGGTGTGGGAGAAAGGCTTTGCGATCCAGTTTGCCTATAACACCGGCAACGACTCGCGCCGCTTGGCGTCCGAGATTTTGCGTGATGGCCTGCTGGCCGCCGACGAGAACGGCGTGTTCCAGATCGGCGTTGTCAGCATGCCATGGCCGTCCTATCTGGCCGCCCGCCGCGCAGGCCGCCTGCCGATCCACCTGACGGGCTGGATCGAGGACTTCCACCATCCGCACAACTGGGTGGTGCCCTACATGTCCTGCAACGGCGACTTCTCCGGTGCCCAGCACTTCCCCGAGGAGATGTGCAGCCCCTGGGATGAGCTGATCCAGGCTGCCGTCCGCGAGCAGGACCCGGCCAAGGCGGAGGAGATGTATAAGCAGCTCCAGGCTGGGGCCATCGAGCAAGCGATTGACATCTTCATCTACCAGCCAACCTCTCGCCGCTACGAGCAGATGTGGATCCAGGGCTGGTACTACCATCCCATGATCGGCGCAGCAGACTCGTACTATGCTTCGCTGAGCAAGGTTCCGCCGTCCGAATAGCGCATCCCTGATCAGCCCAACGGCTGATCCCACGCCCGGACGGGGAGGTGCCTCCCCGTCCGGGCCGACCTGAACTCACGGCCTGAAGCCCCAACGGCTGAAGGGAGGCCACCTGAATGGTTACTTACACTGTACGCCGCCTGCTCCAGCTACCGATCATCCTGTTCGGCGTCTCGATCCTGATCTTCGCCATGATCTCGATGCTCACGCCCTACGAGCGCCTGGCCCTGTACGTCCCGGACGCGCCCGACCGGGGTGACACCGACCGGCTGGTTGCCCTCTATGGGCTGGACAAGCCGGTGCCCGTCCAATACTGGAACTGGCTGCTCAAGGTGCTCCAGGGCGACCTGGGCTTTTCATTCCGGGGGAACCAGCCCGTAGCCCAGGCCCTGTTGCAATATATGCCCGTATCGCTGGAACTGGCCCTGTGGTCTGTGGTCCCGGTGGTTGTCATCGGCGTCCAGTTAGGCGTGTGGGCAGCGGTGAACCAGAATACCATCATCGATCATGCCACGCGCATTTTCAGCATCGTGGGCTGGTCATTCCCGACCTATGTATTTGGCCTGCTGACGCTGATGATCTTCTACGCCAAGCTCGACTGGTTCCCCGCTGGCCGCCTGTCTGAGTGGGCGCTGCGTGAGGTGCTGGCCCCCGGCTTCCAGCAGTTCACCAAGATGAACACCCTCGACGCCCTCTTAAACGGCCGGTTTGACATCTTCCTGGATGCACTGCGCCACTTGGTGCTGCCGGTGATTACGCTCTCATACCTGAACTGGGCGCTGATCCTGCGCGTGACCCGTTCGTCGATGCTTGAAGCGCTGCGCCAGGACTATGTCGTCACGGCCCGTGCCAAGGGCCTGCCGGAAAATGAGGTTATCAACAAGCATGTCCGGCGCAACGCGCTCATCCCGGTCACGACCATCGGCGGCATCACGATCATCCAGATCATGAGCGGGGTGGTGATCACCGAGACGGTGTTCAACATCCGCGGCCTGGGCTGGTTCTTCGCCGACTCGGCCATCCACCTGGACGTGATCTCGGTGATGGGCTTCACCCTGTTCAATGCCTGTCTGGTCGTGATCGGCAACCTGATCGTTGACCTGCTGTACGCCTTCATCGACCCGCGAGTGAGGTACACATGAGCGAAACGGCCCAGACCACCCCTGTGCCCGCCGTTATCGGGCGCAAGAAGCGGCGCGACGGCCTGCTGTTTGGCCGCATCTACGTCGATGACCGTACGCGCTATGTCGTCAGGCAGCTCTTTACGCGCCCGACCTCGGTCGCGGGCATCATCCTGGTGGCGTTCTTCGCCGCTGTTGCCATCGCCGCCCCGCTACTGGCGCCGCCCCAGGGGCCTGATCCGTTTGTGATCCCCCGCGACGGCTTCCGCAGCGAGCCGCGCACCCCCACCCAGGAGCACATTTTCGGCACGACCGAGGGACAGTACGACCTGTACTACGGGATCATATGGGGCACGCGCACGGCCTTCCGCGTGGGGTTGATCATCACCGGCGCCACGCTCGTCGTCGGCCTGATCATCGGCTCGGTGGCTGGCTATTACGGCGGGGCGCTCGACGACGTGCTGATGCGCATCGTCGAGATCGTCATGGCCTTCCCCTTCCTGCTGGCAGCTATCACGCTGGCTGCTGTGCTGCGCGCCCGGATGGGTCAGGGGATAATCGCGGCGATGGTGGCGCTGATCGTCTTCGGCTGGCCGACCTACGCCCGCCTGATCCGGGGTGACATCCTGACCGTCAAGGAGCGCGACTATATTCTGGCGGCGCGTGCCATCGGCGCAAGCGACCTATACATCCTGTTCCGCTACGTGATCCCGAACGCCATCTTCCCCACGCTCGTCGTCGCGTCGATGGACATCGGCACCTACGTGCTGAGCTTCGCTGCGCTGAGCTTCCTGGGCCTGGGCGCGGAGCCGGGCTATGCGGACTGGGGCCAGCTCATCAGCTTCGCCCGCAACTGGATCCCGGCGCTGGATCGCTACTGGCATATCATCACCTTTCCGGGCATTGCGATCCTGCTGTTTGTGATGGGCTGGAACCTGATCGGCGACGCCTTCCGCGACATCATCGACCCGCGCCTGAGCGGGTCACGTGGGTAGCATCGACCAACCTGCCCCGCCGCCGCAGCTTCCATAACGGTGTGAGGCAAACGCCAGCCAGTGCCTAACGGGCTGGCCTTTTGCCTTTTGGCCGCCTGCGGGTAAAATCCCGCCGGAAATGGCTCGATACGCCCCACAGGTCCCACCGAGGAATGGTGGGTCGGCTTGTTTGCCGGGGGGCCGGCAGAAGCGAGGGAGCGCATAACTCCCGGCACAGGGATACCGGTGGGGAACAGCCGGGCAGGCGTCGCGGCGAACAGGGCGCGGCGGGTATGATCAGGCCCGGCTGAGGAGATGACTGGAGGCTCATGCTCGATCAGGCCCACCAACCACGCGAACGTAACCGGCAGCAGGCAAGCCGCCTGACGCGCCTGCTGCGCGGCGGCTGGCTGCGGGCAGGCTTCATGCAGCGCCTGCCCGTGCCGACCTTTGGCCGCTGGACGCCGGTTATCACCGGGGCAGGCTCGCTGCTGGCCGTGCTGGGATGCAGCCTGCTGACCGGGATCGTGCTGCGGGCGCTGGTCGTGAGCGACGCGCTGAACCCCTTCCGCGAGGAGACGGGGCTGGCCGCCGACCCTCTCCAAGCGACGCCCAACCCGGCGTTTTTGGGCGAGACGGTGCTGGAGGATGGCGAGGACCAGCGTGTGACGGTGGTGCTGCTGGGCGCCGACACCCGCCCCTCGGAGGCGGGCTACCGCACCCCGACCGACACGATCATGCTCCTGTCCGTCGACCGCGAGGCGCGGACGGCGGGCATCCTCTCGCTACCCCGTGACCTGTACGTGGACATCCCTGGCTACGGCCCCAACCGGATCAACACGGCCTACGTGCGCGGCGGCGGCGAGCTGGTCAAGCAGACGGTGGAGTACAATCTGGGCGTGCACGCCGACTACTTCGTGCTGGTGCAGTTTCAGGCGTTTGTGACGCTCGTGGACGAGATCGGGGGCATCGACATCTACGTGCCGCAGGAGATCTATGACCCGGAATTCCCCGCTGAGTGCTACAGCCGCTCCGACTGCGGCTTTGACCCGCTGTACATCCCCGCCGGGCAGCAGCACATGGATGGGCTAACGGCGCTGAAATATGCCCGCGTGCGCCACACCGACACCGACTACGACCGCGCACGCAGGCAGCAGGCGGTGCTATTTGCCATCCGCGACCGGGTGGTGAGCCTGGACGCACTGCCCCGGCTGGTGCAGCGCGCACCGACACTCTACGCGACACTCAGCGAGAGCATCCGCACCGACATGACGCTGGAGCAGATGGTAGAACTAGCGCAGTTTGCGGGTGAAATCCCGCGCCAGAACATCCGCTCGGACGTGGTGGACAGCGACTACGTGAGCAACTACGTGACGGAAGAAGGCTCGCAGGTGCTGATGCCGGACAGGGAGCGGATCGACGAGCTGATCGAGCAGGTGTTCTGGGTGGTGGAGCAGCCGGGGGCGGCGGTAACCCCGATGCCGACGCCGTAAGGCAGCGGCAGGCGGCATGTTGCACGGGAGTCGAAGGTATGCGCTGGGGATAATTGCGCGATCAGGCCGCCTTGGCCTGATCGGACCTACCCCCCAGGCAAAATTTGCACAAACGCCATCCGGCGGCTATACTCTCTATCTGTAGCATGCAGGACAAAAGACTTGAGAGTAAAGAACGTTGGCCTGGCTCGCGCCGGGCCTGTTTTTTCTGAGAGGCCTTCTGCTCTGCGCTAAAAAATCAGAACAGGGTTAGGAGAAAAATACCCATGTCAGAACGTGTCACTGGAACCGTAAAGTGGTTCAACGCCAGCAAGGGCTACGGCTTCATCGCCCCGGATGACGGCAGCAAGGACGTGTTCGTCCACCACTCCGCCATCCAGATGGAAGGCTACGCCTCGCTGGACGAAAACGACCGTGTCGAGTTTACGGTCGAGCAGAGTCCCAAAGGCCCTCAGGCAGCGAGCGTCGTCAGGCTTAGCTGAGTCAGCGGCCAGCCAAACCATGCGGCCCCACCGGTGTGGGGCCGTTGTCTTTCCCGCGCCCGCCCAGGATGGGGTGCATTTCAGTTTAGGGGGAGGGCAGCCTCCCAGAGCGCATCGAAGGAATGGTCAAGGACAGCGCCTCGAATGACAAGCATCTGTTCCGCTGCCGGTCGCGACCAACGCATGCCAGGGCCAGTCAGGCGGGCTTTGAACTGCTTGATTTCACTCTCGACTGTGCCGGATCCAATGGGATAACCTTCCTCGTGGAAGGTCTGGTACTGCATGCGACGTTTGTGGGTATGGAAGTAGCGAGCCTGGTCGGGTAGGCCAGCCTGGTCAAGGGGGCGGGTAATCGTCTCGATGCGACCCTGGAAGAGGTCGTCCTCTCGCTGTTGGAACCAGCGCTGCGCCGCTTCCTTATCGTCCGGATGAAGGGCGTCTGCCGCCGTGGCCAGATGCTGGCAGGCATGATACCAGTCCACAATCTGCACGCTGTCCGGGAAGTAATCCGCCGCCAGGTTCCAGATCCACTCTGCGCCATCCGCCGTGACGCTGGAGTAGAACGCGCGCGGAACCTGCTGTTCGACCGCCAACTGCCACAGAGCTGGCGCGAAAGCCTGCACCGACCCCAACACCGCCGTGTAGCGTGGGTTGAGGGCGTGCGGCTGCTCGACCAGTTCGCGGGTTTGCGGGTCGCGCTCCAGGCGCAGCTCCACCTCAAAGACAGTGCCTGCCTTCAGCTCTTTCCAACCCTCCCCTCGAATGTTGACCATGCCCCCATCGATGCTCACTCCCCGCCGAATGTCGAGGTCCTCCCCAGGCAGCACCACCCGCTCCGGACCGACCTGCGCCTGCTGATGTTCCGCCAGCGCCTTCAGCTTCTGCCCATAGTGGCGCGTCTCCCGCCACAGGCTGGCAGCGGGCACCAGCCGCCCGGCAATCCGTGCCATAACCGCGCTCGCCTGCTCGTAAGGCAGCAGCCCACTCAGCCACACCATGTCACACGCCATCCCCGCGCTGTACACGCCTCGCTTCAGCCCCCAGCGCTCATCCAGGGGGAAAAGACCGCTTCCCACACTGTGGACAACGGTAGGTGCGGCGTGCCACCTTCACCTCTCCTGCCCGGCTTACCACTTCTCGCTGCCGTTTCCCCCGACTCTCCATCCGCTGCCCGCACGCCGCGCAATACACCGCTTCTGGTGCCTTGCTTTCTTCGGTCGCTAACTCGCGCAGCACCTGCTCCCGGAAGCGCCGCCCCGCTTCTATCGCCAATTCTTCGATGTCCTCCAGGCTGTTCTTCCCGCTGGGCTTCCGCTCCTGCATCACCCGCTCGACTAACTCATCCGCCTGACGCTTCAACCGTGCTCTCAGTTCTTCTTCTGGCGACATGGTGCTTCCCTCCTGCACTCAGTCTACCCCTTTTCTCCCCCCAAACTGAAATACACCCCCCAGGATGGCACCGCTTGCCAGCGTGGGGCAACCTGTGCTAGGATCAGGGTAGCAACCCGGTTGGCGGTCGTCGCAGGCATGCCCTCACGGCGGCGTTGGGCTTCCCCGCCCATCGAAAAGTGCCGTCAATCACCCGGAACAACGTCAACTGCATACGGAGCGCAAGCATGAAGCTATGGGAACGCTACTACACGCCCCGCACGGTCGAGGAGGCAATTGGCTTGCTCGAGCAGCATGCGGGCGCAGCGCGCGTGGTTGCGGGCGGGACCGATCTGCTGCTGGAGATCAAGCAGGGGCACAGGCCACCCGCCAAGACGCTGGTGGACATCACCTGCATCCCCGAACTGGCGCAGATCGAGCAGGAGGGCGGTGCGGCGGTCATCGGTGCGGGCGTGACCCACAGCGCCATCGTGCACTCAGGCCTGCTCGCCGCGGGTGCGACGTGTCTGGTGGAAAGCTGCGGGGTGGTCGGCGGGCCGCAGGTGCGCAACGTGGCCACGTTGGGCGGGAATGTGGCCCATGCGCTGCCTGCTGCCGATGGGACGACCTCGCTGGTGGCGCTTGACGCGGAGGCGGAGGTGTGGCAGGGCGGGTCGCGACGCTGGCTGCCCATCCGAGAGCTGTTCAGAGGGCCGGGGCAGTCGCTGCTCGACCCGACGCGCGACCTGTTGCTGAAGTTCCGCTTCCGGCTGCACGGCCCAGGCGAGGGGTCGGCTTTCAAGCGCATCATGCGCCCGCAGGGCGTGGCGCTGCCGGTGTTGGGCTGCGCGCTGTGGGTGCGGCTGGGCGCGGACGGTGAGACGGTGGAGGAGGCGCGGGTGTGCGTCAGCCCGGTCGCGCCGGTTCCGGTGCGCGCGGAGAGCGTCGAGGCGGCGCTGCGCGGGCAGCCGTACTCCGACAGCTTGCTGGACGAGGTCGTGCGGGTGGCACAGCGTGATCTGAAGCCGCGCACGAGCAAGTACCGCGCCACGTCCGAGTACCGCGTGGAGATGGTCGAGGTGCTGCTACGCCGGGCGCTGCCGCTGGCGATCTGCCGGGCACGCACGGGCGAGGCCATCCCCGAAGGTGTTGGGATGCAGTGAGGGGTTAGAACCATGAGCCAGATTACGATCACCGTCAACGGAAAACACTACGAGATGGATGTGCCTGAGTCGCGGACGCTGGCCGAGTTCCTGCGGCTGGACCTGGGATTGACCGGGACCAAGATCGGGTGCGAGGAGGCCGAATGCGGCATCTGCACCGTGCTGGTCAACGGGCTGCCGGTCGATTCGTGCATCTACCCGCTGTTCAAGGCCCAGGGGGCAGAGGTAGTGACGATCGAGGGGCTGGCGCAGGGGAACGAGCTGCACCCCCTCCAGCGGGCATTTGTGGAGCACGGCGCGGTGCAGTGCGGATTCTGCACCCCGGGGCTGATCATGAACGCCAAGGCGCTGCTCGACCGCAACCCCGACCCGGATGAGCACGCGATCAAGGTGGCGCTGAAGGACACCTACTGCCGCTGCACGGGCTACCAGAGCGTGTTCGATGCGATCCGGTCGGCGGCGAGCGAGCTGCGCGGCGAAGGCGCGGCGGCGTTCGTGGAGCCGGAGACGCCCATCGCGCCGCTCAAGGTGGTGGGCCGCTCGGTGCCGCGCCCGGAGGAAGTGGCGAAGGTGACAGGCCGGGCGAAGTACGCCGACGACTATACCTTCCCCGGTATGCTTTACGGGCGCACCCGGCGCAGCGATCACCCCCACGCGCGCATCCTGAGTATCGACACGAGCCAGGCCAAGGCGCTGCCGGGGGTGCAAGCCGTGCTCACCCACCAGGACATCCCCGGTGAGAACATTCACGGGCTGGTGTACGACGACTGGCCATGCCTGGCCGCCGACAAGGTACGCTACCTGGGGGACGCGGTGGCACTGGTCGCCGCCGACGACCCGGATACGGCGGCGCGGGCGCTTGACCTGATCCGGGTGGAGTATGAGCCGCTGCCGGTAGTCAGCGACCCGGTAGCGGCGCGGCACGAGGATGCGCCGCTCGTGCATGAGGAATGGAAGACCGGCAACCTGCTCAAGCATATCTACATCGAACAGGGGAACGTGGAGGAGGGGTTCGCCCAGGCGGATGTGATCGTGGAACGGACGTACCGCACGCCCATCGTCGAGCATGCCTTTCTAGAGCCGGAGTGCTCAATTGCGGTGCCCGCCGGGTATGACGAGGAGCACCCCAAGCTGACCATCTACGTCGGGTCCCAGATTCCCTATGCCGACCGGCGGCAGGTGGCCCGAATCCTCGGCCTGCAGGATGAGCAGGTGCGGATACGGGGCACGCTGATCGGCGGGGGGTTCGGTGGCAAAGAAGACCTGGCCGGGCAGGCGCACGCCGCGCTGCTGGCCCAGGCGACGGGCCGCCCGGTCAAGATGCTGTACACGCGGCAGGAGTCGCTGCTCTTCCACCCCAAGCGGCACGCGACAATTATCAGGGTCAGGACGGGGGCCAAGCGCGACGGGACGCTGGTGGCTGTGCAGGCGGAGCTTTACGGCGACACGGGCGCCTACGCCTCGCTGGGCGACAAGGTGATGACACGCGCGACGACACATGCAACCGGGCCGTACGAAGTGCCCCACGCCCGGATCGACTGCTACGCAATGTACACCAACAACCCACCCTCGGGCGCGTTCCGGGGGTTTGGTGTGACGCAGTCGGCGTTTGCCGTTGAGAGCAACATGGACCTGCTGGCGGGGGCGCTGGGCATGGACCCGCTGGAACTGCGCCGCAAGAACGCGCTGCGGGTCGGCTCCGTGACCGTCACGGGGCAGGTACTGCGCGAGAGCGCGGGGCTGGTGGAGACGATTGACTGCGTGCGGAGCGAATTGCTCCGGGAGATGGGCGGCAAGCCACGCTGGGCGTGGCGCGAGGGCAACAAAGCCTACGCCTGGGGCGTTGCCTGCTCGTACAAGAACACCGGGCTGGGCGGCGGCGCTCCCGACCAAGCCGGGGCAGAGGTCGAGGCGTATGAAGACGGCACAGTGGAGGTGCGCACGGCTGCCGCCGACCTGGGGCAGGGGCTGGGGATGGTGGTGGCCCAGATGGCCGCCGAGGAGCTGGGCGTGCGCTACGAGAACGTGCGCGTGCTGCTCTCTGACACCGACTTGACACCCGACGCCGGGCCAACGACCGCCTCACGCCAGACGTATGTGACAGGCAATGCCGCTCGGCTGGCGGCGAGCGCACTGCGCGAAGCATTGCGCTCGGTGGCCGCCGAACATGAGAACGTGCCGCCTGCCGCGATCCGGTTTGAGGAAGGACTGGTGCACACCAATGGCCGCGCCACCCCGCTCGGTGAAGTAGTGGGGTGGATGCGCGAGCAGGGCCTCCAGCCGAAGGCCTTCCACCAGTACCGGGCGCCGGAGACAAAGCCGCTCGGTGAGGGCGGGGACATGCACTTCGGGTTCTCTTACGCCACGCAGGCGGTGCTCGTCGAGGTAGACCTGGAGACGGGCGAAGTGCACGTGCCCAAGGTGATCGCCGCTGCCGACGTGGGCAAGGCAATCAACCCGCGCTCGGTGCGCGGGCAGATCGAGGGCGGGATCGTGATGGCATTGGGGATGGCGCTGACCGAGGAGTACATCGTCGAGGATGGTGTGCCCTGGTCAACCCTGCTGGCGCGCTACAAGATACCGAGCATCAAACACACGCCGCATATCACGTCCTATATCGTGGAGCACCCGACGGCAGAAGGGCCTTACGGGGCAAAGGGCGTGGGCGAGTTGGCCTCGATCAACACCGCGCCCGCCATCTGCAACGCCATCGCCAACGCGACGGGCGTGCGGGTGTTCAGCCTGCCGGTCGATCAGGATGCACTGCTGCGGGCGATCAAGGCCGGGCAGCCGGAGGTCTACACCACCTGGCATGATGTGAAGTGAGCGGAGACGGAACGCAGGGGGCCGATCCCCGGTTGAGGATCGGCCCTTTATGTCTGATGGCAGAAAGCTCATTTAGACAAAATCCGGCACACCCGCCTCGCCGCCCGCTGTAGAAGCTTGCGCGGATTTCCCCTGGAGCCAGTGAAACGTCAGCAGAGCAGCCAGCATAAGCGGCGAGAGCAGCTGCTGAACAGCGGGGTCAAGCCCCATGCGGCCCTCCCCAGATGGCATAGACCCATGAACTGAATGCGACAGCCGCCAGAAGGATGGCATTCCACCCTGTCCCACGGCCCAGCCACAGCCCAAACCACATAGGAAGCAGAACATAAACCAGCGTGTAGTCCTTGGACTGCGGGAAGATGAGCAGCAGGGCCAAGATGGCAGTGGACACACGCCACAGAGTCCGTTGCCCGACAGGTGCAGCGCGCACCTGCCACCACGTCCAGACTGCCCAAGCAGCAACCGCCACCATGAACAGACCGGTGATCGCTCCGCCGCCGAGTACCTCAGCGGGGAAGGTCGAGCGGCCCAAGGCATGGTATTCGGGCACACCCCCAACAAAGTCAAAGACCCAGAAGCCGATATGAAACACGGATAACGCAAACAGTGCCCCCATAATGGCGGCAAAATGGAGGACAAACCTGACATTCCGGGCGAGAAGCTGGTCGAGAAGGAAGGTAGCCGCGAGGATCATGCCCTCCGGGCGAATCGTCGTGTAGACGAGAGCCAAGGCTGCCAGCCAGGGCCGGTCACTCCCAACCAGCCGCCAGGCAGCCAGCAGGGCAGCCAGGATCATCACCGGGAATTGTCCCAGCACGTACACATTCACCGTGTGGAAAAAGCCCACGACCGAAACGAGGACAACCACTCCCAGCCACACCGGGGGAACCCGCCAGCCCAGCGCCGAGTAGAACGCTCCCGGCAGCACAATGACGAGCGCCAACTGAAGCCCGGCCCACAGGCTTACCGCTAGCGGGAAGGGCAGTAGCCAGAAAGGGAGCAGCACATAGGTGATCCAGGCCGGGTACAGGAACCGCGTCCGCGGGCTGTAGACCTGAGCGGGGCTTTCCTGCTGGAGCAGCGTGTCCATTGCCTCGGTATCGTAGGGATCGCCGCCGCGCAGCATCATCCGCGCCCCGTACCAGCGCGGGAAGAAGTCAAAGTTGCGCTGGATCGGCACCAGCCAGAGCAAGGTAAACAGAGCCAGCGCAGCCCAGAGCAGCGCGAAAATCGCAAGGGCCTGAACCTTACGCACAGCCGGGCAATCCTGTCTCATGCTACCCGCCGCTTTCTGGCAGCATTCGCGCACATGGCCGCAGACAGCCGTTCCAGATAGCAGGGCGGACTAATCAGGCAGCCAGCTCGCGGGCGATGTCAACCGCACTTCCAGCGTCGGGCGCGAAGGCGTCGGCGCCGATGTCCTGAGCATACTGGGCCGTCACTGGTGCCCCGCCCACCATCACCTTGACCGCTTCCCGCAGCCCCGCCTCCCGCAGCGCCTCAATCGTCGCCCGCATGTTGACCATCGTCGTCGTCAACAGCGCGCTCATGCCCACGATCTTCGGCTGGTGTGCCTGCACTGCCTGCACAAACGCCTCCGGCTTGACATCCGTCCCCAGGTCGATGACCTGGAAGCCGGCCCCCTCCAGCATCATCTTGACCAGGTTCTTGCCGATGTCGTGCAGGTCGCCCTCGACCGTGCCGATGACGTAGACACCCATGCCCTGCGCCTCACCCTCGGCCAGCAGGGGACGCAGGACGTTCATCCCGGCGTGCATGGCGCGGGCGGCGATGAGCACCTCAGGCACGAACAGCTCGCCTGCCTTGAAGTCGCACCCGACCACATCCATCCCGGCGATGAGGCCGTCCTGAAGGACGGTGTGCGGCTCGATGCCCTGGTCAAGGGCCTGCTGGACGAGTGCTGCTACCTCCTCCTCGGCGCCGTCGTATAGCTTGGAAGCGATGGTTTGCAGGATGTCAGCCATTTCTTGACCTCCATGTCTGGGTTTCACTGTGCAGGCAGCAACGCGTCATACAAGGGAAAACAAAGGCCCCGTGAGGGCGGATAGTCCATTACCCTATACTATACCCGATATTAGGACGCGCCTCGAAATGGACGTTCGTGCGGGATGTGCCACGACTGTCCCGCTAAGCATCAACCGTGCGGCCATCAGGGGACACTCACGAAGCACCGCTACGGCTCCCGACCAGATTGGGTTAGAATGTAGACAGGGCAACCCCCTCCGTTCGGAGATAGGCAGGCAGCGGGCCTGCATGTGGCGAGGGCAAGTACACATGCCGGAAATTACTCCCGACACAAGGGTAACAACCATCACCCTCAACGGCGAGACGCTCACAAGCGCCGAGGTGATGGCGGTTGCGCAGAGCTGGGCCGCGCCCGAACGGGTTCAGGCAGCCATCGACGGCGCGGCGCGGGAGCGGATCAATCACTCGCGCCGGGCGGTCGAGGCGCTGGTCGAGGCGGGAGCGGTCGTGTACGGCGTGACGACGGGCTTCGGCAGCTTTCACGACAGGGTCATCCCACCTGACCGGGTGGCCGAACTTCAGCACAACCTGATCGTCAGCCACTCGGTTGGTGTGGGCGAGCCGTTCAACCCCGGCACGGTGCGGGCGCTGATGCTGATCCGGGCCAACACGCTTGCCAAGGGGTACTCCGGCATCCGCCTGGAGGTGGTCGAGAGGCTGGTGGCGATGATCAACCGAGGGGTCTACCCGGTGGTGCCGTGCAAGGGATCGGTCGGCGCCAGCGGCGACCTGGCCCCGCTGGCCCACATGGTGCTGCCGCTGATCGGCGAAGGGGAGGCGTTCTACCGGGGCGAGCGGCTGGCCGGGGCGGAAGCGATGCGCCGGGCCGGGCTGCCGACGGTCAAGCTGGATGTGAAGGAGGGGCTGGCGCTCATCAACGGCACGTCGCCTATGGCGGCGATTGCCGTTGAGGGGCTGCACGAGGGATGCCTGCTCGTCAAGACAGCGGACATCGCCGGGGCGCTCTCACTGGAGGCGCTGTACGGCACGCGCGACGCCTTCGACGAGCGCATCCACGAGGTGCGAGCGCACCCGCACCAGATCGCCTCAGCGGCCTATATCCGCGCCCTGCTGGAGGGGAGCGAGCTGACACACCGCCTCGACCCGGAGCGGGTGCAGGATGCCTACTCGCTGCGCTGTATGCCGCAGGTGCATGGAGCGGTCCGGGAAGCCCTCGCCCACGCCGATCAGGTGGTCCAGCGCGAACTCAACGCAGCGGTGGACAACCCGCTCATCTTCTGGGAGAACGGTGGGCCGTTGGCCCTCTCAGGGGGCAACTTTCACGGCGAGCCAATCGCGGTGGTGATGGACTACGTCAAGACGGCGATGACCGAGCTGGGCAACATCTCCGAGCGGCGCGTCGCCCGGCTGATCGACCCGTCGCTGAATCAAGGGCTTCCGGCCTTCCTGGTCAGGGAGGGCGGGCTGAACTCAGGCTTCATGCTGCCCCAGTACACCGCGGCGGCGCTGGCCTCGGAGAACAAGGTGCTGGCCCACCCAGCCAGCGCGGACACGATCCCCACCTCAGCTAACACGGAAGATCACGTCAGCATGGGGACCATCGCAGCCCGGCAGGCGCGGGAGATCACCGACAACGTGGCATCGATCCTGTCGATTGAGCTGATCGCGGCGGCGCAGGCGGTGGACTTCCGGCGAGAGGGGGGCGAGGCCCGGCTAGGCCGGGGCACCGACGCCGCCTACCGGCTGATCCGCGAGCGCGTACCGTTCCTGGAGAAGGATACGATCATGTATCCATACATCGAGGCAGTGCGGGAGATCGTCAAGAGCGGGGAGCTGGTGAGCCGCGTGGAAGCGGCCATAGCCATACACAATGAGTAGTGTGCAATCAGCCGCAAGCAACGGGCAATGAGTAAGGACGGATCAGCAATGGCTGCTCAAGGCAAACGTACCATCCGCGCGCCGCGGGGATCGACGCTGACCTGCAAGGGGTGGCCGCAGGAGGCCGCCTATCGGATGATCCAGAACAACCTCGATCCGGACGTGGCGGGCGACCCGGACAACCTGATCGTGTACGGAGGGCGGGGGAAGGCCGCCCGGAACTGGGCAGCCTTCGACGCCATCCTGGCCTCGCTGCGCGATCTAGAGGACGACGAGACGCTGCTTGTCCAGTCGGGCAAGCCGGTGGGCATCCTGCGGACGCACCGGGATGCGCCGCGCGTGATCCTGGCCAACTCGAACATCGTGCCCGCCTGGGCCACTCAGGAGAACTTCGACCGGTGGGAGCGCGAGGGGCTGATCATGTACGGGCAGATGACCGCCGGATCGTGGATTTACATCGGCACGCAGGGCATCCTTCAGGGCACGTATGAGACGCTGGCCGCCGCCGCGCGGCAGCACTTCGGCCCCGGCGCCTCGCTCAAGGGCAAATTCGTGCTGACGGCCGGGCTGGGCGAGATGGGCGGGGCGCAGCCGCTGGCGATCACCATGAACGAGGGGATCGGGCTGATCGTCGAGATCGACCCCCGGCGGGCGCAGCGCCGCCTCGATACGCGCTATCTGGATGTGGTCGTCCATGATCTGGACGAGGCGCTCAGGATGGTCGAGGACTACCGGGCACGCGGCAAGGCGATCTCCATCGGGCTGATCGGCAACGCGGGCGACGTGTTCCCGGAGTTGGTACGCCGTAACGTGATCCCGGACGTTGTCACCGACCAGACCAACGCGCATGACCCGCTGATGTACGTGCCCAACCGCATGACGCTGGAGGAGGCGGTCGAATTGCGCCAGCGCGATCCCAAGACCTACCAGCGGGAGTCGATGCGGACGATGGCCGAGCACTGCGCGGCGATGGTCGAGATGCACCGCCGGGGCGCAGTCGTGTTCGACTATGGTAACAACCTGCGCCAGCGGGCTTATGACACCGGCGTCAAAGATGCCTTCACCTATCCCGGCTTCGTCCCGGCCTACATCCGCCCGCTGTTCTGCCAGGGCAAGGGGCCGTTCCGCTGGGTGGCGCTCTCCGGCGACCCGGAGGATATCTACGCGACGGACGCGAAGATCATGGAGCTGTTCCCGGAGCAGGAGCACCTTGTGCGCTGGCTGAAGATGGCACAGGATGAGGTGCAGTTTCAGGGGCTGCCCGCGCGCATCTGCTGGCTGGGCTACGGGGAGCGCGCCAGGGCGGGGCTGGCCTTCAACGAGATGGTGGCGAGCGGCGAGGTGAGCGCGCCGATTGTGATCGGGCGTGACCATCTGGACGCCGGTTCGGTGGCCTCGCCCAACCGCGAGACGGAGGGGATGCGGGACGGCTCGGACGCGATCTCGGACTGGCCGCTCTTAAACTTTGCGCTGAACGCGGTGATGGGCGCGACGTGGGTCTCCTTCCATCACGGCGGCGGGGTGGGGATCGGCTACAGTCAGCACGCCGGGCAGGTGATCGTGGCCGACGGCACGCCGGAAGCAGCGCGGCGGCTGGAGCGCGTCCTCACCGCCGACCCCTGGACGGGTGTCATCCGCCACGCCGACGCCGGGTATGAGGAGGCGATTGCGTTCGCCAGGGAGCACGGGCTGAAGATACCGATGCTGTCGAAGGAATAATCCCCCCTCCCGCGTGGCGGGGAAGGAAACGGGGGCGAGAAGAAAGGGGTAACCCCAACATGGATACTCACGTTCTGGTCGCCTACGCGACCAAGTATGGCGCAACGGCAGAGATTGCCGGGAAGATTAGCGAAGTGCTGCGCGAGGCCGGTTTGCACACTGACGTACTGCCTGCCGACCAGGTCGGCGATCTGGCCCCATACGGGGCGGTGGTGCTGGGCAGCGCCGTGTACGCGGGGCAGTGGCGCAAGGAAGCCGCCGATTTTCTGGAAACCAACGCCGCAGAGCTGGCCAAGCGACCGGTGTGGCTCTTTTCCAGCGGGCCGACCGGCGAAGGGGACCCGGTGCAGTTGATGAGCGGCTGGCAGTTCCCGGAGGCGCAGCAACCCATCGCTGACCGCATCCAGCCCCGTGACATCGCCTTCTTTCACGGCGAACTGGACATGAAGAAGCTCAACCTGGCCGAGAAGCTGATCGTTAAAGGCATCAAGGCGCCGGTCGGTGACTTCCGGGACTGGGAGGCCATCACAGCCTGGGCGGAGGCCATCGCCAGCACGCTGAAGCAAGAAGCTCCGTAACGTGCTCAAAGATGGGTTGGCTGGCCTGAGCTGGGGCGGACGGGCACGTTTGCCCCGGCCTCTGCTGGCGCGAACCCGGCCCTGACTCGCGCACGCTACACTTCATCTGGTGTGCCTGGCGTGTCTGGGCCAACGCGGGCGGCCTGCCGGGCTTTCTCGACGGCACTCGCGATCTCCTCCGGACTGCCAATGTAGGTGCGGTTCACAGGTTTCAGGTCGGCGTCGAACTCGTAGACGAGCGGGATGCCGGTCGGGATGGCAAGGCCGGGTACGTCCTCGTCCGGCACGTCGTCCAGGAACTTGACAAACGCGCGCAGGCTGTTACCGTGCGCCACGACCAGCGCCCGTTGCCCGGCGGTCACCGCCGGAGCGATGGCCTCATGCCAGCAGGGCAGCAGACGCTCCACAGTATCCTTAAGCGACTCGGTGCGGGGCAGATCGCCGGGCGGCAGGCCCTGATAGCGTCGGTCGTGGCCGGGGAAACGGGGGTCATCCGGCTCCAGCGCAGGGGGCCGGATGGCATAGCTGCGCCGCCAGCCGTGCACAACCTCCACGCCGTACCGGGCAGCCGTCTCTGCCTTATCAAGACCCTGAAGCGCGCCGTAATGGCGCTCGTTGAGCCGCCACGAGGTGTGCACAGGGAGCCAGCACAGGTCCAGCTCGTCCAGCACGAGCCAGAGCGTCTTGATCGCACGCTTCAAGACCGACGTGTAGGCCACGTCGAAGGTGTAGCCTGCTTCACGCAAAATCTGGCCTGCGCGCTTCGCCTCCGCGATGCCCCTGGCGGTCAGGTCAACGTCCGTCCAGCCGGTAAAGCGGTTCTCGCTGTTCCAGATGCTCTGGCCGTGCCGCAGCAGCACGAGCCTGTTGCCCACCGGGCCGCCTCCTCCCCCCACGCCGCCCGCTACAGCAAGATACTGGCCGGTTCTTCAAGGGCATCGCGGACGGCAGTGACGAACTGGGCCGCGAGCGCGCCGTCAATGACGCGGTGGTCGACCGAGAGTGTCATGGTCATGATCGGGCGGACAACCGGCTGATCGTTCTCGCCGGGCACAAAGCGCCGGGTCGTGTTGCCGACGGCCAGGATGCCGACCTGCGGCGGGTTGAGGATAGCGGTGAAGTGGTCGATGCCGTACATGCCCAGGTTGGAGACGGTGAACGTGCCGTCAGTCACGTCGGTTGGGCGGAGCCGCCCCTCGCGGGCGCGGCGGGTCAGGTCGGCCACCTCGTTGCCGATCTGGCGCAGGCCCTTCTGGTCGGCGTGATGGATGACGGGCACGATCAGCCCGTCGGGCAGCGCCACAGCCATCCCAACGTTAACGTCAGGTAGCATGATAAACTGGTCGCCGGTCAGATAGGCATTCAGGGCCGGGTACTCGCGGAGCGCCCAGGCGACGGCCTTGACGATGACAGCCGTCATCGAGATGCGCGGCTGGTCATCCGGGACATGCTGGTTGGCATACTCGCGGAAGGCGATGGCCTTGGTCATGTCCACGTCAACCGTGAGCATGATGTGCGGCGCTTCCTGGTAGCTGGCCTGGAGCCGCTCGGCGATGGTGCGGCGCATCCCTTCCAGAGGGATGACGACCGCCTCACCGGCAGGGATGGGAGCGGGCCGGGGGGCTGCCGGCGCAGCGGCGCGGGCCGGCGCGCTGGCCAGCGCGGCCAGCACATCAGCCTCCTGGATGCGCCCACGCGGGCCGGTGCCTTCCACGGCTGCCAAGTCCAAGCCCTGCTCGCGCGCAACGCGGCGTGCGGCGGGCGTGGCGCGGACCTTCCCGCCAGCGGCGGCCACCTCGTCCGGTGAGGCCGCATACGACTCGACATCCTGGCGCGTGATCTTGCCCCCTATCCCGGTGCCCGTCACCGCCGAGAGGTCAACGCCCTGGGCCTCAGCCACCCGGCGCGCGACAGGCGTGGCTGCCGGTGCAACGGGTGCAGCCGCAGGCGCTTCAGGCTCAGACGGCGCGGCGGCGGGCACGGCGGCGGGCTTTGATGGCGCCTCCTTGGGCGGTGCCTCACCCTCCGCCAGGATGTAGGCGATGACCTCGGTTACAGGGACGGTCTCGCCCGCCTGGTAGCGAATGCCGCCCAGGATACCAGTGGCGGGAGCCTCGACTTCCATGTTGATTTTGTCGGTCGTCACTTCAGCCACCGGGTCACCCTGCTCCACGAATTCGCCTTCCTTCTTGAGCCAGGCGACGATGGTTGACTCCTCCTGCGTGAAGCCAAACTTAGGCATGATGATCTCTTTAGCCAAGGCAAGCCTCCTGCGTCAATCCAGCGCCCGTAACCGGCAATCAATACTGGCCGCGCACGAGCCTACGTGCTTCCTCAACGATGTTCTCAACCTGCGGCACGGTGTGATACTCAAGGTTACGGTTGTAGGGAATAGGCGTATCCCGGCCAGCCAGGCGGCGGATGGGCGCCTCGAGGTAGTCAAATGCCTCACTGGCCGCGATGCGGGCGACGATCTCGCCGCCGTAGCCACCGGTGATAGGTGCCTCATGCACAACGAGCGCCCGGCCGGTCTTCTTAACCGACTCGATGATCGGCTGGTCATCGAGCGGGCTGAGCGTGCGGGGATCGACCACCTCGATCTCGATGCCCTCCTGAGCAAGCTGGGCAGCCGCCTCAAGCGCGCGCTGCACCATGATCGAGGTCGCCACGATGGTCAGATCGGTCCCTTCGCGCACGATGTTGGTCTGGCTGAGGGGGACTTGGTACATCTCCTCCGGCACATGGGCCTTGGTCTTGTAGAGCAGCTTGTGCTCAACGAAGATGACCGGGTTGTCGTCGTAGATGGCAGCGAGCAACAGGCCCTTGGCGTCATAAGCGTTGGAGGGCATCACGACCTTGAGACCGGGCACATGAACAAACCAGGCTTCCAAAGATTCGGAGTGCTGGGCCGCCGCCCCGGTGCCGGACCCGCCGGGGGTGCGCAGCACAAACGGCGCGCTCGCCTTGCCGCCGAACATGAAGCGCACCTTGGCTGCCTGAAGCACAAGTTGCTCCATCGAGAGGGTGATGAAGTCCATGAACTGGATCTCCCCGATGGGGCGCATGCCGGTCAGCGCTGCGCCCAGGCAGGCCCCGGCGATCCCGGCCTCGGAGATGGGCGTATCGATGACGCGCTCCGGCCCGAACTGCTCAACCAGCCCGGCGGACGCACCGAACGCACCCCCATACACGCCCACGTCCTCACCAATGAGGAAGACACGGTCATCTGTCTCCATGGCCTGCCGCATTGCCTCACGCACGGCTTCTACATAGGTGATCTCGCGCAGCTCAGGCATAGACGCCCTCCTCAATCGTCGCCAGGTCTGGCTCAGGGCTGTTCTCGGCGAACGTCACCGCCTGCTCGATGCGCTCATACGCCGCCAGGCGGATCTGTTCGGCCTCCTCACCGGTGATCATCCCCGCTTCCAGCATCCGCCGGGCAAAGCGCGGGATGGGGTCCTTCTCCTGCCACTGTTTTACTTCTTCGCGGGTGCGGTAAAGCTGGCGGTCGCTCTTGGAGTGGCCTTCCCAGCGATAAGTTACCGACTCAACCAGCGTTGGCCCGCCGCCCGTGCGGGCGCGTTCGTGCGCCTCACGGACGGCCTCGTAAACAGCCAGCACATCGTTGCCATCGACCGTCACACCGGGGATATTGTAGGCGCAGGCGCGCTGGCTGATGTGCTCAATGTTGAAGGCACGCTCGACCGACATCGACATGGCGTACTGATTGTTCTCGCAGAAGTAGATCACGGGCAGGTCCCAGATCGAGGCCATGTTGAGCGACTCGTGGAAGGCGCCTTCGTTGGCCGCGCCATCGCCGAACATGACGATGCACACCTGGTCGGTGCGGCGCATCTTGATGCTCAGGCCAACGCCCACCGCGATGGGTATGCCGCCGCCGACGATGCCGTTCGCCCCCAGGTTGTTGGTGCTTGTGTCGGCGATGTGCATCGAGCCGCCGCGCCCCCGGCAGAAGCCGGTCTCTTTGCCCAGGAACTCGGCCATGGTGCGGTCAACGTCCTGCGTCCAGAGGATGCTGTGGCCGTGCCCGCGATGGTGATTGAGCAGGTAGTCGTGCCCCCGACGCATGACCAGCGAAGCACCCATAGCCGAGCCTTCCTGCCCGATGGACAGGTGCATGGTGCCGTGAACCCGTCCGAGCGCGTAGAGTTCTTTGGCTTTCTCCTCAAAGGCGCGGATGGTCCACATCCCCGCCAGCATCTCGCGCGCCTTTTCCGGGCCGAGGCTCTCAAGCAGCTCCCTGGCCCGGTCGGGCGTCATGGTCGCGATCATGGCATTCACACTCCTTTGCGCAGCAGAATCACGTACGTGTTTGTATGTCAGCGGCCTGTCCCGTGTCAGGCTGCTCCCCGGCCATTTCGAGGGCGCAGCGGGCGGCC
>FWPU01004616.1_pt1 | contig 31721 bp, 25 predicted proteins | sample 2228361 | NCBI WGS metagenome assembly FWPU01 (sample SAMEA103939777, study PRJEB20133) | metagenome | reverse complement strand
CGAGCAATTCGCGCACCGCCGGGATCTTGTCGGTGCCGTTGGCTTGGCAAATGCGGCTCGCCACGCCCACGATGAGACCCAGCTTCGCCCAGAAACGGATGTTGGACTGGTGGTTCTGGTAGCAGTTGGCCGGCGTTTCGATGTAGATGCGCCGCGACATGTTGGCTTCGTTGTGCAGAAAGACGCGCTCCCATGGAATCTTGACGTTGTCGCAGACAAGAACGCTGTCGGTCTCATCGAAACGGTAGGACAGGGGGTAGTCGACCTCGTGGCGGACGGCCAGCGCATAAGGCTGCCGCGACCACAAGGACACACCCGGCGCATTGAGCGGCAGCGCGGCGGTGATCGCCTCGCTCTTGAAATTGTCGTCGATGGGGGTGAGGTTGCCGATCAGAATTTCGTCGGCGTAGACCGCACTGGTCGCCATCATCTTCATGCCGGAGACGATGACGCCGGAGTCGTCCTCGTCGACCACGCGCAGGTTGGGATCGTCGCGCTGCTGATTTGGAAACAACTCCGGGCTCTTGCGGCCGCTCGCCGGCGAGACCGCAAAACACAAGAAAAGGTCGTGCTTGCGGGCGTAGTCGTAATAGCACAACAGATTTTGACCAAAGCCCTGGTGCAACCGCTCCAAAATTTCGGCGTTCATCGCAAGACCGGTGATGAGGCCCGACACCTGGTCGGGCGAACGGCCCATGAAGCCGTAGGTGAAGTCGGCGATCGCCTTGAGCGCAGCCATGCGGCGGGCAAGGTCGTCGCGGTTGCGGCAGCGCAGCCAATAAAGGCTGTAGCGCTCGCCGTCTTCCTCGAAGGAAAACAGGTCACGCTTGGCCGGATCGGCCTTCAGATCGTAGAGGCCCGCGACCGTGCGCGCGCCCTGGGCAAAGGCGGGATGGGTCGTGACGTCCTCGACGCGCTCAGCGCCGATGTAAACGGCACGGCCGTCGCGCATGCGTTCGAGTTTCTGCTTGCCGGTTGCGAGCACTGAACCCTCCCTCGGACCTTCCATTAAAGCATCGCGGCGCCCAATTGGAACCGGTGTTCCGCCTCGTTTCTTCGTCTCCCTGCAATGCAAACCGCGGAGCAGCGAGCCTTGAAGGGGGACGGCGCGGCGGTGCTCGTCGTCCTTCGAGGGCGGACTCAAGATGACGATAAAGGCCGGGGGCTACTACTGCGACTTGCGCACCAGCAGGACTGGGTCGGCCGTGCGCGGAATGCGCTGCCAGTTTGCGGGGTCCTCAGCCTCGAACAGCCAACTGTCGCCGCGGGAGGAAAACAGCGACAGCCCGCCGCGTTCCAGGCGCCAGGACACCGGATTGAAACGGGTGACGAACGGCTCGCAGGGAGGATTGACCTTGACGGCAAACCCCTCGCCCACCGCGGTGCCGGACAGCGTCAGCGTGCAGATGGTACGGCCGGAGGCGCCGCGCACCACCGCCCAATCGCCGTTCATCTGCTCGGGCGTGACGTCGGAGACAACGGAGCCGGCGGCCTGGATGAACAGGATGCCCTCCCCGGGTCGCGGCGCCTCGAACATGCGGCTTTCCACCTCGCTGAATTCGAGCACCGAGCGGCCGCGGGCGTTGACGAGCCGCAGGAAGTCATTCTCCGCAAAGCGCCAGCCAGCAACTTCCTTGAGAAACGGGAACAGCGCATAGCACGGCTGCTCGAATTCGAGCTTCATGCCGGCCGGGCCGGGGTCAGTGCGGAAGATGACGTTGCAAACCTTGTCGCGGTCGGCGTTGGAGAACTCCCACTTGCCGACCATGCCCTTGGCCGCCTCGCTCGGCTGCGGCGCCGGCGCGGATGAAGCGACAGTGCTCGCGAAGGCGAGTACGAAAGAAAAAATTGCGCGCCGCATCGTCAACAACCCCCCTTGCGCGGCTCGATCAGCCGCCTGCTTCGAGCCGCAACACCGAACGGTTGCAGACGAATCGAGAGATTTTATGGCCGTCACACCCTCTTCACCGGCGTCTCCGGCACCGGGGTGAGCGGCGGCTTGCCGGAAAACCAGGCCACGAGGTTGTCGACCACGAGCTGCTCCATCTTGCGGCGGGTGTAGACGGTGGCCGAGCCGAGATGAGGAAACAGTACGACGTGATCCATGGCGAGCAGCTCCTTCGGCACCTGCGGCTCGTTGAGAAACACGTCGAGACCGGCGGAATAGATCTTTTTCTCCTGCAGCGCCTTGATCAGCGCGGCCTCGTCGACCACCGAGCCGCGCGCCATGTTGATCAGGATGCCCCGGGGCCCCAGCGCCTCCAGCACCTCGGCGTTGATCAGGTTTTTGGTCTCCGCACCGCCGGGCGTGATCACAATGAGCGTGTCCACGTCGCGCGCCATGTCGATGAGCCGCGGATAATACCGATATTTCACGCCCTCCGCGGGCCTGCGGCTGTGATAGACCACCGGCACGGCGAAGGCCTCGAGCCGGCGCGCGATGGCCTTGCCGATGCGCCCCATGCCGACGATGCCAATGGTGCGGTCGCGCAGCGTGGCCTTGGTGAGGGGATAATGGCCCTGCAGCCACTTTCCGGCGCGCACGAAACGCTCGGCCTGCGGGAACTCGCGCACGGTGCACAGAAGCAGGCCGATCGCGGTGTCGGCGACTTCCTCGGTTAGCACGTCGGGGGTGTTGGTGACCACGATGCCGTGGGCGGCGGCATAGCCGACATCGATGTTGTCGTAGCCAACGCCGAAGCTGGAAACGATCTCCAGCTTGGGGCAGCGCGCCATCATGGCGCCGTCCATCTTGTCCGGCGCGCCGGTGACCGCGGCACCGCGCACGCGCGGGCAGACCTCGGCAAGCAGCGCCTCCCTGTCTTTTGCCTCCGCCAGCACATGCACGGTGAACGCGGCTTTCAGGCCGTCGACGATGAGCGGCTTGGGCAATCCAATCACCAACACTTCGGCCTTGTCGGCCATCGCTTAATCTCCCTCAACCAATGTCATGCCCCGCGAGAGCGGGACCTCAAGTAAACTGCACGTCCGAGGTCAAATCTCAAGTGCTGCAACGGCGGCCGAATATCCAGTTCAACGGACTTGCGGAATGGACAGCCCTCCCCCTCGCCCTCGCGCGCGCCCGATCCCCTCACTCGGTCGGCGTGCACGCACGTGACGTTGCCCCTGCGCGCGCGGCTGTGCTAGCAGAGCCGGTTGCAGGCGCAGCTTTTGCGTTCAACGGGAGATCGAGATGGCACAGAACACACAAAAGGTCGGGTGGATCGGCATGGGCCGGATGGGCTTGCCCATGGCGGAACGGTTGCTAAAGGCCGGTTACGACGTCTCGATCTGGAACCGCACGCGCGCGAAAGCCGAACCGCTCGCAGCGCACGGCGGCAAGATCGTCGACAAGCCGTCCGACCTGGCCGGCGTGGACGTGCTGTTCTCCATCGTCGCGGAAGGCAAGGATGTGGACGCCGTGTATTTCGGCCCGGACGGCGTCTGCTCGGCGAAAAACGGCAAGCTGCCTGCGGTATTCGTCGACTGCTCGACCATTGCGGTTTCGGAGTCGGCCGACATCCGCAAACGGCTGAAAGAGCGCGGCGCCGACTACATCTGCGCGCCGGTGAGCGGCAACGCCAAGGTGATCAAGGCGGGCAAGCTGTCGGCGGTCTGCTCGGGTCCGGAAGCCGCGTTCCGCAAGATGGAAGACATGATGAAGACGATCGCGCCGCGCGGCGTCTCCTACGTGGGCGACGGCGAGCTGGCGCGCATCTGCAAGATCGCGCACAACGTGATGCTCGGCGTGGTGATCGAGAACCTGATCGAGATCACGCTGTTGACCAACAAGCTGGGCGTGCCACGGCACGCGTTTCTCGCCTTCCTCAACAACGGCGTGATGGGCTCGATGTTCACCGCCTACAAAACGCCGGCGCTGGTCAATCTTGACTGGACGACGACGTTCACGCCCGAATTGTTGCGCAAGGATCTCGATCTCGGGCTCGAACTTGGACGCGAGATCGGCGTGCCGATGCCGGTGACGGCGGCGGCGCGCGAGGTGCTGCAGATGCATTTCGGCGCGGCGATGCTGCAGAAGAATCCGCAGGAGTATCTGCAAAAGGATTTCGCCGCGCTGATGGAAACCATGGCCATCACCGCCGGCATGAAGCTCGAAAGCGAGAAGAAGAACGTGCCGACCGGGCTGGAGAGCTGATCCTGAGCAGCTACGGCCGGCCGGTGGTGGTCACCGCCGCGGTGCGGTGCCTGACCAGGCGTTCGCGCAAGAGCAGCGCAGCCGCCAGTATCGCACCGGTGGCGTTGACCCAGCGGCTTGCGCCGAACGCCTCCAGCGGCACCAACAGACATAATCCCGCGATCAAATAGATAACGCGGTCGAGCAGGCCGAGCCGGCGGAACGAATAACCCATCACACCAGCAGCGCCGAACCACACTCCAACCAGCGCGACAACGAAATCAAAGACAATCATGAGCGGATCGCCGTTCATCAGCAGGGTACCGGAGAAGACGAAAAGAAACGGAACGACGAATACGAGCCACCCAAAGCGCACCGCCTCGAAGCCGGTCTTCATCGGGTCGGCACTGGCGAGATTGGCGGCAGCAAACGCGCCGATCGCGACCGGCGGCGTGATCATCGAAAGGCAGCCGAAATAGAGAATGTACATGTGGGCCGCCATCGGTTCGATCTTCATCTCAATCAAGGCCGGCGCGATCAGGGTCGCCAGCAGGATGTAGACGCCGACCGTCGGCATACCCATGCCCAAGACGATGCAGGCGATCGCTGCGATGACCAGCAGCGCGATGAGGTTTCCCCCCGAGAGTTTGACAAGCGCAAGGGTGAGCGAAAAGCCGAGCCCGGAATAACCGAGGCAGCCGATCACCACTCCGGCGGCGGCGCCGATCATGAACAGGTCGATGACGCTCAAGCCGGTGTCGCGTAGGACAAAAAAGAAGTCCTTCGCGTTGAGGCGTTTGCCGCGGAAGCCAAAGACCAGCGAAGCCGCAATCACGGCGGCGGCGGCGAGCAGCGCGGCGGTCTCGGGCTCGTAATTGAGCCAGAACAGCCCGGCGATGAGAACCGCGAACGGGATCGGAAAATGCCAGCCGGCTTGGAACGCGGCGGAGACTTGCGGGATCTGGCTCTCGTCGACCCGGCGCAGGTTCTCGCGCGCGGCCTCGAGGTCAGCTTGCACGAACAGCGAGAAATAGAACAATAGCGCCGGCAGCAATGCGGCCAATGCAACGCTCGCGTAGGGAACCTGCAGGAACTCCGCCATCAGGAATGCGGCAATGCCCATCACCGGCGGCATGAGTTGACCGCCGGTCGAGGCCACGGCTTCGACCGCACCGGCGAGTTGCGGCCGAAAACCGGCGCGCTTCATCAAAGGGATGGTCACGACGCCCGTAGTCACGACGTTGGCGACCACACTGCCGGAGATCGTTCCGAATAGCGACGATGCCATGATGGCGATCTTGGCCGGACCTCCGCGGTAACGGCCCATCAGCGCCATGGAAACGTCGGTGAAAAAGGCGGACCCACCGCTCCTGAACAGGAGATTGCCGAAGAATACGAAGGTGACCACCACGGTGGTGATGATCTGCATCGGCGTGCCGAAGATCGCGCTTGAGTCCCAGACAAGGAAGTAGGTCAGCCGCCCGATCTCCACCGTGCGGCCGGTGAGACTGCCGGGCAAAAGATGCCCGACGAGCACGAGAAAAAAGAACCCGATCGCAACGATGGTGATGCTGAGGCCGGCGGTACGCCGCAGCCCCTCAGCAAAAAGCAACAGCAGCACAATGCCGGTGATCACCGCATCCCACGGCCGCGTGGCGGACTCTTCGGAAAAGACCGGAAAGCGAAAGGCGAGATACGCCGCCGCGATGAAGCCGACGGTCGCCGCAGCGATGTCATACCAGGGAATGTCGTGGTCGCGCCGGCGCGACGTTTCGCGGTCATGCCCGGCGGCTGGAACCGACAGGAAAATTAGCGGCAGCGCCAGCGCCACCATCGCCCCAATGTACTGTTCGGTGTAGATGAGAAAGCCGAGACGGCGGACGAGATCTCCCGCCCATGCGAGCACGCCGCACGTCAGCGCAACCGCAAGTACATTTATGACGACGCTCATGCGCGCGCCCGTAGGCCGCGGCGTACCTTTGCAAACGGCCGCGGCCGGGTCATGCGGCGGAAGTTAAAGGCCGACTTTCGGCGGCCACAATCCCTTCTCCTGGAAGAACTTGATGGCGCCGGGGTGATATTCGAGCACCTTGAACCGTTTTGCCATGTGCTCCGGATTGAAGCGGTTGAGCGCGGGGAAGACGGCGGCCATATCGGCCTTGTTCTCGAACACTGCCTTGGTGATCCGGTAAACGACCTCGTCGGGCATTTTGGCGTTGGTGAAGAACACCACGTCGTAGGCTTGCACGGGAATCTCGGACTTGATCTGTTCGAAGGCCGGTGACGGCTTGAGCTTCACCACGTACGAGCCGGGAACGTATTGCTCAAGGGCCTGCAGCGCCTGCGGCGTGGTCTCGACCGGGATCGCGCGCAGCCCACCGACCTTAGCGTCGACCTGTTTGACCTTGCCGGAGCCGAGCGCAAACCAGAATATGTCGGTCTTGCCGGCGGCAAAATCGTCCGCGCTCTGCACGATGTTTCGGACGAGAACGGTCTGCACGTCCTTCTCGCCCAGGCCTGCGCCGGCAAGCTGCGAGGCCACGACGCGCTGCACGGACTTTTGGACCGGGAAGCCCCAGGGCACACGCTTGCCCTTCACATCCTTCAACGTCTTGATGTCAGAATCCAGCTTCACGTACCCGACAGTCATGATCGGGATCATGGCGCCAATCAAACGAATGTTCTTGCGCTCGCCCTTGCCGGCCCAGTCGACGGTGCCGGTCACGAATTGCTGCAGGTCGGAAATCGTCACCACGCTGAGCTGGGCGCTGCCGTCGTCCACCGCCTCGTGGCCATGCGACTGTTGGGCAGACACCGTGGCCTTCAGTCCGGTCTTGTCCACAATCACCTTGACGATGGCGGAACCGAGCGAGTTCGTGAACGAACCCGCCTGCGTGGTCACCATCGTTAACACCTGTTGGGCACTCGCCGCACCGCAGGTGAGCAAGGCAACAATGGCCAGTGCGGTCAGTCGCAAGATCATGATGGTCCTCCCTCGTCCGAGCGTCGAAATCACCCGCGTTTTCAATATTAGACCGGCAGGATGGGCAGAAATCAATTGCAAATGCCGCCATGGTGGGAGCTGAGCTGGAAAAATCGGCCCCGGGCCGTCACGGCGCGGTTTGCATCGCGCTCGCGCCGGCAGGACGCTTGACAGGCGCCGACGGAGCGCTGCGAGCTGTCACCCTCCCTTGGACGAGGGAGAGAAAATGATCCAACTGCTATCGAACCAGGACACAGCTTGAGCGATTCGGATCGCAGACGTGCCCCGAGGCGCATTCATCGCTTCTGGAACAGCGCGTGCGGCACAGTCCCGACACCGGCTCGCACCGATAGCCGAGGCACGCGCTTCTGGCGCCTGCGGTGTTGCGGCTTGTGGTGTCGTTCTCGCAATAGGCGCGCACCAGGCTGCCGCCTTTCCTGGTGAACTCGGCGATCTGCTTGTCGAGGTTTTGGATCTGCCGCGCTTGGCTGTCCGCCAGCGTCTTGTACCGATTGATCTCCACAGTCAACTTCTGATTTTCCGCTTCCAATTTGGCAACACGTTCCCGCAGCCGCCTGTGCTCCTGTTCGATTGACGGGACCACGGCCGGCTTGGTGTCGAGGCTGGGCGGAGGCGGCGATGCCGGCCCTCTCGGAGCAGGCTTGATCGGCTCCATTTGAACCTGGGCCGTCATCTCGCCAGCGAGCACGGCGCTCAGAATAATGCCAATAGCGAGCGCACCGCATTCCATCGTTTTTCGCATGGCGATTCCTCCTAAGAGTGATCTTCCACTGCATTGATGGAAATGAACGCGCCCAGGCTAGACCAGAATGCGATCCGAGTGAACGCTTCCAGACAGTGCTATGGACGCGAATTTCAGTTCAGCGGGCGGTCGGGGTGGCGCGCCCAGGAGTCCTGATCTGTATCTGTCGTGCCGACTGCGGGACCCTTGGCGTAGCGCGTCGAGCCGGACGCCGAGCCGACGGAGCGCAGCAGCGCCTTGCGCGCCTGCCATTCGGTCTCGGGGTCAAGCGATGCGTGGAACCGCACGTCGCCACCGGCCAGCGTGGCGATCGGAAGGCCGTCGCGCAGAAGCAAGCGGTGACCGGTGAGCGCGGGGAGCCGCGGCCCAGGCGTGACGATACCGATCAGATTGAGGGGGTCTGCGCCAGAGACGGAAATCCATTCGCCACTTGGGTCCTTGCGGCGGATGTCGCGCAGTGTCGCGACCGCATCGGGAAGGGCGTACTGCTCGCCAGAGAAGCCGGCGACGAAGCGGCCACCGCGAATTTCACCGCGCGCTTCGAGCCGGCGGTAGACGCGCAACAGATCGCGCCAGGGCGGCAGCCAGTCGGCTTCGCGCTCCAACAGGCGCCAGAACACAACGCCGTAGCGGCGCAACAGCACGCGCGCGACGTGCTCGACGGCGGCGGAGTCGGGCGCCGTCGCGGCCTGCGCGGCGGGCGGGCGGCGCACCAGCGCCCAGCGGCCGGCGCTCTCCATGCCGAACTTCGCGGTGCGGCGGCGGCGATGGGCGCCGTAGAGCGGCCGCCGCTCGGCGGACGGCACCAGCAGCGCGCGCAGGCCGGCGAAGCTGTCGGAGGTGACAAGGCCGAGCGCGACCAGTTCGGCAAGAGCCTCTTCCGCCTGCGAGGCGAGCAGGCCGCCGCCTTCGGCGAGCTCGTCGAAGAAGGAGGCGCCGTTCTCGCGGATGAAGTCGAGCACGGCTTGCGCCTTCGGACTCGGCTCGCTGGCAACGGGTTTCGACGGCAGCGACAGCCAGAGCGCGGAGTTGCGGCGTTCGAGCAGCGTGATGGGCGTGGTGCGCACGGGCGAGGGCCGCACGTCGCCGTTGCCGCGGGTGACGCGTGGGCGAAGCCGCCGCCAGGCGAGGTGACCGGCCACGCAGCGGTCGTCGAGCCACGCCGGGTCGTAGCCCGCGATCCGTGCGGGGAGGATTTCGGTTTCCCAGGCGGCGGCCGGGGCTTCGTAGCCTTCGAGCTGCGCGACGACTGCATCTATGGCGTCGGGACCGTCCATGCGGGCGTCGGACGCGACCTTCTGCCAGACGGGGAGGAAGCGCATGAAGTCGGCGGCGGCGACCGGCTCGATCTCGGCGCGCAGGCGCTTGACCGTGTAGTTGTGGATGCGCGCGAGGAGACGGCGGTCGCACCATTCCTCTTCCGTGATGCCGGGCGTGAAGCGGCCGCGCATGGCAAATCCCTCGTGTTCGAGCGCAGCGAGCGCGGCGGCGATCTGCGCCGGCGAGAGGCCGAGCGGCTCGCCGAGCGGCTGCGGCGTCACCGGACCTAGGCCTTCCAGGCGGCCGCGGAGGATTTCGACCAGCGCATCGTCGAGCGACCATTGCTGCTCGCCATAGCTGCCGGGCGCGGCAATGCCGGGCTCCACGGCGGCCGAGGGCCAGAGCGCGCGGAACTGCGGCAGGCGCTCGGCGGTGATCCACAACTTGCCGCGCGGCGCGTGGATCTGCGCGGCGCGGCCGTGCTTCGCGAGGTCGACCAGCCAGGAATTCCAGTCGGGGGCGCGGCGCGCCTCCTCCACGGTGAGGAAGCCGAGCCACACGAGCGCGTCGTGCAACTCGTCGGCATTGGCGGCGTCGGGCCAGGCCTCCTCGCGCACACGCTCGATGGCGGCCGCATCGAGCTGGCCGAGCTCGGCGGCATCCTCCGGCGACATCCAGCGGCGCGCCATGACGGCCTGGGTCCGGCGCTCCTCGAGCGGGGCATCGTCGAGGAAGGCATAAGGCCGCGCGGACAGCACTTCGAGCGCAAGCGGCGAGGGCTCGGTCAAGTCGCGCGCGACGATGCGCACCTCACCGGACTCGATGCGCTTGAGCAACGACTCCAGCCCCTCGATGTCCATCGCCTCGGTGAGGCAGTCGCCGATGGTCTGGTTCACCAGCGGATGGTCGGGAATCTCGCGCTCGCCCACGATGTTCTCCGCGCAGGCAATCTGGTCGGGAAACACGACGGCGATCAGATCCTCCGCCGCCATGCGGGCGAGCTGCGGCGGCACCTTCTGCCCGCCGCGGAAGCGCGGCAAGGCAAGCGACGTGGCGGCGACCCAGCGCCAGCGGGTGTTGAACATGGGGGCGTCGAGCAGCGCCTGAGTGAGCACCTGACGCACGGAATTGGAATGCAGGTAGCTCGCGACTTCGGGCAGCGCAAACGAGTGCACCGTGGTCAGCGACAGCACGATATTGTCCTCGGTGGCCGCGGCCTGCAGCTCGAAATTGAACTTGCGGCAGAATTTCTTGCGCAGCGCCAGCCCCCAGGCGCGGTTGATGCGGCTGCCGTAGACGGAGTGAATCACAAGCTGCGTACCGCCGACTTCGTCGAAGAAGCGCTCGAAGATGATGGTGTCCTTGGTGGGCAGGCAACCGAGCGCGGCGTGGGCGGCGGAGAGGTATTCCACGAGTTGATGCGCCGCCGGCTCGGCGATGCCGATTTCGTCGATGAGCCAGCGCAAGGTCCCCTCCCCGCTTGCGTCCTCGCGCAGGCGGGCGGCGAGCTCGGCGCGCAGGCGCGACACGGAGTCGGACAATTCATCGGTGCGGCCGGGTGCCTCGCCCAGCCAGAACGGAATTGACGGCGGCTGGCCGTGCGCGTCCTCGACGCGGACGACGCCGACCTCGACGCGGCGGATGAGATAGCTCCGGTTGCCAAGCTGGAAAATGTCGCCAGCCATGCTTTCGACGGCGAAATCCTCATTCACGGTGCCGATGAACTGGTTCTCCGGCTCAAGCAGCACCTGATAGTCGGCGACGTCGGGGATTGTGCCGCCGGAGGTCAGCGCGGTGAGCTGCGCGCCGCGGCGGCCGCGCAGGCGCTTGTTGACGGCGTCGTGGTGGATCAGCGCGCCGCGGCGGCCGCGGCGCGTCGAAAAGCCTTCGGCCACCATGGTGACAACCGCGTCGTAGTCCTTGCGGCTGAGCGCGCGGTAGGGCCAGGCGCGGCGGAAGACGTCGTAGAGCTCGTCCTCGTGCCATTCGCGGGCGGCGACCTCGGCGACGATCTGCTGCGCGAGTACGTCGAGCGGCTGCTCCGGCAAGATCAGGCGGTCGAGCTCGCCGCGGCGGACGCTGTCGATGAGCGCAGTGCATTCCACGAGCTCGTCGCGTGAGAGCGGAAACAGGCGGCCCTTGGGCGTGCCGCCGACCGTGTGGCCGGAACGGCCGACGCGCTGCAGGAACGTGGCGATGCTGCGCGGGGAACCAAGCTGGCAGACGAGGTCAACGTCGCCGATGTCGATGCCAAGCTCCAAAGAGGCGGTGGCGACCAGCGCCTTCAGCCTGCCGTGCTTGAGGCGCTGCTCGGCGTCGAGCCGGTGCTCCTTGGCGAGGCTGCCGTGGTGGGCGGTGAGATGCTCCTCGCCGATCAATTCCGAGAGCTTACGGGTGACGCGCTCGGCGAGGCGCCGGGTGTTGACGAAAATCAGCGTGGTGCGGTGCTGCTCGATCAACTCGGCGAGCCGGCGATAGACCTCTTCCCAGACTTCCGCTGACATCACGGATTCAAGCGGCGCATCGGGAATTTCGAGCCCGAGGTCGCGGCTGCGCTGGTGGCCGGTGTCGATGATCGTGCATTCGGGCGCGGCGCCGTCGCGCCCCGCGCCGACGAGGAATTTCGCAACGAGATCGATGGGCTTTTGTGTCGCCGACAACCCGATGCGCAGGAGCCTGTCGCCGCAGAGGGCCGAGAGTCGCTCCAGCGACAGCGCAAGATGGCTGCCGCGCTTGTTGGGCGCGAGCGCGTGGATTTCGTCGACGATCACCGCGCGCACCGTGGACAGCATGGCGCGGCCGGACTCCGACCCGAGCAGGATGTAGAGCGACTCCGGCGTGGTCACCACGATGTGTGGCGGGCGGCGGCGCATCTTCTCGCGCTCGCCCGGCGGCGTGTCGCCGGTGCGCACCCAGGCGCGGATTTCGACGTCGGGCAGATGCAGCTCGCGCAATTTTTCGCGGATGCCGGCGAGCGGCGCCTCGAGGTTGCGCTGGATGTCGTTCGACAGCGCCTTCAGCGGTGAGACGTAGACCACCTGCGTCGCATCCGGCAAGCCACCGTCGAGCCCCTGCCGCACGAGGTCGTCGATGGCGGCAAGGAAGGCGGCGAGAGTCTTGCCGGAGCCAGTAGGCGCGGCGATCAGAACGTGGCGGCCGGACCTGATCGCCGGCCAGGCCTCGCGCTGCGCCGGCGTCGGCCCCGAGAACGTGCTGCGAAACCATGCGTCCACCGCCGGATGAAACAATGCATCCGTCTGGCGCAGCGACGATGCAAACAGGTCCAGCACCACATTACTCCGAGGCACCGGCGATCCGGCGGATCAAGAGGATCGCATACATATGGACCGAATCGAAGCCGGCGCAACCGGGACGCTCCCCACCGCCTTGGTGTGGCGGCATGTCGAGGGGCGCGCGCAAGCGCGCGTCTCGAACCTCAGGCCGCCCCATCCTTCGAGACGCGCCCTTTGGGCGCCCCTCATGAGGATGAGGCGGCCATGGCGAATGATGACGAATCCGCTTGTGCGGCAGCACAGTTTCGGCGTTATCTTCCGACTTGCGGCGCTGACACGGTCCACGGGGTGCCTGCAATACGTCGGCGAACTGCAGAAATTTGCCGGTTCTGCAGGGGTTAGGTTCGGTCTCTTTTTGCGGAGGTAGCAACCCATGGCGACGATAAACGATGTTTCAATCATCAATTGGAACACGGCCGCAGCCAAACCGGTCCCGTCCGGGCTCGAAAGGACGATTTGCAGCCGCGAGCTGTGCGGCTCAAAGACGCTGGACGTGTACCATCGCACGGTGTCGAAGGACCGTAGATTCGAGGTCCAGGCTGGCGACAAGTACCACCTTGTCTACGTCATCCAGGCGCCAAATGGCGGCAGCATCGGTTTTAAGGGCCAGTCGCACACGGCCGAGGCCGGCGCCGGCGTGCTCCTGGCTCCAGGGGAGGCCGCGGCATTCGAGGCAATCGGCGCGGATCTGCACCTGCTTCACCTGGTGACGCCGAAGCCTCCCGCCGCCGTCGAAGACGGGCTACCCGGCGGGCCAGGCTATTTCTTCAACCGCAATACCCTCCGCCGTCTCAGCGATGCCAGCGGAGGCCGCGTGCGTCGATTCTGTGCCGAGTCCAGCGTCAGACTCCTCGACGGCAAGAGACTCACGCCGACCAATGCCATTCAAGCGGGCGAAATGCATTATCGCGAGGGCGGCTCGTCACCCTATCATCGGCACGTGGGCACCAGCGCCAATCCGGACGGCGCTTCCCACTGCTACATCACATTCGAGGGCCGCGGCATGGTCCAAGTCGGGGACGACACCCAGGTACTCGAACCCGGCACGCTGGTGTATTTCCCCCCGGGCGTGCCACATCGGCTTCGCGCCCACGGCGGACCCCTCGACTACTTCGAAGTCCAGGCTTGGCGGAGCTTCAAGACCGATGTGCTGAGCGAGGAAAAGCTGGGACTGAAATGGTACTACGACCCTGTGAGCCCGGGTGCCGCACGGGTCGAGTGGGACCAGAGCTAGCGAAACGGTCGCTCAATTTCCACCGAGCCTACCCGGGGCCGATTGACGCAAGAGCGGTTTCCCTCAAATGTGTCGCGCTTGGTTCAAGCTTTCACCCGTGGGGGAAACCGACATGCGCAATAAGCCAGCCCTGACATCCGCCGACACGAAAAAGATGATGGCGGCGTGCCTCGCCGAGGCGCAAAAGAACGACTGGAAGGTGACCGTCGCCATCGTGGACGATGCGGGCTACCCGCTCTTAGTCGAGCGCATGGACGGCTGCGGGCCGATCAGCGCGGAAGTGGCGATCGGCAAGGCGCGCGCGTCCGCGCTCACGCGGCGCCCGACCAAGTTTTGGGAGGATCGGGTCAAGGAGCGGCCGGCGTTCCTGACCTTTCCCTCGCAGGGTCAGATGTTCCAAGGCGGGCTGCCACTGATGCACCAGGGCGAATGCGTGGGCGCGATCGGGGTGTCCGGCGTGCAGTCGCACGAAGACGAGCAGATCGCGCAGGCGGGCGTCAACGCGCTGGGGTAATTGCAGCCGAAGAGACATCCAAGAACCGGAATCGTTCCAAGAGCGGAACTCGTAACGTCCAGGCTGCGTAGCGCACCACTCCGCTCCGGTCGTGCTGCGCTGCGCCTGGGACGAGCCAACGTTCACCGTCGGATTTCCCGAGCGACCGCCCCCTCACCCCATTCGCGCCTCTGCGACACGCGCATCGCAAGCAACCCGCATGGCGCAAATGGGAGGAGGAAGGGCGGGAGGTGTGCGTTGCTTCGGAAAAGAAACGAATTCGAGCGAGTGCGCACCGACCGGGCGAAGGGGACGGCAAAGCCGGATGTGCGTCGATCTTGCAACACGAGATATTGCGCGGGACTCGCGTTCTATTCCCCGCGCGCGACCTTGACGCCTTTGATCACTTCCTTGATCACGCCGCAGAGCGGCAGACTCAAGCGCGCGGCATCGGCTTCGGCGAGAACGATCATCATGTCCTTTTCGGCCCAGGGCATGGGGCGGTCGCCCGCGCCCGATTCGAGGGCCCAGTTGGCGCCGCTCGACTGAAGCAGCATTGCGCGCAACGCGTTGCGGTCGACACCGAGCTTTTCGCCGAGACGCAAACCCTCGTCGTTGGCCGAAATGCAGGCCCACAGAATCAAATTGTTGACCATTTTCCCAACTTGGCCGGCGCCGAGTGGGCCGAGATGAAAGATCGCATCGGCAAAAGCGGCAAACGCCGGGCGGCAACGCTCGAACGCCGCCTCGTCGCCGCCGCCGGTGATGAGCAGCTTGCCGGCCTCCGCCGCCGGCTCGCCGCGGCAGAGCGGGATATCGAGCGGCACCAAATTCTTTGCGACAAGGCGCGCGCCGATTTCGCGCATGCCGGTCGGCGAAATGGTGGAAGCTACGGCGACAACGGTGCCCGGCCGCGCGGCGGCCACCGCGCCGTTCTCGCCGAACAGCGCGGTCTCGACCTCATGCTCGAAGCCGGTAACGACGATGACGAGGTCGCAATGGGCAGCAAGGTCCGCGGGCGAATTGGCGATGCCGACATTGTGCCTGGCGGCGGCGGCAGCAGCCTCAGGACGGACGTCGTAGCCGACGACGGAAAACCCCTTGGCGGCAAGCAGCCGGGCCATGGGGTTGCCCATCTTGCCCAGGCCGATGACGCCGACGCTGTTCATACGTTGTGGCTTCGCCATTGCGATCTACTCCAAGAAGTCCTGCCCGCTGCTTCTTTCTATCACCTCCCCCCTTGCGGGGGAGATGGCGCGCGTTGCCGAGCGAGCGCAGGAAGCGAGGCTTACCCGCGCGGGTAGAGGCCAAAGCGTACCCTCCACCCGGCGCGACTAAGCACTTGGCCGAGCCCGGAACCTGCTCAAGTCTTTTTTGATCGCGACACCTCGGCCGGGCGCGGCCAAGCGCAAGTCGCGCCGCCATCCCCCACAGAGGGGGAGGGATTTTTGAGTATGAGCCGCCGCGTTGCGTCTCAAATTGCGCCGGTAGCGGTGGGACCGCCTTGCGGCCGATACCGCTTCACCGCTTCCGGGTGCGTGGAATCGACGCCCATGTAGATGCCGCGCTCCCATTTGCGCTTGAGTGGATCGGACACTTTCAGGGCCATGCGTCCGATCTTTTCGATCTCGATCTCGACGGTCTCGCCATCCTGCAGAAATCCCAAACCCTCGTGATTGGTGCCGCAGGCGATCACATCGCCTGAGTGCATTGTCATCACCGTGGTGGCGAACTCGACGAGCTCCGGAACGCGGTGCTCCATGTCGTCGGTGTTGTAGTTGTGGCGAAGCTGGCCGTCGTTCCAGAACCGCACGATCAAGTTGTTGGGATCCTCGATCTCGTCGGCGGTGGCGATGCAGGGGCCGATCGGCGCGAAGGTGTCGAACGATTTTCCGAGCCAGCTCGTGAGCGGAGTGGCGGGCCAGGTGCGGCGGCCCTGCTCGCGCGCGGAGACGTCGATCAGGCAGGTATAGCCGAACACCGCGCTCTTCCAATCCTTGGCCTTCACCCCCTTGGCCGGTCCCTTCATCACCAGCGCCAACTCCGCTTCGTGCATGAACGCCCACGGCACGGTGAACTCGGGCAGCACGATGGTGTCGCCGGGGCCGATCACCGCGTCGGGATTCTTCATGAACATGTTGAGCGGTCGCGGCTCACGTTGGGCGTGCTCCCAATAATTGGCGATGCAGGCGAGAATCTTTCCGGGCCGCGGCAGCGGGGCACGCAGGCGCACCTGGGCAAGCGGGATCGCCAGCGCCGAATCGGCATGCCGCTGCAAGGCGGGGCGCAGATCCTCAAACCGGTCGATGATGCCCGCCATGGTCAATTGCGGCGTGTAGCTTTTCGCCACCACGCCCGAGACGTCCACGACGCCGCGATCGGTCAAAAGTCCCGGCAGGACCTCCCGCTCCGGCGCGGCCTGAAACAGCACGAGCTTCACAACTGCCTCCCAATGGCGCGGCGCGATATCAGCATATCCCTCGCGGAACCTCCAGTTGTGCGCCTGCCTCACCGACCGGACCAAATTGCCTCGCCGATTTTGCTAGGCTATCGTTGGCAACAAAATGCGCGGTGCAAGCCGCACCGGAAGGAGACGTCTCATGCACGACAGGGTGACAAGGGCACCTGTAATCAAAGCCGTCGATATCGCCTACGGCCGGCTGAGCGCGCCGGACCTCGACCTGATGGAGGAGTTTCTCACCAACTTCGGTCTCGTGAAATCGGCGCGCACCAACAAGGCGATCTACTTCCGCGGCACCGATCCGCCCCACCACATCCACGTCACGGAGAAGGGCGAGCCGAAGTTCATCGGGCTTGCCTACTATGCGGAGAGCGAGGATGACCTCAAGAAAGTCGCCAAGCTTCCCGGCGCCTCAGGCATCGAGAACATCGACGAGCCCGGCGGCGGCAAACGCGTGCGGCTGAAAGAACCCAACGGCTACCAGATCGAGGTGGTGTGGGGCATCGAGCGGCTGCCGGAAATCCCGGCGCCGCGCCAGCTCGTGAACAGCGGCTATGCGCCCACCGCGCGCGCCGGCCAGGCCATGCGCATCCCCAAGGGACCGTCGCGGGTCAAGCGCATCGGCCACGGCGTCATGGGCACGCCGAAGCTGCGCGAAACCATCCAGTGGTTCCGCGATACGCTCGGCTTCATCTGCTCAGACGATGTGTACGCCGGAGAAAAGGACAATCTGATCGGTTCCTTCAACCGCTGCGACCGCGGTGAAGCCTACGTCGACCATCATGTGTTCTTTGCCTTGAAGCACGGCCACGCGGGCCTGAACCATCTGTCGTTCGAGGTGCAGGACATGGATGACGTGTTCATGGGCCACTACCACCTGCGTGAGTGCGGCAAGTACGAGCACATGTGGGGCATCGGGCGACACCTGCTCGGCAGCCAGGTGTACGACTACTGGGCTGACCCGTGGGGCCGCGTGCACGAGCACTGGGCGGACAGCGACCGCTTCAATATCCACAACGGCTCGAATCTGATTTCGGCGGAAGAGGGCCTCATCTCGCAGTGGGGCGACCCGCCGCCGCAGAAGCTCTTGGAGCGCATCCTGCCCTAAATGCCACTCCGGGGCGCCGGCAGGCGGCGCCCCGGAATCCATAGCCCCGGCATTGCCGTATCAAGCCGAGCAAAGATCCTCGCGCATCAATCATCAACGGAGTCATGGATGCCGGCATGCGGTTGTTTCGTGACCGCGGCCGGAATGTTCTACGGCCACATCTGCCGCGCCACTTCGACGACGCGCTCGAGCTTGCGGCGCTGATCGTCTGGGCTGATGAGGTTGCCAACCACGTCGGAGGCAAAGCCGCACTGCGGGCTGAGGGCGAGCTGATCGAGCGGCAGAAATTTGCCCGCTTCGTCGATGCGGCGCTTCAAGTCGTCGACGCCCTCAAGCTCCGGCAGTTTGGTGCTCACGAGGCCGAGCACCACCACCTTGCCCTTGGGAACAAAGCGCAGCGGCGCAAACGAGCCGGCGCGCGGGGAGTCGTATTCCAGGAGGAAGCGGTGGTGCGGCAGCTCGTTGAACAACCGCTCGGCGATGGCATCGTAGGCGCCCTCCCGGTGCCACATGCTGCGCTGGTTGCCGCGGCAGAGATGGATGCCGAAGATGACGCCGGGATAATTCGCGATCACCGCGGCGTCGGCTTTCAGCGAGCGGGAGAAGTTGTCCATGGGATCCTCCCCGCGGGCGCGCATCTGCGCGAGCGAGGGTTCGTCCACATAGGCGGTGTAGCCGGGCGCGTCGATCTGCACGTAACGGCAGCCGGCGTCGACCAGGCCCTTGATCATCTCGCGCTCGATGGCGATCACGTCCGCCAGGAATTCGTCCATCGTCCGATAGACCGACTTCGAGGCGGTATGGTCGAAACGCTGGGCAATGCGGTCCGGGCCGATGAGCGAAACCTTCGCGGGCCTTCTGGCCACGCTTGCGACGAAGCGGTACTCCTCCAGCGGAACGTTGCGCCGGAGCTTGAGCCGGCTCACGACCGGACGGCGATGGGCAATGGCGGTGCCCTGCTCGTGCAACGGCACCTCCCAGCGCCGCAGCGCGGTGCCGCCCTCCACGCGCTTCGCATAGGCGGCGAGCGTGCTGCGGCTGGCGTCGAAGCCTTCGACCGCCTCGCCGAAACTGTCCTGGAAGTTTAGGCGCCGCATTTCGCCGTCGGTGACCACATCGAGGCCGACTTGCTCCTGCAATGCGACCGCCGCGCGCACCGCCTCGTCCTCGACCGCGCGCAGGCCGGCGGAATCGAGAGCGCCTTCGTCCCAGCGCGCCCGCGCCTCGATCACGGCCTGCGGCCGCAAAAGACTGCCGATCACGTCGGTGCGGATGGTCCTCAACTCAGTCATGGCCTACGATACGTCAGCGCAGCCTTGCCGCCTCCGATGACGGGCACGGGTTCGGTCATTTCCGTTTTGCGACGCGCGACTCAATATCGGGAATCAGTTTCTCGGCGTTGAGGCCATCGACCAACGCGTTAGCGTTCGCATCAAGCGCGCGCACCGCATTCATATAGCTGACCACTTCCTCGGGGTCGCGGATCGCCTGCGGGTAGTCGGTGGCGAAGACGCATTGCGACAGCGCGACCTCCTGCAAGCCGAAGCGCACCCAATGGGCGCCAAGCGGCCCGCAGGGGTCGGGCCCGGCCCAGCCGGCGCAGTCGTAATAGAGGCGGCGGTCAAGATAGTGGTCGAAGGGCAGCTTCGGCCGGCGGCCGTGACCCTTCACGTTCGCGGTGCCCCATTTGTCCCGCTGCTGGAAGCCGTTGATGCGGCCGCGGTAACGGCCGATGCCGCCGGAAAAGTGCGAGAAGTGGATCTTCAGCGTCGGCAGTTCGTCGAGCAGGCCGGAATTGATGATGCGCACGGTCGCGGACATCAATGAAAATTCCCAACCCAGCATGCGGCCGAGATCGTCGGCGTCCATGCGGTTCCAACTGATCACGCGCGGCAGCGGGTGGATGAACACGTAAAGCCCAAGGTCGGCGCAGGCGCGCCAAAACGGACGCAGCGCCTCGGCATCGAGCGGCTGGTCCTGCAATTCAGAGGCGATCACCGCGCCGGGAAAGCCGAGCTCGACCGCGCAGCGCTTGAGCTCCGCGCGCGCCTCATCGGGCTTGAGCGCCGGCACGTGTGCGAGCCCAATGAAACGGCCGGGATAGTCGCGCATCGCCTGATGCATGCGGTCGTTGATTTGGCGGCAGACGGCGAGGTCGGGCTGATCGAAGCCGGCGCCGCACGACAGCACGCCGGCATCGATGCCGGCGCGATCCATCATGCGGATATGCGCCGCGAGATCCGCAAGCAGCGGGTTTAGGAAGTAGTTCGGGTTGCCCCGCTCGTCGAGTTGAACCGTCGCCCGCTTCGGATCGCCCTTGAGCAACTCGGGCGGGGTGTAGTGTTGCTGAAAATCAACGATCATCGGCAAATTCTCCTTTCGATCGGCGACGGATCGGGCGGTCCGCAACGCCCTGCCTGCCACGCAGGCAACAGCGAGGACAAGCGGATTCGTTCGATGCGCGGCGGCGTTTTGCTTCCGCCGCCGTAATGACGACCCCGGCGGCTGCCCCGGTCGGCGACACTATTTCCGCTGACTTTTGCCTTTGCTATAGTTTTTTCGCCGCGGGGGCGGTCGGGGGGCGTCATGTTGCGTTGGGGTTGGGCGTTGTCGGCCGCGGCTGGCCTGGCCGCGATGACGCTTTCGGCCTGCGCGATCGTTGACCAGTTTTCTCCCCGTGCGGTCGAGTTCAACCTGCAGGCCGAGAAGACACAACAACACAATATTCTGCTCAATGTGGTGCGGGCGAGCCTGCGCCACCCGATGCAGTTCACCGGATTAAGCTCGATCACGGGGACGGCGAGCGCGTCGGGCAGCGTCACCGGTGGCTACACCCATCTGCAGAACTGGCCCTTGATACGCGACTTCGGCCTCATCCCACCAGCCTCCAGCACGGCTCTTGCCGGCGCAATCACCAGGAGCGGCGGCGCCACCGCCAGCATGAGCGGAGGCCCCACCTTCACCGTGCCGGTGCTCGACACGCAGGAATTCTACTCGGGCATCCTGCGGCCGCTCACGCCGCAGATCATCGATTATTATGTCCAGCTCGGCTTTCATCCCGAAATCTTGTTCGATCTTTTCGTGGACAGCGTCGAAGTGGCCGCAAGCGGACGCGGTTCGGCCTGCGAACGGTTCACGTTCAGAAACAATGTCCGCGATGCGGTGGAGTTCGCCCAATTCCAAGCCTTGGCCGAATACCTGATCGGCTCGGGCTTCACCTCGGAACGGGTCAGTGACAGCCGGCGCGTCGGCTTCGGCATCAGAGTCGCGCCGCGGGCAAAGGACATGACCGAAGCCGCAAGAATGGTGGAGGTCCTGACCCAGGCGGCAAGTTCCGGATTGGACGTCCGTGAGGATCGCGGAACCCTGCAACTGCGCAGAAGGGCCACCCGCGTGCGAATGTGCTTCGCCCGCCCGCCGGGTGAGAAGCCGACCTGGTTGGGCAACATTCCCGAGTCCGCCTTCTGCGGATATATCCGATCCCAGGATGGACGCGAACGCGCGGCGCGCCGTGACACCCCCCAAGATCCCGCACGCGCCAGAGCGCGCGGCTGCATCGCGGCGGATACCGAGCCGGGCGTGACGGAGGGCGGGGTGTCGCAATTCCAGGGAATCGAACTCTCCGATGTCTTCATCGAGCGGATCCGCGAGATCCATCGTCGCCACGCACGCGGTTATCACTCCCCGGAGCTTCTTTTCCCCTATCGGCTCTACGCGAAAAAACCGGTCGTCTTCAAATTTCACGTTCGTTCGGTGGAAGGCATCCTCTATTACCTCGGCGAGATCACGCGGCGGTATCACGAGCAAGGCCTGATCACGCAGGTGAAGACCGACCTGCGCTACGGAACGATGCCGTTATCGGATTGCGAGCACGACGGCGTGTTTCGCCGCAAGGAGAGCGACCTGATCCGGTTGGACACGAAACGCCGCGACCGGCGATCCTATCGTTGCGAAAACCTGTTCGTGGTCGACAAGAACGCCATGGGAGATGCGTTCTTCTCCGTCACATACGACGGGGTCAGCTATTCGGTTCCACGCGATCCGCAGCGGGCGGGACGGACGCTGCAGGTGCTCGAACTGGTCAAGCAGTTACTCGCGCTGCACACGTCGGCCAAGGAACTGCCGCAATCGGGCATCATCTCGGTCGTCGGCGGCCAATAGGCGCAACCGCTTTTCGCGCGACGGTCCGATTCAGCGCCCGAGTCGACGGGCGATCACCTCTTCGCAGCGCGCGTTGTTCTCCTCGACGAGCTTCCCCGACATGGCGTAGCGCGCGCGCTCCGACGGGGGGCCGGCCATGTTCCAGCGGTCCGGCCAGTAGTTGAGATCGTCCCACCATTTGGCGTCGTGCGGCACGTAAGAATCGTCCACCTGCTCCACTTCGGTCGTGTACTCGGTGACGAAGCCGTTCGGCTCGACGAAATAGGAGAACACGTTGTTGCCCGGCCCGTGCCGGCCGACGCCCCAGGCAATGTCGAAGCCGTTCTTCTTCAGCCGCCCGGCGCCGCGCATCAAGCTGTCGATGTTCGGCATCTCGTAGGCCATGTGATTGAGCGACGGGCCGTGGCTGCGCGCGAACGCGATGCTGTGGTGGTCCGCGCAGCAGCGGATGAAGTCCATCATGCGCGTGGAGTCGCTCCACTTAAATCCGAGCACGTCGAGAAAGAAGGCGGTCTGCTGCTCCACGTTGGCGCTGTTGAGCACGACGTGGGTGAGTTTCGTGGGGCGGGTCGGATCGCCGACCACGTCGGCGTGGCGCGCCACGTCCGCGGAGATGGACAAGGGATGCCCCTCCGGCGTGCGCAGGCGGAAACCGTAGCCGCCGCCGGCGTCGGGCGCGAGCGGCGCCGGCGCGCTGTCGATGGCGGCGCCCATAGCCTTGGCCTTGGCATGCAGGGCATCGACGGCGGCGCGATCGGGCGCCTCGAAGTGCACCGCGAGCAGAGCCGCGCGCGGCCTCTCGCGCAGGGTGACCGCGTGATGCTCGCGGCCCGCTGCGCGCAGGTGCACGGTGTCGCCCTCCGCGACCACCGGTTCAAGCCCCCAGACCTTGCAGTAAAAGTCGGCCGATTGCTTGAGGTCGAACACCGCAAGCTCGACGCTGCGCAGGCCGGTGATTTTCGGCTCGGGCATGGCAACCTCCGCTGATTTCAATTGTAACCAATAACCCAGCACGCTTAAACTTGGAACCGGCCCGCGCCGGGGATCGCGGCCCGCGGGCGTCGAAAGCGGATGGTTCCATGGCAGAAAAATTCGTCGCCAAGGCTTCGGAGTTCAATGACGGCGACCGCCGGATCGTCTTCATCGGAGACCACGAGATCGGCGTGTTCAAGCACCAAGGACAGTTTTATGCCTACAGCAATTTCTGTCTGCACCAGGGAGGTCCGGCCTGCGAGGGGCTGACCATCGCCAAGGTCGAAGAGCGGCTGCGGCCGGACAAGACCTCGATGGGGCTGTTCTTCTCGGAGACCGAGATGCATTTCGTCTGCCCGTGGCACGGCATGGAATACGACATGAAGACCGGCGAGTGTGTGTCTGACCGCAGATTGAAGCTGCGCAAATACCAGATCGTACAGAGGGAGGATGACATCTATGTCATCGCCTAAAGCGATGGCGAAAGCCAAGCTCAAGACGCGCGCGGCCAAAAAGCCCGACACGCCAAGGCCCAAGGCGCGCGCAACCATCGTGCCAGAAGCGCAAAACGGAACGTCGGCCGAGGCCCTGCGGCTCGCCCAGGCCATCCAGCGGGAACTGAACGCGGGTCGCTGCGATGCGCTCTCGCCCGAGGCCCTGCAAAGCCTCACCGCGGCGCTGTGCAACACCTACGCAGCGCAGGTCGAAGCCGGGGCGCAGCACACACCGATCGCGGCCGGCCAAGTGGTAAGCCCGACCGCGGTGATGGTCACCGCGAGCGGCCTCTTGCGTGCCGCCAATCTCGCCGTGTTCGAACTCGGCATGTGGCAGAGCTGGACCGGCCGCTAGAAACGGAACTTGACCGAGTGAAGGAAGCTCAAATCCGTTCGTTCCTGCCCCCGATCAGGTGGGGCGTAGACTCCAGCGGGAGTCCAGAATCGGGCGGCGCGGCATTTTCCGCCGTGGGTTTCCGCTTTCGCGGGCACGAACGGGATGTTCGCGTGCATACATTAAGAATTGCGGCAAGGACTGGATGACCGAGGAGACCCGTCATGGACCTCATCGCCGACCGCGGACGCCGCGTATCGATCGAGGAACTGAATACGTCGCGGCTGCTGGCGCATGCGCGCAAGCAGGCGGTGCAGCGGAACCTTGACGACATGCTGATCGTCGACGTGGACGCACATCATTACGAGAACGAGCACCTCGGTGAAATCCTGCCCTACATGGAGAACGACGTGCTGCGCCAGCTCGCGTTGTCGGCGCGGGCGAAGAGCCGCGGCACCATCATGCCGCAGAACATCGGCTATCAGGACATGGGCGGGCGGGTGACGCGCTATCCGCTGCGCTCCTCGGAGAAGACGCCGGAGGGGAAGATCCGCGACGTGGAACTCGGCCAGCGCTGGATGGACGCCATGGGCGTCGATTACTCCTGCCTGTTCCCCACCGGCATGCTGTCGCTCGGCCTGCATCCGCAGAAGGAGATGGAAGTCGACCTGTGCTGGGCTTACAACCGTTGGCTCACGGAAAAGGTGCTGGCCGAGGGCGGCGGCCGGTTCTTCTCCATGCTCTGCCTGCCGTTCTCCGATCCCGACGAGTCGCTCAGGCAGGTGGAAACCTTCGGCCACCGCAAGCACGTGGGAGGCTTCATGGTCACCACCGTGCGCAACAACATGGCGGTGCACGACAACCAGTACATGAAGGTCTACCGCGCCATGGAAGAGCGTGGGCTCGTGCTGTCGTTCCACTCGGGGCCGAATTGGGGCGAGCCGCTGTTCAGAAGCTGCAACCGGTTCTTGTCCGCGCACGCGCTCGGCTTCACCTGGTACAACGTGCTCAACTGCACCAACTGGGTGATCAACGGCATGCCCGAGCGATTCCCGAAGCTGCCGGTGATCTGGATCGAGTCGGGCCTCGCCTGGATACCGTTCCTGATGCAGCGGCTCGACCACGAATACATGCTGCGGCCTTCCGAGGCGCCGCTCCTGAAGAAGAAGCCGAGCGAGTACATGCGCGAGATGTACTACTCGTCGCAGCCGATGGAGGTGCAGGACAAGGGCGCCATGGAGGTGACGTTCCGCATGATCAATGCGGAGACGCAGCTCCTTTATTCATCCGACTATCCGCACTGGGACTTCGACCTGCCGAGCACGATCTACGATTTGCCGTTCCTGTCGGAGAAGGCCAAGCACAACATCCTCGGCGGCACGGCGGCGCGGCTGTTCAAGCTGAAGCCGCGCAATGAGAACCAGAAAGAGAATTTGCGGCGCTTCGGCAATCTGGCGGCGTAAACCCTGGTCTGTCTCCCCTGCAAGGGGCGGGTCTGACGCCTTCCTTCACAAGGCGAGCGGAGCGCGCCGCGCCGGAGACCGAGGCGCTCAATGCCAATACGGCGGGTAGCCGCCGGGGCCTTCGGCGTCCAAGAGACGCAGCATCGCCGGCCATTCGAGAATGCCGTAGGGGCGGCGCGTGCCGGGCTGATAAAGATGCGCCGTGTGCGCAAGCACGTTCTCGCCCGGCATAGTCAATTCGGTGCGCGCCGCCATGGCATCGACCTGCGAGCGGCACGACAGCTCGAGCTGATACATGGTGTTGAACGCCTCGGCGATGGTCGGGCCACAGGTGAGCAGGCCGTGATTGCGCATGATCAGCGCGTTGTGCGGCCCGAGATCGCGCACGATGCGCTCGCGCTCGTCGAGCTCGATCGCCGGGCCCTCGTAATCGTGGTAGCCGATGTGACCGACAAAGCGAATCGAGGTCTGCGACAGCGGCAAGAGCCCGCATTTCATTGCGGAGACGGCTATTCCGGCGCGCGTGTGGGTGTGAATCACACAGCCAACGTCCGGGCGCGCCTTGTGGATGGCGCCGTGGATCACATAGCCCGACTTGTTGATGCCGTAGTCGGTGTCGGGCTTCCACAGGACGTTGCCCTCGACATCGATCTTCACCAGGCTTGAGGCGGTGATCTCCTTGTAGAGCAGTCCATAGAGGTTGATCAGCAGCTGGTCCTTGGTGCCCGGAATCCGCGCGGTGATGTGGTTATAGATGAGATCGGTCATCCCGTACTTGTCCATGAGCCGGTAGCAGGCGGCAAGGTCAACCCGGGTCCGCCACTCCTCGTGGCTGACCTGGTCGCGGATGCACTTGAAATTGGTGTGGTAATTGCCGCCGTTCGGCTTCGTCATGGTGCGCCCTCTTCCCGCGGCGACCGCCGGCGCTTTGTGACACGGCCGCTGTTTCGGCGCCGCCATTCGCAGTATAACCTCAGGCCGGCAACGAGGCCAAGGAACGCGCGCGAGACGCGCGGCACCCGCGGCCTTTTCCGGGAGGACATGCATGCGCACGCTCTTGCTCAAAGCCGCCGCCCTGCTGGTGGCGCTCACCGCCACCGCGGCGGCCCAGGATTACCCGACCAAACCGGTGCGGCTGATCATTCCGTTCCCGCCCGGCGGCAGCAACGACGTGGTCGGTCGGATGATCGCCACCCAGCTTTCCGAAAGGCTCGGCAAGCAGGTGATCGTCGACAACCGCGCCGGTGCCGGTGGGGTGATCGGCACGGAGGTGGCAGCCAATTCGCCCAACGACGGCTATACGCTGCTGATCATTTCGATCGCACATACAGTCAATCCGTGGCTCTATACGCTCAAGTACGACCCAATCAAATCGTTCACCCCGGTCGGCATTCTCGCCTCCGGGCCGAACGTGGTGGCGATCAATCCCGGGCTGCCGGTGAACTCGATCAAGGAGCTGATCGCGCTCGCCAAGAAAGAACCCGGCAAGCTGCAATACGCCTCGGCGGGCGTCGGCAGCTTCCAGCATCTGGGCGGCGAATTGTTCAAGCTCGAGGCCGGCGTCGATCTGCTGCACGTGCCGTTCAAGGGCGGCGGCCCGTCGATGATCGACGTGATCGGCGGCCACACCAAGATCGTGTTCTCCTCCCTGGTGCAGACCACGCCGCACATCAAGTCCGGCAAGCTCAAGGCGCTGGCAACCGGCGGCGACAAGCGCAGCCCAGTGCTGCCCGACGTACCAACCGTCGCCGAGGCGGGTGTGCCGACCTATCGCGCGGTCAACTGGTGGGGGATCGTGGCGCCCGCCGGCACGCCGCAGCCGATCGTCGCCAAGCTGCACAAGGCCATCGGCGAGGTGCAGAACACCCCCGCGGTGAAGGAGCAGTTCGCGCGCGAGGGCGCCGACATCGTGCAGATGAGTCCGGAGGAATTCGGCAAGTTCATCCAAAGCGAAATGACCAAATGGGGACGCGTGGTCAAGGAGGGCAAGATCAAGGCGCAGTAGCTCCCAATCTTGAATGCAGAACCGCTCCTCGTGTCCCGGGCGCAGCGCGGCGCGAAGCGAAACGCAGTGCTGCGCCGCAGACCCGGGATCATTACGAACTCCGAGTTTGGAACGGTCTGGATCTGCGGTGCACCGTCCCGCGTCGCTCCACGCTGCACCGCGTCCGGGACACGCTAAATCGCGTGCAAACGAATTCGCATGAACGGCGATATCCGAAACAGCAAGGATTTTTGGGCGGGCGTCATGCTGATCGCGGTCGGCATCGCCGCGGTGTTGATTTCCCGCGACTATCCGTTCGGCACCGCCTCACGCATGGGGCCGGGCTATTTCCCGAGCGTGCTCGGCGGGATTCTGGCGCTGTTCGGGCTCTTGCTGCTCGCGCGCGGCCTGCGCGGCGGCGAAAAGGTCGCTGGCGGCTGGTCGCTGCGCGCGCTGATCATTTTGCCGGCGTCGTTCGTGCTGTTCGGTGCGCTGATGGATCGCGCCGGATTCGTGCCGGCACTGTCGGTCGTGATCTTCGGCTCCGCGCTCGCCGGCAGCGAGTTTCGGTTCGGCGAGGTGGCGCTGCTGACCTTGGTGCTGACCGCTCTGTGCGTCGCGATCTTCAGCTTCGGCCTGCAGATGCCCTACCCGCTCATCGTCGGCTTCTGACGACGCCATGGATCTGCTCAACAACCTCGCGTTCGGCTTCTCGGTCGCGCTCACGCTGCAGAATCTCGGCTATTGCTTCCTCGGCGTTATGGTGGGCACGCTGATCGGCGTGCTGCCCGGCATCGGGCCCCTCGCCACCATCGCGATCCTGTTGCCGATCACCTTCAACGTCGGGCCGGTGGGGGCCTTGATCATGCTCGCCGGCATCTATTACGGCGCCCAATACGGCGGCTCCACCACCGCGATCCTTGTCAACCTACCGGGCGAGACGAGCGCCGTGGTCACCTGCATCGACGGCTACCAGATGGCGCGACAGGGGCGCGCGGGCCCGGCGCTGGCGATCGCCGCGATCGGATCATTCGTCGCCGGCACCGCGGGTACGCTGTTGATCGCGCTGTTCGGGCCGCCGCTTGCCGAATTTGCCCTCAAATTCGGCGCGCCGGAATATTTTTCGCTGATGCTGATGGGGCTCGTGGCCGCCGCGGTGCTGTCGGAGGGCGACATGATCCGCTCGCTTGCCATGGTGGGGCTTGGGCTTCTGCTCGGGATCGTCGGCAACGACGTCAACACCGGCATCCCGCGGTTCTCGTTCGGCATCACCGAGCTCACCGACGGCATTGGATTCGTTGTGGTGGCGGTCGGAGTCTTCGCGGTGGGCGAGATCATCAACAACCTGGGCCAACGCCACGAGCGCCAGGTGTTTACGGGCGCAATCAAGAACCTGATGCCGACGCGGGAGGACCTCAAAACTTCGTTCGGCCCGATCTTGCGCGGCACCGGTATCGGCGCGTTCTTCGGCGTGCTGCCGGGCACCGGGCCGGCGGTGGCGTCGCTATCGTCCTACATCCTGGAGAAGAAACTTGCGACCGAACCTTCGCGGTTTGGGCGTGGCGCGATCGAAGGCGTGGCCGGGCCGGAGGCGGCCAACAACGCCGACGCCCAGTGCAAGTTTATCCCCATGCTCACGCTTGGGCTGCCAGCGAGCGGCGTGATGGCGCTGATGCTCGGGGCGCTGACCATCCATGGCATCCAGCCGGGGCCGCAGGTGATGACCACGCGGCCCGAATTGTTCTGGGGGCTGATCGCCAGCATGTGGATCGGCAACCTGATGCTGGTGGTGCTCAACCTGCCGCTGGTGGGCCTGTGGGTGCGGATCCTGCAAGTGCCCTATCGCCTGTTGTTCCCGGCGATCATGGCGTTCTCGGCCATCGGCATCTACAGTGTGAACAACAACGCGATGGATATCTATCTCACCGCGCTGTTCGCGGTGGTGGGATTTCTCTGGCTGAAGCTCGGCTTCAATCCGGCGCCGCTGTTGCTCGGCTTCGTGCTCGGGCCGATGGTCGAGGAACATCTCCGGCGCGCAATGCTGATGTCGGGCGGAGACGCGCTGGTGTTCGTGCAGCGGCCGATCAGCCTTGCATTCATCATCGCGACGGCACTGCTGTTTTTCCTGCTGGTGCTGCCCGCTGCGCGACGACGACGCGACACGGTGGCGGGGTGATTTCGACGCCCGCGTGGAACTCGGGGACGACCCGATTTCCAGGGAAAGTGGCGGAGAGGGAGGGATTCGAACCCCCGATACGGTTGCCCGTATGCCGCATTTCGAGTGCGGTGCTTTCGACCACTCAGCCACCTCTCCGCAGCCGAAAATGCAAATCCGCGTGGCGGGAATAGGGCGCGCGGGCTCGCAGGTCGATGCCGCTTATCTAGCCAAGCCCACCCGCCGATACAAGCGCGCAAGAATTCGCGCCGCAGCGGTGGTCAAGGGACGTGGCCCGCTCTTTCTTTTTGCCACGCTACTCGCGTTCTCTTTGCGACACCACTCCCGGCGCCCGCGAGGGCCATCGCGCAAACTGCCGCCCCGGCCGGGCAGATTTCGGTCAGCCGCTCACTGCGCAACACGCAAAGGTCAACTACCCGACTGTACGGAGTCGGCCATGTTCAGCGCGGCAACGAGATCGCTGAACAGTTCGTTGCTTAGGCTCACGTGGTTTTTGAGCAGGCGATAGGCAGCCTCGCCGTCGCCTGCAACGATGGCGTCGATAATCGCCTGGTGCTCCTCCGAGGCGAGACGGAGCGCATCAGGCCGCTTCAGCTGATAGGCGCGGTAAGGCGCAAGGCGATCGTAAAGTGCGCCGGCCATGTCTCTCAGATACGCGTTGCGCGAACCCGCATAGATCGCCCTGTGGAAGGTCTTGTTCAATGCGTGATAGCCCTCGCGGTCACGCGCCTCCACGAACGGTTGGAATTGCTGGTGGATGGCGTGCAGATTTGCATGTTCCGCAGGCGTCATGCGACGCGCCGCCAAGCGACCACAAAGCCCCTCCAGCTCGGCCATGACCTCGAACATCTCCACCATTTTCGAGGCCGTGATCTTCGCAACGACGGCGCTCTGGTGGGGGCGCCACTCGACGAGATTGGCGGCGGCAAGCTGACGCAGCGCCTCGCGCACCGGCGTGCGAGAGACGTTGAAGGCCTCGGCGAGCGTCTTCTCGTCGAGTTCCTGGCCGGGTCGCAAAGCGCCGGAAATGATCTGGTCGGCGATCTGGCGCCGGATGCGATCAGACTGGATGCGTGGGCCATCGCCAGCTTCGGGCTTGCGCGGACGGGCGTTGCATTCGGGGCGGGCGTCGGCTCAATTGTCGGCGGCCGAACGCTATTGTCAGCGCGGCAAAGCCCGAATTTTCGTCGGTCAAGCGAAGGAGTTGTGCATGCCCATTCCGCGCGCCGCCTATCCCGCGCCGTTCAACATCACGCGCGCCAGCCATGCCGTGCTGAGGGTGAAAGACCTCGGCGCGAGCCGCGCCTTCTACGTCGATGCGCTTGGCATGGCGGTGAGCGATGCGGACGCCCACACGCTCTACTTGCGCGGCATCGAGGAGGCCTGCCACCACAGCCTCGTGCTCAAACGCACGGCGGAGGAGCCGATGTGCGAGCGAGTCGGGATGCGCGTATACACCGAGGAGGATTTGGAGAAGGCAAAAGCCTTCTTCGAGCGCGCGGGCCTGCCGAGCAAATGGGTCGAGGTGCCGCACCAGGGACGGACTCTGCACGTGAACGACGCGGTCGGAACGCCGCTCGAATTCTGCGCCACCATGGAGACGCGACCCCGGCTGATCGTGCAGTTCAAGGAACACCACGGCGCCTGCCCCTTGCGCATCGACCACATGCAGGTGCTCACGCCGGAAGTGCAGAAGGCGTGCGAGTTCTATTCGGCGCTCGGGTTCCGGCTCTCCGAATACATCGCGGCGGACAATTCGGACGAGCTGATTTTCATCTTCATGCAGCGCAAGGGAAACCCACACGACATCGTGTTCGTGAACGGGCTCGGGCCGCGCTTCCATCACGCCGGGTTCAGCGTGCCGGATGCGGCGCATATCCTGCTCGCCTGCGACATCGCCGGCGCGCACGGGTTTGGCGCCAATCTCGAATTCGGTCCCGGGCGACACGGGCCGGGGCATGCGCTGTTCGCCTATTTCCGCGACCCGGACGGCCATCGCATCGAGCTGTTCACCACGCACTACCAGATGATGGACATCGAGAACGAGCCGGTGCGCTGGGACTTGTCCTCGCTGCGACGGCGGCCGTGGGGATTCCCGGCACAGCGCGCGTGGTTCGAGCAGGCCTCGCGCTTTGCCGGCATCGAGCCACGCGAACCGGCGAAGAAGGGCCAGCCGCTGACGCTCGAACGATTCCTCGCCGGCGAGGGCGGCTGAGCAACCGTAACGTAGCCCGACTGGAGCGCAGCGACCGTTGGGGTGTCCCGGATGCGGTGCAGCGTGAGCGCGCAGCGCGAACGGTGCACCGCTGATCCGGGACCGCCAAGGGCAACAAATTCGGGACCGCCAAGGGCGATGCCTCGCATTGCGGCGGCCCCGTCCGAACTGTCCGGCGGCGGTGCCCCCGTA
>FWPU01004614.1_pt1 | contig 31733 bp, 29 predicted proteins | sample 2228361 | NCBI WGS metagenome assembly FWPU01 (sample SAMEA103939777, study PRJEB20133) | metagenome | reverse complement strand
GGGCGGCGGGGTCCGCGACGGCGGCGGCGGCGCTCTTCGCCCTCCCGCTCTCCGGCGCCGGGCTGAACCCCGCGCGGGCCCTCGGCCCCGCCCTCGTCTCCGGCACCTGGGCCTCGTGGTGGGTGCCCGTGGCCGGCCCGGTGGCGGGCGCGGCGATCGCCGCCGTCCTGGCGGGGGGCGGTAGCATCCGGCGCCGAGAGCGGGGATGACCTACCTCGACGAGGGATCGGCGGCGCCCACCTCCGGTGCGGCCAGGAGGGCGGCGGCCGCCGCCCTCGAGCTGTTCGGCGACCCCCTCCAGGTCCACGCGAGCGGGCGCGCGGCGCGCCGGCTCCTCGAGCGGGCGCGGGAGGAGGTGGCGGCCGCCATCGGGGCACAGCCCGACGAGGTCGTGTTCACCTCCGGCGGCACGGAGTCCGTGGCCCTCGCGATCCGGGGGGCGGCCCTCGCCCGGCGGGACCGGGGCCGACGGGTCGTGACCTCCGCCGTGGAGCACCCCGCGGTGCTGGGGACGGTGGCGGCGCTCGAGGCCGAGGGCTTCGAGGTGGTCCGGGTCCCCGTCGACGAGCACGCCAGGGTGGACCTCGACCGGTTCGCGGCGGAGGTCCGCCGCCCGGGCACCGTCCTCGCCTCGCTCCAGCACGCGAACCACGAGGTGGGGACCATCCAGCCGCTGGCCGAGGCCGCCCGCCTCTGCCGGGAGGCCGGGGTCCCCCTCCACGCCGACGCCTGCCAGACCGTGGGGCGGATCCCCGTGGACGTCGAGGCCCTGGGCTGCGACCTCGCGTCGCTCTCGGGCCGGAAGTTCGGGGCGCCGCCCGGGGTGGGCGCGCTGTTCGTCCGACGGGGCGTGGCGCTGGAAGCCCACGGGGACGAGCGCGAGCGGCGGCGGCGGTCGGGCGCCCCGAACCTCGCCGGGGTCGCGGCGATGGCCGCGGCCCTCCGGGAGGCCCTCGCCGACCTCCCCGACCAGGCCGCGCGGCAGTGGCGCCTCACCGACCGGCTCCGCGCCGGCCTGGCCGAGCGGGTCCCGGGGGCCCGCGTCCATGGCCACCCCACCCAGCGGGTGCCCCACCTCGTGGGGTTCTCGGTCGAGGGGCTGGACCCGGAGGCGCTCGTGCTCGCCCTGGACGACCGCGGCCTCGAGATCGGGGCGGCGGTCTCCTCGGGCTCGCCGGCCGAGCCCTCCCCCGTGCTCGCGGCGATGGGCCTGCCGGGCGTGCCGATGTTCCGCGTGGGGATCGGCCGGAGCACGCCCGACGCCGCCGTCGACGAGCTGCTCGACGTGCTGCCCGGGCTGGCCGCCGAGCTCCGCCGGGTGGACGCCTCCTCCTCCTCGGCCCTCGCCCGCTTCCGGCGGGCGGGGTCCGGCGCCGGACGGGCCGCCGCGGAGCGCCCGGCGCCCGGCGGTTCGGGCTAGGCCCCCCGCACCTCCCAGACGTCGCCGGAGCGGAGCAGCTTGCCCAGGTCCCCCCTCCCGAGACGCTCGGTGGCCGCGCGGATCTGGGCGTCCATCGCCTCGCCGTACACCGGCCGCTCCACCTCGCGGAACACCCCGATCGGGGTGGGCTGGGTGGGGCCCGTCGCCAGGTGGGCCAGGGCGAAGGCCAGCGTGGGGTCGCCGTGGACGTCGTGGACCACGATCCGGTCCTCGGGCGCCCGCTCGACGGGGACGATCTCGAGGCGTCCGTTGTCGCCCGCCACCACCGCCCTCCGCCCCTCGTCGAAGATCACCTTCTCGCCGTGGACCAGCCGGATCTGGTTGTGCCGGCCCGACTCCTTGTCCCGGATGAGGTCGAACGCGCCGTCGTTGAACACGTTGCAGTTCTGGTAGATCTCGACGAAGGCGGCGCCCCGGTGCGCGGCCGCGGCCCGGAGCACCTCCGTCATGTGCTGGCGGTCGTTGTCGATCGTGCGGGCCACGAACGTCGCCTCCGCCCCCAGGGCCAGCGCCACGGGGTTGAACGGGTGGTCCAGCGAGCCGAACGGCGTCGACTTCGTGACCTTCCCCTCCTCCGACGTCGGCGAGTACTGGCCCTTGGTGAGCCCGTAGATCTGGTTGTTGAACAGGAGGATCTTGATGTTCACGTTCCGGCGGAGGGCGTGGATCAGGTGGTTCCCCCCGATCGACAGGCCGTCGCCGTCGCCGGTCACGACCCACACCGAGAGGTCGGGGCGCGCCGCGGCGATCCCGGTGGCGAGGGCCGGGGCCCGGCCGTGGATCCCGTGGACCCCGTAGGTGTCGACGTAGTACGTGAACCGCCCCGAGCACCCGATGCCCGAGACGAACACGATGCGCCACGGCGGGATCCCGAGCTCCGGCAGGAACGACTGCACGGTCGCGAGGATCGCGTAGTCCCCGCAGCCCGGGCACCAGCGGACCTCCTGGTCGCTCGCGAAGTCCTTCTTCGAGAGGGTGGCGACGCCGCCCCCGTTCCCCTGCTCGCTCATGCCACGCTCCCCGTCCGTTCGGCCTCGAGCACCCGGAGGATCTCCCGCTCCAGCTCCTCGGCGAAGATCGGGAGGCCCTGCACCTTCGTGTAGCTCGCCGCGTCCACCAGGAACCGGCCCCGGATCAGGAGGGCCAGCTGGCCCAGGTTCATCTCGGGGATCAGGACCTTCCGGTAGGACCGGACGACGTCCCCGGTGTTCGCCGGGAACGGGTTCAGGTGGACCAGGTGCGCGGCGGCCACCTTCCCGCCCCGCTCCCGGACCCGCCGCACCGCGGCGCGGATCGTCCCGAGCGTCGAGCCCCACCCCAGGACCAGGAGCTCGGCGTCGCCGTCGGGGTCGTCCACGCGCAGCGGCGGGATGTCCTCGGCGATCCGCGCCACCTTCTCCGCCCGGAGGTGGGTCATCCGCTCGTGGTTCTCGGGGTCGTAGCTGATGTCCCCGGTCCCGTCCTCCTTCTCGAGCCCCCCGATCCGGTGCTGCAGCCCGGGCGTCCCCGGCACCGCCCACGGCCGGGCGAGCCTCGCGTCCCGGAGGTAGGGCAGGAACCCGTCGGGCGAGTTCGGCTCGGTGGCGAGGTTCGGCTCGATCCGCGGCAGGTCGTCGACCTCCGGGATCCGCCACGGCTCGGAGGAGTTCGCGAGGAACGTGTCCGAGAGCAGGATCACCGGCGTCCGGTAGGCGACCGCGATCCGCACGGCCTCGATCGCCGCCTCGAAGCAGTGGGCGGGCGAGCTGGCCGCCACGATCGGCACGGGCGACTCGCCGTGGCGGCCGAACATCGCCATCAGGAGGTCCGACGCCTCGGTCTTGGTCGGCATCCCGGTGGACGGGCCGGCCCGCTGGACGTCCACGACCACCATCGGCAGCTCGAGGGCGACCGCGAGCCCGATGGTCTCGGCCTTGAGGTCCATCCCCGGCCCGCTGGTCCCGGTGACCCCGAGGTGGCCGGCGAAGGCCGCCCCCAGCGCCACGTTGGCGGCGGCGATCTCGTCCTCCGCCTGGAGGGTGCGGACGCCGAAGTTCTTGAGCCGGGCGAGCTCGTGGAGGAGCTCGGAGGCCGGGGTGATCGGGTAGCTCGCGTAGAACAGCGGCAGCCCGCTCCGCTCCGAGGCCGCCACGAGCCCCCAGGCCAGGGCCTGGGCCCCGGAGACGTTCCGGTACAGGCCCGGCGACGCGGGGGCCGGCCGCACCCGGTAGGACTGCGCGAAGAGCTCGGTGGTCTCGCCGAAGTTGTAGCCGGCCTTGAACGCGGCGACGTTGGCCTCGAGGATCTCGGCCTTCCCGGCGAACTTCCGCTCGAGCCAGGCGAGCGTCACGTCGGTCGGGCGGCCGTACATCCACGACAGGAGCCCGAGGGCGAACATGTTCTTCGACCGCTCGGCCTCCTTCTTCGAGATCGGCAGGTGCTCGGTGGCCCGGAGCGTCATCGAGGTCATCGGCACCCGATAGACCTGGTAGCCCTCGAGGGTCCCGTCGGCGAGCGGGTCGCTCGCGAACCCGGCCCGCTCGAGGTTCCGGGGCGTGAAGGCGTCCTCGTTCACGACGATCGTCCCGCCCCGACGCACCGCCCCCAGGTTGGCCTTGAGCGCGGCCGGGTTCATGGCGACCAGGACGTCGCAGCGGTCCCCCGGCGTCGTGACGTCCTCCGACGCGAAGTGGATCTGGAACGCCGACACGCCGTGGACGGTGCCGGCCGGCGCCCGGATCTCCGCCGGGAAGTCGGGCAGGGTGGCGAGGTCGTTGCCGAGGACCGCGGTGGCGGTCGTGAAGCGGTCCCCCGTGAGCTGCATCCCGTCGCCCGAGTCCCCGGCGAACCGGACGACGACGTGGTCGGTCTCCTGGACGGTCTTGGTCATCTCCCCGGGCCGGCCCGGGCCGGCCTGCGCCTCCTTCGCTGGACGTGGACGGATGGGGCCTCCATCGATGGTAGCGCGCCGCTCCGGGTCGGACACCCCGAGGACCCTCGGTTCGCCGTCCCGGCGAACCCTGACCGCTGGTCAGGGGCCCCGGGCGCCGCTAGCATCGGCTCTCAACACCATGTCCGCCAGGCCCGTCCCCGCGTCCCCGAGCCCCGGCCGGCCCCCGGCGCGCCGGGGGCCGGCCGCCGCCGAGCGGCTCGGCGCGATCCTCCGGGAGCGGATCGCGATCCTCGACGGCGCGATGGGGACCCGGATCCAGGCCCTCGGGCTCTCCGAGGAGGACTTCCGCGGCGAGCGGTTCCGGGACCACCCCCGGGACCTGCGCGGGGACAACGACGTCCTCAACCTCACCCGGCCGGATGCGGTGGAGGCCATCCACCGCTCCTACCTCGAGGCCGGCGCCGACATCGTGAGCACCAACACGTTCAACGCCAACGCCGTCTCCCAGGCCGACTACGGGCTCCAGGGCCTCGTCTACGAGCTGAACCGCGCCGGGGCCGAGATCGCGCGCCGGGCGGCCGACGCCTTCGGCGACCGGTTCGTGGCGGGGTCGGTCGGCCCCACGAACCAGACCCTCTCGCTCTCCCGCGACGTCGCCGACCCCGGGGCCCGGACCCTCACGTTCGACCAGCTCGCGGAGGCCTACGCGGAACAGATCCGGGGGCTCGTGGACGGCGGCGTCGACCTGCTGCTCGTGGAGACGATCTTCGACACGCTGAACGCGAAGGCAGCGATCGCCGCCGCCAAGGACGTCGCCCCCGACGTCCCCCTGATGCTCTCGGTCACGATCACCGACCGGTCCGGCCGGACCCTCTCCGGCCAGACCGTCGAGGCGTTCTGGATCTCGGTCGAGCACGCCGAGCCCTTCAGCGTCGGCGTCAACTGCGCCCTGGGCGCGCGGGAGATGCGGCCGTTCCTCGAGGCCCTGGCCGCGGTCGCCCCGGTCTGGACGAGCTGCTACCCGAACGCCGGGCTCCCCAACGCCTTCGGCGGCTACGACGAGCTCCCCGACGTCACGTGCACCTACCTCCGGGGGTTCGCCGAGGACCGCCTGGCGAACATCCTCGGCGGCTGCTGCGGCACCGGCCCCGAGCACGTCCGGGCGATCGCCCGGGCCGTCGAGGGGCTGCCGCCGCGGGTGCCGCCGCCCCCCCAGCGGTTCACGCGCCTGGCCGGCCTCGAGCCCTTCGTGATCCGCCCCGACACCGGCTTCGTGATGGTCGGCGAGCGGACCAACCTGACCGGCTCGAAGCGCTTCCGCCGGCTGATCGAGGCCGGCGACCACCAGGGGGCGCTCGAGGTGGCCCTGGAGCAGGTCCGCGGCGGGGCCAACCTGATCGACGTGAACATGGACGCGGACCTCCTGGACGGGGCGGAGGCCATGACGCGGTTCCTGAACCTCGTGGCCGCCGAGCCCGAGATCGCCCGGGTCCCGGTGATGCTCGACAGCTCGCGGTTCGAGGTGATCGAGGCCGGGCTCAAGTGCCTCCAGGGCAAGGGCGTCGTGAACTCGATCAGCCTGAAGGAGGGCGAGGAGGCCTTCCTCGAGAAGGCCCGCCGGATCAAGCGCTACGGGGCGGCCGTGGTCGTGATGGCCTTCGACGAGCGGGGCCAGGCCGAGACGGTCGAGCGGAAGGTCGAGATCTGCGAGCGGGCCTACCGGCTCCTCACCCGGGAGGCGGGCTACGCCCCCGAGGACATCATCTTCGACCCGAACATCCTGGCGGTGGCCACGGGGATCCCCGAGCACGACCGGTTCGCCCTGGCGTTCATCGAGGCCACCAGGATCATCAAGGAGCGGTGTCCGGGGGCCAAGGTGTCGGGCGGGGTCTCGAACCTCTCGTTCTCGTTCCGGGGGAACGAGGTCGTGCGCGAGGCGATGCACGCGGCGTTCCTGTACCACGCGATCCGGGCCGGGATGGACATGGGCATCGTGAACGCCGGCCAGCTCATGCTGTACGAGGACATCCCGGCGGACCTCCTCGAGCACGTCGAGGACGTGATCTTCGCCCGTCGCCCCGACGCCACCGAGCGCCTGGTCCGCTTCGCCGAGACCGTCCGGGGCGAGGCCACCCGGCGGGAGGTCGACCTGTCCTGGCGGGAGCGGGACGTCGAGGAGCGCCTCGTCCACGCCCTGGTCCACGGGATCGACGACTTCATCGAGGAGGACGTCGAGGAGGCCCGCCGCCGCTACCCGCGGCCGCTCGACGTGATCGAGGGGCCGCTGATGGAGGGGATGCGGATCGTGGGCGACCTGTTCGGGGAGGGGAAGATGTTCCTCCCGCAGGTCGTGAAGAGCGCCCGGGCCATGAAGCGGGCCGTGGCCTACCTCGAGCCGTTCATGGAGGAGGAGAAGGCCCGGACCGGCGCCGGGGGCCGGCCCCAGGGCAAGGTCGTGCTCGCCACCGTGAAGGGCGACGTCCACGACATCGGCAAGAACATCGTCGGCGTCGTGCTGGGCTGCAACAACTACGAGGTGATCGACCTCGGGGTGATGGTGCCGGCCGACCGCATCCTCGACACCGCGCTCGAGGAGGGCTGCGACCTCGTGGGGCTCTCGGGGCTCATCACGCCGTCCCTCGACGAGATGGTCCACGTGGCGGAGGAGATGGAGCGGCGGGGGATGACGCTCCCGCTCCTGATCGGGGGGGCCACGACGTCCCGCCAGCACACCGCGGTCCGGATCGCGCCCGCCTACTCGCAGCCCACGGTCCACGTGCCGGACGCCTCGCGGGTGACCGGGGTGGTCGCGGCGCTCCTCGACCCCGAGCGCCGGCCGGCGTTCGACCGCGAGAACCGGGCCGAGCAGGAACGGCTCCGCCGCCAGCACGCCGAGCGGGACCGGGCGCCGGTCCTCCCCCTGGAGCGGGCCCGGGCGAACCGGACGAGGGTCGCCTGGGACCCCGCCGACCTGCCCGAGCCCCCGTCCGTGGGTCCGCGGAGCGTCGAGGTCGAGGTCGGCGCGCTCCGGCCGTACATCGACTGGACGTTCTTCTTCACCGCGTGGGAGCTCAAGGGCCGCTACCCCCAGATCCTCGACCACCCGAGGCACGGCGCCGCGGCGCGGGAGCTCCTCGAGGCCGCGAACGCGCTCCTCGACCGGATCGAGCGGGAGGGCTCGCTGGTGGGCCGGGGGGTCTACGGGTACTGGCCGGCGTCCGCCGAGGGGGACGACGTCGTGCTGGGGGACGGGACGCGGTTCCCGATGCTGCGCCAGCAGGTCGACCACGGGGGCGAGCGTCCGAACCGCTGCCTGGCGGACCACGTGGCGCCCGCGGAGACCGGCCTCCGGGACCACGTGGGCGCCTTCGCCGTCGCGATCTTCGGCGCGGAGGACCTCGTGGCCCGGTTCGAGGGCGAGCGGGACGACTACCACGCGATCATGGTCAAGGCCCTGGCCGACCGGCTGGCCGAGGCCTTCGCGGAGCACCTCCACGAGCGGGTCCGCCGGGAGTGGTACGCGCCGGAGGAGCGGCTCACGCCCCGGGAGCTCCTCGAGGAGCGGTTCCGGGGCATCCGGCCGGCCTTCGGCTACCCCGCGTGTCCCGACCACAGCGAGAAGCGCCGCCTCTTCGACCTCCTCGGGGCGCGCGCGGTGGGCCTCTCGCTCACCGAGACCTGCGCGATGCTCCCGCCGTCGGCCGTGGCCGGGATGTACCTCCACCACCCCTCGGCCCGGTACTTCAACGTGGGGCGGATCGGGCGCGACCAGGTCGAGGACTACGCGGCCCGGAAGGGTTGGCCGGTCGAGGAGGCGGAGCGCTGGCTCCGGCCGAACCTGGCCTACGACCCCGAGCGCTCCCCCGCCGCTCGTTCCGCGTAGCGGCTGGTAGGCTCGGCGGCCGATGGGCGCGTTCTGGCACCCGTTCGCCGACCTCGCCGGGATCGAGCGCGACGGCGAGCTCGTGATCGACCGGGGCGAGGGGGTCCACGTCTGGGACGAGCAGGGGCGTCGCTACCTGGACGCGACGGCCTCGCTCTGGTACTGCAACGTCGGCTACGGGCGGGGGGAGATCGCCGAGGCGGCCGCCGCGCAGATGCGCCGGCTGCCCGCCTACTCCACGTTCGGCGACCTCGCCACCCGCCCCGCCCTCGAGCTGGCCGAGCGCGTCGCGGCCCTGGCGCCGGTCCCGGGGAGCCTGGTGTTCCTCACGAGCGGCGGCTCGGACTCGGTGGACACCGCGGCGAAGATCGCCCGCCGGTACTGGCAGCTCGTGGGCCAGCCCCGGCGCACGGTCCTCGTCCACCGCACCGGCTCCTACCACGGGATGCACCTCGGCGGGACCAGCCTGGCCGGGATCGACGCGAACGCCGCCGGGTACGGACCGCTCGTGGGCGACGTCGTGCGGGTGGCCTGGGACTCGGCGGACGCCCTGCGGGAGGCGATCGACCGGGCGGGGCCGGAGCGGGTCGCCGCGTTCTTCTGCGAGCCCGTGATCGGGGCCGGCGGCGTGTTCCCCCCGCCCGAGGGCTACCTCGAGGAGGCGCGGAAGGTCTGCCGGGAGGCCGGGGTGCTCTTCGTCGCCGACGAGGTCATCACGGGGTTCGGGCGGTGCGGGGCGTGGTTCGCGAGCAGCCGCTTCGACCTCGAGCCCGACCTCGTGACCTGCGCCAAGGGCCTCACCAGCGGCTACCTCCCCGCGGGCGCGGTGCTCGCCGCGCCCTGGGTCGTGGAGCCCTTCCGACGCCCCGAGGCCGGGATGTTCCGGCACGGCTACACGTACTCCGGCCACGCCACGGTCGCCGCGGCCGCCCTCGCCAACCTCGACATCATGGAGCGGGAGGGCCTGCCCGGCGTCGCCCTCCGGCTGGAGGAGGACCTGGCCCAGGCGCTCCGCCCCCTCGCCGACCACCCCCTCGTGGAGGAGGTCAGGGCGGGCACCGGCGTCCTCGCCGCGGTCCAGCTCCGCACCGACCTCGACGGCTCGCTCCCCGCGCGGGCGGTGCGGGCCTGCCGGGAGGCGGGGGTCCTCACCCGCGCCCTGGCGACCGGCGCCCTCCAGGTCTCCCCGGCCCTCACGATCTCCCCCGCGGAGCTCGGGGAGCTGGCCGAGGGGATCCGGACGGCGCTCGACGCCATCGCCTGAGGGGCGACGCTCCCGGGGGGCGCGGCCCGGCCGGGTCAGTGGAACGAGTGCCCGCAGGCGCAGGTGCCCTGGGCCAGCGGGTTGTCGATCGTGAACCCGGAGGCCTCGAGCGTGTCGACGAAATCGACGGTGGCCTGCGAGAGGTAGGGCGCGCTCATGCGGTCCACGACCACCCGGACCCCGAACTGCTCGTCGACGATGTCCCCCTCGGCGACCTGGTCGTCGAGGTACATCGCGTACCGGAGGCCGGAGCAGCCGCCGGGCTGCACCGCCACGCGGAGCGCGATGTCGGGACGCCCCTCCTCGGCGAGGAGCTCCTTGACCTTCTCGGCGGCCGCCTCGGTGAGCCGGATGGTCCGCACGTCGGTGTCCATGGCCACATCCTAACAGCCCGCCCCCGGCCCGGCCGGTCGCCCCGGGCGGTTCCCCTCCCCGCGCGGCTCGCGCTCGGCGAAGGAGGCCGGCGTGGCGCCGGTCACCCGCAGGAGCTCCGCGGGGGTGGTCGGGAACACGGCGTCGGGCGTCCCCGCGGCGGCCCACACCTCGGGGAGCCCGAGGAGGTCCTCGTCGATCAGCATCCGCACCGGCCGGGGGTAGCCGATCGGGGGCGTGCCCCCGATGGCGAAGCCCGTGGCCGCCCGGGCCTCCTCGGGCGTGGCCCGCCGGACCTCCCGCGCCCCCAGCACGGCCGCCAGCCGCCCCGGGTCCACCCGGTTGGCGCCGGAGGTGAGCGCCACGACGGGCTCGCCGTCCGCCATGAACACCAGGGTCTTCACGATCTGCGCCACCTCGCAGCCCACCGCCCGGGCCGCGTCGGCCGCGGTCTTGGTCCCCTGGGGGAACCGCCGGACCTCGACGGTGAGCCCCGCCGCCCGGGCCGCCGCCTTGAACCGCTCGATCGCGTTCGCCACCGGTGCTCCCGCCCTCCGCTGCTCACGGCGCCGGGGGAGGGCTCCCGATCCCCGCCCCCACCCGGGCGGCCTCCTCGGCCGCCAGGTCGGCGAGGGCCGCCCGCGCGTCCCCCATCGCCCGCTCCTCGCCGAACCGGTCGACGAGGGAGGTTACCCGGACGCCAGGCACCTCGACGGTGGCCCGTCCGCAGAGCACGAGGGCCGGCACCCCCGCCTCCCGGGCCGCGCCGAGGACCCCGGCCACCACCTTGCCCCGGAGGGACTGGGCGTCGAGCGACCCCTCCCCGGTGACCACGAGGTCCGCGGCGGCGATCCGCTCGCGGAGCCCGACGGCCTCCATCACCACCTCCACCCCCCGACGCACGTGGGCCCCGAGGAACGCGACCAGGCCGGCCCCCAGGCCCCCGGCCGCGCCGGCGCCCGGGACGTCGCGCACGTCGATCCCGAGGTCCCGGTGGAGGACGGCCGCGTAGTGCGCGAGGGCCCGGTCGAGGAGCACGACGTCCTCCGGGCTCGCGCCCTTCTGCGGGCCGTAGACCGCGGAGGCCCCGGACGACCCGACGAGCGGGTTGTCCACGTCGGTCACGGCCACGAACCGGACGCCCCGGACCCGCCGGGCCAGCCCGCTCGCGTCCACCCGGGCCAGGCGGAGGAGGGCGGCGCCGCCGGGCCCGATCTCCCGCCCCTCGGCGTCGAGGAGCCGCGCCCCCAGGGCCTGGGCCATCCCCGCCCCGCCGTCGTTCGTGGCGCTGCCCCCGATGCACACGAGCACCTCGACCGGCCGGTCCCGCTCGAGGGCCGCCCGGATCAGCTCCCCCGTGCCCCGGGTCGTGGTCCGGGTCGGGTCCCGCCGCTCCGGCGCGAGGAGCGCGAGGCCCGAGGCCCGCGCCATCTCGATCACCGCGACCGGCCCCCGGGGGCCCGGCACCACCCCGTAGGCCGCCCCCACCGGATCGCCGAGGGGACCCGGGACCGTGACCGTCCGGAGCTCGCCGCCGAGCGCCGACGCCAGGGCCTCGAGGGTGCCCTCGCCGCCGTCCGCCATCGGGACCGCCTCGACCTCGTCCCGGGGCCGGGCGCGCCGCCACCCGGCGGCGATCGCCTCGGCGGCCTCGCTCGCCGTGAGCGTCCCCCGGAACTTGTCCGGCGCCACCAGGATCCGCATGGGCCGGATGCTACGATGCGCGTCGATGCCCGCGAGCCCACCGGGGAGATCCATGCGCCGCGAGGAGCTGCTCGCCGCCGCGCGCGCCGAGCGCGAGGGCCTCGGCCGGACCATCCAGTACTTCCCCCCGGAAGCCTGGGAGCAGCCCAGCGCGTGTCCGGGCTGGTGGAACCGCGACGTGATCGCGCACCTCGAGGCCCAGGACACGGCCGCCGCCCAGCTCCTCGCCGGGGAGGAACCGGTCGAGCTCGAGGCCTACCGCCGCTCGCTGGGGGACCGGCCGTTCTCGGTCGACGGGTTCAACGACGTCGCCGTGGCACGACGCGCGTCGCTGCCGGTCCGCGAGGTCCTGCTCCGGTGGGGGAGGGCCGCCGACGCGCTCCTCGCGCACGCCGCCCGCCTGCCCGAGGAGGAGTGGGCGGCGCGTCGGGTCCCGTGGCTGGCGGGGGAGATCGCCGTCCGCTACCTGATCCAGTCGCGGATCGTGGAGTGGTGGGTGCACGGCGAGGACATCCGGGCCGGGGCGGGGATGCCGCCCCGGATCGAGCACCGCCCCATCCACCTCACGATCGACCTCGCGATCCGGATGCTCCCCTGGGCCCTGGGCCGGGCGGGGCTGGCCTTCCCGGGCCGGAGCGTCCTGGTCGATCTGGAGGGGGCCGGGGGCGGGACCTGGCACTGGGGGCTCGGGGTCCGCGAGGTCCCCCCCGAGGACAGGAAGCCCGACGCCTTCATCCAGGGCCGCGCCCACCCCTTCGCGCTGGTCGCGGCGCGGCGGGCCCCCGCGGAGCGGTTCCTCGACGACGGGAACCTGGTCGTGGGGGGCGACGAGGAACTCGCCCTCACGGTCCTCGAGCACATCCGGGCCTACCCCTGAGCCCGCCGGCGGCGAGGTCCCTCCGCCGCTGAGGCCGACGCCCGGCCCCGTCCGTACACCTTCCTGAGGTACCGTGCGTCGCGTGCGCGACCCTCGCTCGGATGCGGCCCTGATGCGGGCCTTCGCCCGCCGCGACCCCGCCGCCGCGGAGGCCCTCTACGAGCGGTTCGCCTCGCGGATCTACGGCCTCGGGATCGTGATGCTCGGGAGCGACGCCGCCGCCCAGGACCTGGTGCAGGACACGTTCGTGAAGCTCTGGCGGTCCGCCGACCGGTACGAACCCTCCCGGGGCCGGCTCGACACGTGGGTGCTCCTCGTGGCCCGGAGCCTCGCGATCGACCACCTCCGCCGCCGGGTGCTCGAGGCCCGCACGCTGGAGCGGGTCGGCCTCCCCGGGGAGGCCGACGCGGGACCGGCGCCCGACGAGCGGGCCGAGGCCGACGACCTGGCGCTCCGGGCCCGGCGGGCCATGGAGGCGCTCACGCCCGGGCAGCGGGCGGCCCTCGAGCTCGCCTACTTCGGCGGGAAGACCAGCGCCGAGGTGGCCGAGCTCGAGGGCATCCCCCTCGGCACCGCCAAGACCAGGATCCGCACCGCCCTGTTGAAGCTCCGGGACGCGCTGAAGGAGCAGGAACGTGAACCATGACGAGGTCCGCGGGCTGCTCGCCGAGCACCTCCTCGGCACGCTCCCGGCGGCGGAGGACGCCCGGGTCCGCCGACACCTCCGCGGCTGCGCGGCCTGCCGGCGGGAGGTGGCCGCCCTGGCCGAGGGGGTCTCCACGTTCGCCCGCGCCGCCCACGAGGTCCCCCCGCCCGAGGAGCTGCGGGACCGCGTCCTCGCCGTCCTGCGGGAGGAGTGGGCGGAGACCCCGCCCCCCCGCGAGCATCGCCCCTCGCTCGTCGCCGCGGCCCTCGTCGGGCTGCTGGCGGTGGCCGCCCTCGCCTTCGGCGTCCGCGGCGAGCTCCGCGCCGAGCGCTACGAGGCCGCGGCCGCGAGCTACCTCCGGTTCCTCCAGGCGCTCGGGGGCGAGTCGGTCCGGGTGGGGACCCTCCACCCGGTCGGCGAGCGCGCGCTCCGGGGGAGCTTCGTCCTGTACGACTCCAAGGTGGGCCAGTCCTGGGCCCTGGTCCTGGTCCGGGCCCCGGGGATGGAGGGGCGGGCCCTGGCCACGCTCTGGACCGCGGACCGCCGGCGGATCGACCTCCACCCCCTCGAGTTCGACGCCGGCGGGGAGGCCGCGACCTGGCTCGTGACCTCCTGGGACCTCCGCCCCTTCGACCGCCTGTCGGTCGCCACCCCCGCCGGCGAGGTCATCGCGCGGGGGACCGTCTGGCGCGACTAGGCGGGCGTCCGGGCCACCACCAGGCGGCGGATGAGGCGGGGGCGGGCCCCGAACCGGTACTTGTACGCGTAGTCGCCCTTGAGGAGGTCGAAGCCGCTGCAGCCGGCCTCGATCGCCCGTCGGATCACCTCGGCGACCAGCACCATCCCCGGGGCCACCCGGCTCCACGCGTGGTCGAACGCGGAGTTGTAGAGGTAGTAGCGGCCGTGGAACCGGAAGCCGATCGTGCCCGCGACCCTCTCCCCTCCCACCTCGAGCAGCGAGAGCTCGAAGATCCCCCGGGGGAGGAACGCGTCGGAGAGCCTGCGGAAGAAGATCTCCATCCCGGGCTGCATGAAGACGCCCTTGGGGCCCTCGCTCGAACGGTGGAGGGCGACGAAGCGGTCGAGGTCCGCGGCCAGGGTCTCCGCGGTGGCGGCGCGCACCCGGTAGGGCCCGGCCTCGTCCACGAGCTTCCGAGCCTTGCGCCTGATCTCGTGGCGCAGCTTCGAGGGGAGCGCCGCCAGGTACGCATCCCAGGACCCGGGGAGGTCGAGGAAGGGGGCGACGCCGTTGCGGTCCTCGGTCACGTCGACCGAGAGGCCCTGGGCCTGCGCCGCCTCCCGCAGGCGGCCGAGCCAGGCCCGGTCCTCGGGCAGGCCGCGGAGGTCGGCCACCTCCCAGTCCTCCCGATCCACGAGGGCGGCCCACAGCTCCTTGGCGAACGCGTCGGCGGCCTCGGGGAGCGCCACCGGGCCCTGGTGGTCCGTGACCTCGGTGCCGCCGAGGAACCGGAGCGTCCGGCCGATCCGCTCGAACGCGCAGGCCCCCACCTGGCGGCCCTCGCCGTCCTCGGCGAACGCGAGCAGGAGGTGCTCGGGGGTCTCGCCGAACTCCTCCCAGTACAGCTTGAGGTAGGCCGGGGTGTGGAAGAACGTGCCGGCCGGGTCCCGGAGGACGAGGTCCGACCAGTCCCGACGGGCGAAGTCGCGTGCGTCCTCGGAGAAGACGATCCGCATCAGGCGGGCTCCAGGACGTACAGCGTGTGGGGGTAGGTCCGGAGCGTCGGCCACATCGGCCGGTAGGTCTCCCGGTGCACGACCCGGAGCCCGTGCGCCGCGAACTCCTCGGCCCAGGCGCCGGCCGAGCGGAACGTGCACGGCGTCGGCACCCCGTGCCGGATGTTGAGGAGGCGGTCCCAGGCCACGTTGAAGGCGCGATCGAGCCTCGAGGCCGGGGTGTCCTCGGTGACGATCACGCGCTCGCGGGCGATCCGGCGGGCCTCCTCGATCACCCGCCCCTGGTCCTCGTACCGCTCCACGTGGTGGAGGACGAACATCATGAGCACCACGTCGAACGCGCCGTCGTCCACAGGCACCCGGAACGGGTCGGTCTGGGCGATGAAGGGCAGCGACCGGACCCGGTTCGGGTACTCCACGACGTCGCAGAGCGTGGGCCGGACCCCGGTCCGCCGGGCCAGCCACCGGCTCATGAGCCCCGTGCCCGCCCCCAGGTCGAGCACGGTCTGCCCGGGGCGGAGGTGCGGCGCGATCCGGCGTCCCTCCTCGTTCTCCCGCAGGAACACGGCTCCGATGCTACGGGGGGCCGCGCCGAACGTCCGGCCCCCGCCTCACCACGAGCCGCCGCCGCCTCCCCCGCCGCCACCGCCCGACGACCCCCCGCCGAACCCGCTGCCCCCGGAGGAGGAGGGCGTGGAGGCGAGCGTCCCGGCGCTCGTGACCGCGAACCCGTCGATCGAGTGGGAGAAGCCGTCGAGGGTGAGCGGGTCGCTCGAGACGTACCACGAGGAGATCTGCTCGGGGGCGGCCAGCCCCGCGAACGCCCGCGCCCACTCCTCGGTGAGCCCGAACACGATGGCGAACGGGAGGTAGCGCGGGAACACGTGCTCCCGCTCCGCCCAGCGGGCCTGGTGGGCCTCGGCCGTCTCGATCACCCGGCGGAACCCGCGGATCCTCCGGACCATGGCCGTCCCCCGGGCGCTCCTCCTCGGCATCGAGCCCGCCGAGGCCAGCAGGGCGATCCCCGCGAGCGGGAGCGGCACCGCCGCGAGGGCCAGGTGGGTGAAGCGGGCCGCGGCGAGCAGCACGGCCCCGCCGAGGACGGTGGCCCCGACCCCGAGGAGCGTCCACCGCAGCCGGATCCGGTCCGGCCGGGCCGGGAACCACCCGCGGGCCACGGCGTCCTCGTAGAGGGCGTCCTGGACCTCGCGGAGGCGCTCGGCGAACCGCGTCCGCAGGCTCGACAGCCGCACCTCGTCCCGCCCCCCGAGCAGCGCCTCGAACAGGACCCGCTCGTAGGGGAGGAGGTCGCGGTCGGGCCCCCGCCGCTTCCGCAGCCGCCAGTCGGGCTTCCCGAACCACCCGCGCTTCGGGATCTCCTCGATCACGAGGTAGCCGCGGACCGCGAGGTCCACGATGGTCGCGGTCACGTCGAGCGGGTTGGCCCGCTCGTCGAGGAGGGTCCCGACCTGGCCGGGGCGGAGCCCCTCGGGCGGCGCGAACTCCACCGGCCCCTCGCCCCCCTCGAGGAGCGGGACCGCCTGCTCGAGCCCCTCGGGGTTCCCGTGGAGCACGTCGACCGGCGAGCCGCGGTAGCGCCGGTCCCGCCCGGCCACCCACAGCAGCCGCCCGAGGCCCACCGCCGCGGCGACCGCGAGGAGGAGGCCCAGGCCCACCGACAGGGGCGTGACGGCGAAGGCGCGCGCCAGGCTCCACCGCTCCTCGAGCACCGGCCGGGGCTCGGGGACCGCGCCCTTCGGCAGGGCCGCCACCACGGTCAGGCCCTCCCCCGGGCCCAGCCCCTCGTGCGCGAAGCGCGCGACGCCCCCCCGGATCCGCGCCGTGGCGCAGGGCAGCGCCGAGCCCGTGGGGCCCGCGAAGCAGGCGACCCGGGCGATCGGCGCCGGCCCCTCCACCAGGACCTCCACGCGGTCGATCGGCACCGGCCACCCGTCCCCCACCGCGTTCCAGTACAGCTCGTCGTGGGAGGGGAACCCGTTGAGCGCGCCCCGGATCCGGTAGGCGATCTCGTAGGTGTGCCGCCCGGCGATGGTCCGGTCGGGGTCCCCGATCCGGATCCGCACCCAGGCTCCCTCGCGGAGGACCTCGTAGCCCGCCGGCGTCCCCGGGGAGGCCCGGACCGCGAGCACCTCCAGCGGGTAGACCCGGTCGGAGGTGTCGTCGTAGTGGAACCGGACGGGGATGTCGCGGAAGATCCCGTGGCGCTCCTCCGGCCCGAAGTCGTAGACGATCACCTCGGTCACGCGGACGTCGCCCGAGGCCTCGATCCGGAACCTCGCCTCGAACGAGACGATCCGCTCCGCGGCCCGGGCGGCCGCCGGGCCCCAGGCGAGCAGGACCGCCGCGGCCCCCGAGAGGACCCCGGCGGCCCACGCGGTCCCCGGCCTCCGGACCCGTCGCACGCGGCAAGCGTACGACCGAGGAGGGCCCGGGGTGGGGAGGCGCGCCTACGCGCCGTGGGGGGCGCGGCCCGCGGCCTCGCCGGCCCCCTCCAGCGCCTCCTGGAGGACGTCCCAGGCGAGGACCGCGCACTTGATCCGGATCGGGTACTTCACCACGCCCTTGAGCGCGACCAGGTCCCCGAAGGCGTCCTCGTCGGGCTCCACCTCCCCCGCCATCATGCCCCGGAAGGTCGCCGCGAGCTCCAGGGCCTCGCCCAGGCTCCGGCCCTTCACGGCCTCGGTCATCATCGAAGCCGAGCTCTGCGAGATCGAGCAGCCCGACCCCTGGAACGCGATGTCGGCGACCCGTCCGTCCTCCTGGTGCACGAACACCGTGATCTCGTCGCCGCAGAGCGGGTTGTTCCGGGAGCAGGACAGCTCGGCCCCCGGCAGCTCCCGCTTGTTCCGGGGGTTCTTGTAGTGGTCGAGGATGACCTCCTTGTAGATGTCCTCGAGCGCCACGTCGCCTCCCGCCTCAGCCCTCGAACACGGCGCGGGCGCGCTCCAGGGCCGCCACGAGCGCGTCCACCTCCTCCTTCGTGTTGTACACGTACAGCGAGGCCCGCGCCGTGGCCGGCACCCCGAACCGCCGCATCACGAGCTGGGCGCAGTGGTGCCCGGCCCGGATCGCCACGCCCTCCTCGTTCAGCACCGTGGCCAGGTCGTGGGGGTGGATGTCCCGGTACCAGAACGAGATCTCGCCGCCCCGCGCCGAGACGTCGGTCGGGCCGATGATCCGGGCCCCGGCCTCGGCGAGCCGCTCGAGCGCGTAGGCCGTGATCTCCTCCTCGTGGGCCCGGACGTTCTCCATCCCGAGCGCCGTGAGGTAGTCGACCGCCGCCCCGAGCCCGACCTCCTGGGCGATGTTCATCGTCCCCGCCTCGAACTTGTAGGGCGGCTCCTTGTAGGTCGAACGGTCCGGGAACACCTCGAGGATCATCTCCCCGCCGCCCAGGAACGGGTCCATCTCCTCGAGCAGCTCGCGGCGGGCGTACAGCCCGCCGGAGGCCGTCGGGCCCAGCATCTTGTGCCCGGAGAACGCGAGGAAGTCGCAGTCCAGGGCCGCCACGTCCACCGGGTGGTGCGGCACGAGCTGGGCCCCGTCGACGAGGAGGAAGGCCCCCACGGCGTGGGCGGCGTCGGCCAGCGCCCGCACCGGGTTCAGCGTCCCGAGGGCGTTCGACATCCCGGTGACGGCGAAGAGCCTCGTCCGCTCGGTGAGGAGCGACCCGAGGTCCGAGAGGTCGAGGAGGCCGTCGTCGGTGAGGGGGACGTAGCGGAGGGTGGCCCCGGTGGCCGCGGCGGCGAGCTGCCAGGGGACGATGTTCGAGTGGTGCTCCATCTCGGTGAGCAGGACCTCGTCCCCCTCCCGGAGGAACTTCCGGCCCCAGGCGTAGGCCACGAGGTTGATCGACTCCGTGGTCCCCCGGGTGAACACGATGCAGGAGGGGTCGGGGGCCCCGAGGAACGCCGCCACCTTCGCCCGCGCCGCCTCGTACAGCTCGGTCGCCTCCTCCGAGAGCGCGTAGATCCCCCGGTGCACGTTCGCGTTGTGTCGCTCGTAGAACTCCTGCAGGCAGGCGAGGACCTGGCGGGGCTTCTGGGAGGTGGCGGCGGAGTCGAGGTAGACGAGCGGCTTGCCCTGCACCGTCCTCGCGAGGATCGGGAAGTCCTGGCGGATCCTGGCGACGTCGAGCGCCGCCGGCCGGGTCACCGACATCGCACGCCTGCCTCCTTCCTCACTCCGCGGCCCCCGCCTCCCGGCCCGGGGCCACCCCGACCGGAGGTTCGAGGCCGAGCTCCCGGCGCAGCCCCTCGTAGCCGACCCGCTCCAGCTCGTGGGCGAGCTCCGGGCCGCCGGACCTCACGATACGCCCGTCGAGCATCACGTGGACGAAGTCGGGGGTGATGTGGTTCAGGATCCGCTGGTAGTGCGTGATGATCAGCATCCCCAGGCCCGGGCCCCGGAGCGTGTCCAGGCCCCGGGCCACGGTCTTGAGCGAGTCGATGTCGAGGCCGGAGTCGGTCTCGTCGAGCACCGCGATCCTCGGCTCGAGGACCGCGAGCTGCAGCACCTCGTTCCGCTTCTTCTCCCCGCCCGAGAACCCCTGGTTCACGTAGCGGTTCACCATCGAGTCGTCGATCCCGAGCAGCTCCATCTTCTCCTTGAGGTGCTTGCGGAACGCGAGCGCCGAGACCTCCTCCCCCTTCACGTGCTTGTACGCCGTGCGCAGGAAGTTCACCACCGAGACGCCGGGGACCTCCACCGGGTACTGGAACGCGAGGAACAGCCCGCGCTGGGCGCGCTGGTCCGGGGTGAGCCCGAGGATGCTCTCGCCGTCCAGGAGGACGTCCCCCGCCGTCACCTCGTACCCGGGCCGTCCCAGCAGCACGTTGGCCAGCGTGGACTTCCCCGAGCCGTTGGGCCCCATCAGCGCGTGGGTCTCCCCCTGGCGCACCGTGAGGTCGATGCCCTTCAGGATCTCCTTGCCCTCGACCGCCGCCCGCAGGCCCCGGACCTCGAGGACCGAGCCGTGGTTCCGCTCACCCATCGCCGTTCACCTCGATCAGCACGTCGTCGCCCTCCACCGTCACGTCGTAGACCGGGACCGGGGCCGTGGCCGGGAGGGTCTTCGGCCGCCCCGTGTTGAGGTCGAACGTGGACCCGTGCTTGGGGCACTCGATCGTCTCCAGCTCCGGGTCCACCTCGCCCTCGTCCAGGTAGTACTGGGCGTGCGAGCAGACCGCGCCCACCGCGCGGAACCCGGCCCGGCCCAGGTTCACGACCGCGATCTCCCGGCCGTCCACGACCACCCGCCGGGCGCCCCCCTCGGGGACGTCGGCGACCGCGCAGACCCGCACCCGCGGCACGCTCAGTCCTCCTCCTCCAGCTCGGCCTCGATCGCCCGCTCGAGCCCCTCCCGGATCTCCTCCAGGTCCACCCGGTCCAGCACCTCGCGGAAGAACCCGAACACGATCAGCCGCTCGGCCTCCGGGCGGGGGATCCCCCGGCTCGTGAGGTAGAACAGCTCGTCCTCGGACACCGGCCCCACGCTCGCCGCGTGCCCGCAGCGGGTGGGGTCGTTGGTGAGGATCTCGAGGTTCGGCACGGAGTGGGCCTTGGCCCGCTCCGAGAGCAGGACGTTGCGGTTCGTCTGGTAGGCGTCGCAGCGGTGCGCGCCCTTCTCGATGATCACGGTCCCGGTGTACACGGCGCGCGACCGCCCCTTGAGCGCGCCCTTGTAGAGCAGGTCGCTCGAGGTCCGGGACCCCACGTGGTCCTGGAGCGAGCGGTGGTCGAGGTGCTGGTCGTCGTCGCCGAAGTAGATCCCGAGCAGCTCGGAGGAGCCCCCCTCGCCCTCGAGGAGCGCCTCCACCTCGGCCCGGGCCAGGGACGCGCCGAAGGCCACCCCGAGCGAGCGGAGGCGCGCGTCCCGCCCCACCCGGGCCCGCTGGACCGACAGGTGCATCACGCCGCTCCCCCACTCCTGGAGCGCCACGTACCGCAGGGTGGAGCCGGGGCCCAGGTGGAGCTCCACCACCGCGTCCGAGAGCACGCGCGAGAGATCCGGGGAGGCGAACCGGTCGATGAACGTGAGCTCCGCCCCCTCCTCGAGGACGATCAGCGTGTGGGGGAAGACCCCCAGGCCCTCCCGGTCGACGTAGGTGAGGGTCTGGAGGGGGAGCTCCACGCGGACCCCTGCCGGCACCCGCACGAACGTCCCGCCGGCCCGGAAGGCCGCGTGGAGCGCGGTGAACTTCGTCCGCCCCGGTGGGACCAGCGCGTGGAGGTACGGCTCGACGAGGTCCGGGTGGTCGCGGAGGGCGTCGTCGAGCGGCTCGAAGCGCACCCCCCGCTCCCCCACCGCCGGGTCCAGCCGCGACAGCACGACCTCGGAGTTCAGCTGGACCTGCAGCCCGGCCCGGTCCCCGAGGTCCCCGAGGGCCGCCTGCACGTCCTCGGGGACGTCGTCGAGGGAGTCCGCGCGCAGCCCCCCCGGCGCGTGGGCCAGGAGGTCGAGGTCGAGGTCACCGAGGTCGGTGTAGCGCCACTCCTCGGTCTCCTGGGAGGGCAGCGGGAGCGCCTGGAACGTCCGGAGCGCCTCGCGCCGGAGCCGCTGCTCGCCCTGGCTGGTCGGCGGCAGGGCCTCGAGCGCGTCTTCGTCGAACCCGGTCCTCGTGGTGATGGTCACGGTTGGAACCCCCAACGGCGGGCCACCGGCACGGCTCTCCGCCCCGCCGAGGCGAAGTCTACCACCGCGGTCGGATTCCCCGGACCCCGGATCCCGCCGGTCGGGCCCACCGAGGGCCCGCCCGGGGCGACCGGGTCGGGTCCGGGGAGCAGGGCAGGGCATCCCAGACCGGGACCGCCCTCCATGGGCTAGGGTGGGGTCGATGGGAGTGGAGCTCCGCGACATCACGATGGACGACCTGCCCCTCTACGAGGCGCTGCTCACCGACCCCGCCATGATGTCCGAGCTCGGGGGGCCGCTCCCTCGGGACGGCCTGCGGGAGAGACTCCGCGTCATCGTGGACGGGGTCCTCGCCGGGAAGAACTGGTACTCGGTCGTCCTGGACGACGGGATCCCGGCGGGGACGGTGTGCGTCTGGGAGAGCGAGTGGAACGGCCGGCCGGTGAGCGAGATCGGCTGGATGGTCCTCCCCGCCTTCCAGGGCCGGGGGCTCGCCACCCGGGCCGTCCGGCTGATCCTGGAACGCGCCGACCGGGAGGGGCGGTGGGGGCCGATCCACGCGTTCCCGGGGCTCACGAACGCGGCGTCGAACGCGATCTGCCGCGAGACGGGGTTCCGCCTCGTGGGGCAGGACGACGTCACGTACGCGGACCGCACCCTCAGCTGCAACCACTGGGTGCGGCGCCCCGCGGGGAGCTAGCCGATCGCGCCCTCCATCTGGAGCTCGATCAGGCGGTTCAGCTCGACCGCGTACTCCATCGGGAGCTCGCGGGTGATCGGCTCGATGAACCCGTTCACGATCATCGCGGAGGCCTCGGCCTCGGAGAGGCCCCGGCTCATCAGGTAGAAGAGCTGGTCCTCCCCGATCCTGGCCACGGTCGCCTCGTGGCCGAGCTGGGCGGTCTCCTCCTCCACCTCGACGTAGGGGTAGGTGTCGGACCGGGAGTGCTCGTCCAGGATCAGCGCGTCGCAGCGCACCATCGACCTCGCGTGGTGGGCCCCCGGCTCCACCCGCACGAGCCCCCGGTACCCGGTCCGGCCGCCGTCCTTCGAGACCGACTTGCTCGTGATGACGCTCGAGGTGTACGGGGCGGCGTGGATCGCCTTCCCGCCGGCGTCCTGGTGCTGGCCCCGGCCGGCGAAGGCCACCGAGAGCACCTCGCCCCGAGCCCCCTTGCCCAGCAGGTAGATCGACGGGTACTTCATCGTGACCTTGGAGCCGATGTTCCCGTCGATCCACTCCATCACGGCGTCCTCGTAGGCCGCGGCCCGCTTCGTCACGAGGTTGTAGACGTTCGTCGACCAGTTCTGGATCGTCGTGTAGCGGACCCGGGCCCCCCGCTTCACGATGATCTCCACGACCGCCGAGTGGAGCGAGTCCGTGGTGTAGATGGGGGCCGAGCAGCCCTCGACGTAGTGCACGTACGAGCCCTCGTCGGCGATGATCAGCGTCCGCTCGAACTGCCCGACGTTCTGCTCGTTGATCCGGAAGTACGCCTGGAGCGGGATGTCCACGTGCACGCCGGGCGGCACGTAGATGAACGATCCGCCCGACCAGACCGCGGAGTTGAGCGCGGCGAACTTGTTGTCGTTCGGCGGGACCACCGTGCCGAAGTACTCGCGCACCAGGTCGGGGTGCTCCCGCAGGGCGGAGTCGGTGTCGGTGAAGATCACGCCCATCGACTCGAGCTCGGCCTTGATCTTGTGGTAGACGACCTCGCTCTCGAACTGGGCGGACACGCCCCCGAGGTACTTCTTCTCGGCCTCGGGGATCCCCAGCCGGTCCCAGGTGGCGCGGATGTTCTCCGGCAGGTCGTCCCACGACTTCACCTGCTCTTCGACGGGCTTCAGGTAGTAGTAGATGTCGTCGAAGTCGATCTCCGACAGGTCCGCCCCCCACCACGGCATGGGACGCTGGACGAAGTGGCGGTAGGCCTTCAGCCGGAACCGCCGCATCCAGTCGGGCTCGCCCTTGATCGCCGAGATCTCCTCGACGACCTCCTGCGAGAGGCCCTTCTTCGGCTTGAAGACGTACTCGACCTCGTCCCGCCAGCCGTAGCGGTAGCCCTTGGAAAGCTCCCTGAGGTGCTCCTCCTGGGTGATCGCCACGTCGGTCACTCCCCTCGGGTCGGCTTCGACGGCCCTCCCGGACGCAAGCATAGCCGCGCCCGGCGGGGAAAGTCCACTCCCCGAGTCGGATTCCGGGACCCTCGGTGCCGGGCCGGCCCCCCTACCCCTTCTCCACCGGCACCCCGACGAGCGAGCCGTACTCGGTCCAGCTGCCGTCGTAGTTCTTCACGTCCCGGTAGCCGAGGAGCTCGTGGAGGGCGAACCAGGTGTGGGAGGATCGCTCCCCGATCCGGCAGTAGGCGATCACCTCGCGGTCGGGGGGGATCCCCTTCCCCTCGTAGAGCGCCCGCAGCTCCTCCGCGCTCTTGAAGGTCCCGTCGTCGTTCGCGGCCTGGACCCAGGGGACGTTCGCGGCGCCCGGGATGTGGCCGGGGACCTGGGCCTGCTCCTGGGGCAGGTGGTCGGGGGCGAGCTTCTCCCCCCGGTACTCCTCGGGCGAGCGGACGTCCACGAACGCGGCCTTCCCCAGCTTGGCGAGGACCTCGTCGCGGAACGCCCGGATCCCGCGACGGACCGGGCCGGTCACGGTCACGTCCCCCTCGGGGTACGAGGGCACCTCCTGCGTGAGCTCCCGCGACTCGAGCTCCCACTTCTTCCGGCCGCCGTTCAGGAGCTTGACCCGGTCGAAGCCCAGGTAGCGGAGGAGCCAGTAGGCGTAGGCGGCGAACCAGTTGTTGTTCCCGCCGTAGAGGACCACGGTCGTGTCCTCGTTCACCCCCGCGCGACGCAGGAGCCGCGTGAGCCCCTCCTGGTCCACGTACTCCCGGCCGACCGGGGCGTGGAGGTCCGTGTTCCAGTTCCACCCCACGGCCCCCCGGATGTGGCCCTTGTCGTAGGCCGTCGTGTCCTCGTCCACCTCGACCACGCGGATCCTCGGATCGTCGAGGTGCGCCTCGAGCCAGTCGGTCTCCACGAGCGCGTCGGGGTTGGCGTACCCACCCATCGCAGGCTCCCTTCGGGTCCGGGCTCCCGGGGTCCTGGGGACGCCGCCCGCGCGACGCCCGGGAGCGGTCCCGTCGCGCGGCCGGCTCAGCGCGCCCGGCGAGGCGCGCGGCCGCCGGTACAGCACACGCGATCGGGGATCATCGCCCCCACGAGGCCTGCGCAGCGGGTAGGGATCATTTCCCGACCTCTGGACTCGGATTCCTACCGCGGCGCGCCGGTTCCGTCAAGGGGCGCTCGCCACGGCAGGGGGCGGGGCCGACGCGCCCGCCCCGAGGCTCAGAAGAACCCCAGGGCGGCCCTGGCCTCCTCGGACATCATCTCGGGCGTCCACGGGGGCCGGAGCACGAGCTCCGCGCGGACCTCCTCGACGCCGGGGACGCCCTCGAGGAGCCGGTGGATCTGGTCCTCGATCAGCGGGCCGATCGGGCAGCCCATCGTGGTGAGGGTGTAGTCGACCTCGACCACCCCGCCCCGGATGCGCACGTCGTACACGAGGCCCAGGTCCACGATGTTGATGCCCAGCTCGGGGTCGACGACGTGGCGGAGCGCGTCGAGCACGCGCTCCCGGAGCTCCTCGGGGCTCGGCGCGACGGACGGGGCCTCGGGGCTCGGGGAACCGGGGTCGTTCATACGCGAACCAGCCTCCTCGACCGTCTATCCTACAGGTGCCCGGGAGCGACCGGCGAACGCGGCAGGTGCGGGAGGGCGATCGGTGATCAGGGCCTTGATCGTGGACGACCACCCGGTGACCAGGGACGGGTTGCGCTCGGCCCTCGAGCTCACCGAGGACGTCGAGGTGGTCGGGGAGGCCGCGACCGGGGAGGAGGCCGTCGAGCGGGCCAGCGAGCTCCGGCCGGACGTCGTGTTCATGGACGTGCGGATGCCGGGGATGGACGGGATCGAGGCGACCCGGCTGATCCGGGAGCGCTCGCCCGGCACCCGCGTGATCCTGTTCACGGTGGACGAGTCGCGGGCCGCGATCTCCGAGGCGATCCAGGCCGGGGTCTCTGGGTACCTGCTCAAGGACGCCTCCGCGGACGAGCTGGTGAACGCGGCCCGCATGGCGCTCGAGGGGAAGGCCGTGATCCACCCCCTCCTCACCAGGGCCTTCATCGAGGAGGTCCAGCTCGCGGACAAGCGGCCCGCGGCCGCGCCCCTGTCCCGGCGCGAGAAGGAGATCCTCCAGAAGGTCGCCTACGGCGCCACCACGAAGGAGGTCGCCCGCGACCTCGGGATCTCGCCCCACACCGTCAAGACGCACCTCGAGCGGATCTTCGAGAAGCTCGGCGCGAACGACCGCGCGCAGGCCGTCGCGATCGCCATCCGCAGCGGCCTCGTCGAGTAGCCCGGCCCGGGCTCAACCCGCGCCCGCCCAGGTCGATACCTCCCACGGATGGCGACGAAGGTCCTCCTGTGCGACGCGCCGGACGGCCTGGCGCTGCTCCAGTACGCGCTCCTGCGGTCCGGGGCCGACCTCGAGGTCGAGGGCGCCCCGGACGGGTTCCGCGCCGTCGAGCTCGCCGGCCGGCTCCAGCCCGACGTGGCCGTCTGCGAGATCGACCTCGAGGGCCTCGCCGGGACCGAGCTCGTCCGGCGGATCCTCGCCACCTCCCCGGGCACGAAGCTCCTGTGCTGGACCGCCGTGGCCTCGGCCGGCTCAACGGCCCAGATGCTCGGCGCCGGCGCCGCCGGCTACCTCCTCAAGGAGGACGGCCCGGACGACGTGGTCCGGGCGGTGGGGGCGGCGGCCGCGGGGGTCGGCGTCGTCCTCTCCCCCAAGGTGGCCCGGCTCCTGGCGGAGCGCTTCGCCGAGTCCCTCCGGCGCGACCAGGAGCTCGAGGAGTCGCTCGCGGAGGCGACGGGGAAGCTCGACGAGGTCCAGGCGGCGAAGGCGGAGTTCCTGGCCAACGTCTCGCACGAGCTGCGCACCCCGGTCACCGTGGCCAGGGGGATCGCGTACGTCCTCCGGAACCGGGACGTCCCGGACCCCGAGCGGGGGGAGTTCCTCCAGCAGCTCGAGGCCTCCCTGGACAAGCTGATGGGCATCGTGGACGAGATCCTCACCATCGCCGAGCTGGACCGCGGGACGCTCGCGCTGAACGTCCAGCGGGTGGACCTCGCGCCGCTCCTCCGCCACCTCGCGGAGGAGACCGCCCGCCGCTACCCGCAGCACCGGATCGAGCACCAGGTGCCGGACCCCCTCACGGCCCTCGCCGACCCGGGGCGGATCTCCGAGGTCGTGCGCCAGCTCCTGGACAACGCCTGCCGCTACTCCCCGCCCCACGAGACCGTCTCGCTCCGCGCCCGGGTCCTGGACGAGGGCGTCCTGGTCACCGTGACCGACCACGGGCTCGGCATGGCCCGCGAGGTCCTGGCCCGGGCCTTCGACGAGCCCTTCTCCACGGGGGAGCGGGTGCTCCGGAAGGAGCGCGCGGGCGTGGGCCTGGGGCTCCACCTGGCGCGGCAGCTCGTGGTGCAGCACGGCGGGGTGATGTGGGCCGACCCCTTGCCGTCGGGCGGGACCCGGGTGTCGTTCTGCATCCCCGCCGACCGGGGCCAGCGGGTCACCGCGCCCCCGCTGTTCGCGGCCGAGGCCGCGGCCGAGCCGGGTCCGCGCCCGTAGCGCCGACCGCTGGCGCCGCCCCCGCCGGGGGGTCTATGCTGCGCCGGGTACGGTGCGGAGGACCATCGCCTGGCTCGTGCTGGCGCTGGCCGCGGCGGGGTGCCGCGATGCCCGGCCGGCAGACCTCCCCGGGGATCCCGGCACGCTCCGGATCCGCGAGTCGCCCACCCCCTTCAGCCTGGTCGAGGGGGAGGAGGTCCGGGCCCTGGTCCCCGACGACTGGCGCCCGGCGCTCGCCGAGGGGCTCCCGACCCAGCGCGGGATCCTCGCGTCGCCCCGGCCGCGGGCCTGGGGGAGGATGGACGGGTCGGTGGCCGGGCTCGCGGCCCTCTGGGTGGACGCGACGGCCGTGGGCGTCCCGAGCGACTTCTTCTACCTCGCCGCCACCGGCCCGGCCCTGGGCCGGCTCCTGGGGTCGCCGGGGTGCCGGGCCGAGGTGCAGCGGGTCTTCGCCGACCACCGTCCCCCGCTCGCCTCGGGGCCCGCGACCTCCCCCGGGGACTACGTGGCGCGGGGCGAGGGGACGTGCGCGGCCCGGAGCGGGCCCACGCGGTGGGCCTACTTCGTGGCGGCCCCCGGCTTCGGCCCCGTCCGCGCCCTGGGCATCCCGAGCTCGGGGCTCTACGTCGTCGTCGCCGTGGTGCCCGACTCGCGGCGGGCCGACCGGCTCCTGGACCGCCTGGTGGAGGGCGCGCGGTTCGGCGGGACGCGGGTGGGCGAGATGATCGAGGCCGCCCGCGCCCGGTCCGCCTGACCCGGTCGGGCCGGCGCCGGGGGCGGACGCGGTAGCATCGATGCGATGGGCGACGGCTACGACGTAGCGGTGATCGGCGCGGGGACGGGGGGCTACGCCGCCGCCCTCCGCGCCGCCCAGCTCGGCAAGCGCGTCGCCCTGATCGAGCGGGACGAGCGGCTCGGGGGCACCTGCCTGCTCCGCGGGTGCATCCCCACGAAGGCGCTGCTGCGCTCGGCGGAGGTGCTCGACACGGTCCGGCGGGCGGCGGAGTGGGGGATCCGGGCCTCCGGCGAGCCGGACCGCGAGGCGATCGCCGCGTTCCGCGACCGGATCGTGGACAAGCTGGTCTCCGGCCTCACCGGCCTGATCCGCCACCGCGGGATCGAGGTCGTGCGGGGGAACGCCCGGCTCCTCCCGGGCCCCGCCGTCGAGGTCGACGGCCGGCGGATCGAGGCGGCGGACGTGGTGGTGGCCACCGGCTCGCGGCCCAAGCTCCTGCCGGGGGTCGAGCGGTCGGAACGGGTCATCACGAGCGACGAGGCCCTCGCCCTCCCCTTCCTCCCGGGCTCCGCGGTCGTGATCGGCGCCGGGGCGGTGGGGCTCGAGTTCGCCTCGTTCTACCGGTCGCTCGGCGCCGAGGTCACGCTCCTCGAGGCGCTCCCCCGGATCGCGCCCCTCGAGGACCCGGACGTCTCGAAGGAGCTCGCCCGCGCCTTCCGGCGCCGGGGGATCCGGGCGCACGCGGGCGTCCGGGTCGAGGCGATCGTGGACCGCGGGGACCGCGTGGAGGTCACGTACGACGCCGGGGGCGCCGCCACGGTCACCGCGGACCTCTGCCTGGTGGCGGTGGGTCGGGCGCCGGTCACCGAGGACCTGGGGCTGGAGGCGGCCGGGGTCGAGCTCGACCGGGGGTTCGTGAAGGTCGACGGCCAGCTCCAGACCACGGCCCCCCACGTGTGGGCCGTGGGGGACGTGGCCGCCACCCCCCTCCAGCTCGCCCACGTCGCGTTCTCCGAGGGGATCGCGGTGGCGGAACGGATCGCGGGCCTCGCCGTCCCCGAGATCGACTACGCCGGGATCCCCCGCGTCACCTACTGCTCCCCGGAGGTGGCCTCGGTGGGCCTCACCGAGGAGCAGGCCCGTGAGCGGGGGGACGACGTGGTGGTCGAGGTCCTCGACCTCCGCGGCATCGGGAAGGCGAACATCGTGGGCGAGGGGGGGATCGTCAAGCTCGTGGCGGCGGCGGACGGACCGGTCCTCGGGGTGCACATGGTCGGCCCCCACGTCACGGATCTGATCTCCGAGGGCATGCTGATCACCAACTGGGAGGCGGCTCCCGCCGAGGTGGCGGCCCTGATCCACCCGCACCCGTCGCTCTCGGAGGCGATCGGGGAGGCGCACCTCGCGCTCGCCGGCAAGCCGCTCCACACGCCGTAGGAGGGGAGATGGCCACGGAGACGTCGGCCCGGTCGCGGCGGAAGGGCGAGGGCCCGGTACCCGAGCTCTCGCGGGAGCAGCTCCACGAGATCCTGTACCTCCTCAAGCTCTGCCGCTACTTCGACGAGCGGATGGAGGCGCTGTACCGGCAGGGGCGCCTGCCGGGCGCGATCTACTCGGGGCGCGGCCAGGAGGGGACCCACGTGGGCGCGGCCTACGCCCTCCGGAAGGAGGATCCGCTGTTCCCCACCCACCGCGACCTCTCCGCCCAGTTCGCGAAGGGCGTGGACCTCAAGCGCGTGATGGCCCAGTTCTGGGGGCGGATCGACGGCTACACCCGGGGGCGGGACGGGAACAGCCACATGGGCGACTGGTACGGCGCGCGGACCTTCACCGTGATCTCCCACCTCCCGATCGCGTACCCGATCGCCTGCGGCGCCGCCCTCGCCTACAAGCTCCGGGGCGAGGACCGGGTGGCGATGGCGATCTGCGGCGACGGCGCCACCTCGAACGGGCGCTGGCACGAGGCCCTGAACGTGTCGGGGATCCACAGGCTGCCGGTCGTGTGGGTGGTGAACAACAACCAGTACGCGTACTCCACGCCGAACCCCCTCGAGTTCCCGGTGCCGACGATCGCGGAGCGGGCGGCGGCCTACGGGATGCCGGGCGTCCGGGTCGACGGGACCGACGTCCTCGAGGTCTACCGGGCGGCCCGGGAGGCCGTGGACCGCGCGCGGGCCGGGGAGGGGCCCACGCTGATCGAGTCGGTCTCCCTCCGCTGGCGGGGCCACGCGGGCCACGACCCCGCGAAGTACGTGCCGAAGGAGCTCCTCGAGGAGTACATGACGCGCCGCGACCCCGTCCGGCGGTTCGAGGACCACCTCCGGACCAACGGGCTGATCGAGGACGACGAGGTGAAGGCGATCGAGGAACGGATCGAGCGCGAGTTCGACGAGGGCTACCGGTTCGCCCAGGCCTCGCCGTTCCCGGTCCCCGAGGAGGTCACCAGGGGCGTGTTCACCGACGACGGGTACTGGGCGAGCGAGCCCTCCCGGGAAGGGGGGACCGGCTGATGGCGACCCAGCGGGTCGAGGCGGGGGCCGCCGGCCACGGAGCCGAGCCCCGGGGGAAGCGGACCGAGGAGGGAGAGGCCACCTACCTCGTCGCCATCGCCGAGGCCCTCTGGGAGGAGATGGAGCGCGACGACCGCGTGTTCCTGCTGGGCGAGGACATCGGGGTCTACGGCGGCGCCTTCAAGGTCACCGAGGGCTTCATCGAGCGGTTCGGGCCCGAGCGGGTGATGGACACCCCGATCTGCGAGGAGACGATCGTCGGGATGGCGATCGGGGCCGCGATGGAGGGGTTCCGCCCGGTCGCGGAGTTCCAGTACGCCGACTTCATGTCCTCGGGCTTCGACGAGATCGTGACGGCCGCCGCCCGCTACCACTACCGCTCCGGGGTCCCGCTCCCGATCGTGCTCCGGGGGCCGTCCGGCGGGGGGGTGCGTGCCAGCGCCTTCCACTCGACGAACCCCGAGGCGTGGTTCGCCCACCAGCCGGGGCTCAAGGTGATCTGCCCCGCCTTCCCCTCCGACGCGAAGGGGCTGCTCAAGGCGGCGATCCGCGACGACAACCCGTGCGTGTTCCTCGAGCACAAGTGGATCTACCGGCGGGTGAAGGAGCCCGTCCCCGACGACCCCGACTTCCTCGTGCCGATCGGGGTCGCCGAGGTCAAGCGGGCCGGGGAGGACTGCACGGTCGTCGCCTACGGCGCCATGGTCCACAAGGCGCTGGAGGCCGCGGGGAACCTCGCCGGGCGGGGCATCTCGGTCGAGGTGGTGGACCTCCGCACGATCTACCCGCTGGACGTGGACACCGTCCTCCGGAGCGTCGAGAAGACCAACCGCGCCCTCGTCATCTACGAGTCGAACCGGTTCCTCGGGGTCGGCGCGGAGGTGGCGGCGGCCCTGGCCGAGCGGGCCTTCGAGCACCTGGACGCGCCGGTGATGCGCCTGGCGCCCCCGCACACGCCGGTCCCCTTCTCGCCGCCCCTCGAGGACGCGTACCTGCCGCAGGTCGAGGACATCGAGAAGGGGGTCGAGCAGCTGTCCGCGTGGTGAGCCCCAACCGGGAGGCCCGATGACGTCGATCACGATGCCGCAGCTCGGCGAGACCATCGTCGAGGGGACCATCCTCAGGTGGTTCAAGAAGGAGGGGGACCGCGTCGAGCGGGACGAGCCCCTGTTCGAGATCTCCACGGACAAGGTCGACACCGAGGTGCCCTCGCCCTCGGCGGGGGTCCTCCGGCGGATCCTCGTCCCCGAGGGGGAGACCGTGAAGGTCGGCACCCCGCTCGCCGAGATCGAGGAGGAGGGCGCCGCGGCGGCGCCCGCGGCTCCGCGGCCCGAGGCCGCACCGGCGGGTGCGGAGGCGCCCGCCCCGCGGCCCGAGGGG
>FWPU01002941.1_pt1 | contig 31735 bp, 20 predicted proteins | sample 2228361 | NCBI WGS metagenome assembly FWPU01 (sample SAMEA103939777, study PRJEB20133) | metagenome | reverse complement strand
CTGCTCATCTGCCACACCGCCACCTACGCCACCAGCTCCCAGGTGCTGCCCATCGTCCAGCAGGCCAGGGTGCCGGTGCTGGTCCTGAACTTGCAGCCCACAGCAGCCCTGGACTACCCCAACACTGACACGGGCGAATGGCTGGCCAACTGCTCCACCTGTTGCGTGCCGGAGCTGGCCAACGCTTTCCACCGGGCCGGCATCGATTTCCGGGTGGTCTCCGGCATGCTCTACGACGATCCACGGGCCTGGAACGCCCTGCAGGACTGGTGCCAGGCGGCCGGCGTGGTGCGCGCCCTGCGGGGGGCCCGCTTCGGCTTCCTGGGCCATACCTACCCCGGGATGCTGGACATGTACTCTGATTTTACCCAGCACCACGCCCAGTTGGGCCTGCATGTAGAAGTGCTGGAAATGTGTGACCTGAAGGACCGGGTGGATGAGGTCACCCAGGCCGAGGTGGAGGCAAAGCTGGCGGAGACCCGCGAAATTTTCCAGGTGGATGCCTCCGCTGGGGAAGAAGACCTGCTATGGGCCTGCAAGGTAGCGGCCGGCCTGGACCGTCTGGTGGCCGACTTTGAGCTGGACGCGCTGGCCTATTACTATCGGGGCACCAACCAGAATGAATACGAAAGGCTGGGCGCGGGCCTGATCCTGGGCAATTCCCTTCTCACCGCCCGAGGCATCCCGGCATCTGGCGAAGGGGACCTCAAGAACGCGGTCGCTATGAAAGTGATGGATATCCTGGGTGCCGGCGGTTCCTACACCGAGTTTTACGCCATGGATTTCCGTGAGCAGTTCGTGCTCATGGGCCATGACGGCCCTGGCCACATCGCCATCAGCGACCGTAAGCCCATCCTGCGCGGACTGGGCCTCTACCACGGCAAGGCCGGTTACGGCGTCTCCGTGGAGTTCAACGTGCGCACCGGGCCAATCACCATCTTTGCCTGCACCCAGACCCGGGACGGCCGGCTCAAATTCCTGACCGCGGAGGGGGAATCCCTGCCCGGCCCAATTCTCCAGATCGGGAATACCAACAGCCGGCTGCGCTTCTCCCTACCACCGGCCGAATTCGTGGACGCCTGGTGCGCGGAGGCGCCCACCCACCACTGCGCGCTGGGCATCGGCCATGTGGCCGACAAGCTGGCCAAGTTTGCCCAGCTCAAGGGACTGGAATTGGTGCGGGTAGGCGATGGGCGGGAGACAGGGAATAGTAGACGGTTAGATGGTAGATGGTAGACGGTAGACGGTAGACGGTAGTCGGTATGCTGACTACCGTCTACCGTCTACCGAAACTCAACTCCCTTCCAGCGATCAGAACCTGCAGTCAACATCCGGAGGAACCATGCTTACCCAAGAGCAAATTCAACAGTTTCACCAAAATGGCTATCTGAACGGCGGCAAAGTGCTGGACGACGACGAAGTAGAAGTGTTGCGGGCTGAGATCATGCGGGTGATCGAGGAGCGGGACCGCACCGACATTCCCCAGCCGGTGCTGGTGCGCAACCTCTCCCGGGACAAAAACTCGCCTGTCTGGCAAATCGTCAACATCTGGCAGGCCAGCGAGCCCTTCCGCCGCCTCATCTATCATCCCCAGATCACCCGGGCCGTGGCCCAGCTCACCGGCGCCAGGGAGCTGCGCATCTGGCATGACCAGATCCAATACAAGCCGCCCCAGATCGGCGGTGTGAACATGTGGCACCAGGACGCGCCCTACTGGCCCATTATCCAGCCCATGACCGAGGTCACCGCCTGGGTGGCCCTGGACGACGTGGATGAGAGCAACGGCTGCATGAGCATGGTGCCCGGTTCTCACCTCTGGGGAAATAACATCGACTTCCTCCACTCCCTGGAGAACTACGACGCCATGCCTGCCGAATTCAATGGCCACCCCATTCAAGTTATCCGCTGTCCGGTAAAAAAGGGGGAGGTCCACTTCCACCACGCCCTTACCTGGCACGGCTCCCACGCCAACCGAAGCGGGCGCCCCCGCCGGGCCGTCGCCCTCCACTACATGACCGGCGAGACCCGCTACGTGGCCAGTGGGGAACATGTGATGAAGCAGTTCGTCACGGTGGCAGACGGGGAAATCCTCCAGGGCGAGCATTTCCCTCTGGTCTACAGCGAGAAGCAACCGGCCTGACGGCACCCTGACTTCGCCTTCTTCATCCACCTGCCGCTGTTATTTAGGCCGTTTGTGGAAGACCCAATTCGTGTACCCAATTTTCAAGGAGGAGTCCATGTCGAACAAGCTCTGGTTATTTCCGGTTGTCTGTCTGATTTTTGTGCTGGCCGCCTGTGGAGGCCGTGGCCAGCCGGCCCCGGCGCCGGAAGCGCCGGCTCCCCAGGAAGCCCAGGCTCCGGCCCCGGCAGAACCGGCCGCGCCGGCAGCTGAGGCGGCGGCCCCGTCCCAGTACCAGGAATCTCCGATTCTGGCCGAAAAGGTGGCCGCAGGAGAGCTGCCGCCGGTGGATGAACGCCTCCCCAATGAACCGTTCGTGGTTGGGCCGGGCGTACTGCTCAGCGAAGAGGATCTGCCCAACTGGCAGCCCGGCCGCTATGGGGGCACCCTCCGCTCTGCACACTTCCGCCCCGAGTGGAACCCGGACATCTTCGTCATGACCAATGAGCCCCTCCTCATCGCCCAAGGCATCAGTGTGAACCAGATCAAGGGCAACGTGGTGCGGGACTTTGAGGTCAATGAGGACAATACCGAGTTCACCTTTTACATGCGGGAAGGGCTAAAGTGGTCGGATGGCGAACCGGTGACCACAGAAGATGTGCGCTTCACCTACGAGGACATTCTCCTCAACGAGAACCTGACGCCCACCTTCCCCCGTCGCTTCCGTACCGGCTTCGACCCGGCCGGCGAGCCCATGACCCTGGAGATCATCGACGACTACACCTTCAAGATCTCCTTCCCGGAGCCCTACGGCGGGCTGCTGCGGGCCATCACCATCGAAGGCTGGAACGGCTATACCGAGTTGCTGCGGCCGGCCCACTACTTGAAACAGTTCCACGCCGACTACACGCCCCTGGAGGAGCTGCGGCCGCTGTTGGACGAACAGGGCTTGAAGGATGAATGGTGGCAGCTCTTCACCAACATGCAGTGCCTGAACTGGGACAACACCGAACCCCGTTGCGCCGATTTCCCGGTGCTGAACCCCTGGATCGTGACCAAATCCACCGAGCCGGGCCTGCTGGTCTTCGAGCGTAATCCCTACTACTTCAAGGTGGACACCGAGGGCAAGCAGCTTCCCTACATCGACAAGATCATCTCGCCCCTGGTGGAAGATGTGGAGATGGTCAACCTGAAGATCCTCACCGGCGACGTGGACTTCATGCGGGAAAGCACGGGCCTGGTGAAGGTGCCTCTCTACAAGGAGAACGAGGAGAAGGGTGGCTTTACCACCGTCCTGCTGGACATGCACGTGGATTCCACCTGTCTGGAATTCAACCGAACTTTCGATGATCCGGAGTGGCGACAGATCAGTGAGGACATACGCTTCCACCAGGCGGCCAGCCTGGCCATCAACCGGGACGAGATCATCGAAAGCATCTACTATGGCTTCGCCTCCTTGCCGCTGAAGACCGTGGGTGAGGAGCTCTCGGTGCGGGACCTGGACCGGGCCAACGCGCTGCTGGATGAGTTGGGCCTGACCGAGCGCAACAGCGAGGGCTATCGCCTGGGGCCCGACGGCCAGGTCTTCTCCATCCTGTTGGAGCACGGCGCCCACGCGCCGGACATCGGCCCGGTGGCCGAGCTGATTTCCCAGCACCTAAAGGACGTGGGCCTGCAAGTACAGGTCAAGCCCATCGACCCGCAGCTCTGGAGTCAGAAGCGGGCCGCCAATGAGCTTCAGGCAACCGTCTTCTGGTGTCACGACCAGGGCTGGGACAATAACTGGACCGGTGACACAATCGAGCGAGCTGGCAGGCTCTGGTTCACCTGGTTTACCACCCAGGGCCAGGAGGGTGAAGAGCCGCCGGCGTGGGCCAAGCGTGCCTTCGAGCTGGATGCCCAGCGCTGGAGCGTGGTCTCCGGCTCTGACGAGTACAACCAGCTCAAGGAAGAGGGCTATGCCTGGCATCGGGAGAACCTGCCCATCATCACCATCGTGGAGAACGTGAAGTATCCGCTGATCGTCTCCAGCCGCTTCGGCAATGTGCCCTCGGCTGGCTACGCCATTGCGGCCAACTTTGCGGGTGAACAGCTCTTCTTCACCAGCGACTAAGGTTCGCCGCCGAGTGTAGAGCCGCCTGGCTGTAGGGATGCCCTGTAGGAGCTCCCTGCAGCCAGGCCGCCGGTCACTGTTGACGGAGGTATTTTCCCATGCTCCTCTACATTGCCCGTCGCCTGATCATGCTCGTCCCCATCCTCTTCATGATCTCGGTGGTTTCGTTCTTTCTCATCGAACTGCCACCGGGCGACTGGGTCAGCTACCACATCACCAACCTGCGCAACTCAGGCGTGCAGCTTTCTCAGGACGAAGCCGATCGGCTGGTACGCATGTACGGGTTCGACCAGCCCGTCTATATGCGTTACCTGAAATGGATGGAGGGCATTCTCCTGCGGGGTGATTTCGGCTGGTCATTTCAGTGGAATCGCTCGGTGAATTCGGTGCTGGCCGAACGATTGCCCTTAACCATCGCCATCTCCCTGATGTCCCTGATCGTCTCCTGGGCCATCTCCATCCCCATCGGGATTTACTCGGCCACCCACCAATACTCCATGGCCGACTACGTCTTCACCTTTATCGGCTTCATCGGCCTGGCCACCCCGGGCTTCCTGCTGGCCATGTTGCTGGCCTGGGTTCTCTTTGTCTATTTCGACTTTTCGGCCCTGGGCCTCTTTTCCACCGAATACATGGACGCGCCCTGGAGCATGGCCAAGTTTATTGACATGCTCAAACACCTGATCCTGCCCCTGCTCATCATTGGCTTGGCAGGAACCGGCGCCACCATCCGGGTTATGCGGGGCAACCTGCTGGACGAGCTCCAGAAGCAGTATGTCATCACGGCCCGGGCCAAGGGGGTATCGGAGCTCCGGCTGCTCATGAAATACCCGGTCCGTATGGCCCTCAACCCGGTGATGAGCACCATCGGCTGGATCCTGCCGGGCATCGTCTCCGGTGAGATCCTGATTTCCCTGGTGTTGGGTCTGCAGACCACTGGGCCGGCGCTGCTCCGGGCCGTCCTGGCCCAGGATATGTACCTGGCGGGCAGCATCGTCATGATCTTGAGCTCGCTCACCGTCATCGGCACCCTGATTTCAGACATCCTGCTGGCCTGGATGGATCCCCGCATTCGCTATGAAGGGGGTGCGCGATGAGTATGGAGGAAAGTGTGAAGATGAAAGACCGCCTGGCTACGGCGGGCCCTGCTGCGGGCGAGCTGGCCCTGCCCCCTGATGCCCTCCAGGAAGAGGAGGTGGACGGCGATCCGACCCTGGATGAGCGCTACTACTATGCCAGCCAGTGGGACCTGATCCGGGCACGCTTCCGCCGGCATCGGCTGGCCATGGTTTCTCTGGTGCTGCTCATTGCGCTCTACATCCTGGCCATCTTTGCCGGTTTCTTCAGCCCCTACACGCCGGACACCCGCTTCGAGGGCTATCAGCAGGCCCCCCCGGTCCGCATCCACATCATGGATGAAAACGGTCTGCAGCGGCCCTTCATCTACGCCTTTGAAAAGACCCTCAATCAGCAGACATTTAAGTATGAGTTTGCCGAGAACAAAGAGGCTAAGTATCCCATCCTCTTTTTTGTGGAGGGCAGGCCGTACAAGCTCTTGGGCCTTTGGGAAACGAACATCCATCTTTTCGGCACCGGGGAAGGCAATCCGCCTATCCTGCTCTTTGGCGCTGACCAGTTGGGCCGGGACATTTTTACCCGCACCCTCTTTGGCGGCCGCATCTCCCTCTCCATCGGCCTGGTGGGGGTGGCCCTCAGCTTTCTCCTGGGCATCCTGTTGGGCGGTATCTCCGGCTACTTTGGGGGTATGGTGGACGAAATCGTGCAACGCACCATCGACTTCCTTATCTCCATCCCCTCCCTTCCCCTCTGGATGGCCCTGAGCGCTGCGCTGCCCCGGGATTGGTCGGTGATCAAGACCTACTTCGCCATCACAGTCATTCTGTCGGTCATCGGCTGGACAGGCCTGGCCCGGGTGGTACGGGGCAAGCTGTTGGCCTTGCGGGAGGAAGATTACGCCATGGCAGCCAAGGCGGCCGGCGCCAGCGAGGCGCGCATCATCTTCCGACACCTGCTGCCTGGCTTCACCAGCCACCTGATCGTCTCCCTCACCCTCGCCATCCCCAACGTGATCCTGGCCGAAACGGCCCTGAGCTTCATCGGCCTGGGGATGCAGCCGCCGGCGGTCAGCTGGGGCACTTTACTTAAAGACGCCCAGAACATCGTCGCCATCGCCCACCAGCCCTGGCAGCTCATCCCGGCCCTTTTCGTCATCGGCGCCGTGCTGCTTTTCAACTTTGTGGGCGATGGCCTGCGGGACGCGGCGGATCCTTATCAAAAATAGCGAGAGACCACATGGAGTCGTCACGAGTCCGAAGTCCGGACCTGGCACTGCAGACTCCGGACTTGAAATAGGGAAGTGAGTATGACCCAAACAAATAGCCATGCACCGCTGTTGGACGTGGAAAATCTGACCACCCACATCTTTCTACAGGAAGGCGTGGTACGGGCCGTGGACGGCGTCTCGTTTTCCATCCAGCAGGGGCGAACCCTGGGCATCATCGGTGAAAGTGGCAGCGGCAAGAGCGTCACGGCCCAGTCCATCATGCGTATTGTCCCGTCGCCGCCGGCCAAAATCGTGGACGGCAAGGTACTGCTCCATGTGGAACGGGGCCCCGGCCGCTACGAGGTGGTCAATATCCTGGAACTGCCCAACAATGGTGCCCAGCTGCGCAGTATCCGCTGGGCCGAAATTGCCATGGTTTTCCAGGAACCCATGTCCTCCTTCAGCCCCCTGCACACCATCGGCGACCAGATCATTGAAGCCATCCTGCTCCACTATCCGGATGTGAGTAAACGGGAGGCCCGGGAGCGCACGGTGGAGCTACTGGGCCGGGTGGGCATCCCCCGGCCAGCCCGGCTGGTAGACGCATACCCCCATGAGCTCTCAGGAGGTATGCGCCAGCGGGCCATGATCGCCATGGCCCTGTCGTGCAATCCTCGCCTGCTGATTGCCGACGAGCCCACTACAGCCCTGGACGTCACCATCGAGGCCCAGATCCTCACCCTCATCGCGGACTTACAGGAAGAGTACGGCATGGCCATCATGTACATCAGCCATGACCTGGCCGTGGTGAGCGAGATCGCCGATGAAATCATGGTCATGTATCTGGGGCTGGTCATGGAGCACGCCGACGCCGAAACCATCCTGCAGGCTCCCTTGCACCCGTACACCCAGGCGTTGTGGCGTTCTATTCCCCGCATCGACGGGCCACTGAAGCCCCTGGTCCCCATCAGTGGCAGCCTACCCAGCCCCTTTGCCATCCATCGGGGTTGCCCCTTTTACTCCCGTTGCGAAAAGCGCATTCCGGGTGTCTGCAACAGGGCCGTCCCCCCCCTGATTGAAGTGGAGGCTGGCCATACAGTGCGGTGTGTCCTCTATGTGGATCAGGGTCAGGTGGTCGAACCGGAGAAGCAGTTGACGGAGGTAACGGGATGAGCCAGCAGCAGGATGTTTTGTTGGAAATCAAGGGGCTGAAAAAATATTTCCCGGTGAAGGCCGGATTCTTTCGCCGGGTAGTGGGTTATGTGCGGGCCGTAGACGACGTTAATCTGGACGTCTATGCCGGCGAGACCCTGGGCCTGGTAGGCGAAAGCGGCTCCGGCAAGACGACCCTGGGGCGCTGCGTCGTGCGGCTCTACGAGCCCACAGACGGCCAGCTCCTCTTCCACGACGGCGATCGGGTGCTCTCCCTCACCGAATTGGGGAGCAAGGAGATGCGCTATCTGCGCCGCAATATCCAGATTATCTTCCAGGATCCGTTTTCCTCCCTGAACCCCCGGATGAATGTTTTGCAGACGGTGGGCGAGCCGCTGCTCACCAATGGCATTGCCAGCGGCCGGGAACTGGAGGAGCGGGTCCGAGAGATCATCACCCAGGTGGGCCTGCGGGTCGAACACCTGCGTCGCTATCCCCACAGCTTCAGCGGCGGGCAGCGCCAGCGCATCGGCATCGCCCGGGCCCTGGTGGTGAACCCCAAGCTGGTGGTGGCGGATGAGCCCGTCTCCGCGTTGGACGTCTCCATCCAGGCCCAAATCCTGAACCTGCTCAAGAGCCTGCAGGAGAAGATGCAGCTCACCTATATTTTCATCTCCCACGACATGAGCGTGGTGCGCTACATCAGCGACCGCATCGCGGTCATGTACGCGGGCAAGGTAGCCGAAATCGGCCCCCGGGACGCCATCCTGCATCGCCCCAAACACCCCTACACTGAAGCGCTCCTGGCCTCGGTGCCCAAGGCCTCGGACCGGCTCAAAGGGCAGCAACGGCAGGTGCTCGCCGGCGAACCCCCGGACCTGGCCAACCTACCAACCGGCTGTGTCTTCCATCCCCGCTGCAAGTATGCCCAGGACATCTGCCGAGAAGAGGAACCAACCCTCCAGGAAGTGGGCATCGACCAGTACGCCAGCTGCCACTTTGCCGACTCTCTGCAGTTGACAGGAATCCCGCCCGTGGCCCAGGTTCAGATGGCTGGGTGATTAGGTGAGAAGGTGAAAGGAGGACATATTCACCTCGTCACCTAATCACGGATTGAGGCCCATGCCCGACTACCTGTGCATTACGGAAGTACCCGGCGCGCCGGTCAACCGAGAGCATGGTGCCCGGCTACAGCCCGGTCGCGGCAGATAGCCGGGGCTTTTGCTCTACCGCCGGGCCACCAGAATGGGCGGAAGGTTTCCCTCACCGCCACAAAAACGCTTTAACTGCCCTACCTCATTGCGGAATGCGGCCATCAGCCTAACGCCGCGCGCTGGCCTGTGTGATGTGATGAGGCCTCAGCGTGCAGATGCCCGATGCATCCTCTCCACTACACCAGCTCGCGACCTCGCCTGCCTGCTGCCCCCTTTCGGCTGACAAACCTTTGCCTGCCAAGAAACGGTAATTGACACCCCTCTCAATCTGTGCTAAAGTAAATTCGTAACACCAACGTAAGTTTTTCGTTATATTCGCCTTAGCTTCCCAGCCAGTTTTAGTTCTCTCGATACCGGCAATCACTCGCTGCTGTCCGCATGGCTGGCCTGTCTCATTTGGCCTGGATGCCTCCCGCTGAGAGGCGGTGAACGCCCATGGCCCCGGCCAGAGTCGCAGGAGCTCGTCCCATCTCCGGCTGTGGGCAGCAGAGTATATACAGGGTCTATTCGCCCTGTCCCCTGTTGGATCCTTGGGCCGTTGCCCGCGCCCCGGTGGCATGGTCGCCGGACTTCCTCGGGCTGGGTGGCCCCATAGGCAACGAGCCCTTCATTGCCCGGTCGGCATGGCTAATGGCCGAAGGTGGATCAAGAGGGATAGGAGTTCGAAACCTCTTCGTAAAGTGGTCCGACCCATGGTGAAGGAGGTAACGATGGCTCAAGATTCCAGGTAGACAAAGTCGGGAAAGGTCTTCTGCAAAGAGCCTGCAAGCGGCATAGCCCTGCCCCCAGTCACAGGGACCTTTTCCACGGTTTATCCCTGCCATACAGTTCGTTCCCCATGGTATTCGGTATTGTATCGACTTGCTGTTCACCCGCTGAAAGGACAGAGAGATGTTCAAGAAGCAATATTGGTTGCTAGCTGTGCTACTGATACTTAGCCTGCTCATCGGCGCCTGCTCCGGGCCCGCCCCCGCGGCGGAAGCCCCGGCCGGGAGCGGTACAGCCGGTCAGGCGGCGGCCCCGGCACCGGTCGCCGCAGGAAGTTCCCAGCTCCCCGTGGATGTTCCACGTCAGGAGCTGTTCGTTATGGACCAGATCTTCCGCTACAGTGTCATCGACAACTACAATTTCTGGATCAACGGTCCGCATGAACCCCATCGCCATGCCCTGATGATGGAAACCCTCTGGATCCGGGATCAGGAGACCGGCGAACGCATCAATGATGTTGCGGCTTCTGGTCCAGTCTATAATGACGACTTCACCCAGATGGATGTCCAGTTGCGCGATAACATCTACTGGAGCGACGGCGTTCAGTTCACGGCAGACGACCTGATCTATACCGTTGAATTGCTCAAGTCAAACCCCAGCCTTAACAAGGCGGGCTGGTCCACCCAGTTGAATCAATTCATGGAATCGGTGGAAAAGACCAGCGACTTCAGCGTACGCTTCCACCTGACCGGGCCCAACCCCCGCTTCCACAACCTCTTCGAAGCCCGCTGGAACGGCATCTACATGATGCCCAAACACATCTTTGAAGAGGTGGAAGATCCGGCCACCTTCAACTTTAGCCCGCCGGTGGTGCTGGGTGCCTATGTGCCCGTTGAGAGCGATCCCAACGGCTACTGGGAGCTCTTCAAGCTGCGTGAAGACTGGGAGCGCACCCCTGCCGGCATCGTCGTCGGTGAACCGGGTCCTCCTTATGTGCTCACCATCTTCTACGGCGACAGCGCCAAGAAGGCCATCGCCATGTCCCGCGGTGAGCTGGATGTCTATTTCGACGCGGACATTGAGGCCTTCGAAACCACCCTGGACACTACGCCCACTGCCCGGTCCTGGTACACGGACTTCCCCTGGGCCTACCCCAACGAGGTCTCGACTCGCCAGATGACCTTCAACCTGGACAACCCGCTCTACGCCAACAAGGACGTGCGTTGGGCCCTGGCCCTGGCCCTGAACATCGTGGAGCTGCAGACCGAATACATCGGTGGCGTGGCCAAGGTGACGCCAGTACATATCCCGCCCACCTCCACCCTCACCCGGATTTACCTGGATCCGCTGGAGGAGTGGCTGCAGAACCTGGAGATCGAGATCGAACCGGGCGTGATGTACAAGCCCTACGACCCGACCGTGCCTGACCAGATTGCAGCCTGGGCCGAATCGCAAGGGTACCAGGTGCCCGGCACACCCCGGGAGGTCTTTGGCACCGGCTGGTGGAAGCACGATCCTGAGGTTGCCGAACGGCTGCTCCTCAAGCATGGTTTCAGCCGGGATGGCAACGGCAAATGGCTCACGCCGGACGGCGAACCCTGGGTCATCAACCTGATCTCGCCGCCGGACGAGAACGATGCCTTCCGTATGGCCAACGCTGCCGCCGACATGTGGAGCGACTTCGGCATCGACGTCAACTTGCAGGGGCTAGAGCGAAGCGTCTGGGATCAGAACAACTTCGTCGGCCAGTTTGACGTGACCACGCCGTGGCACAGCATGGCCCTGGCCTCCGGTGACATCTGGCCGGAGAGCCGTGGCCTGCATCCCCAGTACTATGTGCCGGCACCTGAGGATCACCGCTCCCTGGGCGGCGACAATGAGGGCCGCGTCAACGACCCCCGCATCGGCGAGCTGCTGGACGCCATGCAGGCTGTGAATCCAGATAGCGAGGAGAACTTTGAGCTCGGACGCGAGTTTCTCAAGCACTGGATCGAGAACATGTACGATATTACCGCCATTTCCTTCAAGAAGTTTGTCACCTGGGATGAGCGCTACTGGACCGGGTTTCCCACCGCAGAGAATCCCACCTACATGCCGCTCTACTGGTTCCAAGGTGGCAAGTTCCCCATTCAGGATCTGGATCCTGTAGGCCAGTAACAGGCCGATGAGGCGTGAAACGGGATACGAGGGGGTAGCCTCCCCTCACCTATCCCGTTTCACGCCTCGCCGTGCCACCAGAATCAGGTTCCAGGCCCTTCCCGTGTAGAGGGATACTGTCATGACGTTATTCAAAGAGTATATTCTACCCCGACTTGTCCAGTGGATCTTGGTCATTTTCATCGGGGTCACGGTTACCTTCCTTATTCCGCGTCTCTCGCCGGTCAATCCGGTTGACCAGGCCCTTGGCCGCATGACGGCCTTTCAAACCCTCAGCCCCGAGGCTACATTGGAGTTGCGCCAATCCCTGCTGGATCTGTATGGTCTGGAGGGCTCGTTGCTGGACCAGTACCTCAACTTCTGGAAACGCGTCCTGCGCGCCGACCTGGGCCCCTCCTTCACATCCTTTCCCATGACCGTCAACGCCATCATCGGCAACGCCATCTGGTGGACGGTGGGCTTGTTGGGCACGACCGTCGTGCTCGCCTGGATCCTGGGTGTAATTCTGGGGGGATTGGCCGGCTATTTTCGCAATCGCTGGTGGTCCCAGCTTTTGGAAAATACGCTGATCATTATCTACCCCATTCCCTATTACATCGTGGCCTTCGTCCTGTTGATGATCTTCGCCTACTACTTCCCCATTTTCCCGCTGGTCGGTGGAGCACGGGGTACGCCCAGCTTCTCTTGGAGCTACATCAGCAGCCTGCTGGAGCATGCCTTCCTGCCGGCGCTGTCCATCATTCTTGGCGCCACCGCCTTTCGCTTCATTATGTCAAAGGCGCTGGCCAGCACCGAAGTGTCCAGCGACTACGTGCAGTATGCGGAGATGGCTTCTTTACCCAGGCGCAGGATCCTCTTCTCCTATGTACTCCGCAACACCATGTTGCCCCAGGTGACGGATCTGGGCCTTTCCCTGGGTGCGATCTTTGAAGGCGCACTCATCACCGAGTTTGTATTCGGTTATCCGGGTCTTGGCAGCGCCCTCTACGTCGCCATCGTCTCTGCGGACTACAACCTGATCATGGGGATCGCCCTGCTTTCCATTTTTGGCATCGCCACGGCGTCCCTGTTGGTCGATCTCACCTATCCGCTCCTTGACCCGCGCGTTCGCTACCGATAGTTCACGGGAAAGGCACACCCATGGTTGTCATACGAGATCTCCTTCGTTTTAGTCCGTCCTTTCGGGTCGGCGCCCTCATCCTGGTGGTTGTCCTGGCCCTGGTGGTCCTCTCGTTCTTCTCCCCCTACGCGCCGGACGATCGGCGGGTGGTGCCGCGCAATCAACCCCCTTCCCAGGAATATCTGCTAGGCACAACGTCCACCGGCCAGGATGTCTTCTGGATGTTGACCTACGCGGTGCGCAACACGCTGATCATTGCCAGCATCGCCGTCCTCATCGGGCGCAGCATCGGCGTGCTACTGGGCATGATCTCCGGCTATCTGGGGGGGACGTTCGACCGGACCATTTCCTCGGTGGTAGATACCTTCATCGTCATTCCCCGGTTACCCCTGGTGATCCTGATTGCCGCCATATTGCGAGGGCAATTGTCGTTTATTGGGTTGGGTCTGCTGCTGGGCCTCCTGGACTGGGCCTACCCCTCCAAACGATACCGCTCACAGATATTGAGCCTTCGGGAACGGGAATTCACCTACACAGGCATATATGCGGGGATGGGCACCTTCAAAATCGTCACCCGGGAGCATCTACCTTTTCTGATTCCTTTTCTGATGGCCGATGTGGTCAGTGGCTTCCTCTTTGCCATCGGCTTCGAGGTGACGCTAGCAGTACTCGGCCTGGGTGATCTGGATACCCAGACTGTGGGGACGATGATCTACTGGGGGAATTACTATCAGGCCCTGCTCACCAATCGCACCTGGGTGCTCATTGCTCCCATCGCGGCCTCTGTCTTGACCGTGGTCGGATTCTACCTGGTCTCCCTCGGCCTGGGCAACTACCTGGATCCGCGCACGCGTCTGCTCCGTCTGCAGGTACAGGAATAGAAGCATGCAAGTCACTGTCGAATCCAATATTGTTGAAGTCAACAACCTGCGAGCCTACTACATTACCAAGGCCTACGGGGTTGCTCGCACGGTGCAAGCCGTGGATGGCATCTCGCTGGCCATCAAACGCGGCGAGGTCTACGGCATTGCCGGCGAGTCCGGCTGTGGCAAGTCCACGCTGATGCGGGTGATGCTGGCGGCCCACCAGCCACCGCTGACCGTGGTGGAAGGCTCGGTCACCTACCGCTTTGATGATGAGGAGATCTCCGCCCTTTCCTTGACGCCTGAGGAACTGCGGGAGATCCGCTGGAAACAAATCTCGTACGTTCCCCAGGGGTCCATGCATGTCTTGAACCCAGTGCGCCGCATTTGCGACACGTTCCACGACTTCATCTCTGCACATCAGTTCGTCAGCAAACAAGAAGCCCTGGAGATGACCCGCGCCTATCTGGCCGAGCTGGGGCTGCCGGAAAAGGTCCTCGCGGCCTATCCCCATCAGCTCTCTGGCGGCATGCGCCAGCGGGTGACCATCGCCCTGGCTACGATCCTGTGGCCCAAGCTGACCTTTGCCGACGAGCCGACTACCGCGCTGGATGTGCTGGTCCAGCGGGGTGTGATTCAGTTGCTGAAGGAAATCCAGCAGGAGAAGAAAAACACGCTGGTGGTGGTCACCCATGACATGGGCGTCCACGCCAATCTGGCTGACCGCATTGCCGTTCTCTATGCTGGCAAGCTCATTGAGGAAGCCGACACCCGTACCATCTTCAAACGGCCCCAACATCCCTATACCCAGTACCTGATCCGGTCGCTTCCCAAAATCGAGGACAAGACAGAGCGGGTGAGCATCCCCGGGCGCCCGCCTGCCCTGGACAATCCACCCAGCGGATGCCGATTCCATCCCCGCTGTCCCTACGCCATGCCCATCTGCAAGCAGGAGGTACCTCCACTCATTGAAAGTGAACGGGGACATCGGGTTGCCTGTTTTTTGGTGTCAGAGGAACAAGAGAATGTCCCAGAACGCTACCGAGAATTTGCTGCAGGTTAAAGATCTTACCAAAATTTTCAACATTCGCCAGGGGCTGTCCACCAGGCACTTTACCGCCGTGGACCGTGCGAACTTTTCCATCCACGCCGGCCGGCCAGAAATTTTGACCATCGCGGGCGAAAGCGGCAGCGGCAAGACCACCATCGCGCGCATGATTTTGGGCCTGGAGGATCCCAGCGCAGGCGCGATCTATTACAAAGGCCGGGACGTCACCAAGATCAACAAGAAAGAACGGCGCTCCTGGTTCATGCGCGAGGTCCAGCCCATTTTCCAGGATCCATTCGCCACCTTCAGCCCGCTCAAGCGCGTGGATTCCTACCTGTACGAAACCGCACGCAACTATCGCATGGTGAAACGAGACCGCCTCGACGCCTACATCGACGAAGCGCTGCACTCGGTGGGGCTTTCCCTCCAGGAGGTGAAGGGTCGTTATCCTAACGAGCTTTCAGGCGGCCAGGTGCAACGCATCTCCATCGCCCGCGCGCTGCTGACTAAACCCTCCCTCCTGGTGGCGGATGAACCGGTCTCCATGCTGGACGCCTCCCTGCGCATGTCCATCGTCAATCTCTTCATGCGGTTGAAGGAAGAGCGGGGGGTGAGCGTGATTTACATCACCCACGACCTGGCCACGGCCTACTACGCCGCCGATCGCATCGCGGTGATGCTGCGTGGCTGGATCGTGGAGGCCGGCCCTGTGGAAGATGTGCTGGCCCGCCCGCTCCATCCTTACACCAAAATTCTCAAGGAGTCGGTGCCCCAGGCTGATCCCGACCGCAAGTGGGAGGGGACCACCACCTTGGCCACCCTTGAGACAGAGGAATACTTGCGGGCAGGCTGCAAATTTGCCAGCCGCTGTCCAGCAGCCATGGATATCTGCAAAACTACCGTGCCCGGCAACTACGAAGTCGCCGGGCGCACCGTCAAATGCTTCCTTTACGACGAAAAGACTGTGGGTCCTGAGTCAGTCGCCCGCCATGTTCATGGTGGGATCCCGCTGATGCCGGTCATGAGCTGATGGCGCCTGGTTCCCCCGTCATCCCGTCGCGGGTCATGTCGTCACAGAGCAATGCCATGCCTGACTACCTGTGCATCACGGAAGTACCCGGCGCGCCGGTCAACCGAGAGCAGCTGGAGCGCATGGTGCTCCGGTACAGCCTGGCTGCTGCCCTGGCGAATGGCCGCCCTACCCTGGAGGTGGGGTGTGGTACCGGCATTGGCCTGGGCCTGCTGCTGGATCGGGCGGCGCCGCTGGTCGCCTGTGACGGCTCCTTCGGGGCCGTCTCCCTGGCGCGGCAGTCCTTGGGCCATGCCGTCCCCCTGGCCCAGGCCGATGCCCATCATCTTCCCTATCGTGAGCATACCTTCGATTTCATCTTCAGCTTCGAGATGATTTATTATCTGGCGCAGCCCATCCGATTCCTGGGGGAATGCCATCGCCTCCTGACCCGGGGAGGGCAGATCCTGGTGGGCACCAGCAATCCAGACTGGCCCTTTTTCGTGCCTGGTCAGCTCAGCATGCACTACCCCACCGCACCAGAGCTGGTCAGCTGGCTTCGGGCGACCGGCTTTGAGTCCATCCACCTCTATGGATCCCTACCGGTGAATCAGATGGGGCGCCGGGCCCGTTCCGTCCTGGTGGCCTGGCTGCGCCGCCATCTCCTGCGCCTGGGCATCCCGGCGCAGGACAACCGGCTCACCCGGCTGCTGAAGCGCCTGAGCTACGGCCGCCTGACGCCCCTGCCGCGGCTGCTCCCTGCGACGCTGCGGGTGGCTGCGCCCTTCCGGCAGCTAACGCCCATCGAGCCCGACCGACCGGACCGACGCCATCGGGTGCTCTTCGCCCTGGCCCAGGCAGGGAGGACATGAATCCGGCCATGATCCAACAACGGCACCAATGGAGCAGAGCACGCCATGAACGCAACCCCTGATTCCCAACTTTCTTCCTCCCTGGCCGCCCTCGCCCAGGGCTTCAGCACACCAGCCAGGGACTTTTCGCCGGTGCCCATCTGGTGGTGGAGTGGCGACCGGCTGGAGCGGGATCGCCTGCGCTGGCAGTTGGAACAGTTCGCGGCCGGCGGCGTCTACAACCTCATTGTCCTCAACCTGGCGCCCACCGGCCCCCTGTACGGCTCCGACCCGGACGATCCACCCTTCCGCTCGGAAGCATGGTGGGAACTCTTCGCCCGCGTCTGTGAAGATGCACAGCCATTGGGAATCCGGCTCTGGTTCTACGATCAAATCGGCTTCTCCGGTGCCAACCTTCAAGGCGAGGTGGTGCGGGACGAGCCCTCCTATGCCGGTCAGTGGCTGGAATGTGCCGTGGCGGAAGGAGAAGGCTCTCTGGAGCTGACCTGCCCCCGTGAGGGCACGCCCCTGGCTGCCGCGGCCATTCCCATCGACAAGGCTGGCCAGCCCGTGGGCGATCCCGTGGCTGTACCCATTGGGCAGGGCCGGGCCGCCTTCAACAGCCCCCAACGCCACCGCCTGCGCCTGGTCTACAGCGTGACCCGAGGCTTCGACTATTTCAACCCGTCAGCCTGCCGGCGGCTGCTGGACATGGTCCATGGAGAGTTTGAACGGCGGCTGAGTCACTACTTCGGCCAGGTCATTGTGGGCTCTTTCCAGGATGAGCTGCCGTCCCTGCCCACCTGGGGCCCCAACTTCGCCCAGGCCTTCCAGGCTCGACGGGGCTACGACCTGGTGCCCCTCCTCCCCCTGCTGTGGGAAGGCCCCTCGCCAGATAAGGGAGCGGACGCCGGACGCCTGCGGGTAGACTTCCACGCCACCCGGGCCGAACTGGCCGAGGAGGCCTTCTTCCGCCCCCTTTTCGACTGGCACGAACGCCACGGCCTCCTCTGCGGCTTCGACCAGCAGGGGCCGGCCCGGGCGGGCCATCCGGTGGCGTCGGTGCACTACTACGCCGACTACCTCAAGACCCACCGCTGGTTCACCGCGCCCGGCAGCGACCATCATGGCGATGCCCGCATCCACAGCTCTCTGGCCCATCTCTATGGCCGGCCAAGGGTCTGGATCGAGGCGTTCCACAGCAGTGGCTGGGGCGGTACCCTGGAAGAGACTTTCGACTGGCTGCTGCCCTGGCTGCGGGCCGGAGCGACCCTCTACGATCCCCACGCGGTCTACTACAGCACCCGAGGCGGCTGGTGGGAGTGGGCTCCGCCTTCCACCTGCTGGCGTCAACCCTACTGGCGCCACTATCGCTATTTCGCCGAAGCCGTGAGCCGGCTCTGCTTCGTCCTCAGCCAGGGTCACCATGTATGCGACGTGGGGCTCCTTTTCCCCAACACAACAGTCCGGGCCGGCCTGACCCCCGAAGGTAAGCCTGGGAGCCCTTGGGGCGCGGCTGCTCAAACGGCCCACGACACCTACGAAACGTTGGTGGGGCGCATGTTCTGGTCCAACCCCAGCCCCGGCGTGCTGGACCGGGACTGCCGGGATTTCGACGTGCTGGACGACGGTTCCATCCAACGGGGGCGGGTGGAGGAGGGCGTGCTCCAGATCGGCCAGGAGCGTTACCGGGCGCTGATACTGCCCGCCTGCGCCGTACTGGAAGAAGCCACGGCAGAACGCCTCTGCCAGTTCGTGGAGACGGGCGGCCTACTGGTGGCCGTGGGCACCCTTCCCCAGCGCACTGCCACCAGGGAAGCCACCGGTTCCACCCCTGCGGACTCTCCCCTGGCGCGCCTGCGCCAGCTCTTCGAGCAGGGCAAGGCGAAATGGGTGGCCGAGGCAGAAGCCGTGCCCCAGGCTCTGGCGGACCTGCCCCGCCGGGTCGATGCGCCTGTACCCACCCTGATGCGCAACGTGGACGGCCATACCGTGCTGTTTGTACCCGCCGCTTATCCCACGGCGACCCGATTTTCCGAGACCGGCCACTGGTTGGATGTAGACTACCACTTCGACCCCAACGCCTACCAGAGGCCCATGCGGGTGACCGTTCGGGGCGTGCAGGGCCCACCGGAGTTGTGGGATCCCCTCACCGGCCAACGAGTTCCGCTGGCCGCCACAGCCACCCAGGATGGGGTTACCGTCGAGATCCCCTTCAACAGCGGTCCGGCCGCGCTACTAGTCTGGACCGGAACTTCGTCGGCCACGGAAGGGTCCGCCGAGGAGCCAGGGCCGGCAGAAGCCCAGGGGCATCAGGTATTGGGGCTGGACGGCCTATGGGAATGTGAGCTGGAACAGACCCTGGACAACCGCTTCGGCGACTTTACCAGGCCCAACTATACGGGCGCACCGCCGGTACAGACCTGGTCATTCCAGCACCGTCGGGAGGTGCCCGCGCCCGAAGGGCTCCTGGATGGCCTGGCCGCCGGCTGGCACCAGGGCAAAGGCGGCAACGACTGGCAACGGGTGGACGCAACCTTTGGCATCCAGGGTTGGTGGACCGGGCCGTTGGCCGCGGGCCAGGTTGTGACACCCCTGCCAGGCCCGCTGGGTGGGGACGATCCCCTGCAGGTAGAGGGCTGGCGACCCATGGTCTATTCACCCAGCCGGGGCATCTTTCGCGATCCCATCCACCGCCGCACCCTGGGCCCCAAGGGGCACGTGCCGGAGGAATTCTTGGCCTTTGGTCCTCTGTCAGCCGGCGAAAGCATTCACTACCGCACCACGGTTCGGCTGCCAGCGGCGACCCGGGCTCGCCTCGTCATTGGCGCAGCCGCCGCTAAAGAGGTCTGGATCAACGGCCAGGCCGTGGGTCAGCCCCAACCTGGCTATCAGTGGCAGGCGTCTGTCACCCTGAACCATGGTCTCAACGTGCTGGAGTTCCGCCTCACAGCCGACCAGGGGCCGGTCAACCTGCGGGCCTCCTGGGCCCTGATCCGGGACGATCCAGATAGCGTGGCCGCCTTCACTCGGCCGGAGTGGCTCACCACGCCGGATGCGCCCCAGGCCTACAGCCGGCTGCGCTTCAGCCGGGAGTTGGAGATCCCCTTTGAACCGGGCCAGGCTACCGTCCAGGTGGGCGCCAGCGGCCCCTGCCGTATTCTGGTCAACGACGTGGAAGTGGGCCGACAGGGTGGCTTTGACCCTTACTACAGCACTGCTCGGGTCCAGCCGTACCCGGTGCAAGGCCTGCGCTTCGGGCGCAACCGGATCACCCTGGAAGTACAGGACATGGGGCGACCCATCAGTGTGGTGGTGGACGGGCTGATCTTGGAGGCCGGGGAAGGCACCGGACGGATCGCCCTCATGAGCAACGGCCAGTGGACCGTCCAGCGGGACGACGGTCCAGAAGTGCCGGCGCCCCTCCAGCGACGGCAGTGGGTCACCCGTGCCATGGATGTGGACGCGGCGGTGCTCAGCGACATGGACCCGTCCTTCACCCACCTGTGGCGGCGGCCCCATCCCCTGCCAGGCGCCACCTGGCTGGAAGACGCGCCGGCGGGCGACTCGGTGCTCTCGGTACAGGCCGATCCCTTCGCCGGCCGTCCGTCGGTGGAGTGGCTACGCTGGACCCTGCCCCCCGGCGCCACGGAAGCCCGTATCCCGCTCCAGGGATCGGCCCGACTTTGGGTAGATGGCCAGGAAGTGCCCCTGGTAGAGGGGCGGGCCACCCTGCCCCACCCCGAATCCCCTCGACGCCTGGCCGTATTGCGGATGGAAAGCGACAGTGGCCGCAGCGGCGGTGGCCTGTTGGACGGCCCGGTCACCTATGCCATGGGTCCGGGCCGGATCGAGCTGGGGCTGTGGAGCAACCAGGGCTTGGAAAGCTACTCCGGCGGCGTCCGCTACCGGCAACGCTTCCACCTGGATCGTCCGGTCCAGGGACAGCTCTACCTGGACCTGGGCCGGGTGCGGGGCACGGCCGAAGTCTGGGTCAACGGCCGTGTCGTGGGTGCACGAATCTGGTCGCCCTATCGGTTTGAGATTTCTGGAGCCGTCCAGCCTGGGGAAAACCAGGTGGAAGTGCTGGTATTTAACACCCTGGCCCCCTACCTGCAGGCCACCAGTCCCACCCACTATATCTTCCCAGGCCAGACGGACTCGGGCCTCTTCGGGCCGGTGTGGCTGGTGGAGGCGTGAATGGGAAACAGGGCCGCGGGGATTGCCGAGCGCCCAAAAGTTTTGTGAGTCCCCCTGCGCACCCCGCAGTCTCCACGGTGAAACCATCTTTACATTGTTGACAGGAGAACGAGCATGCTGAGAGTTGCGGTCATTGGCATGGGCAATATCGGCAACACCCATGCCTCCGTCTACAAAGAGGACAACCTGGCCGAGCTGGTCGCGGTCTGTGACATCATCCGGGAGCGGGCGGACAAAGCCGCGGAGCGCTTTGGCGTGCCCGCCTTCTACAGCGTGGACGACCTGCTGCGTAACGTAGAACTGGATGCGGTGAGCATCACCACGGCCGGGGTCGAAAACGGCAGCGACCACTACGAGCCCACCCTGCAGTGCCTGGAGGCGGGGCTGCACGTGTTGGGGGAGAAGCCCATCTGCAACGACATTCAAAAGGCCCGGGAAATGGTGGCCAAGGCCGATGAGAAGGGCGTCTACTATGGCATTAACCTCAACCACCGCTTCGTCCCCCCCGCGGCCCGGGCCAAGCAGTGGGTGGAGGAAGGCCGGCTGGGCCACCTGCTGCTCATGAACATGACCATGTGGATCGGCAACCCCAATGACACGTCGCCCTGGTTCCACATCCGCGCCCTACACCCCCACTCCCTGGACATCATGCGCTACTTCTGCGGCGATGTGAAGCGCGTCCACGCCTTCTTCAACCGGGCCCCGGGCCGGGTCTGCTATTCCAACGTCCAGGTGAACCTGGAGTTCGTCAACGGCGTGGTGGGACACCTCACCGGCAGCTACGACGCCAACCCCCGCCACAACCTGGAGCGCTGCGAAGTCATGGGCACGGAAGGCCGCTTCGTCCTGGACAACCTCTACGAGGAGCTGACCTTCTACCCCCGGCGCAGCGACGAGCTGACCGTCATCCGCAACAGCATCATGGGCGGCCTGAGCGGCTTCAGCGCCACCTTCACCAACCGCATCCACCGCTGGCTGGAACAGGTCACCGCCGGCGTCCCCCGGGACCAGATCGAGGCTTCCGGCAAGGATGGCTTGGCCGTCCAGGAGATCATCGAGGCCGCCATCCGCTCCCACGAAAGCGGCCGGGCCGAAGAGGTACCGGTGGTGAGTGGGGTGATGGGGTGATAGCGAGGGGATATGTTATGCTACGCGTCTGTGTGATTGGACTGGGCCCCATCGGCAATCGGCACGCCCACATCTACCAGGAGGATCCCCTGGCCGAATTGGTGGGGGTGTGTGACTGGGATCGGGAACGGGCCGACGCGGCGGCCGCCCGCTACGGCGTGCCAGCCTTCTACGACGTCCAGGAAATGCTGGAAGCCCTGCAGCCGGATGTCTGCAGCGTGGCCACCGGCGGCCATGAGTACGGCAGCGAGCACTACCTGCCCACCATGCAGGCCCTGGAGTTCGGCTGCCACGTGCTGGGGGAAAAGCCCATCTCCAACGAGATCCACGAGGCGGAGGAGATGGTGGCCAAAGCCCGGGAAAAGGGCGTCTGCTACGGCATCAACCTGAACCACCGCTTCACGCCGGCGGCCCGCATCGCCAAGCAGTGGCAGGAAGAGGGGCGCATCGGCCATCTGCTCTTCATCAACATGAGCATGTGGATCAAGAACCCACGGGAGACCTCGCCCTGGTTCCAGATCAAGGCCCTCCACCCCCACACGGTGGACATCATGCGCTACTTCGGCGGCGACATCGAAGCCGTCCACTGCTTCGCCACCAAGGCCCCCGGCCGCCAGATCTGGTCCACCGCCACCTTCAACATGCGCTTCAAGAACGGCGCGGTGGGCACCCTGACCGGCAGCTACGACATCGAACGGGGACACCCCATGGAACGCTGCGAAGTGGCCGGGCTCAAGGGGCGCTTCGTCATCGAGGACATGTACCGGGAAGTCACCCTTTACCCGGCCGGCGATCCCATCAAGCTGGTCTACACGAACCCCATCTTCGGCGGCATGCGGGACTTCGAGGACACCTTCCGCAACCGCATCCACCGCTTCCTGGAGCAGGTGAGCGAAGGGGTGGACCCCGAGGAGATCGACGGTTCCGGCGCCCAGGGGCTGGCCGCCCAAAAGGTCCTGGCCGCCGCCATCGAGTCGCTGCAGAACGAAACGGTGGTGTACGTCAAGTAAAGGCAAACGGACCAACGGTGACCATGACCCGCTTCATTGCGGACCTCCACATCCACTCCCACTACTCCCGAGCCACCAGCCGGGATCTGACCCTGGAGCACCTCAGCCACTGGGCCCAGATGAAGGGCGTCCACGTGGTGGGCACAGGCGACATCGCGCACCCCGGCTGGCTGGCCGAGATCCGGGAGAAGTTGGAACCCGCCGAGGAGGGGCTCTTCCGCCTGAAACCGGAGCTGGAGCAGGCCGTTCAGGCCCAGGTTCCCCCTGCCTGCCAGGCCCCGGTGCGCTTCCTGCTGGCCGGCGAGGTCAGCAACATCTACAAGAAGAACGGCCGGGTTCGCAAGCTCCATCACGTGCTCTTCCTGCCCGACCTGGCAGCGGTGGAGAAGCTACAGGCCCGGCTGGAGCAGATCGGCAACATCCGGGCCGACGGCCGCCCCATCCTGGGGCTGGACTCCCGGGAACTGCTGGAGATCCTGCTGGAGACCGACCCCCGGGCCTACCTGATCCCGGCCCACATCTGGACCCCCTGGTTCTCCCTGCTGGGCTCCATGTCCGGCTTCGACTCGGTGGAGGAGTGCTTCGAGGATCTGACGCCCCACATCTTCGCCCTGGAGACGGGCCTCTCGTCGGATCCCCCCATGAACTGGCGGGTCTCTGCCCTGGACCGCTACACCCTGGTCTCCAACTCGGATGCCCATTCGCCCCAGAAGCTGGCCCGGGAAGCCAATCTCCTCAACACCGAGCTCTCCTACCCGGCCATCCACGCCGCGCTCAAGAGCGGCGATCCCGAGGCCTTCCTGGGGACGGTGGAGTTCTTCCCCGAAGAGGGGAAGTACCACTTCGACGGCCACCGCAAGTGTGGCGTGCGCTGGCATCCCCGGGAGACCCGGGCCCACCAGGGCCTCTGCCCCGTCTGCCAAAGGCCGGTTACCGTGGGGGTGATGCACCGGGTGGAGAGTCTGGCCGACCGGCCGGAGGAGGATGTGAGCCCATTGGGACGTCCCCCCTTCCACCGCCTGATTCCCCTGCCGGAACTCCTGGGCGAGATCCACCGAGTCGGTCCCGGCAGCAAGACGGTGCAGGCCGTGTACCAGGCCCTGCTGGCAACCCTGGGCCCCGAGCTGGAGATCCTGCTTCACCTGCCCCTGGACGTCATCCAACAGGCCGGGGGGCCTCTCCTGGCCGAAGGCATCCGACGCATGCGGGCCGGCCAGATCGCCAGCAACCCCGGCTTCGACGGGGAGTACGGCGTGATCCAGGTCTTTGCCGATAGCGATCCGGGCGCTGCACCCCAGTTGGATCTCTTCGGGGAGATGGACGCTGGCCCGTTGGCAGAGATGCCCGCCGGGCTACGGCAAACCCCGGGGCACCAGGCGCATCCACCCGACGACGCGCCGGAAGTTTCCCCGATGCCAGAAGTGACAGAAGTGGAACAGGCGGCAGAAGCAACGCTGAATGAGACAGCAGAAACCAGGCCGGAGCACGCCGGGGATGCCCCCCCCCACGCCTGGACGCAGTCCCCGCTCTTCGGCCAAACGGCGCTGCCCTCCAAGGCCCTGCGCCCGACCGAGGAGAGTGCAGCATCCCGGGTGGATGCCTGGCCACCCCTGGCCCACCTGAACGACGAACAGCGCCGCGCCGCCCTCTGTGTCGACCGGCCCCTTCTGATCGTGGCCGGCCCCGGCACCGGCAAGACCCGCACCTTGACCTATCGCCTGGCCTACCTGATGGCCTGCCATGGCGTGCCGCCCGAGCAGATCCTGGCCATCACCTTCACCAACAAGGCGGCGGAGGAGATGGCGGAACGGCTGGCCGCCCTGACCGATGCAGCCACCGCGGCCCGGGTGAAGGTGCACACCTTCCACGCCTTCGCGGCCTGGCTGTTGCGGGAATACGGCCAGCGCCGGGACCTGCCGGCGGACTTTGCCATCTGCCAGGAGGAGGAGCGGCTGGCCCTGCTGCGCCAGGCCTGCCCCGGCCTGGCCGAGGGGGCGTATCGGCAGACCCTCCACCACATTTCCCAGGCCAAGAACGAGCTGATGCCGCCGGACGCACCGGCGCTGGCCACCCGCTTCCCGCAAGCGGCAGAATTCCCTGCCCGCTACGCGGCCTATCAGGCCGCCCTGCGCCAGCATCAGATGCTGGACTTCGACGATCTGCTGGGCGAGGCGGTGGCGCTACTCCAGGAAGAACCGAAGGTACGGCAGGCCTTGCAGCAGCGTTTCCGCTGGATCTCGGTGGACGAGTACCAGGACGTCAACCTGGCCCAGTACCGGCTCCTGCGCCTCCTCACCGGCGACGCGGATCCGTCCGCCGATGGGCGGCCCAACCTGTGCGCCATCGGCGACCCGGATCAGGCCATCTATGGCTTTCGGGGGGCGGACCGGGGCTATTTCCTGCGCTTCACCGAGGATTACCCGAACGCCCAGGTGCTCCAGCTCCGCCAGAACTATCGCTCCACCCAGTCCATCCTGGATGCAGCGCGCCAGGTCATCGCCCAGAGCGCCGGCCCCGGGGGCGATATCGTGCCCCTGGAGATCTGGTCCGAATTTCTCGATGCCACCAGGCTGGAGATCTACCAGGCGCCCACCGACCGCGCCGAGGCCGAGTATGTGGTCCACCAGGTCGAACAGATGGTGGGCGGCACCAGCTACTTTTCCCTGGATTCAGGCCGGGTAGCGGGTACGGAAGAGGGGCGGCGCGCCTTCGCCGACTTCGCGGTGCTCTTCCGCACCCACGGCCAAAGCCGCCTCCTGGAGGAGGCCTTTGCCCGCTCCGGCATTCCGTACCAGGTGGTGGGACGCCGTCCCCTGGCAGACTATCAGGAGGTGCGCCAGGTGCTGGCCTACCTCTGGCTGTTGCGCAACCCGCGGAGCGCCTTTCACCTGGCCCGTCTCCTGGGGCTGGACCTGCCCCCGGCGGAGTTGGGTGCTGTTCTCGCGTCCCTGCCTGGGCCCTTCTGGCAGCTTGCGGAGAAAGCAGGGGAGCAAGTGGCGGCCGCGGTGGGCCTGGCAGGCCGGCCGGGGACAGCGTGGACGCGGCGCTGGCATCAGGTGTGCGCCCGCCTGCAGGAGCTGGAGGCATTGCAGGAGGAGGCACCGCTGACCCGGCTGTTGGAATCCCTGAGCCAGGACCTGGAGGGCCTGGACGATGCCGGGCAGGAGCGGCTCCGGCAACTGATGCGCCGGGCCATCCACTTCGGCCAGGACCTGAACGGCTTCCTGGAAGCCCTGTCCCTCCAGGGGGAGGCCGACAGTTACGATCCCCGGGCCGACCGGGTCCCCCTGATGACCCTCCACGCAGCCAAGGGGCTGGAATTTCCGGTGGTCTTCATCGTGGGCTGTGAAGAGGGCCTCCTTCCCTACCGGCGGGGCGAGGAGTCGCAGGGGGACAAGCCGGACGATGCAGCGGAGACAGCGGCCGGCGAGGAGGCAGATGTGGAAACAGACGTGGCAGAGGAACGCCGGCTCTTCTACGTGGGCCTCACCCGGGCGCGGGAAAAGCTGATCCTGACCCACGCGCGGCGGCGTCACCTCTACGGCCGGCGGATGGCCAATGAACCTTCCCGCTTCCTGGCGGACATCGAGGAGACCCTGAAGGAAGTGAAGGGGATGGCCCAGCGCAAAGCCCGGCCGGACCCCTCCCGGGCACGGCCGGCGTTGGAGCAGTTGCGGCTGTTTGAGACATGATTGGGAGAAAGACGGATGGGTACCCGAATCGGCATCGGCGTGATCAGCTTTGCCCATGGGCACGCCCACGCCTACTGCCAGCGCATGCTGACCTACGATGATGTGAAGCTGGTGGCCTGCTGGGACGACGACCCGGCCCGCGGCCAGGACGCGGCCGCCAAGTACGGCATGGACTACTCGCCCCACCTGGAGGATCTCCTCCACAATCCTCAGATCCAGGGCGTCATCGTCACCTGCGAGACCCACCGCCACGCCGAAATGGTGCTGGCCGCGGCCGCCGCAGGGAAGGACATCCTCTGCCAGAAGCCCATGGCCCTCACCCTGGCCGACTGCGACCGCATGGCCGCGGCTGTGGAGCGGGCCGGGGTCAAGTTCATGATGGCCTTCCAGATGCGGCGGGATCCGTCCAACATCAAAATCAAGGAGGTGGTAGAGAGCGGCATACTGGGCCAGATCAGCGTGCTGCGCCGTCGCCACTGCATCCCGGTGCTCTTCAACCCGGACTTCGTCAACGGCCCCACCCGCTGGCACCTGGACCCAGCAAAGAACATGGGCATGTTCATGGACGACGCCTCCCACGCCACGGACTTCATCCACTGGATCCTGGGGCGGCCCGTGAGCGTCATGGCCGAGATCGGCAACACGGTCACCCAGGTGGCGCCGGACGACACGGGGGTGGCCATCTACCGCTTCGCCGGCGGCGCCATGGCCGTGCTGCTCAACTCGTCGGTAACCCTGGCCGGCGAGAACACCACGGAGATCTACGGCGACCAGGGGGTGCTGATCCAAAACCACGACGACGTGCCCTCCACCAACGGGCCGTTGCCCCCCCATCCCATCGCGCTCAAACTCTACACCCGGGAACAGCCCCGCTGGCAGGATCTGGGCATTCCCATCCCGGCCAGCCACGGCGAGCGCATCGCGGCCGTTCCCCGGGCCTTCGTGGACTGCCTGCGCCACGACACCCCGCCGGACGTCACCGCGGAAGACGGCCGGGTCTCGGTGGAGATGGTACTGGGTGCCTACCAGTCGGCCCGGGAGGGACGGCGGGTGACGTTTCCGCTGTGATATAGGCGAGGTCGGGCGAGGGCGAGCCTTGGACCGATGATTGAAATCATCGGCTGGCACCCCCCAAGTGTGTTGAAACGCACTCCACGGGACGGATGGCGCCCGGCTTGAAATTGAATGTACAATTCCACACAATTCTAGTCCACACAATTCTAGAGGAGTTTAAACGACACCATGGCAACACCTCCACGCAGCAGACGCAGACCGCCGAACATTATCCTGATGGGCATCGACTCGTTGCGCCGGGACCACATGAGCTGCTACGGCTACCATCGGCTGACCACGCCCCACATCGACCGCTTCGCCCAGGAGAGCACCCTCTTCGAGCAGACCTTCAGCGCGCACATCCCCACCACCAGCGCCTACGCCTCCATGCTCACGGGCATGGACGTCTTCACCACCCAGGTGGTGGCCCTGCGCCACAAGGGCCCCCTGCGCCCCGAGGTGAGCACCCTGGCCGAGATCCTGCGGGAAGAGGGCTACAACACCACCTGCGTGGGTTTCAGCGGCAACCCTTCATCCCGAGGCTTTGACAATTACCTGGACTATGCCGGCTGGGGCAGCTGGAACGAAGGCCGCAGCCCCAAGGCCCAAAACCTCAACGAGGTGGCCATCCCCGAGCTGGAGCGGCTGGCTCGCAAGCGCAAGCCCTTCTTCCTCTTCCTGCGCCACATGGATCCCCACGCGCCCTACCTGCCGCCGGAGCCCTTCGAGCGCATGTTCTACCACGGCAATGAATGCGACCCGAAGAACAAGTCCATGGAGCCGGTGATGGCCTTCAAGCCTTTCCGGGACTTCTTCGCCAGCTGGATGCCGCCGGGCATCACCGACAAGGACTATGTCATCGCCCAGTATGACGGCGCCATCGCCTACATGGACGCGGCCATCCGCTCCATCTTCACCGCCATTACCAGCCTGGGCCTGGACGACAACACCATCGTGGTCATCAACGGCGACCACGGCGAGACCCTCTACGAGCATGAGTGCTACTTCGACCACCACGGCCTCTACGATCCCACCCTGGTGGTACCCCTGATCATCCGCTACCCGGGCCACCTGCCCGCGGGCAAGCGGGTGCGGGGCTACAACCAGCATAAGGATCTGGTGCCCACCCTGCTGGAGCTGGCCAACATCCAGCGGGACGACATCCAGTTCGACGGCCGCAGCCTACTGCCCATGGTGCGGGGCGAGGTGCCTTCCCATGAAAGCGAAATCTACCTGACCGAGTGCACCTGGATGCGCAAGCATGGCTGGCGCACCCCTGAATGGAAGCTCATCGTGGCCCTGGAGCCGGACTTCCACTTCAAGCCGGAGGTGGAGCTCTACAACCTGGTAGAAGACCCCGAGGAGAACCACAACCTGGCCGAGAGGGAACCTGGAGTGGTGGCCATGCTCAAGGAGCGGATGGAAGCCTGGATCGCGAAGCGAGAAGCCGAGACCGGCCTGCCCAACCCCATCCTCCACCAGCCGGGCTGGCACGGCCGGGAAGGCATCGACTACTTCACCAGCTCCCAGCAGGCCTACGACACCCTGCACATCGGCGACCCGGCCCAGGCCGCGCGGCTCCAGTCCCGCTCGCGCGAGTGATAGTGGGGGATTCGGTGATTGGGGAACTGGGCGATACCCCGTCACCGAATCACCCAATGACCAAATTACCCAATCACCCAATGAGGCCTCCCATGATCATCGACAGCCATTCCCACGCCTGGCCCCGCTGGCCCTACCAGCCGCCGGTACCCGACTTCGAGTCCCGAGGGCGGGTGGAACAACTGCTGTATGAAATGGACCAGGCCGGGGTCGATCAGGCCGTCATCGTCTGCGCCCGCATCGACCACAACCCGGACAACAACGACTACGTGGCCGAACAGGTCCAGCGCTACCCCGATCGCCTGCACCAGTTCGCCGATGTGGACTGCTCCTGGTGGCCCACCTACCACACGCCGGGCGCGGCCCAGCGCCTGGCCGAGGCAGCCGACCGCTGGCCCATCAAGGGGTTCACCCACTACCTCAAGGCCGACGACGACGGCGCCTGGCTCTATTCGGACGAGGGGCTGGCCTTCTTCGAAGTGGCGGCCCAACGCCGCCTCATCGCCAGCATCGCCTGCCGACCCCAGCATCAGCCGGCCATCCGCCGGGTCGCGGCCGCCTTTCCCACCCTGCCCATCCTCATCCATCACCTGGGTGGGGTGCGCCAGGCCGAAGCGCCGCCCAGGCCCCTGCTGCAGGAGGTGCTGGAGTCGGCCCGATATCCCAACATCTACCTCAAGTTCTCCGGCTTTGCCTACGTGGCCACCGTCCAGTGGGACTTCCCCTACCGGGAGACCCACCCGGTGATCCGTCCGCTGTACGAGCACTACGGCCCACGTCGTATGTGTTGGGGATCGGACTACCCGGTGGTGCGCAAGTTCATGACCTACCGCCAGGCGCTGGAAGCCTTCCGCACCCACTGTACCTTCGTGCCGGAGGAAGAAAAGCCGTGGATCCTGGGCCAAAATCTGGCCCACCTGCTGGAGACGGGCCAGGTGCCCCAGTAGAGACGCCCGGCCGGGCGCCTCTACTGGCACCGCTGTCACGCAAGGATGCGTGACCTACGTCGCTCCTGTACCATCCACGATGGGCCTGTTAACGCCGTTGTGTCATCGCCTACGTTCAGAACAACGCGCAGGGAAACATCAAAGGAAAGCAACCATGTCGCTCATCACCATCATCGGCCGCGGCCATTCGGGTACCCGGGCCATCTCTCATACCCTTTACGCCAGCGGCGTCTACATGGGCGCGTGTCTCAACCGCTCGGGTGACCTGGTCCCGCCCCAGGACATGTACGAAGCCTGTCGGGTGCTGGCCCGCTACGTCCGCTGGCAGGGCGACCTCTCCTGGGACTTCAGCCAGCTCCACACCATGGAGATCCCAGAGGAGTTTCGTCGCCTGATTGAATCCTACCTCTCCAGCGTGCTGGCCGAGCACGCCCGTCACCCCGACGCGCCCAAAGGCTGGAAGATCCCGGAGACGACCCTGGTCTACCCCTGGATCCGCCGCCTGTTTCCGGATATCAAATATATCTTCTGGATCCGGGATCCCCGGGACTGCATCCTGAACCGGCACCTCACCGACGACCTGCGGGATTTCGGTATCCAGTATCCCGAGACAGACGACCTGCGCCTGCGCCGGGCCATCTCGTGGAAATACCAGTACGACCTGGTGAAGGCTACCCCCCGGCCGGCAAACTGGATCGAGGTGCGCTTCGAGGACTTCGTCCTGCGCCAGGAGGAGACACTGCAGCGGCTGGAGGAGTACCTGGGCATCCCCCTGGCCCGCATCCCCGTTCGCCCGGACGCGGTGGGCCGCTGGCGGCAGGACGAGGGCGTCCACGACTTCGACTTCTTCAGGCCAGCCCTGGAGGAATATGGCTACGAGCACACCTGATCCCCGCGAAGCGCCATGGCGGTCAACATCCTGCTCATCCACGCCGACCAGCACCGTTACGACTGCCTGGGGGTGAACGGCCATCCCCTGCTCCAGACGCCGAACCTGGATCGGCTGGCCCGGGAAGGGGTGAACTTTATCCACGCCTTCTGTCCCATCCCGGTCTGCATGCCGGCCCGGGTCTCCCTGGTCACCGGGCAGTGGCCGTCCCAACATGGCTGCATTGCCAACGCCGGCACCGAACCGCTCTGCCCACCCCTGGAGGGCGTTCCCACCCTCAACGGGCTGTTCAAGGCGGCGGGCTATTACGTGGGCCACGTAGGGAAGTGGCATGTCCATCCAGGCAGACCCCCCACCGCCTTCGGCTGCGACGACTACATCCCCGAGGGCGAGTACGGCCGCTGGCGGGAAGCCCAGGGGCTGCCACCACGCCCCCGCCGGAACGGGTGGTTCGGCGAAGTGGACCCATACATCACGCCGGCCCAGTCCCGCCTGGCCTGGGGAGCCGACGCCACCATCGGGCTGCTGCGCAAGGCGGCCAGCAGGGGCACCCGCTTCTTCATCCGCTGGGATCCG
>FWPU01004613.1_pt1 | contig 31740 bp, 28 predicted proteins | sample 2228361 | NCBI WGS metagenome assembly FWPU01 (sample SAMEA103939777, study PRJEB20133) | metagenome | reverse complement strand
CGAGATGTATCGCATGATGCATCAGGCTCCTTCCGCCACCCTCGACCCCAGCCGCCTCGATTCGGGCTGAATGTTTTGGGTAAAGGTATGCCCAGCGGGAGAGGGGACGGGGGTGAGGGCGAGCAGGAGATGGCCACGCCGCCATCCCGGTCAGACCAATGTTCGGGGTGCGCTCCGCGCTGCCCCCGACAACCGCGCTCCGTAGCGCTCCCGCCTTATCTTTGCTTACTGAGGCAGCGTTGGCGTGGCTGACCGATACGTGACAATGTTTTTAACGTTGGCATGAAAGAATTGCCTTGAGCACGATCCATCCGCTCGAGCAGGAGATTGCCACGCCGCGCTCCGCGCGGCTCGCAATGACATAGGGTGAGGACGCGCCGGCGCCCGACGCAATCCCCTGCTCCAGCGGGAACAGTGCCGCGCCGAACGCCTCTGTCACACGTTGCTCAGGGATGGTGTCTTGTCCAGCGCCAGCTTTCGATCAAGAGCGTCAGACCGACAAGCAAGAGCATGCCGGGGAAGAAGAGCCGTGGCACGAGAAAGAGTATGCCCAGCCCAAAGAGCCAGATTGCGTTGCGCAGCCCAGGGCCGGGCGCGCCGCGCCGGATGTAGATGATCAGTTGCGCGATGCCCAGGATCATCAGCAGGTTAGGCCACACCGGGAGCGGTAGTCGCAAGATCATTGACAAGAGGAGCGCTCCGCCGATCAGGATGAGCGTGATGCCCAGCTCATTGTCGCCGGTGACCGGCTGCGGCTGTGCCGGCGGCGCCGAGCGCGCATTCCCGCCAGCAGGCTGACCGGCGCTGGTATGCAGCGACTCGCCGCAGTAGAGACAGAATCGCGCATGGCCCGGATTGGTAAACTGGCAGTGCGGGCAGGTGATGGTCGTGGCCCCAGTAGTGGGCAATTGGATCGTTTCACCGGTAGCGACGCGCACCGCTGAGCCGCACTCGATACAGAAACGGGCGTCATCTGGCAGTTGTGTATGGCAGCGCGGGCAATGCATCATACCCCTCCTTGGGCCAGCGTGTGGCCGATCATGCGGAAGCCGCCAGCGTCTATGCTTATGACGAACACAGCGCCGTTATGGTTGCGTGGTTCGGCGCAAACAGGCGAGCGCTTCACGCTGCATTATGGTTGGTGTGTTTGCCGGGAGGGTTGCGCTGGTCGTTGCATTGTAGAGATACGACTCAACGCCGAAGATGGCGCAGCGCGCGGCTGGCGTTGGCGGCAGGCCGGGCGCAATGATTGCCTGCGCTGCGAGGAGGGAGCGTCGCGGATCGTCGGCGATACTGGGATCGGCCAGCGCCGAGCGTCGCGCTGGCAGTCGCTCCAGCGCAGCGCTCAACTGCGCCTGAGTCTCAGGTTGATAGAGATAGCTCAAGATCGCCGCAATGTCGTCAGGCGTAGCCTGCCCGTCGCGATGGCGCATCAGCAGACTGCCGCCGATGAGCGAGACGGCAGGCTGGCCGGTGAAGGAGGGCAGCGGCGCAAGACCAATCTGGAAGGTCTCACTGAGCGCGCGATAGGTTGACCATGCCCAGTCGCCATCGATGGCGTAAGCCGCGCTGCCCTGGGCGAGCAACCGCTGCGCGCGAGCATAGCTATCGCCATTGCGCGGCGCTGCCCGATACAGGTCGCGCAGCAGGGTCAGGGTAGCGGTCATCGCCGGGGTGTCAAGGGTCGGTTCGCTGCCGTCAGGCGTAGTAAAGGCTCCCCCGGCGGCGTAGAACCAGGGGGCGAGCCAGCGCGCAGCGCCCCATCCCTGGACGAATCCAGCCAGATCGGACTTGCTCGCCGCCTGCGCTGCGCTCACCAGCTCGGCAGCGGTTGCCGGCGGCGAACGATCGGGCTGGTGCAGCAGCAGTAACAGGCCCTGCGCGGTGATCGGCGCTCCCCACAGCTCATCGTCAGTCTGAGCGATGGTGCGCAAGCCAGGGAGGAGATCGGGCGGAACATCTGCCGCCAGCGGCGCCAGCGCCTGATCGGCCAGCAGGCCAGCCAGCGCCTCCTGATCGGCCCAGATCAGATCGGGCGGCGCCTGTCCCAGCAATGCGTCGGTCGCCAGGCTGAGCCGCAGCCCATCGGGATCGCGCGGCACGATGGTGAGCGTGAAGGCGCTCGATGCCGCTGCGCGCTGGAGTTCGGCGGCAATTGCCGTTTGCGCTTCGGCAGGCTCAGCCACCCAGATCGTAAGCTGGCGCGGGACGGGGGTTGCGGTCGGCGCAGGTGTTGCGGTTGGCACAGATACCGGCGTTGTCGTCGCCGTGGGCGCGGCGGTGGTCGCTGCCATCACCGGAGGCGCTGGAGTCGCAGTCGGCGCGGGCGGCGGCGCCGCGCAGGCGGTGCAGCACAGCGCCGCGACGCAGAGCAGCGCCACGGCGCGGGCAATGCGCGAGCCTAATGACTCAGCCCTGCAGATGGGCTTCGAGGAACCAGAGATCTTTGTCGATCGCACGGGCAAGCTCAGTCATCAGATCAGCGGTCGCCTGATCGCCCAGCTCTGCCGCCCGATCGATGGCCTGGCGGGTCGTTTGCGCGTAGGCGGCATAGCGATCGGCCAGCGCAGCCACATGCGCCATACCGTCGGTGAGGTCGAGCGGATATTCCGGCAACTGCGAGGCTGCGGCGGCCTGGCGCGCTGTGCCCATTGCCAGCCCGCCCAGCGCGGTGATGCGCTCGGCCAGCTCATCCACAAAGCCGCTGAGCCGTCCGGCCAGCTCATCGAACAGCTCGTGCAGCTCCATGAAGTGCGGCCCCTTCACATTCCAGTGCGCCTGCTTGGCCTGGCTCATCAGATCGAAGGTGTCGGCCAGTTGTTGGTTAAGCATAGCAATCAGCGCCTGCCGTTGCTCGAGCGGAAGATCGATTCGAGTGGCAAATGTGGTGGTTTGGGTCATGCAATCCCTCCTTGTCTGTCCATCTGACCAGGCCGATCCGTTCACGGTTGGTCATCACGATGACAGCGGACGAGGGTGTCATCGAAAGGCTACACTTCTATCATACCAAAGTCATGGTGGTTGTGCCAGTCGTCTTCTGCTATCGTAGGGTAGGGCGTCGGTGATGCGCTGCGTTACAACGGCATGATCGCCTGTCGCTCCTGGTTGAGGCCAATAAGTATCACTGTTAGGATCGGCTATGCGAATTGCTCCGTTGCTTCTTCTGATCCTGCTTGGCGTGAGTCTGCTGGCAACTGCGCAGGCCCAGTCACCCACCACCCTGATCTGGGTGCCGCTGGTGCAGGCGCCGCCGCCTACCGTGGCCGGGTATCTGGGTGGCGCTGGCGATGATACGATTGTGGCTGCGGCGCTGACCTCCAGTAACGAAGTGATTATTGCCGGCAATGTGCCGGCGCTCGCTGGCGCGCCGGAAACGGTTCTTCCCGGCGGCGGCGCGGGCGCGCTGATCCGGATTGGCTCTGACGGGCGCGCGATTGTCGGAATCACCCGCGTGGCCGCGTCGTTGAACGCGATGGCGCTGGCGCCTGATGACAGTGTCGTCGTGTGCGGGAATGCGGGGGTGACGGTCATCGAACCCGATCTGGCGACGGTGCGCTGGCAGGCGTCTGCGCCGAGTTCGGTGAGTCGTTGTGTGATCGCGGCTGATGGTCGGGTAGCGGCATTCATTCCGGCCACGAAAACCATTCTCGTCTATCCGCCTGATGGCAGCGCGCCGCTGTCGATTGCGGTCAGCGGTGTCACTGCCGTCGCCGATATTGCGCTCGCTGGTGAGCATGGCCTGGTGTTCGCAACCGGCTATACGCAGGCGGCCTCGGATTTGAAGGTTGCCTTCCTGCGCGCCTACCGCATCAGTGATGGCAGTCTGGCCTGGCGGCGGTACGGATACAGCGCTGCCGAAGCCAAAGACGCCGGTCTCGCTGCCGACAGCGAAGGGCGACGGTTAACGTTCGGAGCGGATGGCATGCTCTATGTTGCCGGTTTCACCGATGGCGGCAATTCCATCTTTAGCCGCGATCCGGCGGATCTGACCCGCGCCCTGACCAGCAGTGAGCTGATCAAGTTCGATGTGTACAACAACCCGTTCAATTTGAGCGGCGCCAAATCGCTGGCCTGGTACGGGCGCTTCGATCCGGTCAGCGGCGCGTTGTTGCGCGGGCAGTGGCTGCTCACCCGCCTGAGCGACGGCAAGGGCAACTCGATCTCAATCAAAGCGCTCGCTGCGGCAGCCGATGGCACGCTGCTCATCACGGGTGATTCGGCTTGCTGTATTGCCGGGCGCAGTGGCATGCAACTTTTCAATCAGACGCTCGGCAACTATGAAGCGGGTGAGCCGTTCATTCTGGTTGTGTCGCCTGATTTCACCCAGCGGCGCCTGTGGACGGCGCTGGCCGCATCGGGAGCAACAGCAGGCGGTTCGCCGGGCGTCGCCGCCGCGATTGGCGCCGATCGCATCGTGGTGGGGGTGCAGTTTACCCCTAACACAGCCAACACCCGCAATCTGATCACAACCGGCAATCCCGCCTTTCCGGCGCGCCATGGCGGTAGGGATGCGCACTATCTGGTAATGCCGCGACCGTAGCGCAACGTGGACACGGATCGCGACACAGCACTTACGGAAACGGATGGGGCGAAGAGGCATGATCCCCGCTGGCGGAGGGGGTTGCTGCGGGCGCTAGCGCGCCCTCGCAATGGCATGGTGTTTCAGCGGCGATACGCTCCGAATCTCAATGTGAGCCGCGCGCAGCGCAGCGTGGCAATTCCCGACCCAGGCGGGTGGCAGTCGCTTGCGGCCTGCTGACTGCCGCGCCCTGATGCGCTTTCACGGAATAGCCTGTCTCTGCAACCACCGGTGGCCGCATTTGCATTGCGAGCGTCTCCCGACCACGCTCCTTGCGGTAGTCGCTCGCTCGCCGCATTGCTGCCTTCGTTGGGGGGCGGATTGAGCCGCGCTCTTCTGTCTCCTCATCTCGCACATCGTGGTACCATACCTGTAGCGAAGCGCTTTGTCGGAGAGTGAACCTGTGTCAACTGTTTCTGAAGCGACAATCGCCGAGATTCATCGGATAACCGACACCATTCGCGCCCGGATCGGCGAGATCATTGTCGGCAAGACCGCGATCATCGATCTGTTGCTGGCAGCGCTGCTCTGCGAAGGGCATGTCTTGCTCGAAGACGTGCCCGGCACCGGCAAGACAACCCTGGCCCGCGCGCTGGCCGGGGCGCTCGGCTGCACGTTTCAGCGCATCCAGTTTACCCCTGATCTGTTGCCGTCTGATGTAACCGGCCTTTCGTTTTTCAACCAGAAAATCGGCGAATTTCAGTTTCGAGCCGGCCCGATCTTTGCCCAGATTGTATTAACCGACGAAATCAACCGGGCTACGCCGCGCACGCAGAGCGCCCTGCTCGAAGCGATGCAGGAGCGCACGGTTTCAATCGATGGCGAGACCCGGCGCTTGCCGCGCCCGTTTATGGTGATTGCCACCCAAAACCCGATCGAGCTTGAAGGCACGTTTCCACTGCCCGAAGCGCAGCTCGACCGCTTCTTGATCAAAGTGGCGATGGGATATCCCAGCGCTGCCGAAGAAGAGGAGATTGTGCAGCGCTCATTCCGACCGGCGGCAAGCGCGACGCAACCGCCGGTGATCGCTGCCGAAGCTGTTCGCGCTCTTCAGGATGCCGTGCGCAACGTCGCCATCAGCCCTGCCGTGCGTGGCTACCTGGTGGCGCTGGTGCGGGCGACTCGCGACCATCCCGACATCGAGCTGGGCGCCAGTCCGCGCGGATCGCTGGCGCTGGCGCATCTGGCTCAGGCCAGCGCGGCTATGGCCGGGCGTAGCTTTGTCTTGCCCGATGACGTGAAAGCGATGGTCATTCCTGCGCTCAATCATCGGCTCATTCTAACTGCCGAAGCGCGTCTGCGCGGCCAAACCACAACCGCCATCCTGAGTCGGCTGCTCGATCAGGTTCCGGCGCCGGTCGAATAAGCGCTCAATCGGCGGGCGCCGTGCCGTTCTGCAGGCGCAGAATGGTTGGCCAGAGTTCATCGGCGGGCAATGGATGCGCAATCAGGTAGCCCTGGATGACGTCGCATCCCATGCTGACCAGGGCCGAGCGCTGTTCCGGGGTTTCGACGCCCTCGGCGATCACGGCCAGGCCGAGGCTATGGGCCAGATTGACGATCGCCCGCAGCAGAGCGCGGCTGTTTGAAACCACATGCTGATGTTCATCAATCGCGCGCACGAACGCCTGATCGATCTTGAGCGCGTCGAGGCGGAGCTGGCGGAGATAGGCCAGCGATGAGTAGCCGGTGCCGAAATCGTCGAGCACGATGCGGGCGCCGAGCTGGCGCAGATGATCGATCTGGCGGGCCGCATAGATCGGATCATCCAGCATGACCCCTTCGGTGATCTCCAGCTCGAGTAGATGCGGCGGTAAACCGGTGGTGTGCAACACCGAGGCGACCTCAGCCACAAACTCAGGCCGCAAGAGCTGACGGGCTGACACATTAACGCTGATCCGCAAGGGTGGATACCCGCGCTGCTGCCATGCGATCGCCTGTTGGCATGCCGCGCGCAAGACCCACGAGCCGAGATCGATGATCAGATCGCTCTGCTCGGCAATCGGAATGAACTCACCGGGCACGATCGGGCCGCGCTGGGGATGGCGCCAGCGCACTAATGCTTCCACGCTGGTGATCTGATTGCTGACCAGATCGTATTGCGGCTGATAGTAAATCGACAACTCATTGCGTTCGATTGCGCGCCGCAATTGCGCTTCCAGCGCCAGTCGCGCGTGGGCGCGACGGCTATGTTCCGGCTTGTAGTGCAAAAAACTGTTGCGTTTCTGCTCTTTCGCGCGATGCATGGCGCTATCGGCATTTTTGAGCAGGGTGACGCTATCGACGCCATCGCGTGGAAAGAGACTGATCCCGATGCTGGCCGTGAGCCGCAATTCCTGCCTGTCGTGCATATAGGGCGCCTGGAGCGCATCGAGCAATCGTTGCGCTGTTATCTCGGCCAGCCGCGCATCGGGGAGATCGGGCATCAAGAGCAGGAACTCGTCGCCTCCCATGCGTCCCAGCGTATCTTGTGGGCGAATACAGGCTGCAAACGCCTGGCTGACGTGTTTCAGGAAGCGGTCGCCGATCGGGTGGCCAAGCGAGTCATTGATCTGCTTGAAGCCATCAATGTCGATAAAGAGTAGCGCGACGATGTGGCGACTCTCGCGCGCATCGCGCAGCGCCTGATCGACCCGCTCTTGCAGCAGGTGCCGGTTGGGCAGGCCGGTCAGCGAGTCATAGCGTGACTGGTAATGAATCTGCTGATTGAGCCAGACGTGATCGGCTATCAAGCGCAGCAAATCGGTCACGACCTGCAAGAGGTGTTGATCGCTGTCGGTCAGCCATTCCGATTGAGCGTGAAAAATGACCAGCGCGCCGCGATCGCCACTGAGCGACCAGAGCCAGCCATTGGTGACCCCAAGGTGGTGAAGCTGATCCCAGCCGTGTCGCAGATCGATCCTAATTGGGTTGAGGGGGTGTTTGCGCTGGATCAGGCGCTTGATATTCCGGGTGATCTGGGTGGTTGCTCCTGCCAGGCGTGGACTGCATGCCGGGCGTTGATCATCGATGGTTGCCCATGCCAGCCAGTGCGGTCGCTGGCGCTCGATCAGTTCGATCAATCGGCCCAGAATCATGTCGGCGGGCGCGTGTTGCAGCAGCAAGGACAGGATGTCTGAGCGGTCATGTTCGAGAAAGGCAGCGCGCTTTTGGGCGCTGATGTCGCGATGGAGGGCGACGAAGTGGGTGGTGGCGCCGTTTTCGTCAGTCACCGGCGACAGGCTGAGATCAACCCAGATCGGAAGACTGTCGCGAGTATAGTAGATCAGCTCCAGACGCGCTGCCTGACCATGCTCCATTGCCGTCCACAGCGTCGGCAATGCTGCGGCGTCGGTTGCCGGCCCATGGAGAATGCGTAGGCTACGGTCGATCAATTCGTGAGTGGCATAGCCGGTCAGCCGACTACAGGCGGCATTGGCATAGCGAATGAATGGCCCAGGCGCATGCAATGGTTGAGCGTCCAGGATGAGCACCGCATCGTTGGCGTGAATCACCACCGACTCGAGCAGACGCAGCCGTTCTTCGGCATGTTTGCGGTCGGTAATATCGCGAATCACCAGCAGCGCGCCGCCATTGATCAATGTGTCATGATCGAGCGGATCAATGCTCACATCAACAATCATTGCTCGTCCATCGGGCAAACGATGGATCAATTCACCGCGCCAGCGACCTGTCACGCTGGAAAAGGAAGCGTGTTGGGCTTGAGAGAAGAGCGGCTCAGCCGTGAACAGGCGATTCAGTGGTTGGCCCAACGCTTCTTCGTTGCTGACCCGGTAGAGACGGGCAGCGGCCTCGTTGAGGTATACCACTGCGCCGCTGCTATCGGTAACGATCACTGCCTCGCCGATTTGAGCCAGTACTTTCGCTCGCAGATTGAGCTGGCGTTCAGCTTCGACCCGATCGGTGATGTCGTAGCCAATGGTCAATACCTGTAGCTCACCCGATCCGTCGATCAGCACGCCCATGCTCTCAATCACCCGCACCACATGATCGCGGGCATAAATGTGGTAGCGGGCTGGTTGCAGGATTTGGCCCTTCCGCAGCGCTTGCCGCCGCTGCCGCATCTGTTCGTGCTCTTCACCGCTGAGGAACTCGGTCAGCGGCTGATTGATCAACGCTTGCGGGTCGCTAACGCCGAAGATGCGCGCTCCTGCCGGATTGCAGTAACGCACAATCCCCTCAGAAAAGCTGCTAATCACAATCAGAAGCGGCGCCAGCTCAAGCAATTGTCGGTAGCGCACATCGCTTTCACGCAGCGCATAATCAGCCGCCAGCAGCGCAGTCACATCGTAACCGCTCACGACGATTCCGCCGATGACTGGTTGGAACTGATGATTCCAGATCCGCAGTTCAAAGATTCGCCAGCCGCTGTCGGCGTGGCGCAGGCGCACTCGCACCGGATGAGCGAGGCAACTGCCGGCAGTCAGCGCGCGCAGGTGCTGCTGAAAACTTGCCTGTTCATCGGGATGAATGAGATCGGCAAACTGTCGCTGCAAAAACCTGTCAGGTGAGTGACCGAGCAGATCAGCGAAGGTGGGAGCGATATAGCGGAGGATGCCGTCAGCATCCAGCACCACGAGCAACTCAGCAAGGCAACCAAGCAGCGCAGCAGTGACATGGTCAGGTTGAAGAAAGGATGTGTTCGAGGTCGTGTCGTTCATAAGTGGCGGCGGAGCGTGGTGCCTCGTGGCCTGGATTGCTGTCATCGCTGGCAAACGCTGTCGGTTGAGCGAAATAACAAATATTCCTTAAGCAACAAATGTTGCCGCAGATCGCTTTCCTCCGGCTCATATTCCCGGCGACAAGCGATCTGCGCGCTCAGTGCAACAATTGCCAGATATCGAAGCCAAACGAGAAGAGAATGATGAACAGGATGACGCTCGACAGCGGCAACATATCGAACCGACGCGGATGACGGGTTTGCCAGAAATAGCGCAAACTGCGCACCAGCATCGTGATTGCGAGCAGATCGAGCAGAATGACCAGCGGCAGCGAGATGTCGGTTGTCAGTCCGATCAGGGGCAGCACGACCGGCAAGAGCACGTATTGCAGCGTGCAGCGCGTCGCCGAGATGAAGAGCGAAAAGCTAAATGCGCGCTCGCCGGGGGTGGCCGGCAGGGTCTCAGATTCTGCTTCCTCAGCGATGCTGTCATCAGCGGCGACGGCGCTCTCTGTCATTGCCGGCGCCGATTGGGGCGGCAGGAAGAGCAATCGATCAAACATGCGGTCCAGTGTGTCTGTCAGTCCCGACATAGCAATCCCCGTGTGAGCGCAAGAGGCTTTTGATTCAGTCTATCATGTTCAATTATACCAGTATCTGTGGTACGCGATATATACTCCATCCGGCGGCGAAGGAAGCAGGTGTTTGCTTAGTGATAATGCTGAGATGCGCTGCCGTGGGCCTGGTGTATACTGGATGACAGGACGTGAATGCCTTTCCGTTGGGTCTTTTCACCATGCCCCTGATTGTCGCTGATGTGTCGTTTCCACTGGTGATCGAAAAAGGTACAGGTGAAGATGAAGACGAAAAGAGATATGTCATCAGCGTAACCTTAGTGGACTTCGCGACTTTGTGGTGCGATCACCAAGGTGATCGGTAGCAGCAGTCTGGGCAGGCGCTTGCTGATGAAGGTGATGAATTGATTATGCCGGTCTTCTTGAAACTACTTCTGGCGCTCATTGCGCTGCCGTTCGCTGGCTGGTGGTGGTTTCAGGCCAATACGCTGATCACCGCCTGGCTGCTCGGACATAACGAGGCGTTCCAGCGCTTCGTGATCTGGATGATTTCAACCCTGCAAAGCAGCGGCTACGTGACGCTGATTGTGCTCGGCGCGGCATATCTGCTGGTCAGCCTGATCGAACTGCTGTTATGGCCGACCAGTGCGCTCAGTCGTCGCATAGGCGCCACAGCGCTGGTCTTCTGGCTGGCGGTAGTCGGGATCGAGACAGCGGCGATCTTCAATGGCTATAGTGTGAACTACGCCGGGATGTTTGCGATCGATGGTATGCCGCCGCCTGAATGGGGCCGCCGGCTGAGCGGGATCCCGCTGGCGTTGCTGTTCGCCATCGGCCCTGAAGCGATGGCGCGCTGGGCGCTGCTCGCCTTTGGCGCGTGGTGGCGTCAGCGCTCAGCCGCTCGCCTGATGGCGGGTGAACGCTAGCCCTTTGCGTTGCCGAACGATACGGGCGCGACTTTATCGTATCACGAGCGGAATAACGGTGCCAAATGGTCGTCCGAGCGATCCCAACAGGGGAAGATCGGACGCGGTGCCGAACCAAACGGCATACTCGTCGTCCCCGCCATTGTGGGCAGTATCGCAGAAGAAGGTGGTCTCTGCGGGGCGGAAGACGCACGGGTCATCGCGGCCATCGCCATCGACATCGCCCAGGAGGGGAAGATCGGACGCGGTGCCGAACCGAACGGCATACTCGTCGTCCCCGCCATTGCGCGCGGTGTCGCAGAAGAAGGTGGTCTCTGCGGGGCGGTAGACACAGGCGGCATCGCCTCGAAACAGTGCAGTGATAGTTGCCAATTCGATGGTTGTCGTGTTTGTTTGCGATGATGCAGGCGCAGACGAGTGATGACCAATCAGATTAAGCGCCAGCAGGAACAGTGCCGTAACAGTAAGCAGGCTTGTTTTCATGATGATACCCTGTAGTACTGATTTCTGTGCTTGAACCAAACGAGGACGCTAGCCGATAATAAGGTGATCAGCCCTGGTATGAAGAGATTGATCTCGATGTGCGTTGAGCGCTCTTGTTCCGGCCCGTTTGAAATTGTCCGCTCAATAAAACGGTCAGATCAGCCAGATTGACGCGGATGGTTCAGACGAAGATCAATTCCCGGTCATGAAATACCGTGCTGTACGCTGTTTCTTTCCCGCGATAGGCACTTGCTCAGCTCTTGCGCTACGGTTCCAGTTCCACCAGTTTGTGAAGGCATGTCCCTGCCGAAGCAGGGGATGCGATAAGCGCTGATATATCCTCGACATGATGGCTCTACACGCGCTGGCCCTGCTATGGTTGGCTTATGAAGATCGTTGCTCCGAGGTCGGTAGCCCCTCATGCTGCTCGGCCCAGGTGTAAACTGGTCGCCCGCTAACGAAGACCTGCTGCACGACCGGATCGGGCATGCGCCGCACGACGATCAGATCGGCGATAGCGCCAGTCTGAATCGTGCCGATAGCATGGTCGAGACCGACCGCGCGGGCCGGATTGGCGCTGACCAGCGCTACTGCGGCGGGCAGGCTGAGGGTGCCGCGATCGGCCAGCCGGAAGATGACCGGCAACAGGGAGGCCGGGTAGTAGTCGGCGCAGAGCCAGTCGACCACACCGGCTTCAATGGCAGTGAGCGCGCTCAGGTTGCCGCCGCTCGACTTCCCGCGCAGCACGTTAGGCGCTCCCATCCCGACCGCCATCCCGGCAGCGCGCGCGGCCTGCGCAGCGGGCAGGGTAGTGGGAAACTCAGCGATCCGCACGCCGTACTCGGCCCACCGTCTGACCCGTTCCGGCGTGTCGTCGTCGTGGCTGGCAACTGGCAGGCCGTATCGAGTAGCCCACGCGATCACCTGCTCGATCCGGCGGGGAATGTCGGCCTGCGCCGCGCGTTTGCGGGTCAGGATGAGATCGATCTCGGCCTCGCTGCGACCGCTGGTTTGCGCAACGTAGGCCCGGAACGCGGCTTCAGTGGCGTATTGACCCTGCCCTGGACTGTGATCCATGATCGAAACCAGGCGCAGCAGGGGATGGCCCAGCATGGTTTGCAGTGCGGTCAGCCCGCGATCGCTGCTGATCTCAACCCGGGCATGCACCAGATGGCGCGCGCCGCAGTGGCGTTCGGCGCTCAGGCGAAGCAGAAAATCCTGCACGAATCGATCGCTGCGCACGCCGAACTCGGCATCATCCAGCGAGAGCGCGTGGAACTGACAGGTAACGCCGCATCCAAGCAGCAGCCGATCAGCAGCATGCAAAGCAATCCCCGCTTCAATCTCGACGCCGGGCCGCGGTTGCACCAACTTCTCGATGGCGTCACAGTGCAAATCGATCAACCCGGGCAACAGATAGGCGCCGGCGAGATCGAAGCTGGGCAGGGTGGGCGACTGGGGGAAGTTCCCGGCGCCAATCGCGCCGATGCGTCCCCGATCGATAACCAGCCATCCCTCTTCCAGCACCCGGTCGGGCAAGACAATCGTCGCATTCGTCAACAGATACTGCACGCTTCACCTCGCTGGCTGAAATGTCCATTGCCGGTCGGCGCATGGGCCGAGTCCGGCCAGATCGTGCGAAACGCTAATGATGGCGGTGCCTTCGGCCTGGGCGGCGCGAATCATTGCAATCACGATCTGCTTGGTGGCTTCGTCAAGACTGGCAGTTGGCTCATCGAGCAGCAGTAATCGCGGACGGGCGATGAAGGCGCGCGCGATGTTGATTCGCTGCTGCTCACCGCCGCTAAAGGTGATCGGGCTGGCCTGCCAGAGTTCGGGCGCAATGCCCAACCGCTGAAGCCATTCAGTGCCGATCGCCTGCGCGGTCGCTCGATCCATCTGTTGGCGGTAGAGCGGTTCGCAGAGCACATCGAGCGCCGAAACGCGGGGCAACACGCGCAGAAATTGCGAGCAGAACCCGATTTCGCGTTCGCGCAGGCCTAAGATGACGCTCTCGCTGGCGCGGCTCAGATCGATGCGGCCAAACTGGTGCGAGTCGAACCAGATTTCGCCGCTGGTAGGCAGGTAGGTGCGGTAGATGCATTTCAGGATGCTGGTTTTCCCCATGCCGCTGCGACCGTGGATGAGCAGATGCTCGCCCGCGCTCACGCTGAAGCTCGCGTCACGCACCGGCGTGATCGTCCGGCCATCGATCAGGTGAAGCGTGAATGATTTGGTGAGGTTGCAGACCTCAAGCAATGTACTCATGGCATTATAAAGCTGATGAGACTAGCAATTGCGTATACGGATGCTGCGGGTCTTCCAAAATCTGATCGGTGAGACCGGCTTCGACGATATGCCCGTTCTTCATCACGATGGTGCGGCGGGCGAGCTGACGCACGACACCGAGATCGTGCGAGACGAGCAGCATCGTGATCCGATCCTCCCACTGGATGCGGCGCAACAGATCGAGCACGCGCGCCTGCACCGAAACATCCAGCCCGCTGGTGATTTCGTCGAGCAAGAGGAGACCGGGGCGACTGGCCAGCGCTTTGGCGATTTGCACCCGTTGCAGCATGCCGCCGCTAAACGTGACCGGCTCGTCGTCAATCCGCTCTGGCGGCAGCTCGGTCTTCACCATTAGCTCGGTCGCGCGCTCCCGAATCTTCCCAAAGTGACGCCATTCGGCCAGCAGCAGTTTTTCCGCCACATTGCCGCCGATCGAGAAGCGCATATTCAAGCCCAGCTCCGGTCGCTGGTAGACAATCCCGATCTGGCTGTTGCGGAAGAGGCGCGCTTCATAGCGATTCAGCGCCGCCAGATCGCGGGCCGGTTCGCCCTCAGCGCGGTACCAGATGTGACCGCGATCGGGCCGCATCGCCAGATAGATCATCTGGAGCAGGGTGCTCTTGCCGCTGCCGCTCTCGCCGACAATCCCCAGCACTTCACCGGCGTCGAGCTGGATATTCACGTCTACGCAGGCCCAGACCGTGCCGCAGCGCGGGCAGCGCGATCGCCCATGAGCCGGGCCGGTGAGCCGATGGCAGTCGGGGCAGGTGGGGCCAAAATGTTTGTGCAGGTGTTCCACCCGCAGCAACCAGTTCTCTGATGTCATGTCGTCGCCTCCGCCTTGGCCAATCGTTTTGCGCAATACGCCGCATCAGAACAGGTCGCTACCCAGCGACCACCGTTTGCATCAGGCACGAAATGAGTGGTCAGAAAGACCTGCTCGGCGCCGCATCGCGCGCAGCGCTGACCTGGCTGATATTCGGTGCGGAAGGGGTAGTCGTCAAATTGGAGCGGTTCGACAACGGTGTGCGGCGGAATGGCGTAGATCCGCTTCTCGCGTCCAGCCCCAAATAGATAGAGCGTCTCGGCCATGTGCAGCTTCGGCACGTCCCAGCGTGGAATGGGCGTGGTATCCATCAGATAGCGCCGATTGACCATCACCGGATACTGGCTGGCAATGCGGAGATCGCCGGCGCGCACAACGCTCTCGTACATGTAGACCCACATCTTGCCGTAGTCGGCTTCACTGTGCATGATTGTGGCCTGCTCCAGATGCGGCTCCACCCAGCGCAGCGGATCGGCCATCGGCACCTGCAAAACCAGAATCTGGTCGGCGCGCAGCGGTTCTTCGGGAATGCGGTGACGGGTCTGGATGAGCGTGGCCTCGGCGGTATCGGTAGTTGTGGCAACGCCTGTGGTGCGACTGATCAGTCGGCGCAGATTGACGGCATTCACACTCTCGTCGTCGCCCTGATCGATCACTTTGAGCGTATCCTCTGGGGTGATGATCGAGAGCGTGATCTGCAAGCCGCCCGTGCCCCAGCCGCGCGCGATCGGCAAATCGCGGCTGGCAAAGGGAACCAGATGGCCGGGCAGCGCTACCGCTTTCAACAGACTGCGGCGGATTTCGCGCTTGGCGTCTTCGTCGAGCAAGGCAAAATTGTACAACTGGTCGATCTTCTCGCTCATACCTGCTCCTCCAGCGCCTGATCGACCAGTTGACCGAGTCGGCTCTGCCGCTGGGCAACGTGATCGCGCGCCCGATCGAGCACGCGCAGATCGGCTTCAAATGTGACATAATGAGGTAATTTATAGTGCGCCACGAAGCCGCTGGCTTCAATTCCATCACAGTGCAGCAAGACAAACTCTTCATCGGCTGCCGGTCCAGACTCGCCGCTGAGGCTGCCGGCGCGGGCCTGGGTTAAGACGCTATCGAGAATCGCCATGCTCATCACTTTGAGTTCACTCTGCCCGAAGGCGAAGCCGTAGCCAACATTAAAGCGTGGCGGTTTGCCGCTGTTCACCACACTGTGCGCTTTCGATGCTACTTCCGCCTCAGTGGCTTCAATCTCGCCGATAGTGATCGGTTCGCCGGTGAGCGGATGGACAACCTGCACCGGCAGGTATCCGTAGCGTAGCTCAACCAGCGTCGGGTGGGCGTCGCCATAACCGCGCACGCTGCTGTAGGCAAAGCTCATCAGACTGCTCGTGTCGGCCTGCGCCATGGCCTGCAAGCGCGCGCTGCGCGGGCAGGGAAACGTCAACGGCTCGCGCGTGATGTCGAATGGTTCTGCTTCTGGCGCCTCGGCAGGCAGGTCAACGATCATCTGCTCTTGCCGCATGTAATCAGCAACTTTAGGAAAGCGCCCCCACGCGCCGCTGCGCGGCTGACCGATCGTAACCAGGTGGTTGTACCGTTCAGCAGCCTGCGCCACCACGCTCAGGTCTTCATCGGCCAGCTCCGGTTGCAGTAACCGGATCAGGTAATCGGTGGCCGGGCCGAGGATCTGACCGCCGGGAATGTCTTTGAACGAGGCAGAGATACGCCGCAGGCACTGCATCTCGCGCCCCGATACCGGCAGCGAAGCCATCACCCGCGGGAGCGTGGTGCGGTAGGCGCGGAGCAGAAACGCGGCTTCAATGCTGTCTCCCTCGGCCTGCTTAACGGCCAGCGCGGCCAGTAACGGCGCGTACAGCGCTCCTTCGTGCATCGCGCGGCTGACCGCGTGGCGGAGCTGATCGCGAATCTGGGGCAGTTGAAGCGGAGTGCTGCCGCCGAGCAGACGGAGACAGGCCACCAGTTCTTCAGCGCGCGCCACCGCCTCAGAACCTCCGCGAACGGCAACATAGCCCATACGTGCTCCTTAGTTCATTCCAGCGCAATAGCGATCTGGGTCGCGCGGGGCAGGCCCAGACAGCGACCTTGCCCATCGATCAGGAAGATGTCGATGCCGAGCGGAAATGGCCGACGTTGCGCCAGCGCATCCAGTTCAGCGCGGCTCAGCCCTGGTAGACCGACTCTGGTCATTCCCTTGATGCCCGGCCCACTCAGACGCAGCGTCGTGCCGTCGGCATCGATCATCGGCACACAGAGAAAGGCAGTGCAACTAAGTTCCGGCGTGAGCAATGTCCCCTCGTTCAACTCGCCAAGCAAGGAGAGGCAGGCTGGATTGTGCAAGAGCGCGAAGTCAGCCTCGGCGGGCGCGGCTGGTCTGGCGTTGGTGCGCAGCGCAATCCAGCGCGTCAGGGGATGATCAGCGCCGATCCACACAGCATCAACTGCATGGGCAAAGCAGACGGTTTGATCAAGCAGACTCATGCAGGCGGCAACCGCGATCAGGTCAGGTTCGCGACCATTTGGCAACGTCGGCATACCGCTCAACGGCGGCGGCGGCAGGTGACCTACCTTGCCTGGTCGAGCCAGACAGTCGAGCAAAATCCGAAACGTCGCGCCGTTGAATCGCTCCAATGGGGTTGGTTGAGCAGCAACTAATGTCATAGGTTTAGAATGTCTCAAAGGCAACCCGCGTTGCCGCTGCGGCGGCAAAACGGCGTTCGTATGCTTCGCTAAGCGCCTGACCCAGCGCCGCAATCCGCGGGCGCAGATCAGCATGCGGATCGCCCGGCATGCGCAGCGCTGCATCCAGCACCGCAAGCGCTGTCGCGTGGTCAGGGTCGCGTCCCAGCACCATGCCGAACCCAAATTGACCGGCAAGTTCCAGCCGCGTCTCGGTCACCAACAGGTCGCCTGCGTTGAAGACGGTTTCGGCTACCCCGTCAATCATGCGCAACTGCGCCAGCACACAACGCGGCCCGCTGATGAGAGTCACCGCCGTAGCCGGATAGCGCGCAAGCACTTCATCGGCCAGCGCACAGACGAGGTTCGGCGGACTGCAACTCAAGATATGCGAGATGGATAGCATCGTAACCTCAGTCTCATTAATGCTGACGTTTCGCTCCAACTGTCTCCTTCAACCGTGTCGCGCCCCATTCAAGCAGAATCGCAAACAACAGCACCGCATACGTAAACATGCCTAGCTCGCGCAGGTCGAGATAGAACGCGCTGGCCATGAACATGTCGTAACCGATCCCGCCTGCCCCGGCAGTGGCGCCCATGGCAATGGCCACCGAGAAATTGATCTCGAAGCGCACAAACGTCCACGAAAGCAATGCCGAGGCCGAAGAGGGCAACACGGCCTGAAACACCGTCTGCCACCAGTTGGCGCCGCTCGCGCGGAGCGCTTCGAGCACGCCGGCATCCAGCTCCTCGAATGTCTCGGCGTAAGCCTTGACCAGATAACTCACCGAGTGAAAGGCCATGCCGACCACTGCTGCCACGCTGCCCAGCCCGGCAGCCACCGAAAAGAACAACACCCAGAGCACTGTTGGCACGGCGCGGATGAACGCCATCACCGCCTTGACTGCATCAGTGACTCGCCGCGGAGTCAGATTTTGGGCCGCGAAGAGCGCCAGGAAGAGCGCAATGGCTGCGCCGATGAGCGTCGTGAGCAGTCCCAGCGCGACGGTGACCATCAGCTCTTTGAACAGATCGAACCACGACAGGTTCTTTAGGTGCGGTTCGGTGAAGACGATACGAAAATTGTTGAGCATGTCGCCGAATGCTGCCAGTGCATCGATGTTTCGGGTGTCGAGTGTGACTAAGCCATAGATGGTGAGCACTGTCAGCGTGATCAAAGTTGCCTGAACCACGGTGTTAGCCTGGTTTCGCGGTCGAACTTTGATTTTCTCAGCAGTTGTCGTTGCCTGCATCACAGGATAACCCTTCGAATATAGTTCGATGCCGTCTCGATGATCAGCACAGCGGCCACTGTAAGCAGCACAACCAGGCTGGCCGAGCCGTAGCTGAAGCTCTTGAAGTAGAGATCAAAGAGAAAGCCGATCCCGGTGCCGGTCAGAATGCCGACCAGCGTTGCGCTGCGGATATTCGTCTCGATCATGTACAGCACCCAGCTTATCAACTGCGGCAGGCATGCCGGGATCACACTCTGGCTGATGATTGCGCTGTAGCCGGCGCCGGTCGCGCGCAGCGCCTCGACCGAATCGGTGCTGACTTCATCGATGGTCTCAACCATCACCCGCGTAATGAAACCGAGGGTGACGAAGAAGAGCGCAAAGAAGCCGGTGAAGCCGCTGGGGCCGAACGAGAAGAGCAGGATCAATGCCCAGACCGACACATCGATGTTGCGGAAGACGCTGGCCAGCCCTCGCGCCGGCAGGCTGAACCATGGATGGGGTCGAGTAGTATTGGCGCCGAGCAGCGCCAGTCCTAGCCCGAAGACCGACGCAATCGATGACGAGGCAATTGCCATCAGCACGGTTTCCTGCAACGTTGCGAGAATGCGGGGCAGCCGAGACCAGGCTCGTTCATCAGGGATAAAGTTGGCGACTGCCCAGGTGAAGGCGCGCGGGATAGCCGTCAATCCCTGCGCGACATCAAACTGGGTCAACAGAATGGCGCCGTAGGTCAGCGTAACGATGATAGCCGCAAAAAGCGCCGACTGGAGTCGGCGACGGCGAAAAAAGACATCAGGCTGCATAGCGCTCCTTGAGATCGAGGATCAGTTCGCCCGCTTCCGAGCCGTAGATCTGATAGATCTGAGCATTGCTGAGCGCGTGCGGCGGGCCATCGTAGATCACCCGGCCTCGATTGACGCCGATGATCCGCTGCGCGTAGTGCAGCGCCACATCAACCTGATGCAGATTGACCAGCACGGTGATCCCCATCGCGCGGTTAATCTCTTGCAGGGTGTCCATGATTACCTTGGCCGAGCTGGGATCGAGCGATGCGATTGGTTCATCGCACAGCAACATCTTCGGCTGCTGCACCAGCGCGCGGGCAATGCCGACCCGTTGTTTTTGACCGCCGCTCAGTTGATCGCAGCGCTTATACATCTGCTCGGCCAGACCGAGGGTTTCCAGAATGCGCGCAGCCTCGCGCTTTTCCTGCTCGTTGTAAAGGCCGAGAATCCCCTGGAACGTGTTTTTGTAGCCGAGACGACCGTGCAACACGTTTTCGATCACGCTCAGGCGATTGACCAGATTGTAGTGCTGAAAAATCATCCCGATCCGCGTGCGATGGCGGCGCAGCGCTTTGCCGCGCAACTGCGGCACGCTCACGCCATCGAACCGGATATCGCCGCTGCTAATGTCAATGAGTCGATTGATGCAGCGCAAGAGAGTTGATTTGCCGGCGCCAGAGGGACCGATAATTGCCACGAATTCACCAGGCTGAATCGAGAACGTTACTGTGTCGAGCGCCAGCGTCTCATTGCCGTACCGTTTGCTGATCGCATCTATCTCGAGCAGAGCCATGCTTTCCCCACTTCCTGAAAGGACACCGGTTCCAGCCAACGCAATGCCAGAACCGGTGTCACCGGTGACAGTAAACGCCGTTATCGGTGCTTAACGCAGCGCCCGAATCGGATCGAAGAATGAGTCATCGACGACGATGAAGCGCTCATCCTTCGTCTTGCGGAAGAGCGGCTTGAAACCGGCGTCAATCTCAGCCTTGGTGGCAAAGATGCGCGGATTGTTCGCGACCGCGTCAGAGGTCATCACATCTTGCAGTTTCTTGATCTCCTCTGCGGTAAGCATCCCGCTGTTGGCTACAAACGGGGCATTGATCACCGGAGTCGACGAAATGATCACAAACTGGGCGCCGGGGAACTTATCGAATGGCTCAGCCGCATTGTTCAGCACCCGATATACTGCTCCGGGTCGGTTGGCTTCGCCTGAAACTAGTTCTACATAATTCTGGACACAGGCATCGCAGAACGAAGCAACATCGACATTGCCGGCCAGCAGGCTGACGGCAGCGCCCTGATGCGAGCCGCCGAACTGCACCTCGCTGAAGAATCGGTTAGAGCCGCCCTCGATCAGCTCATCGGTGTTGAGATTCTTCCACTTCTCTTGCTGGCTGAAGTGCTTGATAATCGTCGCCGATGGCACGCGGAAACCTGAGGTCGAGCTGGTTGAGACGAAGGCAAATCGCTTGCCCTGGATATTGTCAATCTTGAAGACACCATTCTCCTGGTAATTCCCTTCTTCACCCAGGCGCACTGCCAGCCAGCTATAGTAGACCGCTGTCTCCTTGGTGCCGTCAGCGCCGCTGGGGATCACAAGGGGAACAACTTTGTTGTTCTTGTCGTGGGCCTGGACATAGCCTTCTGCGCCGAAGAAGCCGAGGTGAGCATTGTTGTTGGCAATTGCCTCAACCGCGATGAGGTAATCGGTAGTTGTGCGATGCTCGACCGGGCGACCAAGCGCTTCACTGATCACTGCGCCGATCGCGTCGCGCGCATCTTTGAGATCCGCGCCCGACTCGTTGGGTAGCCACGCAATGATAACCGGCGTGTTGGGATTCGTCGTGTTGGCGGTTGTGTTGCCGCCAGCGCCACAGGCTGCGAGAACCAATGCGAGAACCGAAAGGAACAAGACCATCCGCAGAGATTGCATACGATACACCCTCCTTGCAGGCGTAACTGACGATGCCAGCGCATCGCCGGTAGCAGTCTATACGGAGAGGATTATGATCAGATTATGAGAAGATAGTGTAAAGATTAAGCGTCAGTGAAACCTGTGCAATGATTGTGCAACAATAATTACACGAACTCCTGATCGAACAGCAGTCGTTCCACGATCACGACATCGCGCCACTGGCCATCGAGGCGAGCGTGTTTCTCATAGATGCCAACTTCGCGAAAACCGACCGATACCAGCATTGCGCGGCTCGCCGTATTCTCGACAAACACCCGCGAGAGCAATTTCCAGAACCCGGCCTGGCGCGCAGCGTCGATCAGAGCCAGCATGGTCAGCCGACCGATTCCCCGACCGCGCCATTCACGGGCGACGTACACCGAAAACTCGGCGATCCCGGCGTAGCATTCGCGCGCGCTGTAGGGAAACGTTGCCGCAAACGCCACGATCTGCTGTTCGATGCTGGCGACCACCACCGGAAAGCGATCGCCAAACCACGCTGCAATCTCACTCGCTGCGCGCGGGCGGGTTTCAAATGTGGCAATTCGATCGGCAATGCCCTGGTTGTAGATGTCGGCAATCGCAGCCGCGTCAGCCGGGGTCGCCAGTCGGGTCATTGATGGGGGAAACACCATATCTCATCTCCATCAACCGTTCCTGTCAAGGCGTGAGTTGTGGTCTATTGTACCGAGAAACCTGCCTTTGTCACACATCGATTGCCTGCAATCATGCCAAACCCGCTGGCGCTGCGCTCGAGTGGCATGTGACAGCCAGCCGCCGCAAACGGCGACGTCATTCCTCTGATCAGATAGTTACGATCAGATGCTCCTCGATGCCAGCCCCAGACTGCTATAAACGGTATGTTGCCTGATCAAAACCAAAAATTATCTCTGAACGTAGCCTCATTCTCGCCGCTCGCGCAGTATAATACAGGTCGTGAATATTCCAACGCTCATTATCGTCACCGGACATCCGGCAACCGGCAAAACCACTCTTTCCCAGGCGCTGGCCGCAGGCTTGCGCTTACCGTTGCTAAGCAAAGATGCCTTTAAAGAGTTAATGTTCGATGGCCTTGGCTGGTCTGATCGGGAATGGGCGCGTCGGGTTGGCGCGACGGCCATTGTGATGATCTACCATACGGCAGCGACTATTTTGGCCAGCGGCCAGTCGCTCATCATGGAGAGCAACTTTCGGGTTGATCTTGATACGCCGCGGATGCAACGACTCTACGACAGTCATCCCTTCCAGCCGGTGCAGATCCGCTGCGTCGCTCGCGGTGATGTGCTGGTCGAGCGCATCGTCAATCGTGTGGCTGCCGGTAACCGTCATCCCGGCTACTGCGATGATATGTCGCCCTCAGATCTGGAAATCGTCCGCGCGCGGGGCGATATTGCTCCCTTACCGCTCGCCGGGCCGTTGCTGACGGTTGACACCACCTTTCCTGAGCGCATCGATATGGCCGCGATTCTTAACTGGGTTTCCACGCATTTGCGTCGATCCGCTATCTAGTCTGCAAAGGAGCGCCCGTTATGGCCCAGCCGATTATTCACCCCACGGCAACCGTCGATCCGCGCGCCAGTATCGGTGATGATACGCGGGTCTGGCACTGGACGCAGATCCGCGAAGAGGTGACGATCGGGAGCGAGTCGATTATTGGGAAGGGATGTTATTTCGATGCCGGTGTAACGATCGGTAGCCGGGTCAAGATTCAGAGCAACGTCTCGGTGTTTCGCGGCGTAACTATCGAAGATGGGGTGTTTGTCGGGCCGCATGCCTGCTTCACCAACGATAAAACTCCCCGCGCGATCAATCCTGATGGCACGCTGAAAGGTCTGGACGACTGGATTGTAACCCCGACGCTGATCCGCTATGGAGCCAGCATTGGCGCCAATGCCACCATCGTGTGCGGAGTCACGGTTGGTCGTTTTGCTATGGTTGCCGCCGGTGCAGTGGTGACGCGCGATGTGCCGGATTACGGATTGGTCATGGGCAACCCGGCTCGTTTGGTCGGCTACGTCTGCCCGTGCGGCACTCGCTTGCCGGGTGGCCCTGCGGTTGCCCCGGAAGCGCGCGCGTGCCCGTCCTGTGGGCGGGTGACGGTGATTGCCAGCGCTGCTGATCCGGCTTAACGAATGGTGTGTGGCGCAACCGGTTCGTTCAGTCGGTTGCGAGCTGCATCCCACATACCCAGTGGCGCGAGTTCGATCTGGCCGCTGCCCGGATCACGGATCAGCGCGGCGCGCTCGAAGTACTGGACGGTGCGCACAATGCCGTCTGGAAAGAGGGTATCGAACGGCAGACTGATCGGCGCGCCAAAGACCAGCTCACCACCGCCGCGCTGCCAGTAGTCGCCGAACGGTGCCGCCGGCCATTCGGCGGGCAGCATTATGGCGTCCTGGCCGCCGAAAGCGCGCGCTGCCGCCGCGTCGACGCCGAGCCTGGCCATGTGCGCATAGTTGATGGTGTCACGCTGCGCTTCTTCAACTACCACGACTGCGCGGGTGAAGCGCTGGCGCATACCGAGCGGGGAGACTTCAGCCGGGGCCAGCGGAACGCCAAATCGGGCTTCTCCGCCGAGCGCTCGCCAGAAGCGGTAGATGACCCCTGGCACTGCGATGCCGTTGATGTTGCCGGGTGTCGGCAAGGGCAGTAGCTCATTCGCGCGAGCCAGCACGGCCAGCACGCCAGCCAGATTCTCGGCCACCTCAGGCTGATCGCCGGTCACCAGTTCGGGCGTGATCGCCGCAATCCCCAATCCGCCAGCCCAGTCGTGCATCCCGCCGGTGATGGTGTAGCGATCCCAGAAACGCGCATACGCATACCCGGCGGCTTCAGCATAAATCTGCGCCATCGCGATCGATGGCGGATGCTCGCAACTGGCTGGAAAGACGAGACCGGCATTGGAATGCAGAAAGATAGCGCCAGCCGCGTCGAGCAAAAAGGCGCGCAGCAGCCGGGTTTCAAGCTGCGAGTCGGGATACGGCCCGCCCGTATCCGAAACAATCCCGCGCGCTCCTTGCACTCGTTGTCGCCAGTCATTTTCTGGGCAGGCATCGTGGCTGGTGTCCATATTGCGGTTGAGATCGACGCCAGCAGCGTCGAAACGCCAGCCTCGCGCCAGCCCATCGGGGTTGAGCAGGGGGATGATGACCAGCCGCGTGTCAGCGGGCACATCATCTGGGTTAGCCCGAAAATGCTCAATCAGCGCCAGCGCCAGCCGGTAGGTGTTGGCTTCCGGGGCGCCGTGAGTAGCGCCCACTACCACCAGCTTGCGCGGCCCATTGCCAATGATCACCGCTTCGATCGGGCGGCCTTCGGCTGAGCGGCCAATTTCCAGCGCGCGCACCGGATCGGCCTGCGCAGTCTGCGCGCTGATCATGATCCCGATCAGCGTGATCACCATCATGGCTATGCAAGAACGAACGCTAAACCTCGCTTTCACAACCGCGCTTCTTCCTTCAGACGAAGATAGGTATTCACAACTGAAACTGTCAGCGCAGTCGCCGGCACATCGAGGGTCAACGCGCCGCTACGCTGCACCTGTTCCAGCAAAGCGCGCCGCTCGCTGTCTAACTGTTCGGCGACGACGCGCCGGAAGAGATCGTGACTATCCTGCACCGGTCGCCCAACCACGTTGCTGATATTCGGATCGCTGATTGTCACGCAGAGTGGCAGGTGGCGGCGCGCCAGTCGGCGCAGATTGGTGATGAGCGGTTGCACTGCCGCCGGGTTGGCCAGATCGGTAAAGATCACGATGAGCGACCGTCGTTGCTGGCGCTGGGCCAGAAACGTCAAAGCTGCGGCAATGTCGGCCTCGACTGGTTGCGCCTGCACGTTGTAGAGCGCTTCGAGCAGGCGTTGAAACTGCGCTTTCCCTTTGCGTGGCGCGATGAAATTGTCAACATGACCGGTAAAGGTGAGCATGCCAACCTGATCGCCTTTGCCGAGCACAACATAACTCAGCATCAACGCCGCATTGACGACATAGTCGAGCCGGGTCAGCCCGGCATCATCGGGTTGCAGCGGATCGGCCACCGGTGTTGCCATCAGGCGACCAGCATCAATCACGCACATGATATGCTGACTGCGCTCGGCCTCAATCTCGGCGACAATCGGCTTTCCCCGCCGCGCGGTTGCTTTCCAGTTAATTCGCCGATACTCATCATCGGTGGTGTACTCGCGCAGATGCTCAAACTCACCGCCCTGCCCCAGTTGTCGGATCGAGCGCAAACCGATGGTGCGCAACTGACCCCGCCGAATGAGCAGATCATATTTGCGCGCTTCCAGCAGATTTGGGTAGACCTGAACCACCTTTGCCGCGGGAAAGCGCGCCTGTCGGCGATGACAACCCAATACACCCTCGTAGCGCAGCACAATATCGCCGAACTGATAGTCGCCGCGGCGCTGTGGACGAATATGATAGCGCAGCTCGCACAATCCAAACGGTTCGGCCACGCCGGTCAGCAGATCAGCGTCAACCGGCAATTCGACCGGATACTCATCGCGTAGCGTGAAGCGCAGCGGTTGCGCTGAAGTGTTGGTCACCAGGATGGTGATCAGGTTCGACGCTCCTAATGAAAGGCGCGCCTCGTGCAGTCGCTCAACCTCGATTTGAGCCGGTCGCGGCGAGAGCAGCACATCGCTCACCAGCACACCGGCCACCACGAGCAGATATGCAAACGCAATCCAGATGAACCACGGCGCGACGACAGCGCCAGCGATCAGCGGTGTGGCCAGCAGGCAAAGCAAGAGCAGGCGGGGAGTTGGCAACATACTGTGCAGCGAGAGCGTACCCTGAGCGGCGAATCCAGCAAACCATACCCTGCAAGGCGAGCGTTTGCGCTAAGGCAGTGAATATCAGACTCTCAACACCTCCGTCGTGCATTATAATCGATCCCGGCATACGCCACGCTTTCAGCAAGTGATCCTGGGGTGAGGATCGGTCTGTGCCTCTCAACGTGATTTATGTTCGTCATCACGGAATGGCATGCTGGCCGGTCACAGAAATTGGTTTGGTAACCGCTGTACAGGTCTGACGGTCAGGCATGCCTCGTCTCGGTGCCATCGCGCTGCGCTCAGCCACGACATCCTGTCCACGAAACACCGACGAGATCGCTACGTATGACTCTTTTCCAGCGTCTTCGTCAAACTCCATTCTCGGCCTGGCCAATCCTCAGGTTGTCAACCACCGAAGGTTCGCTGCTCTACATGGCAGCGTTCATCATCTCTGCCGGTCTCGGTGTCGCGCGGCAGACCCTATTCAATGCCCGCTTTGGCATCGGCGAAGAAGCGGCAGCCCTCTACGCCGCTTTCCGACTCTCAGACACGATCAGCGCGCTGATTGCCGGTGGCGCTCTCACCAATGCGCTTGTCCCTCACCTGCTATTGGCCAGCCGTGACGGCGATCACACGCGCTCGCTACTGGTCAGCCGCATGCTGACCTTGATGCTGGTGGTGGCCTTCCCTTTCGCGTTGAGCCTGGGCATTGCCGCTCCATTCCTCTTGCGCTGGATCATTGCGCCGGGTCTTGATCCGGGCACGCAAGCGCTGGCAGCGCTCCTCACCCGGATTCTGGTGATCGAGATTATCGTCTTGACCGCAGAAGGAGTGCTGAGCGCAGTGCTGATCGCGCGCGGTCAGTTTCTGTTGCCGACACTGGGCATCGCTTTTCGCAACACTATCATCATTATCGTCTTGCTCACGCCTTCGCCAACCATCATACATGCCGCCTTCGGCTCGCTGGGCGACTCGCTCATTCAACTCGTCATCCTGATTCCGGGATTGTTCCATCATCGCCTGCGTCTGCGGCCTGCGTGGCAATTGCGCGATCCACTGGTGCAGGGCACGTTGCGGCTGGCTATTCCCGGCTCGGTATCCGCTGCCATCAACTACGCGAATGCTATCGTCGATACGGCGGTTGCCAGTCTGGGCGCGCAGGCCGCCGGATTGGGCGCAGTCCACAATGCGTTGCTCCTCGGCAATCTGCCTCAGCGCCTGTGCGGCACAGCGATCGGTATGGCGGCTTATCCCTACCTGGCCAGCGCCGCTATCGCGCGCGATCGGCCCCTCTTTCGACGGCGTTGGGTGATGGCCAGCGCTGTCGCTGTGGCGCTGGCCTTGGCGAGCAGCGCTGCGCTGGCAATTGGCGGGCGCTGGCTCATCTGGTTGATCTTCGAGCGGGGCGCTTTCGACAGTGCTGCCGGTGATCTGACCTTCATGGTGTTGCTGATCTTTGCGGTTGGCTTGCCAGTGTACGTGATTACTGAGATCACCGGACGGGCGCTGGTTGCGCTCGGTGATGCCCGCGCGCCGCTGATTGCCAATGGGGTGCAGCTTATCACTCGTCTGGCAGTTGCTATGCCGCTCTGGCCGATGATCGGGGTGCTGGCCGTGCCGGTTGCGACGGTCGTGAGCAGTGTGGTTGAAGCGGGGATGCTGGTTATGGCGCTGGTTGCGCGCTTGCGCGAACCGCGCGAATGGCGCGTTGCCGGGGAGGGAATCGGAGATGCATAGCTACGAAACGTAACTGAGTTTTTCGTTTTCATGCGAACGAATGATGGTATGATCAGTGCTGATGAATTGTTTAACATAACCGACGGAGAGCGCAATGGAGCCATCCGCATCGCATCACGCTCAGCCAGCGCCAGACTGGCCGGCTCTGGATTGCCCGTTGATCACGGCGCTGCTTGCTCATCTGCCGGTCGCATTGTGGATCATCGATCGCGATTATCGCCTGCTCTACGCCAGCCATTCAGCGCAAAACCGGTTGGCGCTGCCCTCACTTGCTCCTGGTGTTGTTGCCCTCCCCACTGAAAGTCAGCAGCGCATTGTCTGGCTGCGTTGCTACGAACGAGCGCTGAGCGGCGATGCATTCGCCACGATCATCGACGGTTGGGCATACTGGTTGCAACCGATAACCCATAACGGGCAGGATCGGGTCGTAGCGGTAATCGAACAGGAATCGGCGCTGCTCGCCAATACAACTCTCTCGTTTCGCGCTGCCGTGGAAACCCTGCCCGACCCTTTCACCATCTGTGAGGTCATCCGCAATCTGCGCGGCCAGATTGTTGATGCGCGCGTGCTTACTACCAATGCCGCGATGTGTTTGCTCACCGGCTATCAACGCGCCGAGATCATCGGGCAGCGCCTGCTCGACCTCTTTCCCGTCTTTGCCAGTGATGGAACTTTCGCCAGTCTGTGCGCCTTGGTCGAAACTGGCGCGCCGCTCCGCCGTCACACAACCCTGACCGGGCGGCGCGGTGAGACGTATCAGACCGAAATCCATGCTGGTCGCCTCAACGACGGCTTTGTTGCGATCTGGCGCGATGTTACGCTTCAGCATGCCCTCAATCAGCGAGTGAAGCAGCAGGCTGAGCTGCTCGATCACATCGCCGACGTCGTGATTGCCACCGATATCAACTATGTCATTGCCAGTTGGAATCGCGGCGCAGAGCAGATCTATGGCTGGTCAGCCGCTGAGGTGATCGGTAAACCGCTCAGGGATGTGACGGAAACCCGCTTTGCCGGAACCGACTCTGCCGAAGCCGCTGCGCTTCTGTTGCAGACCGGGCGCTGGGAGGGCGAAGTCGAACAACGTCGTCGTGATGGTCAGTTTGTTCCCATCCACTCAATCGTGGTGCTCATCCGTGACGATGATGGCACGCCGTCGCGCATTGTGGCAGTGAACCGTGACATGAGCGAGCGACGGCATTTTGAGCAGTTGTTGCTGAAGGCCAATCAGCGCCTCGAGCAGACGATCATCGACGCGCGGCGCCAGACCAACGAAGTGTTGCTGGTCAACGAATTGCACGATTTGTTGCAGGTGTGCCAGACGCAGACCGAAGCCGCTGAAGTGATCGCCTTCAGTCTGCAACGGCTCTTTCCTCGCCAGAGCGGATATCTGATGATCCGCCAGCCCGGCACAGTTAACCTCACGCTCCTGACCCAGTGGGGCGATCAGCCGACAGTGTTGCCGACGATCACTATCGATCAGTGCTGGGCGCTACGGCGCGGTTTGATCCATCGCGCCTGCCCGAACGAAGCTATCCGTTGCCAGCACACGCGCGCCGATCCCGATCACTGCACTTGCTGCGTCCCGCTGGTGGTGCAGGGCGATATCTACGGTCTGCTGCACGTTGCCGGCGCAGAACTCCCGCGTGGCGAGTTGATCGTCATGACCGGCGACACGATCAAGCTGGCGCTGTCTAATCTCGATTTGCGGGCGACCCTGCGCGAGCAGGCGATTATCGATCCGCTCACCAGCCTGTACAATCGCCGCTACCTGGAGAGCAGTTTGCCGCGCGAGTTGCATCGCGCCCAGCGCGAACAACAGCCGCTCACGATTGCGCTGGTGGACATCGATCACTTCAAACACTTCAATGATCAGTACGGTCACGATGCCGGCGACACCTTGCTGCGCGAGCTGGCCACTGTATTGCGCGAACATTTGCGTCAGAGCGACCTGGCATGTCGTTACGGCGGCGAAGAGTTCGTTTTGATCTTGCCGGGAGTCAATCACAATGCTGCACGCAATCGTCTCAATCAGCTTCGGGAGACAATTCAGACCCGCTCGATCACCTTTGCCGGGCAACTGCTGGGGCCGGTGACCATCTCAATCGGCTTTACCGTGTATCAGTCTGGCGCTGGTGATGCGCGCAGGCTCTTGCAGCAGGCTGACGAAGCGCTCTACGCTGCCAAGCGCAGCGGGCGCAACCGGGTGGTGGCCTTTACCGATCTGACGCCCTCATCGACTCAGCAAGGGCACGAATGAGGTGATCGGCCCTCTGGTGACACTCACACTCGCTGCGTTACTGAACTCGCTGCAAACGATCTGATTGCAACCGCGCAGACGCAGTGTGTAATTGCCGACATCGAGCACCAGACTGGCGCCGGTTAGGGTTACCAGCCAGTTCACGCCATCAGCCCGGCGAACTTCCAGCTCATACCGGATTGCCTCACTCACCTGATTGAACGTGAGCTGCACCAGCGGCCCGCCATTGCTGGCAATAGCCTGTAACGTTGGCGTCGGAAGCTGGCTGGCCGGTGAGCTGCTCCCATACTCGAAAGCGCCGAGATCGCACGCGCCGACTCGCGCTGCGCCGCGCTGATCGAATGCAGGGCAGTCGGCCCCGGCATTGATCGCCGGACTTCCGGCCAGCAAGGCAAGTGTTGGTAGTGGTCCGCCGTGATAGCCTACTGCTCGATCGAGCTGCGGCTCGGCCTGTGTGATCCCACTCAGGCAGGCGCGGCCAGCCGGGCTTTGCAGATTACGATTGCCGCGGAACGCGCCGAAGCATTGCGCTGAGTCGTGGGTGCTGCCGAGCAGATTCCCGGCAATAATCGTGTTTCGCAGCTCGACATCGGCAGCGTTGCTTGAGGTATTGTAGAGACCGCCGCCAATCCGGTCGGCGTAATTGTGCGCAATAGTCACGTTAACAACACTTGCCGCGCCGCCGTTGAAATAGAGGCCGCCGCCATTCCCGCGATCCTCAGTGAAAGCGTCGGCGCGATTGCCCACAATTGTCAGATTGCTCAGTGTTGCGCGATGCCAGCTCGATGTCGCATTGTGAGCGATCACAATCGCCCCGCCGATGTCTTCAGAACGGTTGTTGACAAATGTCGAGTCACGTAGCGTGAGCGGGCCGTTGTGATGCATCAATGCGCCGCCGCTGGCGCGGTTGTTGCGGTTGAGGTACACAATGTTATCGGCAAAAAAACTTCGCTCGATCTCAGAGCGATCCGGCTGGTAGAGATAGGAATAGACCGCTCCGCCAAAGTTGCGCGCCTTGTTGCCGATAAACAGACTGTCACGGATCACGATCTGGCCGCCGATTCCCGCTTGACCTGCTCCGTCATTGTAAATTGCGCCGCCGAAGCCAAAGTTGGCCACGACCCCGCCGTAGGAACTGTCGTTATTGCGGAAAGTTGAGCGCAGGACGGTGATCGGGCAGCGCAGGTTGTAGATCGCGCCGCCGTTGATCCCACGATTGCCCTCGAACAGGCTATCTTCAATATGCAGTTGGCCGAAATGCATCGAAATCGCGCCGCCGCCCTCCTCATCGACACCGGCAGTGCTGTCGTTGTTGCGGAAGATGCTGTTGAAGATGAAGACCCGCGCATTGAGACCAGCCGAGCGAATCGCTCCTCCTTCATCACTCCGCCCATCGATCAGGGTGAGATGACGAATTGTTAATTGAGCGTCATACAACCAGATCAGGCGCGTGCGTCCGCCGCCGCTAAGTGTCACTCGTCCGCCCTGGCGCGGGCCGCCGCCGTCAAGCTCAGTATCCTGCCGGATCTCCAGTTGTTGGGTAAGGGTGATGGTTATCGGCTGTGAACCGCAGTTAAAAGTTACGCGGCCACCGCCAGCCACGGCGGCGCGAAGCGCCGCTTCAGTGCAACTGGCCGGCGTGCCATTTCCTACCACCCCGGCGGCCTGCGCTGGAGTGGCGGTCCATATCAGCGCAATCCCAAGCGCGATCAGCCAGCGGGTTAGCGATGAAAGTTTTGTCATTTAATCGCCTGCCTTGATGAACATAGATGACGTTTTATTCATCAAGACAGTACCACGCGAATGGAGAGGTGGCTACATGACTTTTGGGCTATTCTGGTACCAGGTCGCTGTTGTTGCCGAAGTCACTGTGTCATACCGACTTTAGATAGATTGTCACGTATCGGGCAGCCACATCAACGCTGCCGCAGTGCGCAGGATGCGGCGGGAGCGCTCCGAAG
>FWPU01004612.1_pt1 | contig 31752 bp, 28 predicted proteins | sample 2228361 | NCBI WGS metagenome assembly FWPU01 (sample SAMEA103939777, study PRJEB20133) | metagenome | reverse complement strand
CGCACATTAAAAGGTGCGGCTACCATTTGCTTATCATTGGATACCCTCAGGGCTTCAGTTCTTCAGATCTCATAAGAAGGATAATTTACATCAACCCTTCCTATGTGACATTTCAAAATAGAATCATCAAAAAATTATCTAAACTTGACATTTTGCTTTAACTTTGTTATATACATATTATGAACCATGTGGTAGAAGAGCTTGAGAAGAATGTCCGAGAATTAATTAAAAGATACAATAAACTAAGAGAAGATAATGCGAATTTACATAAAAAAGTTGCGTTTTTAAAATCAACAATTGAGGAAAGCGATTCCAGAAGAATAAAAATTGTCAATAAACTCACAAAGATAATCGCAGAAATTGAAAGATATGTAGCGGAAGAAGAGAGAACAGGAATAACGAGCAGGAGAAGCAATGAGTGAAAAAAAGATTTACAAACTGAATATACTGGGCACTGAACTTACATTAAAATCAGAGGACTCTAAGGAACATGTTGATGCAGTACTGAATTTTGTAAATCAGAAGGTTTCAGAGATCCAATCAAAATCAAAGACATTACCGCTACAGATGGTAGCAATACTGTGTGCTTTAAATATTGCAGATGAATTGATAAAAATACAAAAGGAGAAGAATATGACATTTGAGAGATATAGTGCTAAAATAAGTAGATTAAACGAGGAAATAGCTGAGGCGCTGAAATAAGACCTTTAAAAGGGTTAATTTTATGAATATTTATAAAAGTTTAAATAGATTTGATTTCCATACAATAAATTAACCCGGTATAAAGTCAAAAAGCCCTCAGAAAATTAGATTTTTTATGTCAAAGCAATTGTTGCGGGAGCAAATGCTTAAGATGAGATTGAATATGGATAGAACAGAAATTATTTCAAAGAGCAGGGAAATTGCTGAGCACTTATGTTCAATAGATGATTTTAGAAAATCAAAGTTGCTCGCTTTGTATTCACCAATCAAAAACGAGGTTGAAACGGAATTTATATTTGAATATGCAAAGAAATCAGGCAAGCAGATTCTTTATCCGAGGGTTGAGAATAATTCAATAATTTTCTCTGTAGTAAATGACCTGCAGGAACTTATACCAGGGAAGTTTAACATACCTGAGCCACCCAGGACAGCGAAAAGTTTATTACCAGAGAATATTGAACTTTTTATCGTCCCGGGGGTTGCCTTTGATATGAACGGTTTTCGGCTTGGTTATGGGTACGGTTATTACGACAGTGTCATTTGTAAAGTTACTGGTGTCCTCACAGGGCTTGCATATGGATTCCAGGTTGTAGATAATGTTTTCCCAACGGATAGGGATATAAGAGTTCATAAGATAGTAACAGAGAAGGGCGTTATAAATTGTTCAAATTAATTATTTTATGAAATTAAGCGGAGGTCAGATATGAATTTAATATATATAATAACGGGAACACTCATTCTTTCTACAATTGTTTTTTCGGTAGCAAGTTTAATAAAAATAAGCCATCTCAAAAGAGATTACGAAAATAAAAAGGATGAGATTGTGAATGAAGCAAAAAAAGATGCTGAAAGGATTATACTTGAAGCGAACATCAAAGCGAAAGAGATTTTGCTCCATTCAGGGACAGAGGCAGAGAAAGAACTTCAGAAAAAGCGTCAGGAATTTCGTGAACTTGAAAATAGATTTTTACAGAGAGAAGAGTTGCTTGAGAACAAAATTGCGAACTATGAACGGATGGAAATGAATTTGATTAACAGGGAAAAAGAACTTAATGAGGCAAAGAACCAACTGCAGGAAAAGATTCAGTTACAGGAGAAAATGGTAAAAGAGATTCAGGAGAAACTGGAAAGAATTTCTGGGTTAAGCAAGGAAGAAGCAAAGAAAGAGCTCCTCAAATCAATTGAAGATGAGGCTCGCTTTGAAGCAGGAAAACTTATAAAAAAGATAGAGGATGAAACAAGGGAAAAGGCGCTTAATATAGCACAAAATATAATTGCCCAGGCAATACAGAGATATGCTGGAGAGTATGTCGCAGAAAATACTATCTCTGTAGTCAATTTACCCAATGAAGAGATGAAGGGTCGGATAATAGGGAGAGAAGGTAGAAATATAAGAGCAATTGAATCAGCCTGTGGTGTAGATGTTATCGTGGATGATACTCCAGAGGCAGTGATTATTTCCTCATTTAACCCAATAAGAAGGGAGATTGCAAAGCAGTCATTACTGAAATTGATTTCCGATGGAAGGATACACCCTGGAAGAATTGAAGAGATTGTTGAAAAGACCTCAAAGGAAATAGAGAAGGCAATTAAGGAGGCAGGAGAGAGCGCTATCTTTGATACTAAATTACACGGTGTTCATCCAGAATTGGCCAAACTCATTGGAAAACTAAAATACAGAACAAGTTATTCCCAGAATGTGTATAGTCATTCAATGGAGGTTGCATTTATTTGTGGAATTATGGCTGCTGAACTCGGATTAAATGTAAAACAGGCAAAGAGGGCAGCTCTTTTGCACGATATTGGTAAGGCAGTGGACCACGATGTAGAGGGACCACATGCCCAGATTGGAGCAGAACTTGCGAAAAAATATGGCGAATCGCCAAGGATTGTAGAGGCAATAGCCCAGCACCACGACGATTCTCCTTTAAATCTGATTGCTGTATTGATTCAGGCAGCGGATACCCTTTCTGCGGCAAGACCGGGGGTAAGGAAAGAATCATGGGAGGCATATATTAAAAGAATTGAAGGAATTGAAAACATTGCAAAATCAATTGATGGTGTTGAAAAATGTTACGCTATTCAGGCTGGCAGAGAGGTCAGGGTAATTGTTTATCCAGAAAAGGTTAACGATGATGGAATAAATCTCATATCCAGGCAAATTGCAAAAAAAATTGAGTCAGATATTACATACCCTGGACAGATAAAGGTTACTGTAATCAGAGAGGTGAGAGCAGTGGGGTATGCTAAATGAGGATCCTCCATATAGGTGACATAGTTGGCGATTCCGGAAGGAAGGCAGTAGCCAGTATTCTTCCATCCATCAAAAAATCTCATTCCCCTGACCTCATAATTGCAAATTGTGAAAATCTTGCAGGCGGATTTGGAATTACAGAAAAGACATTGAAGGAGGTTTTTGACTCAGGTGTTGATGTTATGACTTCAGGCAATCACATCTGGGATAAAAAAGAGGCGCTGAAGATAATAACACAGGAACCTCGCTTGATAAGGCCCGCTAATTATCCTCCGGGAGTGCCCGGATGCAGTTATTTTATTTTTGAGACAAGAAGCAAGGTGAAGGGATTGGTTTTTAATCTATTGGGACGTATCTTTATGGATCCTCTGGATTGCCCCTTCAGGACCGCTGATAAAATTATTGAAGAGTTTAAAGAGAGGGTAAATATTTTTATCCTTGATTTTCATGCAGAGGCAACATCAGAGAAGCTGGCAATTGCCTGGTACCTTCATGGTAGAGTAAGCGCAGTAATAGGGACCCATACACATGTCCAGACCGCAGATGAAAGAATTCTTCCACTCGGGACAGCCTATATCACGGATTCAGGAATGACCGGTTCTATAAATTCAGTGATTGGAATGAAGAAGGAAGAGGCAATACAGAGATTTCTTACATTTATTCCACATAAGTTTGAGGTAGCGAAGGATGATATTGAATTACAGGGCGTTATATTTGATGTGGATGAGAAAACAGGGAAAAGTTTCCACATAGAAAGAGTAAGATTCAAACTTGCGGAAAGTAGATAAGTATGAAATTTTTAGACAGTATAAAGAGAGCATCTCTTGAGAAGAAGGAATTATTTTTATCCCTTGGAATCACTTTTTTAGTTCTTCTGGTGTTTGCTATTAAGCCCAAATTCCTTAATCTAATTGAACTCAAGGCATATGATATAAGTTTGCAATTGAGAAAGGAAAGCAGCCCCAATAAAAACATTGCGATTGTAGCAATTGATGAGAAGAGTTTACGAGATCCTGAACTTGGCAGATGGCCATGGACAAGGAGCAAGTTAGCGGAGATAATTGAAGAATTGAAAAGGGCAGGGGCAAAGGTAATTGCCTTTGATGTTGTTTTTGCAGAGCCGGATAAGACAGGCGCGGAGGCGAGAAGGGGACTTGAAAGGGCGCTTCAGAAACTTGATTCCCTGGAACTCAGTAAGACGGAAATTCCAGAAGCTGAATTAAACAAGGCGATAAAAATTCTTGGTTCAATCAGAACAAGGGTTGATTTCTCTGAGTCGGAGCTTACAAAAATATCAAATCTCATCAATCTGCCGCGTTCCCTTGATGAATACAGAGATTTTCTAAAAAGTAATATAGAAAAGTCCGAAAGCGATGATATCTTTGCCAGTACAATTTCACGCGCGAATAATGTCCTCCTTGGATATTATTTTAATGAAGAACGAATTGAGGAGGTAAATGGAGAAGATAAGTCAGAATTTATCGAGTCCTCCAGAATCAGAATTGTAAGTAAATCCGGGAAGAAGCAGTCATACAAATATGTTCCAGTATTCAGAGACTTAATACCAAACATAAAGGTTATTTCAATGGCCTCACAACATGCTGGGTTTTTAAATGCGAAGCCTGATGATGATGGTATTTACAGGTGGGGCAATTTAATTTCATATTATAACGATAATTTTTATCCTTCCCTTGCACTGAAGGCAGCGAGTATTTTTTCTGATTCACAAATTGTCCTTCATGTTGATGATATTGGCGTAAGCGGTGTGACTGTCGGAAGAACATATATACAGACCGACGAAGGAGGGAGGGTTCTAATCAATTTTTACGGTGGTAACAGCATGATGCCGGAATCAAAGAAGATCTTTCCTTATTATAGTGCTACAGATGTCTTAAGAAGGAATTACGAGCCAGATGCATTCAGGGATAAGGTTGTTTTTTTTGGAGCCACAGCAATTGGCATATACGATATAAGGCCTACACCCTATGACCCCATGTTTCCCGGTGTTGAGATTCAGGCAACGATTCTAAGCAATATCTTGAATAAGGATAATTTAGTTAAGCCCAAATGGGTAGAGGCCTTTGATGTTTTTGTAATTATAATTATAGGTATTGTTCTCGGGAATTTTTACGCAGGCATACGGGCACCCATGCTCCCGCTTTTTCTTGCAATATTCGGACTGATTTATTATCTCCTTAATTGGTCAATGCTAAGTTTTGTTGGTCTATGGCTTTATGTGGTTTATCCTACAATTGAGATTGTTCTTGTGACATTTGGGATGACAATATTCAAATACCTTACCGAAGAGAAAAGCAGAAGACAGATAAAGCATGCATTTCAGCATTATCTCAGTCCAAACCTTGTTCATGAAATCTTAAAGGAACCTGATAAACTGCAACTTGGCGGTGAGAAAAAAAATCTTACGGTTTTATTTTCGGATATTAGGGGGTTTACAAGTATATCTGAAGGACTACCACCGGAAAAGGTTGTAACAATTCTGAATGAATATCTCACTCCAATGACACATATTGTTTTTAAAAATAATGGGTTGTTGAACAAATATATGGGTGACGCAATAATGGCAATCTTTGGAGCACCGATTTACACTAAAAAACATGCATTGCAGGCATGCAATACTGCTCTTGAAATGCTTAAAGAACTCAATAGATTGAATAAAAAGTGGGCGGAAGAGAAAAAGCCGATCCTTGAAATTGGTATTGGTATAAATACTGGGTTTATGCATGTGGGCAATATGGGGTCCAATGTTCTGTTTGATTATACAGTCATAGGCGACTCAGTTAATCTTGCCTCACGGCTTGAAGGAATTAATAAAATTTTCGGGACCTCTGTTATAATAAGTGAGGATACCTATGAAGCAGTAAAGGAATATTTTATATGCAGGGAACTGGATTTTGTAAGGGTAAAAGGCAAGACGAAACCAGTTAGGATATATGAACTTATAAATCGCTCTGGAGAAGAAAAACCAGATTGGATTAAGATATACGAAGAAGGACTTATGCTGTACAGGCAGGGAAACTTCGCTGAAGCACTTGAAATTTTTAAAAAAGTTCTTAAAATCAAAGACAATGACCATCCATCGCAGTTATTTATTGAGAGGTGTGATTTGCTTATAAAATCAGGAACGCCGGAAAAATGGGAGGGCGTCTTTGATATAACGCAGAAATAAGCAATGGGACTTGATAAAGAAAAAATAAAAAGTGATGCAGACCTTTATATTAAAAATGGTCAATTAGACAGAGCTCTTGTTGAGTACCAAAAACTTGTTGTGCTTGAAGCGGGAAGTCCTGAGGTTCATTTGGAACTTGCCCAGATCTATGAACATCTGAATGATATAGATAAGGCGTCTCAGGAGTATATAAAGGCAGGCAGAATTTACGAAAGGGCTAATGATATAGGAAAAGCAATAGAACTGTATGAAAAATCGGTTTCCATCAATTCAAAGCAAAAGGATATTCATAAAAAAATAGATGAGTTGAAGTCAAGAATTGCCACAAGAGAAGAAAGAAAAGGAGAGAAGATAAAGGGTGCGAAAAATAGCAGCAAAGACAAAAGAGGGACAGAGGAAAAAAAGGGGGCAGAGAAAGGTAGAGGGGAGAAAAAGACAAACATTATCTCAAGGGATGAGATTAATATACCCCTATTCTCAGAGTTAAATGAAAAGGAGTTTCAGGAGATTCTCACCGTCTCTGAGAGACTGCATTACAAGAAGGACGATATAATTGTCAGAGAGGGTGAACCGGGGGACTCAATATTTTTTATAATTTCAGGTGAGGTCGGTGTCTTTAAGAAGGGTGAAAAGGAGGATATCTGGTTAAATACACTGCGCGATGGTGATTTTTTTGGTGAATTTGCCTATTTTTCCCGTCTCAGGAGGCAGGCAAGCGTCTTTGCAACGGAGGACACAGAGGTGCTTGAAATGAAGCGGGATGCCCTGGATATGATGGCTGAGCGCTTTCCTAATATTGTCCATGTCATGACCAATTTCTACAAAGCAAGAATTCTTGATACTGTAGTTTGTCTTTCTCCAATTTTTAGCATTTTGCAGCCACAACAGAGACAGAAACTTATCAGCAGGTTTGAGCTATCAATTATTCCTAAGGGCGAGATTATAATAAAAGAGGGAGAAACAGGCACAGGCATTTTTTTGATTAAGAACGGAAAGGTTAAAATTGTTACAAAGAGCCCTCTTGGAGAGGATGTTGAGGTGGGATTATTAAAGGAATTTGACTTTTTCGGGGAGGTTTCACTCCTTATGGGTGTTCCTACTACTGCCTCTGTTATTGCAGAGACAGAGGTACGGTTAATGAAACTCTCAAAGGAGAATTTCAATTGGCTCCTTGATGAATTTCCCTTCATTAGAAAGAGGTTACAGAGGTCAGTTGAAGAAAGAGCAGAGAATACCATCGGAACTATTTTGAAATTACTTGACGAGAGACAATTACAGGAGCAAGTATAACAGGACTGGAGAATGAGCGAAAAGGTCTTTGAGACAATCAAAGAATTGATAAGGAAGGGCGACTTTGCAAAGGCGATTTTTGAAATAAAAAAGTCCTTGAGTTTGGATAAGGCAAATCTTGCCTTGAAGGCTAAACTTGCGGAGGTCTATAGTATTTCCGGTGATTCATCAAATGCGATAATTATATATTCAGAACTTGCAAGAGAATATGCCTCCAGAGGGTTTCTTATACAGGCAATTGCTGCAAATAAAAAAATTATTGAAATTGACCCTGACCATGTAGATACACAGAAACAGCTTGCGAAACTCTATGCTCAAAAAGCAAAGAAGGTACTCCAGACAGAAGCACCGGAACAGGTAAGGGGAGAAACAGTTGAAGAATTAAAGAAAGAAGTAATTACCAGAGAATCGGAGGCTCTTAAAGAAATTCCGAAATTTCCTCTTTTTTCGGACCTTTCCCAGGATGAATTTATTGAGATCATCAATAGATTAAAATCAAATAGTATGCCTGCACAGACACTGATTTTCAAAGAGGGAGATAGTGGTGATTCAATTTTCCTTGTTGTCTCAGGGAGGATCAATATTTACAAGAAAGATCCCTCCGGGAGGCAGGTACTCCTCAGAACAATAAATGAAGGTGATTTCTTTGGAGAATTCAGTTATTTTGCTAATGCAAAACGAAATGTCTCAGCAGTTTCAGCTACTGATGTGCAACTCCTTGAATTGACAAGGGAGGAAATTGACGATATGATTGAGAGTTTTGAAGGGGTAAAAAGTGCCCTTGTTGAGTTTTACAAGACCAGGGTTCTTGATTCAATCCTCGGTGTCACCCCTGTTTTTAGGGAACTCCCATATTCAGAGCGCGAAAAATTTTTACCGAAATTTGAGTTAGTAATAATCGGTAAAGACGAAGATATCGTCAGAGAGGGCGAAATTGGAGAAGCAATGTTTGTAATTGTTAGTGGAACGGTGGAGGTCTGGACAAAGAGGGGCGGGAAGAAAATAGTTCTTGCTACATTGAGAGAAGGAGATTTCTTTGGCGAAATTTCATTAGTTACTGGTGAGACAAGGACTGCTACTGTGACTGCTCTAAAAGAGACGCGACTGATGAAACTTAAGAAGAGGGACTTTGATGAAATTGCAAATAGATACCCCAGGGTACTGGAGATAACCAAAAAGGTTCTTGACAGACGGCTGGAAGATACAATTACAACTGTAATATCTGCTGAAGACAAAGGACTTACATAATCATGAAACTGTCAAAATCATATCACAATAAGTTACTTAAAGAATTAAGATTTTATAGAAAGTTAGGAGAGATTTATTACTCCCTTTCAGATGTGGAGAATCTGCTAAAGGAGATAATGAATTTTATAACGAAGCAGATGAATGTGGATGCAGGGACGCTCTTCTTAATTGATTCGCAGAGACAAAATTTGATATTCAGGGTTGTCACAGGTAGAGCACGAAAGAAATTGCTTGGAAAAACATTGCCAGTTGGTGCAGGAATTGCAGGATATGTCGCAAAAACAGGCAAACCGTATCTGACAAAGGATGCAATAAATGATAAGAGATGGCTGAGAGAAATAGGCGAAGAGATAAATTATCTTGCTAATGAGGTCCTCTGTGTCCCACTTTTTGGCATGGATAAAGTTATTGGTGCAATAGAGGTAATCAATAAAAAAACAAGAGAGGGCTTTACAAAAGATGACCTTAATTTTCTAAAATCAAACGCTGGACAGATTGGTATATTAATTGAATATTCAAAATTGTTAAATGACACAAATGAAAGGGCAAATCAGTTCAGATTGCTCCGTGAGATCGGCACAGTAATCAATTCTACGCTCAAAGAAAATGAAATCATGAAAAGGACAATAGAGTCCATTACGAAATTACTTCATTCCGAATCTGGCTCGCTTCTTATTCTTGATGAAAAGTCAAAGGAGTTATACTTTGATGTGGCACACGGAGAAAAGGGTGATGAGATAAAGAGAATCCGTCTGAAACTTGGTGAAGGAATAGCTGGCTGGGTAGCAAAGGAGGGGAAACCACTTATTGTAAACGATGTGCAGTCGGACAAACGACATTATAGAAAGGCAGATGAGGCATCTCAGTATGTGACAAGAAATATATTGTGCGTGCCTGTTAAAATAAAAGGCAAGGTAATTGGTGTAATTGAGGCGGTCAATAAAATTAATGGTTTGTTCACAAAAGGGGACCTTTCCATTCTGACATATCTTGCAGACCAGGTTGCTATTGCAATTGACAATGCGAAACTATACGAGGAATTAAAGAGAACATTCCTTGATACATCAGAGGCGCTTGCTGAGGCAATTGAACAGAGAGACCCTTATACTGGTGGACATACGAGAAGGGTTTTAAATTATTCTGTTGCTGTAGCCATGGAAATGAACCTGTCGGAAGAAGAGATAGAAAATCTGAAACTTGCTGCAATTCTTCATGATATTGGGAAGATCGGTGTAGAGGATAGAATTTTACGAAAGCAGGGACCGTTGAACGAAGAAGAATTTGAAAGCATGAAGAAACACCCTGAGATTGGCGCAGAGATTATTAAACGCATCAGCAGTTTAAAGGGGGTTATTCCGGGAATTCTGTATCACCAGGAACGGTACGATGGTAAGGGTTATCCATCTGGAGCAAAAGATGGAGAAATACCCCTATCAGCCAGAATAATTGCAGTATGTGATACCTTTGATGCGATGACTACAGACAGACCATACAGAAAGGGGTTGGGTGTTCAGGCAGCACTTGAGGAATTAAAAAAATTTGCAGGCATTCAATTTGATCCTGATGTCGTGAATGGATTTTGTGAGGCATTTAGAAAAGGGAAGGTCTCATTAGGTGAAGGTTGACTTTTTTAACAAATTTGTATAATATAGGACTTCAATGGATGAAAAAAATCAACTCTTTGAACAATTCGGCAGGACATTCAAAAAGGGTTCGCTTATTTTCAGTGAAGGGGACATTGGTGACCACGTGTATCTGATTCAAAGCGGAAAGGTGAGGGTATTTAAATTAATTGGAGGCCAGGATAAGACGCTTGCAATACTTGGCCCGGGCGATTTTCTTGGAGAGATGGCAATAATTGAAAAGAAACCGCGTTCTGCATCGGCTGAAGCAGTGGTTGACAGCAATGTCCTTGTCCTTGACCAAATGACTTTTGAAGAGTTGATTAAAGGTAATACTGAGATTGCACTCAGATTTATTAAACGCCTTGTTTCGCGACTGAGGAATACAGATACCCTCCTTGAATGTATATCACTTCCCGACCCGCTTCAGAGGATTGTCTCAATATTGGTCTCACTTGGTTATGAAAGCAGTAACTCTAAGGAGCCCATAGAAATCTCCCTTGGGCTTGATGATATTTCAAAGTTATGCGGGTTGAATCCTGGAACTGCGGAAGCCATAATTGAAAAATTAGTCACCCTTCATCTCATTTCCTATGAAGGGCAGAGGATTAAAATCACTGATTATCAGGGGCTTGTAAACTATAAGGAGATTTTAAATATTGATAAGTAGGTGCCTATGAAGTTAAGAGTCCTTGGATGCTATGGTGGTGAATTACCGGGCTTTAGAACGAGCAGTTTTCTTGTCAATGACCATATTCTTCTTGATGCTGGTGCAGTAACATCTGTTATGAAATTAGAAGAGCAGATGAAGATTGATTATATTTTAATTACGCACTCTCATATTGACCATATTAAGGATATACTTTTTCTTGCTGATAATGTTTGTGGGAAAAATTCCAATACAATAAAGATTATTTCTACTACAAAAAATTTGAACATGTTAAAGAAGCACCTTTTAAACAATGATATCTGGCCTGATTTTTCTGTCCTACCGTCAAAACATACGCCTGTCCTTGAATTTATTCCCGTAAAGGAAGGTCAGCGTGTCCGATTAAGGGATATAACAATAGAGCCAGTTAAGGTCAGTCATACAATAGAAACAACGGGATACATCATTATGGATAAAAATTCTTCAATTATATTCTCTAGCGATACCGGACCAACGGATAAACTCTGGCGAAAGGCAAATTCATTGGAGAACCTGAAGGCAATATTTATTGAAACATCGTATCCGAATAAGATGCAGGATATGGCTGATGTCTCAAGACATTTCACTCCTGCTATGCTTTCAAAAGAGATTAAAAAATTAAAACAGCACAATGTTAAAATCCTTGTTTATCATTTGAAACCCCTTTATTACAGACAGATTATCCTTGAGTTAAAGAAGATAAAAAACAAAAATATCCATATATTAAAACAGGGAGCAACCCTCATATTTTAAATACCTTTATGGAAAATAAAACAAAAATAGATACCATCTGGATAAAATGCTTAAGTTGTAATGAGATTATTTACAGGAAAGAGGTGGAAAAGCATCTTTTTATATGTCCCAGGTGTTCTTACCATTTCAGAATGTCTGCCCAACAGTGGATAAATCTTCTCGCAGATAATGAGACATTTGTAGAGTTTGACCAGAATATAGAGGCAGTTGACGAACTGAATTTCAAAGATAGTGTTTCATATCATGAAAGATTGGAGGAAAATAAAAAGCGCACAAGACTTAATGAAGCTATTCTGACTGGGCGATGCAGAATAGGTTCATTCCCTGTCCTTATTGGTATTTTTGATTTTGACTTTATGGGTGGTAGTATGGGGTCAGTAGTGGGTGAAAAAATTGCCCGGCTCTATGAGCGTGGAGCCAGTGAAATGATGCCCGTTGTTACCGTAAGTTCATCAGGAGGAGCAAGGATGCAAGAGGGAATTTTCGCTCTGATGCAGATGGCAAAAACGGTATCGTCCCTTCAGCAGATGAAGTCAAAAGGTATTCCATACATTTCAATTCTTTCGGACCCCACCACCGGCGGTGTAGCAGCGAGTTTTGCCTTTCTCGGCGATATTATTATTGTGGAACCGAAGGCTCTCATCGGTTTTGCTGGCCCAAGGGTAATTGAAAGTACAATTAAACAAAAACTACCCGAAGGATTTCAGAGGGCTGAGTTTGCTCTTCAGCATGATTGTTGACCGGAAAAATTTAAAGAGAGTCCTCCATCAGTTACTATTACATCTTTCCGCCTGAACTGAATTATTTGTAATTCAAAGTGACAATGAGCCTGTAGGTGTGAGTGTCATTCCTGCGAAAAACATGCGGGAATGAGAAATTGCAATTCCCGCGAATCCTGTCCTTGCGCGTCTCAGACAGAAAGCAACTATCCATTGTTACTCACAAAATTGTTGTCTGATTTTTTCATTTAATAGTAAAATATTCTTGAAAGGAGATAAACTATGGACTTTGAATTCAATGAAGAACAGAGAATGCTTCAGGATATGGTTAGAAAATTTGCCCAGAAAGAGGTTGAACCAATCAGTGAAAAACTTGATGAAGAAGATGAGTTCTCCCTGGAGCTCTTCAGACGCATGGGGGAACTTGGTTTTCTTGGTCTACCGTTTCCTGTAAAGTATGGTGGCTCTGATGCAGGGGTGACGGGTGCCTGCATTTTTACTGAGGAGATGGCAAAAGCGAATTCTGGTGTTGCTGCAAGTGCAATGGCTCATGTCAACCTTGCCTTAATGCCAATTTATGTTTTTGGAACAGAAGAGCAGAGGACAAAATATTTGGTTCCCGGAATAAAAGGGGAAAAGATCGGTGCCTTCGGATTGACCGAACCCTATGCTGGAAGCGATGTCCAGGGAATCAGGACTACTGCTTTGAAAAAGAATGGGAGATATATTATAAATGGAAGCAAAACATTTATCACCAATGGCTCTGTGGCGGATTTTGTCCTGGTGGCTGCATACACAGACAAAAGCAAAAGATCCAGAGGAATAAGCGTAATCATTGTTGAGAAAGGGACCAGGGGTTTTAAGGTTGGGAGAAAGTTAAAGAAACTTGGCTGGCATGCTTCTGATACCGCAGAACTTTTTTTTGAGGACTGTGCTGTTCCTGAGGAAAATCTTCTGGGAAGTGAAGGCACTGGCTTTATGAATCTGATGAAGACATTGCACATAGGCAGAATTAACATATCTGCCTTTGCTGTGGGCCTTGCAGAAGTTGCCTTTGAGAAGGCATTACAATACGCTAAGGAACGGGTTGCCTTCGGACAACCAATCGGCAAATTCCAGGCAATAAGATTTAAATTATCCAGGATGATTGCAGAGATTGAAGCAGCAAGGACACTTGTTTACAGAGCTGCCAGGGCATTAGATAATGGGAAAGAAGACAGAAAACTGGCGTCCATAACAAAACTCAAATCATCAGAAGTGTGTCAATGGGTGACAAGAGAAGCGATTCAGATTTTTGGCGGTTATGGTTTTATGATGGAATACCCATTGCAGAGATACTTTCGGGATTCAGTGATATTTACAATAGGTGAAGGAACAAGCGAGGTCCACGAAGAGATTATTGCGCGGGAACTTGGCCTGTAACTCTGTGATTCTTTCTATATTTCGTCTGTTGACTCTTTTCTCTCCGGTGGTTTGAAATTGAATTTCAATGTAACGCCAGCGTTATATACATTCCCGCTGGCTGTGAATCCTGGATATGCTGGATTTGTTTCGTCGTATTTAACTGTATCCCTCTCAGTCATCAGATGATACTGAAAATGGAAGTCAATCTCTATTGCTTTCGGGACATCCATTATTGTGAATCCATATCCAGCGCCGAGCGAAATTATGTGCGTATCACTATCAATCAGATTTGAAGTGCCTGACTGGTCCGGGACCGGTGACTGTCTAAAAATATAACCACACCTTAGTCCGAGTGCCTGGTTAAACATAGTGTATTCGATCCCAACCTTCGGTAGCATTCTATCTTTTAATCCTGCTTTACTGGCAGTAAGAGGCTTTATTTGTTCTCCTGCTATCCCTCCACCCTCAGGAACAACCTCCAACCATGGTGGAGTGTAATTTGACCAATCCACAAAAGTTAAGTCCCCGGAAATTGTCAGGTCATTTGAAAACCTATATGATACTCCAACGGTTGTTTGTGCAGGGCTGTTCAAGATTGTTACTTCCTGCTTTATGACGCCACTGAGTTTATCATCTACGATACTTATGACCCTTGCGCTTTTCTCTCCACGGTATGAGATGCCGATTCTGTAATTTTTAGCAATAAAGAGAAGTCCGATATGTGGTGAAAAGTTGAGCGGAAGTGAACCATCAGATTTTCCATAGAAAGGATCTCCAAGAACATCTGTTTTTAAGGTCACATTGAGATCAGAGAGGATGCTGACTCCTGCGCCAATGCTGATGTATTTATTTACCTTATACCCAAGTCCTGCGAGGACAATATCGGTAAGTGGCTGTTCATAAAACTGGAACGAAATTGGCTCATTCTCGGGGCCGAATTTTTCACTTATGAGGTTTCTTCCTTGAGAGATATATACAAGAACGCCAAATGAAAGGTCATTTCCCAGAAGCGTTGCAACTCTGGTGATTCCACCGATGCTGAATCCATAAGGTCTATCAACATTTTCTGCCCTGTCAAGATAAAGTTGTGCAGAGATACTTTTGCCTTTGAAATTCAAATCTATGAAGGGATAGACATAAGAGAGTTCAAGTATAGTGTTTGCTGTGCTGTTTACAATTCCGGCAGGATTATAATAAAGACCCGTTGGGTCAGTGGCAAGGGTAGTATAGGCGTTGCCCATTGCGATTGAGCGTGAATCAGTACCAAAGATATTATAGGAATTTGCAAAAATTTGTGCAGAACAAAACATGACTCCTGCAAGAGTGAGAATAAACATCCTCCAAGAGTTTTCCATCTCGCACCTCCGCTTAAAATTTTAAATTATAATTCTAAAACGTTGCGCTCAGGGTTATGTTCACCTTCTCTATTATACCGCGATAGTATCCGGTTGAAATCGGCAAAACATTGGAGGCGCTTATTTTGCGTGAAGCGATTGACTGATAATGGTTGAATCCGCCGGAGAGTTTGAAATTTTTTGATATTTTATATTCACCTGAAATGAATGCTTGAACCTTGTCGAATTCAAGGTTTGATGCTGTAACATATTCTGAGGGAATTCCGCTTGGGTCGTATCCACCACCAAAACCAATGCGTGTGTCGGGATTGATTGCATACCTGAAATCAAGGCGGAAATTAATTGCGTCAACGAAATGAAATTCCATTCTCTTTTCTCCAAGAATATCCAGAAGTGATTGGGTTGTTGAATCAGGGGACGATAATTTTAATACGAGTGCATCATTCACTGACCAGTCATACCATTGCATTACGAAATTTGATTCTAATTTGCGTGTAAGTATGTATTTTACGCCGAAGTTGATTGATTGAGGATAGTGCTGGGTTGCTTTTACTTTTACATCACCCAGGTTTGAGACAAGTGCACTGGATAGTGCAGAAATATTCGGTCCTGGAGAGATTTTAGCCGGTCCCTTGAGGCTGACCTTATAGGGGGACAGATATGCAATTCCAAGAGTTAAAGCCCTTACTGGCTTGAAGGTAATTCCGCCAGCAACTGAAAAATTGGATGCGGTCAGATTATCCAGGTCGACCCTCACCTCAAATGCAGGGTCCTCAAATTGAAATGGGTCAGAGGCCTCGCCAAGGACAATGGCTAAACTTGTTTTTGCGCTGAGCATACTGTAAACATAATTGAATGATGCGCCTATTGAGATTTTATTATTTATTCTGTAAGCAATGGAAGGACCTGCGTTTATGCCAGCCAGAAATTGTTTTGTGCCATTAAATCTCTGGGGACCATTCTCGTCCCATCGTGTTTCGCGTCCGTAGTGGGCATATACGCCAAGTCCAACTGTCAGAGGGATTTTACTGAAGGAATATGTTGCGCCGAAGATTGGTGCAGGAGAAAGAACTGAGAAACTTGTTTCAGGATATTTTGTAACAGCAATTCCTGGATAATAATCAATCCTCTCATAACTGATCTTCTGGTATGTCGGAGCAATATCAAGTAATATGTTGCCTCCCGAAGAGAAGGCGGTTATTGATGGATTCCAGTATATACCCGCAGGGTTGGCATCAACAGGGCTTGAGAAATTTCCACCGATGTCTGGGATAAGATAGCCATTGCCATAAGCATAACTTAATGAAAAGGAGAAAAGGGTAAATAAAATAGATTTCTTCATCTTCACACTCCTTAAACAAGATTTTCTTATTAAAATATACAAAAATTAAAATTTGTCAATAATTTTTTTATTATGTATAATTAAATTTGATGGTAATAGGCGTGCCAGTTGAAATAGGAGAGAATGAAAAAAGGGTATCCGCTGTTCCAGATGTTATAAAAAAATGGATTAAGGATGGCAACAGGGTTCTTGTAGAGAAAGGGGCTGGAGATAATGCCCTTTTTTCAGATGAGGACTATAAAAAAGCTGGTGCTGAAATAATTGGTGATAAAGAGGAACTCTACGAAAGCGCTCATATTATTTTAAAAGTCAGATCGCCAGAATACTATTATGCTCCAGGTAAAAGAGAGATTGATCTATTCAAAAAGGGCTCTGTGCTTGTCTGTTTTTTACAGCCCTTTAAGAACATTGACCTTATCAAAAAACTTGCAGAAGGTGGAATTACATCCTTTGCAATGGAATTAATTCCCAGAATCACCAGGGCTCAATCAATGGATGCCCTGACGTCACAGAGTATGGTGGCGGGATACAAGGCAATGCTTTTTGCCGCAGAGCGCCTTCAAAAATTTATGCCTCTCACGATGACTGCTGCCATGACTATCCGTCCTGCAAAGGTTCTTGTTATTGGCGCAGGCGTTGCAGGGCTTCAGGCAATTGCAATGGCAAGGCGCCTTGGTGCTGTTGTAAAGGGAGTGGATACAAGGACAGCAGTGAAGGAGCAGGTGGAGAGTTTAGGAGCCTCTTTTGTTGTTCTGCCTGTTCAAGATGAGGCAGAGGATAAGGGCGGCTACGCTAAGGACCTCGGTGAGAAATTTTACAGGAAGGAGCAAGAATTTATATTGCCCCACCTTGTGGAAAGCGATATTGTAATCACCACAGCACAGATACCGGGAAGGAGGGCTCCTGTCCTCATAACTGAAAGTATGGTAGAGAAGATGATGGCTGGTTCAGTTATTGTGGATCTTGCAATTGATACAGGTGGTAATTGCACATTGAGTCAATACGGCAGGATAGTTGAGAAGAATGGGGTTGTGATTTACGGCTTTGCAAATGCAGCGAGTTCAATGCCCCTCCAAGCATCATTGATGTATGCAAGGAATTTAGATGCCTTTCTTCATGAGATACTTGATAAAGGAAGTTTAAAAATTGATATAGCGAACGAGGTGATTAAGAGCACACTGGTCACCCATGAAGGAAAAATCGTGAATGAAATGTTGAGAGCGGAGGTAGAGAAGAGGTGAAATATGCTTGACATGTTATTTATTATTTTTATCCTTGCAATGTTTGTTGGCTTTGAGGTTATTACAAAGGTTCCAACAACACTCCATACTCCACTGATGAGCGGTTCCAATGCAATCAGCGGAATTACCATCATCGGTGCAATAGTGGCTTCTTCCTCTGGCAATACAGGTCTTGCGAATGTGCTTGGATTTATTGCAGTGATTTTTGCTACGATTAATGTGGTAGGTGGTTTTCTTGTGACTGATAGAATGCTGAGGATGTTCAGAAAGAAGTAAGATGAATCCTCAGGTATTAAGTTTATTCTATCTTTTGAGTTGTGTTCTGTTTATATTTGGACTGAAGATGCTCAGTTCGCCAGCAACGGCAAAGCGCGGCAATATCCTCGCGTCAGCAGGTATGTTAATTGCAATTGTGACAACGCTTTTCTCAAAGGAGGTTCTATCATACAAACTTGTCTTTGCTGGACTGATTATTGGTTCCATCATTGGGGCATTTATTGCCATCACTGTAAAGATGACAGCCATGCCCCAAATGGTTGGATTCCTGAATGGCTTTGGCGGAATTGCATCAGCCCTTGTAGCAATTTCAGAGTTTTTAAGATCTGACTCTCACCAGGGAGACTTGATATTCCTCATCACAGTGTTCTTAAGCATCTTAATTGGAATGATAACCTTTTCAGGCAGTATGATTGCAGGGGGTAAACTTCAGGGTATTGTGCCTGGCAGACCCGTTGTATTCCGGTTCAATCAGATTATTAATATGTTGTTGCTTGTGATTGAAATTATAATTGGGATTTTATTTATTCTCTATCCTGAGAATACGGTGTATCTCGGTCTTCTTATAGCAATTGCCTTTATCCTCGGTATACTTACAGTTATACCAATAGGTGGGGCAGACATGCCAGTTGTGATCTGCCTCCTGAATAGTTACTCAGGACTGGCTGCATCAGCGACCGGTTTTGTAATTCAGAATATAGTGCTTATTATAAGTGGAGCCCTTGTTGGCGCTTCCGGAATAATTCTAACAGGTATCATGCTCCGGGCAATGAATCGGTCCGTGAAGAACGTGCTCTTTGGCGCCTTCGGCACAGAGGGCGCAGTGCTAGAGGAGACAAAGATGAGGATGGTGAAGCACTATACTCCAGAGGATGCAGTAATTGTCCTTGAGTCAGCACGACTCGTGATTATCGTTCCCGGTTACGGAATGGCTGTATCACAGGCACAATATGCTGTCCGCGACCTTGCAAAGGTTCTTGAGGGCAGGGGGGTGACTGTGAAATACGCCATACACCCTGTTGCAGGCAGAATGCCCGGGCATATGAACGTTCTTCTTGCAGAGGCAAATGTCCCTTATTCCCAGCAGTTCACAATGGATGAGATAAACCATGAGTTTGAATACTGCGATGTCGCCCTTGTGATTGGTGCAAATGATGTGGTTAACCCTGCTGCACGAAGTCAGAAAAACAGTCCCATTTATGGTATGCCAATACTTAATGTAGATAAGGCGAAAACAGTGATGGTTTTCAAAAGGAGTCTAAATCCCGGCTTTGCTGGTATTGACAATGAGTTATTCTATCTTGAAAACACAATGATGATTTTCGGCGATGCAAAGGAGTCAATCTCAGCGGTAACACAGGCATTGAAAGGACTCTGAGATTTAAGATTTTTAATGTCCCAGGAGGACTTCTCTTTTTTCTTGACATTTTATTTCTTTGTTATATCATTGAAAATGAAATTCATATTCATATGAAGAGATCTGATTACAGAAGATATTTGCAGGAAATTTTCAGGTCAAGAGGGTTGAAATTGACCAAGCAGAGAAGAGTCATCCTTGAGGAATTTTTAAAACTTAATAAACATGTGAATACCGATGAATTTTACAGGGTGATGAAGAAAAAGTTAAAAAACATCGGTTATGCCACTGTTTTTCGAACATTGAAACTTCTTAAGGAGAGCGGATTTGCCATGGAGATTGATGTGGGAGATGGTGCAAAGAGGTTTGAATCAAGAACATCTGATATTAAGCATCACGACCACATTTATTGTCTTTCCTGCGGAAGGATTGAAGAGTTTACCGAAGAACAGATTGAAAAACTACAGGAGAAAATCGCTGAGAAAATGGGATATAAAATCGTGGATCATACTTTGCAGTTATCTGGCTATTGTAGAAAGTGCTGGGGAAAAGTGAAAAATAATGCATGACCATACCGGCAAGGTAATCTTAGAAAGAAAAAAATATCCAGAAATACTTTTAGTTGGCAATCCAAATGTAGGGAAAAGTTTGGTTTTTGGTATTCTTACAGGGAAGTATGTAACGGTCTCCAATTATCCAGGGACAACGGTGGAGGTTACAGAGGGAATCGGAACTGTTTTCGGTCAAAAACATACAATCATTGATACCCCTGGGGTCAACAATCTCATCCCGATGTCAGAGGATGAAAAGGTCACCAGAGATATAATTATTGAGCATCCGGAGTCCTTTATCCTGCAGGTGGCTGACTCCAAGAATCTTGATAGAGCACTTCATATTTCCCTTCAACTTGCAGAGTTTGACAGAAGGTTTATCCTGATTCTAAACATGGCAGATGAGGCAAAGCGGCATGGAATTTTCATTGATACTGAAAAACTAAAAGAGATACTCGGTGTGAATGTATTTTTGACTGTGGCGACGCGAAAAAAGGGCTTTGATTTTATTCACAATAATATTATGACAGCTGATGCCCCTGTATTGAATGTGGAATATCCTGAGATTATTCAGAAAAGTGCAGAAGAGGTTGCGAGATTGCTTCCTCCGGAGTTGAAGGGACGATATGGAATTGCAATTATGCTCCTTGCTGGTGACGAGACGCTGAGGGAATGGTTGCATAAAAAATTGCCTGAGTCCGTTATCAAGGGTATTGAAGAGATACGGGAAAATGCCCAGAAAAATTTTACCCAGCCGCTCAATTATGTTATAAACAGAAGTCGCTTAAAAGCGATTCAGAAAATAACATCAGAAGTATTTGAAATTAAAACAAAAAGGAAATCCGATTTTCTTGAAAAAGCAGGCGAAATTATTATGCATCCCTTGTGGGGAATTCCATTCCTTCTCGGAGTTCTTGTATTAATCTATTATTTTGTCGGTCTCTTTGGTGCCCAGACCCTTGTTGATTTCTTTGAGAACAAGATTTTTAATACCTATATAGTCCCTTTGAGTATAAAAGCAGTTGATTTTATATTTTCCTTCCCCCACCAACATTTATTGGAAGATGGAATCTTATTGCCAGATTACAGTATCTCCCATGCTGTTACTCTGAGCACAACCCAAAAAATGATGCAATTTATTCATGACCTTTTAGTGGGAGTCCATGGAATAATTTCTATCGCTGTTACTTATTCGCTTGCAATAGTACTTCCAATTGTTACGACATTCTTTATTGCTTTCGGACTCCTTGAGGACTCAGGGTACTTGCCGCGACTTGCTGTTATGCTTAATAGAATCTTTCGCCTCTTTGGCTTGAGTGGAAAGGCAGTGCTTCCAATGATGCTCGGACTTGGTTGCGATACAATGGCAACAATCACAACGCGGATACTGGATTCAAAAAAGGAGCGAATTATTGTGACTTTACTCCTTGCCCTGGGAGTGCCATGCTCAGCACAACTTGGTGTGATTCTTGGAATGCTTGCAAGTCTCAGTTTTTATGCGACTCTGATATGGGTGGGCGTAATATGTGGAGTTATTGTTATTGTTGGCTTTCTTGCGTCAATTGTAATTCCAGGCAGAGGTTCTGATTTCATTGTAGAGGTGCCTCCCTTAAGAGTGCCCCAAATAGAAAACATCCTTATCAAGACCCTTGCACGGCTTGAATGGTATGTGAAGGAGGCAGTGCCCTTGTTTATTCTCGGGACATTTCTGCTGTTTATCCTAAACAAACTCGAGCTTCTCACTGCCCTTCAGAATGTATCTGCACCTGTGGTTCAGAATTTTCTTGAATTGCCGCCAAAGACCACAGAGGCATTTGTGGTCGGCTTTTTAAGGAGAGATTATGGTGCAGCTGGGCTTTATTCCCTTGCTGAGGAGGGTATGCTGACGAGACAACAGATCCTTGTCAGTTTAGTAACAATAACTTTATTTGTGCCATGCGTTGCAAATTTTTTTATTATCATAAAAGAAAGGGGCTGGAAGACCGCAATTGCAGTGGGATTATTTATTTTTCCATTTGCTTTTTTTGTAGGTGGAATTTTAAATATGATATTGAGTTTTTTTGAAATTAAGATTTAAAATGGAAAAAGAGAAAAGGCATACCTGTCCGCTGTGTGGATATACATTTAAGGAGAATGAGGTGCTATGTGCATCCTGTGTGTTTAATAAGGACTGCAAACTTATCTGCTGTCCCCGTTGCAGATATACATTTACAGATGAATCAAAAGTTTATAATTTTTTTAAAAAACTTATTTATGGCAACTAACAGGAGGATGGTTGAATGAAGCCCAGGGAGAGAGAAATACAGGAAATTCTTGAACTTATCTGGACGATGTCAGAAGAATCAAAGTCAGGTAAGGAGGAAATTCTTCAAAAACTTGATGATGATTCCAGGGCTCTGTATGGAGAACTTATCAAAAGATACTTGGTTGTAGAGAAGGATAACAGAGTTGAATTTACAGAGGAGGGGAGAAGAGAAGCGACTCGCGTGATTAGAAGACATCGGCTTGCAGAGGTTCTATTTACTGACCTCTTTGCCCTTCGGGAAGAGGATGTTGAACAGGTTGGCTGTACCTTTGAACATATACTTGATGAGGATGTTGTGGACAGGGTCTGCACTTTTCTTGGCCACCCACCATTCTGTCCTCACGGAAAAAAAATACCGCCCGGAAGATGTTGTAAAAAATTTGAGAAAAAACTTGAACCAGTAATACAGCGATTGTGGGATTTAAAGCCCGGTGAGGAGGCAAAGATTGTATTTATAACATCCGCTGTTCAGTCGCGGTTGAATAAATTATTTTCGCTGAATATTGTGCCAGGACATGAAGTAAAGTTTATCCAGAAACATCCTTCTCCCGTAATTAAGATCGGGGAGTCCTCTGTTGCAATGGATGATGGGATAGCAAAGGAAATCTTTGTAATACCGAAAGCAAAATCGTAAAATTTCCTTGCAATAATAAGATATTTGTGATATATTTTTTTAAAATTTATTTGCGGAGGTGTTTATGAGACAGATTTTTAGAGGAATTATTACTTTTTTTCTCTTTGTATTTTCTGTAAGTAATGCAACTTCTGCTCCTATTTCGTCCTCTCTTAATGGGAAGACAGGCGTCCTGAGAACCTTATCAGTGAGGAATCTTATTCAGGGCAGTTTCGGTATTAATTATCATGCTTCGTACTTTCAGACAAAGGATTTCTTATCCACAAATACAGAAGATGTGATGAAGAGTTTTGGTGGCATGACAGCAATTGGTATTGGACTTGCTGACTGGGCAGAACTTTCCCTCGCTATAGACGGAGTTGCTACAAGTTTTACAAACAAATATACCGGGGTTGATGATTTTTATCAGACCTTTGGTGACCTTGAGCCCGGCTTAAAATTTGGGTATATGTCTGATGCGGGGCTTGGAATAGGTATTGACATCTTTGCAAGGTTTCTTACAAACATTAATAAGGTTGGCTATCAGTTTGATGCTACAAGTTTTGGTGGACGGCTACTCTGGACTCTTGACCTTGATGCAGCAAAAAATGTCCCTTTGCGCTTTCATTTTAACATCGGATTTTACAAGGACCATTCGGACCGGCTTACGCTTCCGAATAGAATTGAGCCAGACGCAGCATACGCTATTGGATTTCCATACGAAAGCGTGGAGGAATTTGCTGGCAGGATTCTCCACGATGACCAGGTGCTCGGTGCTGTTGCACTTGAGATTCCGGTTGATGAAATTACCGCCTATGTTGAATATACTACCAGACAGGTGCTTGATACGAACAATAACAATCTCCCATCATTAAGTTATAATAAAAGCCCCCAGGTTATCACGCCAGGACTGAGATTTACTCCGGTGCGCGGATTTGCATTTGACATTGCCTGCGATTTAGGACTGAGCAAACCAGTTAATTTACCGCTCACAATTAAGGATACGAGTGATGTAAAGTTAAGAAACGTAAGAGGCGCTGTTCCGCAATGGAATGCTATTATCGGGTTTTCATACTCCTTCCTGCCTGGTGCAGCAATCCAGATTGTGAAAGAGGTTACGCCTCCACCGAGTAAGGGTAAGGTTACAGGAATGGTTGTAGATTCTGCTACTCAGAGGGCAATTGGCGAGGCAATTATTGAGATGAAGGGCACCGGATTAACAAATCTTTCAACAGACCCTGAAACCGGAACGTACACCACTCCTGAGTTGCCAGGTGGTGAGGTTGAACTTATTGTGAGGAAAGAGGGATATCAACAGCAGAGCGCTAAGGTCAATGTTTTGATAGGACAGACGGTTACACAGGACTTCAAACTCCAGAAGGAAGTAAAGGTTGGGGCGATTTATGGCAGGGTAACAGATCCTGCAGGGAAGCCACTGGCTGCAGTGATAACAGTTAATGACCCATCTATTTCTCCTGGCGCATCAAAGATTGAGACAGGTGAATACTTTATGAAGATTCCTCCCGGGGACTATCAGATTACCGCAACTGTTCAGGGATTTAAATCAGCAACAAAATCTGCATTAGTGAAGCACGGATTCAAGACGCGGGTTGACTTTGTCATGGAGACAGAAGCAGTGGCTCCTCCGCCTCCGCCACCTGTGCCAATTGAGAAGAAACCAAAGGTGTATATTGAAAAGGAGAAGATTGTAATTACAGAGACAATACATTTTGAGATCGGCAAGGCAGTAATTCTTCCAATATCATATTCAATCCTTAATGCTGTAGCAGAGGTTCTGAGACAGAACCCTAACATAAAGGTGAGGATAGAGGGCCATACTGATAGCATTGGTTCAGATGTGTTTAATATGAAACTTTCTCAGGCAAGGGCGGACTCTGTGATGAAATATCTTATCAGTCAGGGTATTGACCCGACCAGATTGGAAGCGAAGGGCTATGGAGAAACATTACCAATTGCGGACAATGCTACTCCAGAAGGACGGGCAAAGAATAGAAGGGTTGAATTTACCATAATATCGCAATAAATGAGAGGGCGGATCAACCTCCGCCCTTTTTGCAATTTGGATTTGCATTATCCCTGAGAATTATAGTATACTTAAATCAATCATGGAGAATAAATTAAAGGCGCTCAGGGCAAAGGTGGACCGGCTGGATGAAGAGATTCTGTCCCTTTTGTTGAAACGGATTGAACTTGTAAAAAAGATTGGTCAGGTGAAAACAGCTAATCAGATGCCTGTATTTGACCCTGCAAGGGAGGGAGAAATATTATCCCGTCTGAAAAAACTTAGCCTCGGTAAGATTCCAGATGACAAACTTGAACTGCTGTTTAAGGAAATTTTTTCATTATCTCGCTCATACGAGAAGAGACTTAAAATAGCCTATCTTGGCCCCATGGGTAGTTTTACTGAACTCGCTACTATAGGGTATTTTGGCAATTCCTGCACTTTTGTTTCGGCGAAGAAAATTCAGGATGTCTTTGAACTTACTGATAAGAGGGAATGTGATTTCGGTGTTGTGCCAGTGGAGAATTCATTAGAGGGCGCAATTGGTATTACGCTTGATTTATTAATTGATTCAAATGTTAAAATATGCGGGGAGATTTACCGTGAAATTACTCACAATTTATTAAGTTTAAATGATGATATCAAAAATTTAAAGCGGCTCTATTCGCACCCCCAGGCCCTAGCACAATGCAGAACCTATATTGAAAGGAACCTTCCGGAAATTGAAATAATTGAGGTAGAGAGCACCTCTGAGTCAGCCCGGCTTGCATTAAAAGATGTTGAATCTGCTGCAATTGCGAGCACCAGGGCTGCAGAACTTTATGGTTTAAAGGTTTTGAAGTCCAGGATAGAGGATAGCACCAACAACTATACAAGGTTTATTGTCATTGGAAAAATAGAAAATTCTCCCAGCGGTAATGATAAGACATCAATAATTATATCTGTAAAGGATGAATCCGGGGCTCTCCACAGGGCGCTGAACTCCTTTGCCCAGTATGGGATAAATCTCTGTAAGATAGAATCGCGGCCAATGAAAAAAAGGCCCTGGGAATATATATTTTTTATTGATTTTGATGGACATCTGAGTAATAAAATAATAAAAAGGGCGTTATCTGAGTTGAGCAGGGTCTGTTTGTTTTTAAAGATTCTTGGTTCCTATCCAAAGGTCCGATGAAAAACAAACTGAGTTCAGTTGTGAAAGAGATAGTCATGCCGGAATTGTTAAATATTGCTCCCTATCCAGCGGGCAAGCCAATATCAGAGTTAGTAAGGGAGATGGGACTGAAAAATATTATAAAAATGGCATCCAACGAGAATCCCCTGGGTCCATCACCCATGGCAATAAGGGCATTGAATCAGGAATTGGCAAACATCTTTCGATATCCGGATGGAAACTGTTTTGAATTGAAAAAGAAATTGTCGGAGAAATTTAATCTTAAGCCAGAAAATTTTATAATTGGCAATGGTTCAAATGAAATTATAGAATTATTGATTCGTGCCTTTGTCAGACGGGGTGAAGAAGTGATTATGGGAGACCCTTCATTTATTGTTTACAGGACCGTAACAGTTGTAACTGGTGGTAAGCCCGTCTTTATTAAACTTGAGAATTTTGAATATAATCTGGAAAAAATGCAACTCGCAATCAACGATAAGACAAGAATGGTCATTATAGATAATCCTAATAATCCTACTGGTATAATTGTTAGAAAGCGAGAGATAGATTTATTTGTAAAAAATTTGCCGGAAAGGGTTATTCTTGTCCTTGATGAAGCATACAGGGAGTTTGTTCAGGATGAGGGTTATCCAGGAGAACTTGATTATATATCCTGTGGAAAACCGGTGGTGGTTCTGAGGACATTTTCAAAAGCCTATGGACTTGCTGGCTTGAGAATTGGCTACGGAATAGCGGATGAATCCATCACAGATTATCTTAACCGGTTAAGACAACCCTTTAATGTAAATTTTGCGGCGCAAGTCGCGGCGATGGCTGCCCTTGATGATGTTGAACACATAAAAAAGACAGTAGAAAACAATAAGAATGGTATGAATTTTATTATAAAAAGTATGACTGCTATGGGACTTAGATGCATTCCGAGCCACTCAAATTTTATTCTTGTTGAACTTCCAATTGACGCTGACTTAATGTATAAAGAGATGTTAAAAAGGGGCATTATTCTTCGTTCCATGAAGGGCTATGGACTTACAAATTATATACGAATAACGATTGGCTTACCTGAGGATAACGAAAGAGTAGTGAGAGAATTTAAATCGGTTCTGGGGAATAGATGCTCAAATTAAACCAGATTACAATAATTGGCGTTGGTCACATAGGTGGATCAATAGGCCTCGCACTGAAAGAGAAAGAATTTAAAGGGAAGATAGTGGGGGTTGGCAGGACAGAAAAAAATTTAAATATTGCAAAAAAACGCGGTTGTATAGACGAGATTGACTCTAAGAATTTAATAAAGACAGCCGACTCTGATCTGATTGTTCTTTGCACTCCTGTTAAAAGTTTTGGATTCTGGTTTAAAAAAATTAAAAAAATTTTAAAAAGAGACATGTTAATAACTGATGCTGGAAGTGTTAAAGAGGTTCCCATTTCGGAAGCAAGAAAAGCAGGTATCGGTGATAATTATGTTCCTGCCCATCCCATTGCAGGGAAGGAGACATCCGGTGCTATATCTGCTGATGGTGACCTTTTCAGGGACAGTGTCTGTATAATAACGCCATTCTCCAGAAGGAGTAATCCGTTTGTAAAAAGGGCAGAAAGATTCTGGAAATTTATTGGATGTAAGGTTATTACCATGAGTCCGTCAATGCACGATGTCCTTCTTGCCTACACGAGCCATCTGCCTCATCTCCTTGCCTATGCCATGACGGGACTAATTGGTAGACAGTACGACGGGGAGAATATAATCTTCGGTGGAGGATTGAGAGATTTTACAAGAATCGCCGGAAGTTCGCCTGAGATGTGGCATGATATATTCTTTGAGAATAAAAACAATATATTAAAGGCAATTAAGGATGTGGAAAAAGAAATCAAAAGAATTGAGTCATATATTAAACATGAAGATTCAAAACAATTATTTTATTATCTGCAGAGGTCAAAGAATTTCAGGAATAAACTGATTGTAAATAATGGCTCAACTAAAAGTAAATAAAGTTGAAGGAATAAAGGCAGTACTTGAATTCCCGGGGGACAAGTCAATTTCTCACAGGGCATTAATTTTATCCTCCATTGCCGAAGGAAAATCAAGAATCCTGAATCTGTCAACAGGAAATGATGTTCAGCGGACCGCAGATGCCCTGAGATTAATGGGAATTGAGATTGCTTCGGGCAACGAAACAATCGTAAAAGGAAAGGGCATGTTCGGGTTAGAGGAGCCAGGAGATGTGATTAACGCCGGGAATTCTGGGACAACAGCAAGATTACTTTGTGGGCTCCTTGCCCCACAGAATTTCTTCTCCGTTATTACTGGCGATGAATCATTGAGACAGAGACCGATGAAGAGGGTTGTTCTCCCTCTTAGTGAAATGGGGGCAGAAATATATGGAAGAGATAAGTCATCATTACTGCCATTGTGTATAATAGGAGGTAATTTAAAGGGAGCAAAACTTAAAATCAATGTTGCCAGCGCCCAGGTGAAGTCAGCCCTTCTTCTTGCAGGACTTTATGCAGAAGGAAGAACTGAGATTACAGAACCGGCAGAGAGCAGAGACCACACAGAAAGGATGCTAAAATTTATGGGAGCGGAAGTAAAAAAAGAGGGAAATTTTGTGTCTGTATCTCGTTGTGAAAAACTGATGTCCGCTGATATATCCATTCCAGGTGATATCTCCTCCGCTGCCTTTTTTATTATTGCAGGCACAATTGTCAAGGGCTCTGAGATTATAATAAAAAACATTGGTTTAAATCCATTAAGGACGGGAGTATTAGATGTTTTAAAAAGAATGGGTGCTGAGATTGAAATTGTAGAGAGAAAAGAGGAATATGAACCATCTGGAACTATAATGGTGAGATACTCTTCAATTCATGGGACTACAATTCAGGGTGATGAGATTCCACGGGTTATTGATGAAATTCCTGTCCTTGCTGTTGCAGGGGCAGTTGCTGAGGGAGAGACAATTATAAGGGACGCAGGTGAGTTACGGAAGAAGGAGAGTGACAGAATCACAACTATCTGCACGGAACTGAGAAAGATGGGGGTTAATATAGAAGAACTTGAGGATGGAATGATAATCAAAGGCGGAGGACTGAAGGGAACCCAATTAGACTGCCGCAGAGACCACAGAATAGGAATGGCGCTGGCAATTGCTGGCCTCGTTGCGGATGGAGAGACAATAATTAATGACTCCGAGTGGATGGATATCTCGTTTCCGGAATTCAAGAATTATTTAAGTAAGGTGACAGCAAATAGGTGATATGCAAATTGATCTTCACTCCATCACGAAATTTGGGATGCTTCTTATTCCGGCCCCTGTTTGATTTTCAGTAAGAAATATTATATTCTTAATATATGCCGTGCTGTAAGGTTTGCAACAGGGAGAAAAGGGGGATAAGTAATGAGATTGGCATCTGTGCAGATTGTATAAAAAACTCCTTTGAAAAAGTAGAATATCATATTGTAAAGGTCCACTCTATATCAAGGAGATTTTTTCAACTCCCTGAATCCGTGCCTTTGAGTAAAGGAGGGAAGACATGCGTAAATTGTATCAATAGATGTACTCTTGCTCAGGGTGAAAGAGGATTCTGTGGAGTGCGAAGTAATTGCGACGGAGATATTAATGACAATGCCAGAGGCAATTATGAATGGTATTATGATTTACTTCCCACAAATTGTGTTGCTGATTGGGTCTGCCCAGGTGGCACTGGTGTTGGTTATCCGGAATACGCACATCGTTCAGGTCCGGAATATGGTTATAGAAATCTGGCTGTATTTATGAATAGTTGCAATTTTAATTGCCTCTTCTGTCAGAACTGGCATTTCAGAGAAAAATCAAATAAGAGGTCCTGGTATGATATAGAGCATTTATCAACTTTAATTACTCCAGAGACCTCCTGTGTCTGCTTTTTCGGAGGAGACCCGACGCCACAGATTGGATTTATCATAAAATCAGTTGAAAAAATGTTGTTGAAAAAGAACAAAATTTTGAGAATTTGTTTTGAGACCAACGGCAGTATGTCTGAGAAAGATCTTGATAGAATAATAGAGTTATCTCTTCAAACCGGTGGAATTATTAAATTTGATTTAAAGGCATGGAACAAGAATTTACACAGAGCCCTTTGCGGTGTATCAAATTCACAGACATTAAGGAATTTTAAGAGGGCTGCAAGATATATACATAAACGTCCTGCATTCCCGCTATTAGTTGCAAGCACATTGCTCGTGCCTGGATACATTGATGCTGATGAAATCCGTGGAATTGCTCAATTTATCTCTTCAATTGACCCTACAATTCCTTATACTCTCCTTGCCTTCCAACCGATGTTCTTTATGGATGATCTTCCTGTGACCTCTAAAAAACATCTGGAAAGATGTTATGAAATTATAATAGAGACAGGGCTTAAAAGGGTTAAGGTCGGAAATTTTCACCTCCTTGGCAACGAGGAATATTAAATATGAAGTCAAGTAGAAAATTAGAATTATTGTTTCTTGCTCAGAGAGATGTAAAGAGAATGTTAACTATAGATGATGCTATTGAGAGGGTAGAGATTGCATTCAGAATGCACGCAGAGAAAAAAATTCAGATGCCACCGAAAATATATTTAAATTACCATAAGTTTAATGGTGACCTCCGTGCAATGCCTGCCTACATTGAGCCAATGAATGCATCGGGAGTAAAGATTGTTAATGTTCACACTAAAAACAAAGAGAAAAACCTACCAACGGTTATGGCTGTATTTGTCCTCATAAGCCCTGAAACTGGAGCCCCTCTTGCTATTATGGATGCTACTTATATTACTGATTTAAGAACAGGGGCTGCCGGTGCTGTTGCCACAAGGGTCCTGGGGCGTAAGGACTCAAGGGTTCTGGGACTTGTTGGTGCAGGAAGACAGGCAGAATTACAACTTCTTGCAATCTCAAAAGTTGTGCCTCTATCTACTGTTAAGGTATGTGGAAAGACAAAGGAGGAAAGCATTGAATTTTCTAAGAAAATGCAAAAAGTTGTAGATGCAGAAATAAGACCAACGGATATAAAAGACCTTTGCGATGCAGATATTATCTCAACTACAACACCGGTAAGGAAACCCATTGTTAAGGATGAATGGATAAAAGAGGGGACTCACATCAATGCAATAGGTGCAGATGCCCCAGGGAAACAAGAACTGGATGTCAATATATTAAAAAGAGCAAGAATATTTGTTGATGACATAGAACAGGCAATTCATTCAGGCGAGGTTAATGTGGGGCTTTCAACGAAGCAATTGAAGGTTGATAACATTTGCGGTGAGATCGGCGAGGTGATAACAGGCAAAAAGAAAGGGAGAGTATCACGGGAGAATATTACAATCTTTGACTCAACAGGGCTTGCAATCCAGGATGTTGTACTGGCAGATTTTGTTTTTAAAAGGGCGTTAAGAAATGGTGCAGGCAAAAGACTCTACCTGTTTTAAAGAGTGTCAGTAATTATTTCCCTGTTATTACTACTTAAAAATGTCACATATTTGGTATTTATCAGGTAGCCTGCGCAAATGACTCCACCCTCCCCTGTATCCCCTTCCCATCAAGGGAGGGGAGGTAAGAAAAGTGGAGGGGGATAAGAGTGGGATAATTTGGCGAAAGCAAATGACTTTTTTACCATTTGCTTCTCATTGGATAA